>Ga0207665_10000436_pt1 | contig 28731 bp, 28 predicted proteins | sample LARL112metaG_FD_184351 | JGI IMG/M metagenome (GOLD analysis project Ga0207665, IMG submission 184351) | Corn, switchgrass and miscanthus rhizosphere microbial communities from Kellogg Biological Station, Michigan, USA - LAR L11-2 metaG... | ecosystem: Host-associated > Plants > Roots >... | reverse complement strand
TGACGGTGTGGGCGCACCACATGTTCACCACCGGCGCGGTGCTGCTGCCGTTCTTCTCGTTCATGACCTTCCTGATCGCCGTGCCGACCGGGATCAAGTTCTTCAACTGGGTGGGCACCATGTGGCGCGGCCAGCTCTCGTTCGAGCCGGCCATGCTGTTCATCATCGGGTTCCTGATCACGTTCCTGTTCGGCGGCCTCACCGGGGTCATCCTCGCTTCGCCGCCGCTGGACTTCGCCGTCAGCGACTCCTATTTCGTGGTCGCCCACTTCCACTACGTGCTGTTCGGCACGGTCGTGTTCACGATGTTCGGCGGGTTCTACTTCTGGTGGCCCAAGTGGACCGGGAAGATGCTCGACGACACGCTCGGGAAGTGGCACTTCTGGACCCTGTTCATCGGGTTCCACATGACGTTCCTGGTCCAGCACTGGCTGGGCGTCATCGGCATGCCCCGGCGGATCGCCAACTACCCGGACCTGCCGCACCTGGCGACCACGCTGAACCAGATCTCCACGATCGGCTCGCTCATCCTGGGCGCGTCCACGTTGTTCTTCCTCTACAACGTGTACAAGACGGCGCGCTACGGCGAGAAGGTCACCGTGGACGACCCGTGGGGCTGGGGGAACTCGCTGGAGTGGGCGACGTCCTGCCCGCCGCCGCGGCACAACTTCACGTCGATACCGCGCATCCGGTCCGAGCGCCCCGCGTTCGACCTGCACTACCCGCACATCAAGTCGGGTCGGCCCGAGCACGAGTCCATCTCGGCGCCGCAACCGTGATCCAGCGTGCCATCGTGCCAGCCTGGCCGGCGGGCCAGGCGGTGGAGAGGTCATAGATGAAGGTCGAAGGGTACCTGTTCATCGGCTGCGCCGTGTTCTTCGCGGCTGCCGACATCGTGTACTGGCATTTCTCGAAGGACCCGACGGGGACCACCGCACTGGCGCTGGCCGTGGGTCTCGCCTTCCTCAGCGGCTTCTACATCCTGTTCACCGGGCGGAGGCTGCCACTGCGCCCCGAGGACAACCCTCAGGGCGAGATCGCCGAGGGCACGGGCGAGCTTGGCTTCTTCAGCCCGCACAGCTGGTGGCCGCTGTTCACCGGGCTGGCCTGCGCCACGGCTGCCATCGGCGCGGCGGTCGGATGGTGGCTTTTCCTGATCGGCATGCTTTTCGTGGTCCTCTCGGCCATCGGCTTTGTTTTCGAGTACTACCGGGGCGTTTACGCGCATTAGCCGGCGCCTTCCCCGGGCCATCCGCGCATCGGCGCACCGGCCTGCCGCCACGCCGGGTGAACCATAAACCGGCGCAATGTGTCTCGCTTTTGAGTGCCCGTGTGCTGGGACGATTACTAGGCGTATTCTTATGCCTGCGGGGGGTGCTGGGCCGCGCCTGGGGAGGCGCCGGAGGCTCAGCCATTGGCAAATGCGCTGAGGGGGGTTGTCGGAGAAGTGCGGGGGAATTTCTTTGCCGCCGGGCCTGCGCCGGCGCGTGCGGAGCAGGCAGGGCCGCGCCAGGAAAGGTCGGCCGCCACGTCGCGAACGGGGGCGATCGCGCGCGGGGGAGGTGCCGTGGTGGCCATCCTTGGCCTGCTGGTGGCCGCCTGCCAGAGCCCGGCCGCGCGGCACGGGCAGGCGGCGGCCGTCCCGCCCGCCCGGATCACGATCACCACAGGCAACCTGACCTTCTCCTCACCGGCGGGTGCCGCGGCGCACCGGGGCTCGGTGGTCACCTCGGCGCTGCATGTTCTCGTGGACAGGCGCCCGGGCCTGGGCATCGAGGTGAGCGTGACCGGCGGCAGGCTGGTGCGGGTGAGTGCCGTCAACGGCGCGGGCCGGGCGGTGGCCGGCATCCGGGGCGCCGGCGGGGCGGGCTGGCGCGCGGAGTGGGCGCTGACGCCGGGCCAGGCCTACCGCGTCACCGCGACCGCGGTGAACCCGCGCGGCCGGTCGAGCACGACCACCGGCTCGTTCCGCACGCTCACCCCGCGGCACACCTTCAGCGCGATGACCAGCCTCGGCACCGGCCAGGTGTTCGGCGTGGGGCTGCCGATCATGGTCACGTTCAGCCATCCCATCACCCGCAAGGCCGAGGTCGAGCGGTCGCTGGAGATCTGGTCGAGCAAGCCGGTCACCGGCGCGTGGTACTGGATGAGCAACACCCAGGTGTGGTTCCGGCCCCGGACCTACTGGCCGGCCCACACCCGGGTCCGGTTCGAGGCCCACCTGAAGGGCGTGCAGGGCGCACGGGGAATCTACGGGCACGCGAATCTCGCCCAGCACTTCCGGATCGGCAGCTCACTCGTGGCCGTGGCCAGCGCCGCCACACATCACATGAAGGTGTGGTGGAACGGCCGTCTGAAAGGCAGATGGCCGATCAGCACCGGCCAGCCCGGCGACGACACACCGGACGGGCATTACCTGTCGTTCTCCATGGGCAATCCGGTGCGCATGAACTCGGCGACCTACGGCGTGATGCCCGGCATGCCCGGCTACTACAACGTGCTGGTCTACGACTCGGTGAAGTTCACCAACAGCGGCGACTACGTGCACAGCGCGCCATGGTCCGTGGCCGAGCAGGGGTTCAGCAACGTCAGCCACGGGTGCGTCAACGTGGCACCCGGGAACGCGGCCTGGTACTACGGCCATTCGCTGATCGGTGACCCGATCACGGTCGTGGGCAGCCCGCTCAAGGGCACCTGGGGCGACGGCTGGACGATCTGGTTCCTGTCCTGGCGGAAGCTGGTGGCCGGCAGTGCCACGCACAAGATGGTGGCGGCGGGCGCTCGTGGCAGCCAGCTGGCCCCCGCGCAGGTGACCCTGCCCAGCTCCATGCGGCTGCCGGCCGGTCACGACCCGGCGGGCTGGCAGCGGCTGCCACCCGGAGGGCCCTGACGCGGGCGGCCGCCCCTCCTGACGCGCGGGCCTGACCAGCCCCTGCCCGGCGAGTAGGGCCGCAGGTAGGTGGCGTAACCGCCCGCGGGCGCATCGGTCTGCCAGGCCACGTAGGCGACGCCCGCGGGCCCGCCGAGCACCTCCACAATGTGCACGGCCTTGTCGGTGTCCGGGGTGACGCGCACCGGGCCGACCACGACTTGCCGTCGTCGGTGGAGAAGGAGAGCCAGCCAATGCCCCCGGCCGGGACCTGGGTGTCATGAAGGTGACCAGCGCCGCCGAAGGGCCGTAGTCCCAGGTCACATAGACGGTGCCGGCGCGCTGATCAGCTCAAGGCGGGCCGCCTCAGTCGCCGCTGCCGTCTCCGTCCGCCTGCTCGAGGCTCTCCGGCCCGGCCTCCCCGGCGGTGACTGCCGTCGGCTCGCCTGCATGCCCGTTGCCGTGGCCGTTCGGCTGATGGCCGTTGCCGTGGGGCAGCGGGATGCTCTCGGTGAGGACACGGTTCAGCGACACCCGCAGCTTGCCCAGGCCGCCGCGGGCCGAGGGCGCGGGCACGTCGTCGCCCACCGGCGCCTCGATCTGCGGCAGCTCCGACCGTGCTTCCAGCACCGCCTGCTTCTCCTCGTCGACCGGCCTGGTCACCTCGATGTACTCGCCGTTGGGCAGCTGCCGGATGATTCCGGTCTCCACGCCGTGCTCCAGCAGGTGCACGTCCTTGCGCTGCAGGCCCAGGCAGATCCGCTTGGTCACCCAGTAGGCGACCACCGGCCCGATGAAGATCGCATATCTGGCGATCTCCGTGGTCAGGTACAGCGAGATGTTCAGGAACCGGGCGACGATGTCGTTCGCGCCCTCCAGCCACATGATCCCGTAGACCGTCACCCCGGCCATCCCGAGGGCGGTCCTGGTCGGAGCGTTCCGCGGCCGGTCATTGACATGGTGCTCCCGGCGATCGCCGGTGATCCACTGTTCAAGGAACGGCCAGACCGCCAGCCCAGTCATGATCAGCCCGAGGGGCACCAAGGCGGGCACGAAGACATTGAAGGCAAACGTGTACCCCCCGACGTCCCAGTGCCAGCTCGGCCACATCCGCAGGGCACCCTCCAAGAACCCCATGTACCAGTCCGGCTGGGAGCCCGCGGAGATGCCCGAGGGGTTGTATGGGCCGTAGATCCAGATCGGGTTGATCTGCGCGAACGTGGACAGCAGCGCGGTCACGCCGAAGATGAAGAAGAACCACGCTCCGGTCTTCGCCATGAAGTACGGGTACATCGGCTGGCCGACCACATTGGTGTCGGTGTGGCCCTTGCCCGGCATCTGGGTGTGCTTCTGGTGGAACATCAGGAACAGGTGCGCGGAGATCAGGGCCAGCAGCAGGGCCGGGATCAGCAGGACGTGGATGATGTACAGCCGCGGGATGATGTCGTGCCCGGGGAACTGCCCGCCGAACAGGAAGAAGCTCAGGTACGTGCCGACGACCGGGATCGACAGCAGCACGCCTTCGAGGATGCGCAGCCCGGTGCCGGACAGCAGGTCGTCCGGCAGCGAGTAGCCGAACAGGCCCTCGGTGAACGCCAGGGTGAACATCACCACGCCGATGAGCCAGTTCAGCTCGCGCGGCTTGCGGAACGCGCCGGTGAAGAACACCCGGAGCAGGTGGCACACGATCGCGGCCACGAACAGGATCGCCGCCCAGTGGTGGATCTGGCGCATCAGCAGCCCGCCGCGCACGTCGAAGCTGATGTTCAGCGTGGAGGCGTACGCCTCGCTCATGTGCACGCCGTCCAGCGGTGTGTAGGAGCCGTGGTAGGCGATGTCGGTCATGCTGGGCTGGAAGAACAGCGTCAGGAACGTGCCGGTGAGCAGCAGGATGATGAACGAGTAGAGCGCGATCTCGCCGAGCAGGAACGACCAGTGGTCGGGGAAGATCTTCCGCAGGAAGGTGCGCACCGGCCGGGCTGTCCGGAGCCGGTCGTCGAACCACCGGCCGGTGCCCTCAAGGAGTTTCTCCGTCGTGCTCATCCCAGCTCCCAGAATGCGGGGCCGACAGGCTCATGGAAGTCGCTGGTCGCGATCAGGAAGCCGTTCGAATCGACCCCGATCGGCAGTTGCGGCAGCGGCCGTGGCGCGGGGCCGAAAAGCACCTGGGCGCCGTTGGTCGCGTCGAATGTGGACTGGTGACAGGGGCACAGGATGTGGTGAGTCGTCTGCTCGTAGAGCGCGACCGGGCAGCCCACGTGGGTGCAGATCTTGGAGTACGCGACGATGTCGTCCACGGTCCAGTTCATGATCGTGCCCGGCTTGCTCGGCGTGTTCGGCACGAGCTGGCCCGGGGCGAACTTGATGATGATCGTGACCGCCTTGGCGAGCACATCCTGGTTCTCGGTGAAGCCTTCGGGGGCAACCGTGATCATCTGGCCCGGGATGCTGAAGTCGGCCGCCCGCAGCGGCGTGTTCGGCCCGTAGACGACCATCCGCATGCCCCGGCGCCACACCGTGTGGCGCAAGCTGGTGCCGGGCAGTGGGCCCATGTCCCGCAGCACGACCAGGGGAGCGACCGCGAGCGGGACGCTGGCCGCGATCAGCGTCCGCCGCAGCAGCGGGCGCTTGACGAAGCCACTCGCCTCGGCGCCCTCCTTGAACGTCTTGGCGAACGCCTCCCGCTCCTCGTGGCTGGCGGCGAGTGGATGCCGCTCCTCGACCTGCTCCACGTTCGGCATGATCGAGCGGACCCAGATGGTGGCGCCGACGCCCATGGCCAGGAAGGCCACCGACATGGACAGGCCCAGGGCAAGGTTGGAGCGGAGCGTTGCGTCGACCGAGTGCACCTCCAGGCCGACATACGCGGCGATGAAGCCGATGCTCGCGAGCATCGACAGGAGGAAGCACGCGGCGATGACCTTCTCGGCGGTACTAGCCTTGGCCGGGTTGTCCGGGCCGGCCGGAAGCTCGCGGGGGGCCTCGGGCTCGGCGCTCCCCGGCGCCTCGCCCAGCAGCGTGCGTGCCTGGGCCGGCGGCGGCGTCCCGATCACCCGGTGCGGGGCGCGCGACCGGCCGCCGTCCTCCTCCGGCGCAAGGCCGTGGCTAGGCTGCGACTCGCTCATGATTCACGCCGTTTCATGGTAATCCACATGGCCAGGAAGACGAGAACGCCGATGCCGCCGATGAAGCCGACGATGCCCTCGGTGACCGGGCCGATGCGGCCCAGGCTGAACCCGCCCGGGTTGGGCTCGGCACGGAGCCTGGTGATGTAGTCGATGATGTCGCGCTTCTGTGCCGGGGTGATGGTGGTGTTGGAGAACACCGGCATGGCTTCGGGACCGGTGAGCATCGCCTCGAAGATCTGCGTGTTGGTGGACGCGGTCAGCGCCGGCGCGAACTTCCCGTAGGTGAGCGCCCCGCCCGCCCCGTCGAAGTTGTGGCACTGCGCGCAGTCGGTGATGAACAGGCTCTGCCCGAGCGCGGTGTTCGCACCCGTGGGGGTCACCTCGGCAGCCGACGGGATGGCCGGGCCACCGCCCAGCGAGGCCACGTACGCCGCGAGCGCATGAATCTGCTGGGGAGTGAACGTCACCGGCTTGCGGTCCATCTCCGGGCCGACGTCTTTGCCGGGCATCCGGCCGGTGCTCACCTGGAAGTCCACCGCGGCCGCGCCGACCCCGATCAGGCTCGGGGCCTGCGCCGTGCCCTGGGCGTCAACGCCGTGGCAGGACGAGCACGAAGTTTGAAACAATTCCTTGCCCTGGGCGATGGTCTGGGGAGACACGGTGCCCGGGATCGCAGCCGACGCCGGGCTGCCCGGCCCGGCGAGCGCGCCGTAGCCCATCCCGACGGTGACGAGCCCCAGCAGGACCACTGCGTACCCGGCGACGGGGCGCCTGCGCAGTGCGGTGATCCAGCTCACGTGGTTCCTCGGTTTCGGTCAGACCGACGCGACCGGCACAGTCGGCGCGTCAGCGGATGAGGTAGATGGTGGTGAACAGACCGATCCACACGACGTCGACGAAGTGCCAGTAGTACGACACGACGATCGCGCTGACCTGCTGTTCCTGGGTAAAGGTCTTCGCGGCGTAGGTACGGCCGAGCAGGAAGAGGAACGCGATCAGCCCGCCCGTCACGTGCAGCCCGTGGAACCCGGTGGGGATGAAGAACACCGACCCGTAGCCGCTGGAGGACAGGGTCAGGCCGTCGTGGATCAGGCCGAGGTACTCATATCCCTGGCCCAGCACGAAGTACAAGCCCATCAGGAACGAGAGCACGTACCACTCGCGCAGGCCCCACTTGCGGAAGTCGAAGATGCTGCCCCTGCGGCTGATCTGGCCGCGCTCGACCGCGAACACGCCCATCTGGCAGGTGACGCTGGACAGCAGCAGCACGGTCGTGTTGATCGACCCGAGCGTCAGGTCCAGGTGCGCGCCGGGCCAGGGGAGCCCTTCCCCCTTGTCCACCGAGCGGATGGTGAAGTACATCGCGAACAACGCCGCGAAGAACATGAGCTCAGAAGACAGCCAAACGATCGTCCCCACGCTGACCAAGTTCGGCCTGCTGGCCGGTGAGCGGGGTGGCGTCTTCGTCGCGGATGCTGTGGCCACGAAGGCCATTATTACGACACCACGTAGGCGAGCGCCGCCCGACCCCCCGTGTCGGTAGCATCCAGTCCATGAAGGTCGTCGTTTACAGCCATGATGCGGACATCCGTGCCAGGGTCCGCCTTGCCATCGGCCGCCGTCCGGCACCGGATGTCCCGGAAGCCGAGATCATTGAGGTTGCCACCGAACCCGCCCTGTTCCGGCTGCTTGACGCCGGTCAGGTCGAGGTGATGGTGCTGGACGGCGAGGCCCAGCCGGCCGGCGGGATGGGCGTCTGCCGGCAGGCCAAGGATGAGATCCATGACTGCCCGCCGGTGCTGCTGATCATCGGCAGGCCGGACGACGGCTGGCTCGCCACCTGGTCGGGCGCGGAAGCGGTGGTCAGCCATCCCATCGAGCCGCGCGCCCTGGCCACCGCGCTGGCCGGCCTGATGCGCGAGCGGGCCGGGCGCGCCGCTGCCCAGGCCTGACCGGTCCCCAGACCATCACCCGCCTGTGAGGGGGCGCCATGGATTCCCGCACTACCTGGCCGACGCTGATCGGCGCGCTCGTCAAGGGGGAGACGCTCACCGCTGATGAGGCCGGGTGGGCGATGAACGAGATCATGGAGGGCGCGGCGACGCCGACGCAGATCGCCGGCTTCGGCGTGGCGCTGCGGATGAAGGGCGAGACCGTCGGCGAACTCGGCGGTCTGGCGGACGTGATGCTGGCGCGCGCCACCCCGCTCAGCATCCCCGGGCCGCTCGTCGACCTGGTCGGCACCGGGGGGGACGGCGCCCGCACGGTGAACATCTCCACGATGGGCGCCATCGTCGCCGCGTCGGCCGGCGCCCGGGTAGCCAAGCACGGCAACCGGGCGGCGTCATCGGCGTGCGGCGCGGCCGACGTGCTCGAGGCACTGGGCGTGGTGATCAACCTGGCACCGGAGGCGACCGTGCGCCTGGTGCAGGAGGTCGGGATCGCGTTCCTGTTCGCGCCGCTGTACCACCCGGCGCTGCGGCACACCGCGGTGCCCCGGCGGGAACTGGGGGTCCCCACCGTCTTCAACTTCCTCGGGCCGGTCGCGAACCCCGCCCGGCCCGGCGCCCAGGCGGTGGGGGTGTCCGATCCCCGGATGGGAGCTGTCCTCGCCGGAGTCCTGGCCGCCCGGGGCTGCTCGGCCCTGGTCTTCCACGGCGACGACGGCCTGGACGAGCTCACCACGGCGGACACCTCGACGGTCTGGGTCGTGCACGACGGCACGGTCAGCCAGACCGTGCTCGATCCCGCCGACCTCGGGCTGCCCCGGTCCCGGCGGGGGGACCTGCGTGGCGGGGACGCCGCGGCCAACGCGGCGGTGGCCCGGGCGGTGATGTCGGGCGAGCCGGGACCGGTCAGGGACACGGTCGTGCTGAACGCGGGTGCGGCGCTGGCCGCGGCCGAGGGGGTGCCCCGTGCCGAGGGCCTGGCCGGGGTGCTCGTGGGTACCTGTGCCCGGGCGGCGGCGGCGCTGGACTCCGGGGCCGCGCAGGACCTGCTGGACCGGTGGGTGGCGGCGAGCCAGCGCCTGGCCGCGGAGAACTCCTGAGCCGAGCCAGATACAGACGCAGGACCCGCTGCTAGTCGCTTGCCTCGGGGTAACCGAGCGCGAAGGCGGCCTCGAGGTCGTGCCTGGAGTAGGTGCGGAACGCGATGTGCGTCTCGGTATGCGTCACGCCGGGGACCCGGTTGAGCGTGCCGGGAATGACATCCGCCAGTTCCTCGTGTGCCCGGACGCGCACCAGGGCCACCAGGTCGAAGTCGCCGGTCACCGAGTACACCTCGGTGACCTGAGGAATCTGGGCGATGGCCGCTCCCGTTTCCGGGATGCGCGCCACGTCCGCCCGTATCAGCACGATCGCGGTGACCACATCTGCCTCCTGTTAGCCCGAGGGCGGCCCAGGCTCCCGCTGGCCCGGTCGGCAACCCTCAGCTGCCCGCGCCCGCCTTCGTCACTGGGCGCTGAGCCCCGTTTCCGCGTCACCGGGCACCGGTTGTGCGCTCAGCTCAGCCTGGGGTTGCGTAGCGCCGCCCTCACTGTTTATACACACCGCCTCGTCGAGCGTGCGCACCCCGGTGGCGGCGAGCCGGCGCAGCAGCGCGGTGAGCACGTCCGCGGTGGCCAGCGCGTCCGGCAGCGCCCGGTGCCGCGGCTTGATGCGCGTGTTGAAGTGGGCGGCGAGCGTTCCCAGCTTGCAGTCGGCCACCTCCTGTTCGCCAAGCACGCGGTGGGCGAGTTCCACGGTGTCCAGCACCTGGAACTCCGGCCATGGCAGGTCGCAGGCCTTGCACGCGGCGGTGAGGAAGGCGACGTCGAACGGCGCGTTGTGGGCCGCGAGCACGCATCCCTGCGCGAACGAGAGGAAACCGGCGAGCACCGTGGCCAGGGGCGGGGCGGAGGCGACCATGGCGTCGCTGATACCGGTGAGCACCGCCACCTGCTCGGGAATCGCGCCGCCCGGGTTGACGAGTGAGGAAAACTGCGCGCGTACCCGCCCGCCGCAGACCAGGACCGCCCCGATCTCGGTGATCGTCGCCTCTTCGGGGGCCCAGCCTGTCGTTTCCAGGTCGACGATGGCGAAGTCGATCAGGTCGAACGGCGAGGGGGCGGCCGGCGGGCGGCGATTGCGCCAGAGCTGTCTCATAAGCGATTCCGCTGACGTGTCCCGGGTGAGCACGAGGCAACCGTAAAACGGGCTACCGACATTCCTGCCGCAGGCTCGCCGCGTCCGCTTCGCCGTGGCGCCCTGTGGGCGCCGCGGCGGGCTGCCGTGGCGAAACTGTCGGCATTGCCGCCTACCGTAATGCTTCGCGGGGCTGGGAACCCGCAAGATCCCAGGAGGGAACATGCTGATCGAGTGTGACCGGTGCGTCATGCGCGACATCGCGTGCTCGGATTGTGTGGTCACGGTGCTGCTGTCCGCGCCGGAGCCGGACGGTGTGCTTGGCGAGGCGGAATGCCGGGCGCTGAAGGTTCTCGCGGACGCCCGGATGATCCCGCCGCTGCGGCTGCGCGTGGCCCTGCCGAAGGCATCCTGAGGGGGAGGTCCGCCAGTTGAAGTTGCGGCCAGAGTGCGCGAAGCGGTTGAATCCAGCGCTTGTCTTTCACTAGTGTCAGCCCCGGCTGATCACTCCACAGTCGTCACGACGGCGACGGTGATCGGTACCGCCGTAACCAGGCACTGGCCCTGCGGGACCGCTGGGGAGCTGGTGACCAGGTGGAGGGCCCGGGCGTTGCCCCCGCTCCGGGACAACTCCACTGGAGTGTCGCCGAGGCCGGTCGCGGCTCAGGTCGTAGGGTGCTCGTGTTGGCCCGGACCCGTCGGATCACCTGGTCGGCGGGGGTGGAAAGGGAGCGCGTCACTACGTGGATACGCATCCGGTCGCCAAACTCTCCTATGCCCGGCGCTGCGCCACGGTCGCGGTCGCCGCAGTTGCCGCCGCAGGACTCCTCACCATGGCGGGATCTGCCGGGGCGCAGCCCCAGCCGACCGCCAGCCAGGTACAGGCCAAGCTGAAGAAGCTGACCAGCAAGGAAAACTGGCTTATCCAGCGGTACGACCAGGCCAAGCAGAACCTTGCCTCGGCGCGCCAGCGGCTCAGTGTGGTGAACACCGAGGTCAACAAGGACGCTGCCGCGGCGAAGGCCATGCAGGACGAGATCGCCCAGATCGCGTCGAACGTCTACGAGAACGGCGCCATGAGCTCGGTGGCGGCGCTGCTGACCTCAGGGAACCCGCAGACGCTGCTCAGCCAGTCGGCCTTCCTCACGCACCTGTCGACCGACCAGTACCAGCAGCTCCAGCAGGTCCTCACGACCGAGCGGCAGCTCGCTGGCGCGCGCCAGATGGCCAAGCGCACCGAGAAGGCGGTGGCCTCGCTCACCAAGCAACTCGGCTCACAGCGCGCGGAACTGCAGAAAACGATCAACCAGCAGCAGGCCCTGCTGAACAGCCTGACCCCGCAGCAACAACAGCAGCAGCTCGGCGGCGGCGGGACCACCACCGGGCGGGGCGGCTACACCGGGCCCACGAACACCCAGGCCCAGCAGGCGGTGGCGTTCGCCTACAACCAGCTCGGCTGCCCGTATGTGTTCGGGGGCACCGGGCCTTGCGGCTCCGGGTTCGACTGCTCCGGGCTGACCATGTCGGCGTGGGCTTCGGCCGGGGTGTCCGTCCCGCGCACCAGCTACGGCCAGGCCACCCTGCCGGCCGTGTCTCTGTCGGCGTTGCAGCCAGGCGACATCCTGGAGTTCGCCGGGGACAGCCACGTCGGGATCTACGTGGGCGGCGGGATGCTCATCGATGCGCCACAACCAGGCATGAACGTGGAAAAGGTGAGCCTGTCCTCGTCGTGGTACAGCGCGAACCTCGACGCCGCCGTCCGGCCCTGATCGGAGGGGGCGGGGCTGAGGCGGTGCAGGCTGCTCACCCGCTGCGCGGGTTCGCCGTTGGCCCGCGGTGTTGGCCCGGGGGGACGACCCCCCGGAACCCCCCGGTGGCGGAGGCTGGCCGTCGCTCCCGTGAGCTGTGCCGCGAGCCGCGGCTTGCCGGCGTGGGAGGTATGTCATGCATGCTTATCAGCCGCGGCTTCGCCTTGGACAGACGTTTAGCCGGAAGGCAGGCCCGGGCTACCCGCGGCAGGTCGGCCGCCGCGGCCTGCCGCTGATCGGCGGGGGGCAAATCCGGAAACTCCTGAGGTCGAGCTGAAAGGCTGAGGGTGCGCGGACTGCCAGGTACTTTAAGATCTTTGCCATTGCTGCCGGTGTGGGCCGGTGGCACGCCGCGGGTTTGCCAGCCCGTGCCCCGGGGAGCGCTGTGTTATGCCGAAAGTCCTTGTTCTGACGAATGACTTCCCGCCAAGGCCGGGCGGGATCCAGTTCTTCGTGCACGCACTGGCGATGCGGCTGCCGCCGGAAAACGTGATCGTGTACGCGCCCGCCTGGGAGGGCGCCGCGCAGTTCGACGCGGAACTGCCCTTCCCTGTGGTGCGGCATCCCACCTCGCTGATGCTGCCCGTGCCCACGGTGGCACGCCGCGCCGAGAGGATCGTCGAGGCCGAGCATTGCGACACGGTGGTGTTCGGCGCGGCGGCGCCGCTCGGCCTGCTCGCACCGGGGCTGCGCAAGGCGGGCGTCAAGCGCCTGATAGCCCTGACCCACGGTCATGAGGTCGGCTGGGCCGCGCTCCCCGCCGCCCGCACCATCCTGCGGCGCATCGGTGATTCCGTGGACACGGTCACCTACCTGGGCGAGTACACGCGGGTGCGGCTGGCGCGCGCCCTGTCCCCCGCGGCGGCGGCCAGGATGACCCGGCTCACCCCCGGCGTGGACACCGGCGAGTTCTACCCAGGGGCTGGTGGCAAGGCGGTCAGGGAACGGCTGGGCCTCGGCGACCGGCCTGTGGTGGTCTGCGTCTCCCGCATGGTCCCCCGCAAGGGCCAGGACACCCTTATCCATGCGTGGCCGCTGGTGCTGGCCACCACACCGGACGCCACCCTCCTGCTGGTGGGGGATGGCCCGTACCGCAGCCGGCTGGAGCGGATGGCACGTCACCTCGGGGTGGACGGATCGGTGGTGTTCACCGGCGCGCCGTCCCGTGCCGAACTGCCCGGCTACTTCGACGCTGGCGACGTGTTCGCGATGCCCTGCCGGACCCGGCGCCGCGGGCTGGACGTGGAGGGCCTCGGCATGGTCTTCCTCGAAGCCGCCGCGACCGGGCTGCCCGTGGTGGGCGGTGACTCCGGTAACTCGGCCGATGCGATCCGCGACGGGGAGACCGGCTACGTCGTGCCCGGCGTGAGCGTGGCGGACCTGGCGGACCGGCTCAAGCGCCTGCTCACCGATCCCGGTGCGGCCAAGGCCATGGGCGAAAAGGGCCTGGCCTGGGTGCACCAGGAATGGCGCTGGGAGATCATCACCCAGCGGTTCGCCGAGATCCTGACGGGGGACTGACCCACCGGCCGGGCGCGCCCGCAGCCCGGGTCAGGCGTACAGCGCCTCGATGTCGGCCGCGAAGTCCTTCACGATCAGGTTCCGGCGCACCTTGAGCGACGGGGTCAGGTAGCCGTTCTGCTCGGTGAAGTCGCCGGGCAGGACGCGGAACCGCCGGACCCCCTCGGCCCTGGACACGGCCTTGTTCGCCTCGTCCACCGCGGCCTGCAGTTCGGCGTGCAACTCCGGCGCCTCGGTCAGGTCGGCCACGGCCTTGTCCTTCAACTGCGGGAACCGTGCCTTCCAGATATCCACCGCTTCCTCGTCCAGGGTGATCAGGCACGCCACGTAAGGCCGGCCGTCACCCACCACCAGGCATTGGCTCACCAGTGGGTGTGCGCGGATCCGGTCCTCCAGCACCGCGGGTGCCACGTTCTTGCCGCCCGCGGTCACGATCAGTTCCTTCTTCCGCCCGGTCACCCGCAAGAATCCCTCGTCGTCGAGTTCGCCCATGTCCCCGGTGCGCAGCCAGCCATCGGCCAGCACCTCGGCGGTCGCCGCGTCGTTGCGCCAGTACCCGCCGAAGATGGTCGGGCCGCCCAGGAAGATCTCGCCGTCGTCGGCGATCCGCACGCTGACTCCCGGCAGTGGCTGCCCGACGGTACCGATCTTGATGCGCTCCGGCCGGTTGACGGTCGCCGCCGCGCTGCTCTCGGTGAGCCCGTAACCCTCCAGCACGGTGATCCCGGCGCCGCGGAAGAAGTGACCGAGCCGTTCCCCCAGCGGGGCCCCGCCGGACACGGCGTAACGGACCCGGCCGCCCACCGCGGCCCGCAGCTTGCCGTAGACCAGCCGGTCGAACAGCGCGTACCGCAGCCGCAGCGGCATCCCCGGGCCACCGCCCGGCGTCGCCGTGCCGGTGCCGGATGCCTGGCTCCAGGCGATCGCGGTCTGCGCCGCAGCCCGGAATATGCGGCTCCTCACCGGACTGCCTGACGCTTGCTGCTCGGCACCGTTGTAGACCTTCTCGAACACCCGCGGCACGGCCAGGATGAACGTGGGCCGGAACGACGCCAGGTCGGGAAGCAGCCTGGCCACGCTGGGGGTGTGCCCGAGGACGACCCCCGACTCCAGGCAGCCCACCTGGATGATCCGCGCGAACGAGTGCGCCAGCGGCAGGAACAGCAGCGTCGATGCGCCGGGTGTCTCGAAGATGGCCGGCAGCCAGCCGTGCATGACGTTCCGCACATCCCCGAGCAGGTTCCCGTGGCTGAGCTCGCACCCTTTCGGCCGTCCTGTGGTGCCGGACGTGTAGATGATCGTCGCCAGGTCGGCGGTGTGGCGCGAGGTGCGGCGCTGCTCCAGCTGTTCGCCGGTGACGTCTGCGCCCGCCGCGGTCAGGGCGCTCAGCGGCTCGACCGGCACCGGGCGGCCGGACACGGCCAGACCGGCACCGTCCCCCGCCAGACCGGCACTGTCCCCCGCGGCGCCGTCCTCGATCATCCATACCCGCCCCACCTGGGGCGCCGCGGCCAGCGGCTCGGCGGCGGTCTGCAGGTGGGCAGGGGTCTCCGCGATCAGTGCGCGGGCACCGGAGTCGGTCAGGATCCATTCGACCTGCTCCGCCGAGGACGTCTCGTAGATCGGCACCGTGGTCGCGCCCGCCGCCCAGATGGCGTAATCGATGACCGTCCACTCGTACCGGGTCCGCGACATCAGCGCGACCCGGTCTCCCGCGGAGATTCCCGTAGCCATAAGCCCTTTGGCCAGCGCCGTCACTTCATCGGCGAACTGCCGGGCGGTGACGTCCTGCCAGCCAGCGTCTCCCGCGGCGCTCCTGCGCCGGAGGATCACGCGGCCCGGATCGCTGGCGGCCCGCTCGAACACGACATCGGTCAGGCCCGCCGACGGCGGTATGTCCACGGACGCGGGGGTGCTGTACTCTCGCATCCCGCCAGACTAATCCGGCCGGGTTGCCCCGCCCAGCGTTGCTTCTAGCCTGTGGTCATGCGGGTGCACGTGATCAGTGATGTACACGGCCGGGCCGGCGCCCTTCACACGGCCGCAGCCGGTGCGGATGCCCTGTTCTGCCTGGGTGACTTGCTCCTGTTCGTGGACTACGCGGATGAGGCGCAGGGGATCTTCGCGGACCTGTTCGGCGCGGACGCGGCCAGGCAGTTCATCGCCTTGCGCACCGCGAAACAGTTCGGTGAGGCCAGGGAACTGTCGATGGGCCTGTGGCAGCGCCTCGGCGGCGATGCGGCGGCACACGTGCGCGCCGCCGCCGCGCGGCAGTACGCGGACATATTCGCCGCCCTTCCCGAGCCTGCCTACCTGACCTACGGCAACGTGGACCTGCCCCAGATGTGGGCCGAGCACCTGCGGCCGGGCCATCACGTTCTCGACGGCGAACAGGTGGAACTCGGTGGGTGGACGTTCGGCTTCGTGGGTGGCGGGCTGCGCTCGCCGTACCGGACGCCCAACGAGCTTGACGACGATGCCTATGCGGCGAAGGTGGCGGCGGTCAGCGGCGCCGACATCCTGTGCGCGCACATCCCGCCCGCTGTGCCGGAACTGCTCTATGACACGGTCGCGCGGCGGCTGGAGCGCGGTAGCACCGCCCTGCTGGCCGAGATCAAGCGATCCCAGCCCCGCTACCTGCTGTTCGGGCATGTCCACCAGCCGCTCGCCCGCCGGGTGCGGGTGGGCAGGACCGAGTGCATCAACGTGGGGCACTTCCGGGCGACCGGCAGGCCCTACGTCCTGGCGTTGTAGGACGGCGGCGGAACTCCCGGATGGCGGTACGCTCCGAGCATGGCCGCGAGGACAAGTTCCCGTATCGTGATCGCCGCGCCGCGCCCGGACGTCATGGCGGTGATCGCGGACTTCGCGGCATACCCGCAGTGGGCATCCGCGGTGCGGTCGGCGGAGGTACTGGAGCAAGAGGACGGCCGGGCCAGCCGGGTCCGTTTCACGCTCGACGCGGGCGTGGTGAAGGACACTTACGTGCTCGGCTACGACTGGGACGGCGACGCCGCGGTCCGCTGGCACCTGGCCGAGGCCGGTTCCGTGATCTCGGCAATGAACGGCGGCTACGTGCTCGCCGACCAGGGCGGGGGCACCGAGACCACCTATGAGCTCTCGGTGGACCTCCGGATCCCGATGCCGGGGCTGCTGAAGCGGCGTGCCGAGAAGACGATCATCGATACGGCCCTCAAAGGGCTGAAGAACCGGGTGGAGAGCCGCGCTCGCGCGGCCGGGACCGGTGGAGAGGACAGCAGGTGACACAGCCAGGCGGGTCGGGCCCGGACCTGATCGGTGACTTCCAGCGCTGGCTGCTGCGTACCGGCGCCCGCGGAATGAGCCGGCAATTGACCCACCAGGTCCGCACGGCCCTGGGTCGGAACCAGGAGCCCAGCGGTGACGTGTGGGAGACCGCCACCACCGAGCCCCTGCCCGGGGAGGCGCCCGAGTGCGCCTGGTGCCCGCTGTGCCGCGCGGCCCGGCTTGTCCGGGACGCCAAGCCCGGGCGGGACACCCGCGTGACGGCCGTGGGCGACGCGCTCAACACAGTGGTCCAGGACGCGGTGTCGGTCCTCGAGGCAGCGCTGGCGGCGACGGGCCGGGCCACGGGCCCCAACGGGCGCAAGGACGAGACGGGACCTGGCACCCGCGGCTTCCCGGCGGCCGGGGAGGCGGGTTCCGGCGGCAAGGCGACGCCCGTCAGGGACAAGCCAGCGGCCCCGGCCGAGGACAAGCCAGCGGCCCCGGCCAAAGACAAGCCAGCGGCCCCGGCCAAGGCCAAGCAGGCCGCTTCGGCTACGGACAAGGCGGCGCCACCGGCCAAGAACAAGCAGCCGGCGCCGGCCACAGACGAGCGGGCCGCACCGGAGCCTTTGGATCCGCATGAGCCTGACGATCGGGGTTGATGTCGGGGGCACCAAGGTCGCTGCCGGGGTCGTGGATGACCGCGGCCGGATCCTCGAGACGCTGCGCCGGGCGACGCCCGCGGCGAGCCCGGAGCGAACCGCTGCGGTGATCGCGGACGTGGTCACCGAGTTGCTCGCCCGCCATCAGGCAAGCGCGGTCGGAGTGGGCGCGGCCGGCTTCGTGGATGAGGCGGGCGGCACCGTGGCGTTCGCGCCGAACCTGGCCTGGCGCGGCGAACCGCTGCGCACCAAGGTGGCGGGGCTGGTGGGCCTGCCGGTCACCGTGGAAAACGACGGCAACGCGAGCGCGTGGGCGGAGTTCAGGTTCGGCGCCGCCCGTGGCCAGGAGCACGTCACGTTCGTCTCCGTGGGCACGGGCATCGGGGCCGGTTTCATCCTGGACGGCAGGCTCTACCGCGGCAGGTGGGGGATGGCGGGGGAGCCCGGGCACTTCCGGGTGGTGCCCGACGGCCGCCTGTGCGGCTGCGGGAACCGCGGTTGCTGGGAGCAGTACGCCAGCGGCAGTGCACTGATGACGGAGGCACGCGATCTCGCCATGCGCGCTCCCGGCGGGGCGATGCGCCTGCTCCAGCTGGCCGGTGGGGATCCCGCCGCGATCGGCGGCCCGCAGATCACCCAGGCCGCCAAGGAAGGTGATCCCGCGGCGCTGCGCTGTTTCTCGATCGTGGGCACCTGGCTCGGGCAGGGCCTGGCGGACCTGGCGGCGATACTCGACCCGGGGTGCATCGTGGTCGGCGGCGGGGTCAGCGAGGCGGGCGAACTGCTGCTCGGCCCGGCGCGCGCCGCCTTCGAAAGGGCGCTCACCGGAGCGGGCTACCGGCCACGGGTGGAGATCGCCAGGGCCGCGCTCGGGGTGAACGCCGGCATCGTCGGTGCCGCCGACCTGGTCAAGAACGGCTGACCGGGTCCGCGGCCGCGCTGTTCCTAGACCACGGCCCCGTCGTCGGGCCCGGAGTCCCGCGGCGGCCGGTCGCCCATCCGCACGACCAGCGTCGCGAATCCGCCGACGAACGCGGCCACGGCGCAGAACGCGGCCCAGTCCGGCACCTGCCAGCTCGCCATCACGGCGACCAGCAGGTAGAGCGGCCCGCCGAACAGCGCTACCCAGGCACCCTTGGTGACCGGGTCCAGCTGCGGCAGCGGCGGTGGCACCGGGGGAACGAAGTGATCATCATCGTCGTCGCCCGGTGGCGGGACGGCGCTGGCGGGCCTGACGATGCGGATCTGCGGCGGCCCCGGCGGCAGGCCACCGAACGGCCCGGGGCGCGGCCCCAGGCGCGGGCCGGGCAACTGGGTGCCGTCGAGGTCGGCGCTCTCCGGCCCGGCCATGTCCAGTCCGGTGACGTCGAGGTCGGCGGTGTCCGGGCCGCTGGCGTCCTGGCCGGCCGCCTCCTGGCCCTGGGGGGCCGGGCCGGGCAGGTCTTCCCTGGTGGGCCAGGGAGCGGGCGTACCGTCCGCCGCGGCGGGCGTGGCGTACTGGGCGACCAGGTCCCGCCAGGCCGCCTCCTCGCTGGCATCCTCGGTCATGGCACGCGCACCCCCTCTCATTCCCGGCCGGCGCGGCTGTGGGCGCGGACAAACTCCAGGCTGCCGTCGAAGATCTGGCCGGCATCGTTGTCCAGGGTCGCCACGTGGTAGCTGTCGGCGCACTCGCGCACGGTGAGCTGCGCCGGGGGCAGCGCGCCCCGCAAAACCCGCATGCTGGCCGGGCCCACCACGTGGTCGGTCGTGCTCAGGAACACGAGCACCGGCTGCGTGACCTCGCCCAGCTGTTGCTGGGTCACCTTCCACAACTGCGGCAATGTTGCCGCGGCCCGCACCGGCACCCTGTCGTAGCTGAGTTCGTGGACGCCTTCTTTCTTGATGTCGCTGCCGATGCCCTTGAGCGAGGGCACCACCAGCTTAAGCACGGGAGCAAGCAGGAAGAGCTTGGTATCGGCGGTCACCGAGGGGTTCACCAGGACCAGCCCGGCCACGCCCGCACCGCGCAGCTCGGCCATTCGCAGCGCCAGGCAGCCGCCCATCGACAGGCCCATGAGGAAGATCTCGTCGGAGTGCCCGCGCAGTTCCTCGTACGCCCTGTCCACCTCCGCGTACCAGTCCTCCCACCGGGTATGCGCCATATCCTGCCAGGTCGTGCCGTGGCCGGGCAGCCGCGGGAGGGAGACGGTCAGCCCCGCGGCGGCGAGGTGGTCGGCCCAGGGCCGCAGCGAGGCCGGGCTGCCGGTGAAGCCGTGGCAGAGCAGGACCCCGGTGTTGCCTCCGGAGTGGAAGAAGGGCTCCGCCCCCGGCATCACTGGCATGACGGCCGTCCTCTCGCGCCTGCGCTCTCCCGCATCGTCGCACGCGACCACGACAGAGCGCACGCTGAAAGGGAGGAGCCGGGGCTTCCCGCGGGCAACTTTGCCCGCGGGCGACGGCTCGGCCGGCCAAGTCCCTCCGGCCGGAGACTGCCCGCGGTCGCCCGGACGTGGGACCATGTGAGCATGGGTTACTGGGTGGTCAAGGCGATCCTCGGACCTCTTCTGGCCATCGTGTTCCGCCCCTGGTCGGAGGGGGCGGAAAACGTGCCGCGCGAGGGACCGGCCATCCTGGCCTGGAACCACCTGTCGTTCTCCGACCACTTCTTCGGCCCGCTGCCGTTGCCGCGCAAGGTGACGTTCCTGGCCAAGTCGGAGTACTTCACCGGCCGCGGGCTGAAGGGCCTGATCAGCAAGGCCTTCTTCCGTGGCGTCGGGCAGATTCCGGTGGACAGGTCGGGCGGCGAGGCGAGCGAGCGGGCGCTGCGGACCGGCCTGCGCGTGCTGGGCGAGGGCAAACTGCTCGGCATCTACCCCGAGGGCACCAGGACACCGGACGGCCGCCTGTACCGCGGCAAGACCGGGGTGGCCAGGCTCGCGCTGGAGTCGGGGGCACCGGTGATCCCGTGCGCCATGATCGGGACCTTCGAACTTCAGCCGCCCGGGCATGTGCTGCCGCGGCTGTCGATCCGGCCCGGGGTGAGGTTCGGCAAGCCACTGGACTTCTCCCGGTATGCGAACTTGAAGACGGATCGGCTGGTGCTGCGCGCGGTGACCGACGAGATCATGTACGCGGTCATGAACCTGTCCGGGCAGGAGTACGTGGACGAGGACGCACAGCGGGCCAAGAAGAGGGCCAGGCCCGGCGGTCCGGCAAGCCACGGCGCCGCCCCACAGCCGGACGGCGCCGCCCAGCCGGACACGGTGCCCACTTCGACTCCCGGGCCCTCCTAGCCGCGCGCCCAGCCCTTGGTGCGCGCCACCGCGCGGCGCCAGCGGTCATGCCCTTCGTCGTCGCGGGCCCGTGGGTCGAAGCGCCGGCCCAGCCGCCAGGTGCTGGCCAGTTCCTCGGGTGACGACCACACGCCGGTGGCCAGCCCGGCCAGGAACGCCGCGCCCAGGGCGGTGGTCTCCATGATCTCCGGCCGCTCCACGGGCACCTGGAGCTGATCGGCCTGCAACTGCATGAGCAGGCCGTTGGCGCTGGCGCCGCCGTCGGCCCGCAGCGCGCGGCCGGCCCGCCAGTCACCGGTGACCATTACGTCGAACACGTCACGGACCTCGTAGGCGATCGCCTCCAGGGTGGCGCGGACGAGGTGCGCCCTGGTGGTGCCGCGGGTGATGCCGAACACCGCGCCGCGCGCGTCGGGGTCCCAGTCCGGCGCCCCCAGCCCGGTCAGCGCGGGCACGAACACCACCCCGCCGCTGTCGGGAACCGAGGCGGCCAGTGCCTCGCTCTGCGCGGCATCATCCAGCAGCCCGAGCCCGTCCCGCAGCCACTGGATCGCGGCGCCGGTCACGAACACCGAACCTTCCAGCGCATAGGTCAGCGCGCCGGTGCCGTCCATCCACGCGACCGTGGACAGCAGCCCGTTCCCCGGCCGGGCCACCGTTGCCCCGGTGTTGGCGAGCACGAACGATCCGGTGCCGTAGGTGCATTTCGCGTCGCCCGGCGAGAAACAGGCCTGGCCGAACAGTGCCGCCTGCTGGTCACCGGCGATGCCTGCGATGGGCAGGTCCAGGCCGAGGAACGCGGCCGGGTCGGTGCGCCCGGCAATACCTGTGGAGGGCACCACCTCGGGCAGCGCCGCGGGTGGCACGCGCAGCAGCTCGCACAGCTCGGCCGACCACCGGCCCGCGGTGATGTCGAAGAGCAGTGTCCGTGACGCGTTGGACGCGTCGGTGACGTGCCGCTTCCCGGCGGTCAGCCGGGCGATCAGGTAGGAGTCCACCGTGCCCGCCGCGAGCGAGCCGTCGGCCAGCCCCGCCCAGGTGGCCGGCTCCTCGGCGGCCAGCCAGGTCAGCTTGGTGCCGGTGAAGTAGGGGTCCAGTCGCAGGCCGGTCAGCTCGCTGACCCGCTCCTCGTACCCGGCTTCCCGCAGTTCGTCGCACAGCCGGGCGGTCCGCCGGTCCTGCCAGACGATGGCCCGCCGCGGCGCGGCCAGGGTGGCGCGGTCCCACAGCACCGCCGTTTCCCGCTGGTTGGTGATGCCGAGCGCGGCGACCGCCGGCCGGCCGGGGCCGGCCCGCTCCAGGACCTGCCGGCAGGCCGCGAGCGTGGCCTGCCAGATGTCCTCCGGCAGGTGCTCCACCCAGCCGGGGCGCGGGTAGTACTGCTGGAACTCCTCGTATCCGCGGGCGGCCACCGATCCTTCCGGGCCCACGAGCAAAGCGGTCACACCCGTTGTTCCGGCGTCAATCGCAAGGACAGTCATGACGGCTAATGTTGCTCCCATGCGAATCGGAGTGCTGACCGGTGGTGGCGACTGTCCAGGGCTGAATGCCGTGATCCGCGCCTTGGTCCGTAAGGGAGTCCCAGAGTACGGCTACGAGTTCCTCGGGTTCCGCGACGGGTGGCGCGGGCCGCTCGAGGGTGACACGATCCCGCTGGACACCCAGGCGGTGCGGGGCATACTGCCGCGCGGGGGCACGATCCTGGGTTCGTCGCGGACCAACCCGTTCGCGGAGAGCGCGGCCGCCGGCGGCCGGTCCGGCTTGGAGCGGATCAAGGCCAACCTCGCCGGGCTCGGCGTGGACGCGCTGGTGGCGATCGGCGGCGAAGACACACTCGGGGTCGCCGCGACCCTGTACGCCGAGGGCGTGCCGATGGTCGGCGTGCCCAAGACGATCGACAACGACCTCAGCGCGACCGACTACACGTTCGGCTTCGACACCGCGGTCAACATCGCGATGGAGGCGATCGACCGGCTGCACACCACGGCGGAAAGCCATCACCGGGCCCTCATCTGCGAGGTCATGGGCCGCCACGCGGGCTGGATCGCGCTGCACGCCGGGATGGCCGGCGGCGCCAACGTGATCCTGATCCCCGAGCGGCCGTTCAGCCTGGAGAAGGTGTGCGCGTACGTGGAACACCGGTTCCAGACGCGGTACGCGCCGATCGTGGTCGTCGCCGAGGGCGCGCGGCCGGAAGAGGACGAACTGGCCCTGTCCGACCAGCGGCTGGACGCGTTCGGGCATGTCCGCCTCGGCGGTATCGGCCAGATGCTCGCCAACGAGATCGAGAAGCGCACCGGCAAGGAGGCCCGCGCCACGGTGCTCGGGCACATTCAGCGCGGCGGCACCCCGACGGCGTTCGACCGTGTGCTGGCCACGCGGTTCGGGGTGCACGCGATCGAGGCCGTGCACGAGCAGGCGTTCGGCACGATGGTGGCACTGCGCGGGACCGAGATCGTCCGCGCTCCGCTGGTGGACGCCACCAGGGAACTCAAGCTGGTGCCGCCGGAGCGCTACGCGGAGGCCGAGGTCTTCTTCGGCTGATTCATTTTCATTGCCCTACGCCTTTTCATTGCCCTACGCCGGCCCGCCAGGCCCGCCGTTCGCCATGAATGTGAGAGCGAGGCCCCTCAAGGGGCACCACGTCCGTGTTCATGTGATCCCCCGGCCAGGCGGAGCTGGTGGAGGGTCCAGCCCCGGCCCGCCGGGTCGAGCGGGACCGTGGCCGCGGTGAAAATTTCCACGGCCCGCCGGTAGGACATCCGGGCACGTCCGGTGACCGGGCAGGTGTGCGCGGGCGCTGATCCTGCGGGAGCACGCCGCCCGGTGACGAACACCGGACCGTCCGGGCGGCCCGCCAGCAGCAAGCGCAGCAGTTGCGTGGTGCCTTCGCGCCACTGCAGCCCCGTAGCCGCCCCCGCCCCACGATGCGCCCGGTGCCGGGTCAGGTCGAGGTGACCCACATCGAGCTGCAGCACGTCGCCGACGGGGCCGCCGGTGTCGTGGAGCATCCGCCAGAACGCGTGATCCCGCAGGCTCGTGGTGGCCTGGAACAGCCTGGCGACCTGGTCCGGCGTCAGTGGCGGCAGCGCGGCCGCCGGTGTGGCCAGGTGGCGCAGCCCGGCGGTCGGGTCGGTGCGGATCCACCGCTGGTCCTGCCACCAGCCGACGGCGCTGCGCAGGGCGGACAGCTCACGGTTGACCGTGCGTGCGTCGGTGATGGCGGCACGGTCTGCGAGCGCGGCGGCGAGCCTGGCACCGGTTGCCTGGTCATCGAGCAGCGCGAGCGGCACGACCGGGGGCGCCGCGCCGCGCCGCCGATCGCCGTGCGGCGCTCGCTGGCCCACCAGCGGCCAGGCCCAGGCGGCCAGCGAAATCCGGTACACCCTCCGGGACGCCGGGCCGAGGCAGGCCTGGCCGAGGTACCGGTCGACCGCGGCCGCGTACTCGACCGGCGCGGGCATCCGGCCCCCGGGTTCCGATGACGCTGCATCCACGGCCGGCCTCCACGGTCCTGCGGCCTACGTCGCGGGCGCCTCACCCGCCCCCATCATCGTAGCGTTTCCGCTGAGTACATTTACTGCGGGAACTATATCCTCAGCAGGATGGCCGGTAAGAATTGATCACCCTCTCAATGCAAGGCTGGCTTGGCATTCTGCACAGCTTGATGGCATGGTAAATGTCGTGTCTGCTGGTTATAGGCGCCCTTTTAGTAAGCGCAGTAAATCGCTCACTGCTCGCCGAACCGAATTCGCAGTAAATCGCTTGGCACCGCTGCGCGAGCGAAATTTCCGCCGTTTCTATGCGGGGTACGTGACCTCGCTGCTCGGTACCTCGATGTCCGGGGTCGCGGTCATCTTCGCCGTGCTCGGCAGTGGCGGGACCGCCGCGGATCTGGGCTACGTCGCCGCGGCCGGGATAGTCCCGCAAGTGGCCTTCATCCTTGCGGGCGGGGTGCTCGCCGACCGCCTCGGCCGCCGGCTGGTGATGCTCTGCGCCGATGCGCTCCGGTGCTGCGCTCAGGCCGCGCTGGCCGTCGCGCTGTTCTCCGGCCATCCGCAGATCTGGCTGTTCATGCTCCTCGCCGCCCTCGTCGGCACCGGGGAGGCCCTGTTCAATCCGGCGCTCGATGCCCTGACCGTCCAGATCGCGCCGGAGGACGCGCTGGTCAGCGCGAATGCGCTCACCGGCGCCGCGTCGTCGGCCACGAGGATTGCCGGGCCTGCCCTCGCGGGAATCCTGGTCGCGCTGGCCGGCCCGGCCCCGGTGATCGCCGCGGACGCCGCCAGTTACGGGGCGAGCATGCTGGCACTCGGCATGCTGCGGCTGCCGGGGCCACGGCCGGCGCAGGCCCGCCCGTTGCTGCGCGACCTGGGGGAGGGCTGGCGCCAGTTCGCCGGCCGGGCGTGGCTGTGGCTGACCACCGTGCAGTTCGCGCTGTTCAACCTCATCACCTGGGCGCCCTACCTGGTGCTGGGGCCGGTGCTGGCCAGGAACTATCTCGGCGGAGCCCGGGCCTGGGGCCTCATCCAGGCGGCCAGCGGCGCCGGTGCGCTGCTGGCCGGGCTGGGGCTGCTGGGCCGCAGGCCCAGGCGCCCGATGCTGGCCGCGACCCTGGGCACGTTCGGTTACCCGGTCCCATGCCTGCTGCTGGCGCTGCGCGCGCCTGGTCCCGCGGTTGCGGGCGGTGCGTTCCTCGCCGGGGCGGGCGGCGCGGTGTTCCTCACGTTCTGCCTGACCACGATCCAGCAGCAGGTGCCCACGGATTCCCTGGCCAGGGTGTCGTCGTTCGTCACGTTCGGCACGTTCGGCCTGGGCGCGGCCGGGCTCGCCCTGGCCGGGCCGGTCGCACAGGTGGCCGGGATCACCAGGGTGCTCGGCGCCGGTGCCGCCTGGGCCGTGCTGAGTTCCACGGTGGTCCTGGCGCTGCCGCCGACCCGGGCGGTGCGCTGGCGGTCCGGTGACAGCCGCGGTGCCCCGGATCGTGACCCGGGGCACCGCGGCGACCGCTCAGGCGGCGGTTGCGATCAGCAGGCGCCCCCGGTGTCGTAGGCGCCGATGTCGCAGCCGCGGGTGGTGGCGTTGCGGCTGTGACCGCGCTGGTCCTTGCCACCGATCGGCGCCCGTTCGCAGGTCGCGGCGTCGGCGGCGCCGATGGCCGGGCTGCCGGCCGCCAGCGCGAGGGTGTTGGTGCCACTTAGCTGCAGGGCGTGCGGCCAGCCACGACGGTGGGGCGGCCGCACGCGGCCTAGTCCCCCTCGCCTGCTCCGTCGGGGCCGGCGTAGGGCAGCCATTGGTCGGCGGCGGTGAGCCAGGTGCCGTCGGGCTGGCACCGCGCGACCAGCGCGGTAGGGCCGGTCAGCGTGACCGCCACGCCATCAAGGCCGGTCCCGGTGAGCGTACGTGTACCGGTGATCAGCGCCAGCGGCCCGGCCCGGAGTACCCGCACGGCCCGGGCGCGCAGCGGCAGCCGCATGTCCATCACACCGGCGAGAACCCGGCGGATCGCCGTATGCCCGGCCGCCGCGTGGTCCTGACCCCAGGACAGCGTGGCGTCCGGTTCGTACAGGGCCACCGCGGCCTCAAGATCACCATCGGTGAGTGCGGCGCAAGCCAGCAGCAGGACCTCGGCCGGCTCGCGGGCAGCCGGTGGCTCGATCAGATCCGGTGCCTCGGTCAACCGCCCCTCCCATTCACGCCGGCCGACCCTATGGAACCGCTGCGGTACCCCGGTGGCTGGTCCAGGGCACCGCAGCGGGCTTTCTAAACCCGGATGGCCATGCTGATTGGTGGCAGCGGCAAGTTCCTCAGCGGGCAGCCAGCCGGGACACCCCGGGACGCTACGCGGGGCTTGGGTGGGAATCGCGGGGGGCGCTGTGGGAATCGCGGGGGGACGACGGCACGGGCCGGGTCAGTGGGAGGCGTCGCGCAGCCGGGCGTAGAGCGCCGTCGTCTGCGCGGCCGGGGCGCCGCCGACCTCGGTCCGCAGCAGTGCGCGAAGCTCTTCGTAGTGCCGCATGGCCCGGGCGGACTGGCCGGCCGCGGCCCAGCATTCCATCAGCGCGCGGTGTGCTGCCTCGTCCAGTGGTTCGTGCGCGATCGCCCGCCGGTACACGTCGATCGCCTCGCGCACCCGGCCGTCGGCCACCAGCAGGCGGCCCGCCGCACCCAGCGCGCGCTCGTAGGCCCGGCGCAGCCCGGCGCGCCTGGTGGCAGCCCAGTCCCCGGCAGTGGTGCCGGCCAGGAAGTCACCACCGTAGGCCGCGATCGCGCGGCGCAGGTGGCCGAGCGCGGCCGCGGGCGGCTGCGCGGCCCTGGCCGCCGCGAGCGCCTGTTCGAAGTCGTGCAGGTCGCAGTCCAACGGCCGCGACTCATCCAATGCGTAACGGCCGTCGGTGAACCCGATCCAGCCCCCATCGCCCAGGGTGCGCCGCAACTGCCGGAGCGCGCTGTGCAGTGCGTTGCGCAACTGGCCCTCGGCCAGCTCGGGCCACAGCGCAAGGCCGATCTGCTCCCTGGCCAGCGGCGGCGAGCTGGCGAACAGGCAGAGCAGCTCCCTGGGCTTGGCATAGCCCCAGTCGGCGGGGGTCAGCAGGCGGTCGGCCAGATGCACGGTCGCCTGGCCGAGCAGCCTGAGCCGCAACACCCCAGTTCCAGCCCGTGCCACGGACGGCTGGTCCGGTGGGCGCTGGTCAGCGGGGGCAGTGCGTTCGGCAGAAAAATCGGTGCGGGGGACGGCCGATGCGCTCGCATCCCCCCGGGGCGGCGCGGGATAGCGCGCCAGCACGTCGTCCAGTGGCTCGGCCGCGCCCGCCCGGAGAAGACCGGCGAAGGCGGCCTCGCCGAGCGCCGCCCGCGCCGAGGCTTGGGTCCCGGCGTGGTCCGCGCGCTCGCAGGGCGCGACGGCGGTGCCGATGACCTCCCTGATGTGCTGTGCCGCCCCGAGCAGCCGCGCAGCCCTGGCCGCATCGGGTGGCTGCCCGGCCAGCGCCGCCGCGGCAAGGTCGTCGAGCACGCTCGCCACCCGCCACCGGTCGCCGAGGTCGCGGTGGATCTCCAGGGCCTCGTGCAGCAGCGCGGCAGCCCCCGGCTCGCCGCGCCGCACCGCGAGCAGGCCGCGCTCGTGCAGCGCCCACGCGACGCCCTCGCGGAACCCGACCTGCTCGGCCAGTTCCCTGCTGCGCGCGAGCGCGGCGGCGGCGGCCTCGTGATCGCCCTGGTACATGGCTGCCACGCCCAGGTTCAGTTCCGCGCCCGCGGCGCCCTCCGCGTCGCCGAGTTCGGTGAACGCCGCGAGCGCCTGGGTGCATTCGGCCGTCGTGGTGGCGAAGTCACCCTCCAGCCACGCGGCGAAACCGAGCGAATCGCGGGCACCGGCCATGCCACGGCGGTCACCGAGCGCCTCGAACTCGGCGAGGGCTTCGGTCTGCAGTTCCCTGGCCCGGGCGTACCGGCTCTGCTCCCTGGCGACACTGCCCAGCGACGACAAAATCCCGGCGACGCCCCGCCGGTTGCCGAGTTCGCGGTAGAGCGCGAGCGCGCCCTCCAGCCGGCGCACCGCCGCCGGGTACTCGCACTGCAGGTGCGCGAGCATGCCGCTGCCCTGCAGCCCCTTGGCCCGCACCTCGGCGGGTGCCCCGTCGGGGGCGGCGAGCGCCCAGTCCAGCCAGTCCCTGGCCTCCCGGTAATGCCCGCGCAGGTACCAGAACTGCACGAGCGCGGTGGCGAGCCGCAGGGTACCGGTGAGGTCCTTCCGGTCGCGCGCGGCCTGGAGCACGGCGCGCAGGTTGTGCGCCTCGGCCTGCAGCCGTTCCGCCGCCTGCGCCTGGTCGCGCCCGGACAACCCGGTTTCCGTGCGCTCGGCCAGGTCCAGGTACCAGGCGAACATCGTCTCGCTGGCCGCGGCGAACTCACCGGATTCGGTCAGCCGCTGCGCGCCATACCGGCGCACCGTCGCGAGCATCCGGTACCTGGCCTGGGCCGGGGTGTGCTCGACCAGCAGGAGCGACCGGTCCACCAGCCGGGCCAGCAGGTCGAGCACGTCCGCCGGATCGGCTCTGTCTTCCCCGCCCCCGCGCTCCGCGCCCGCCCCCGCTCT
>Ga0207665_10000435_pt1 | contig 28745 bp, 28 predicted proteins | sample LARL112metaG_FD_184351 | JGI IMG/M metagenome (GOLD analysis project Ga0207665, IMG submission 184351) | Corn, switchgrass and miscanthus rhizosphere microbial communities from Kellogg Biological Station, Michigan, USA - LAR L11-2 metaG... | ecosystem: Host-associated > Plants > Roots >... | reverse complement strand
ACCTGGCCCCCGGCCGGTAAGAGGTGCCGCTGTCGAACGGGACACCGACGACCGCCACGTCACACCGGCTGACGTCGGTGCGCCAGGGCAGCAGCGCGAACGTCGGCGGCCCGGCGAAGCGCGGGGTCCGGCTCGCGTCGATGGGCCCGCGTACCGCTTCGCCAGGCCCGTCCCCCGGTTCGGTCACCCGGCGCCCCCGATCAACGCGCGTCCTGCGTGATGTACTCCGGCCCGGCCGTCGCGGCGCGCTGCAGCGCGGCCGGGCGCCGGACGTAGACGATGGCCGTCGCCGCTACCGCGACAACCACGATGGCCAGAATCCAGGCCCAGAACACGTTGGCGGGCGGCGGCTGGCTCGGCTGGACGAACTGGTACACGCCGTAGACCAGCACGGCCGAGCCGATCAGCGGGATGAGCACGTGCTTGACCGGCCGGAACGCGGGCCGGTTGGTGGCAAGCACCCAGACAGGCAGGGCGATGTTCGCGATCAGGTATACGACCAGGATCGGCACGGTGCCGATGCCCGCCTCGTCGGAGAAGATCGCCACCGCGTTGCCGTGCATGGCGAAGTACGGCACCACGACCAGGACGGCAAGCAGCCCGGTGTAGATGAGCACCGACGCCCAGGGCACCTTGGTCCGCGACACCGCGGCCATCTTCGGCGGCAGCAGCCCGGCCCGTGCGCCGTTGAACGTGATCCGGGTCTGCGAGTTGGCCGCGGCGATGAAGCAGCCGAACGAACTGGTGAAGCCCACCAGTGCGATGAACCAGTCAAACCACGGGCTGAAGTGCCGGGACAGGTCGAGGAACGGCGTCGCCTCGGCGAAGCTGCCGAGGAAGTTGACCCCGGTCACCGGGCCCTTTATGTCGGCGTACCCGGCCACCGCGGCCCAGCTTGACAGCACGTACAGGCCGGTGATGATGGCGACCGAGGTGAACACGGTGATCGGGATGTACCGCTTGGGATCCTTGGACTCCTCGGCCAGCGCGCCGGAGTTCTCCCAGCCGATGAAGCCAGAGACCGCCAGGGCGAAGGTGAGGCCGACCAGGCCGTGCAGGCCGCCAGGGGTGCCGCCGGAGGGGTGGAGCGGTGCACTGAGGTGGTTGACCTGCACGAGCACCACCACCGACAGGATGATCAGCCCAAGCGCCTCGCTGCAGAACATGATGAACGACGCGCGGGCCGAAATGACCACGCCGCGCAGCAGCAGCGGCAGGGCCAGGGCCACGCCGCCGAGCGTGACCAGCAGCCAGCCGACGTTGCCCCAGCCGGCCAGCGAGGACACCCAGGACCCCATGAACACGACCACCGCGCCGACCGTGACCGGGTAACAGATCATCAGCATGTAGTAGCTCACGCCTGCCAGCCACTGGCCGGTCCGCGGCGCCCGGGCCCCGATGCCGCGGCCGATGAAGGTGACGAACGAGCCCGCGCTCGGGATCGACCTGGAGAACTCCGACATGGTGTTCCCGGTCGCCAGGATCGCGACGCCGGCGATCAGGAACGCCCAAGGCGCCATGGAGCCCATCGCGAACACGACCAGCGTGATCGCCAGGAAGATGCCCTCCACCGGGGCCAGGTTGGCCAGCGTCGAGGAGATCGTGTCGAACAGGGTGAGCGCACCGCGGGCCAGCTCGGTCTGGGGCGGACCAGCCTTCTCTTCGATAGTCGCCATCGCTGCCGTCCTCGCGGGAGTAGTGGGAGTGGTGCGGCGCGCCGGGCGCGCGCTGCCCGGATCCGTCCGGGCCTGAGCCTGGCGATGATCTTTCCCAGGAGTATGGGCGTGCCGTCCCGGCCAGGCAACAGTGGTGCACACAAAACAAGTCCGGCTCTTTGGGGTTCACCACAAGCACGGCTACGCTGGGCCGCGTGCCGCAGGACGGTGTCATCCGGGTCGAGGACCTGCTGCGCTCCCCGGCGCTGCAGCTGCGGCTGATCGCCGGGGAGGTCGGCACGGCCAGGCGGGTGGCCTGGGCGCACGTCAGCGAGCTTGAGGACCCGACGCCCTGGCTGTTCGGATCCGAAATGATCATGACGACGGGGATCGGCGTGCCCAGGGGGGCCGGGCGGCAGCGCGCCTACCTCGAACGGCTCGACGACGCCGGGGTGGCCTGCCTGGCGCTGTCCGAGGGCCTGATGGTGCCCCCGCTGACCAGGGCATTCCTGGCCGCCGCGGGGGAGCGCGGCTTCCCGGTCGTCGAGGTGCCGATCCCGGTGCCGTTCATGGCGATCTCCCAGGAGGTCGCCGCCGCCACCGCGGGCGACATGGGGCGCCGGCTCAACGCCCAGCTCCAGGTGTTCGGCGCGGTCCAGTGGCTGGCCGCGGGGAACCTGTCCGCGCGGGAGATCTTCGCCCGGCTGGAGCAGTTGTCCGGGTACACGCTGTACGCATGCACGATGCACCGTAGGCCGCTGCTCGACGGGGTGCCGGTCCCGCCGCCGGAATGCGCGCACCTGATTCCCAGCGCGCCCAGCAGCCCGCCGACCGTGCCGGGGGGCTACGTGCTGCCGGTCTCCGGGCCCCGCGGCACCGTCGGGTACGTGCTCGCGCTGGAGTCGCCGGACGCCGCGCCGGCGGGCGTGTCGGTGGTGCAGCACATCGCCACGGTGGCGGCCCTGCAGCTGTCGATGCTGGCGCACGAGCGGGAGATGCTGCGCCGCGAGGGCGCGGAGACGCTCGCGGAGATGCTGCAGGGCGTGCTGGACCGGCCGGTGGTGGCCAGGCGGCTGGCCGCGAAGGGGTTCGCCAGCGACACCGGGCTGCAACTGGCGGTGCTGCGGCCGCGCCGGGAAACGGCGGACGCGGATGCGGTGGCCGACGCGCTCGCCGACGCCGGGCTGCCGCACCTGATCCTGCGCCAGCAGGACGAACTGGTGGTGCTGCTGCACGACGACGGCCACGCCCGTGCCGCGCTGACAGGTGCGCTGGCCGCCACGGTCGGGCTGAGCCGGCCGTTCCCGGCGGACGCGTCCCTGGCCGTGGCCAGGCGGGAGGCTCAGTGGGCGCACGACCGCGCCGCCGAAGCCGGCCGGGACGTGGTCAGCTACGGCGACGACCGGACCGAGCGATGGCTGACCAGCGACTCCGCCGACCTGCGCGCGCTGGTGGAGCAGGTGCTCGGCGCGGTCATCGAATACGACGCGGCGCACGCCGGCGACCTGGTCACCTCGGTGCGGGTCTGGCTGGAGCACGACCGGCAGACCGAGCGGGCCGCCCACGCGCTGCACGTCCACCCGAACACGCTGCTCTACCGGGTGCGCCGGTTCGAGCAGGTCAGCGGCTGCTCGCTCGCCTCGACCGAGTCCCTGGCCGAGGTCTGGCTGGCGCTGCGGGCGACGGCCGCGGTCCCCGATGTCGCGCACCGGCCCTCCGCCGGCTTAGGCTTCCATGATTCATAACGCCGGCCATACCGCACCGGGCAGGCCACGGCGGGCCCGCACCGGGGAACCCAGCCACGCGCGGGCCCGTGGCGGGACAGGGCCTGGACCCTGCCGCTACGGCGTGAGGAGCCAGAGATGACATCACCCGAGAGCACGCCGCCCTTCGTGCCCGGCGGCTTCGCGATCCCCGGCGAACTGGTCACCGAGCAGTTCCGTCTGGAACCGCTCGGGCCGCAGCACAACGCCGCCGACTACGAGGCCTGGACCTCGAGCATGGCGCACATCAGGGCGACGCCGGGGTTTGCCCGCTGGAAGTGGCCCAGGGAGATGACTCCCGAGGAGAACCTGGGCGACCTACGGCGGCACGCCGGGGACTTCGCGGCCCGGACCGGCTTCACCTACACGGTCCTCGACCCTGACGGCCGCGTCGTGGGCTGCGTCTACATCTACCCCGCGAAGGGCGAGGAAGGCGCTCCGGCCGGGGAAGCCGCGCCGGGCGTGGCCGACGTGCACTCCTGGGTCCGGGCAGACCGTGCCGAACTGGACGTGCCGCTGTACGCCGCGGTCTCCACATGGCTGGCGGACACCTGGCCGTTCGCGGAGGTCCGCTATGCGCCGCGCGCAGGGGGTGGCGGCGGGACCTCGGGAACGGGAACCTAGGAACATGCCCGGGGACGAGTCGGCCGCAGGAGCGGAGCTGCTGGCCGCGGCGGAAGAGATCATCGCCGCGGGAGCCGCCGCCGGGGCCACGGTCCGCCTGCTTGGCGGCGTGGCGGTGTTCCAGCTCGCGCCCTCGGCCCGCGCCGCGCCGCTGGCCCGGCCGTACCACGACTACGACGTGGTGGTGCCGTCCCGGCACCGGGCCGCCACCGCCCGCGTCTTCCGCGACGCCGGCTACTCCGAGGACCAGCAGTTCAACGCGCTGCACGGTGCCCAGCGGATGATCTTCGCGGCGCCACAGGGTTTCGTGGTCGACGTGCTGGTGGGCACGTTCCGGATGTGCCACCGCCTCGATCTCGGCCGCGACCTGCCTGCCAGCGGGCTCACCATCCACCCGGCGGACCTGCTGCTCACCAAGCTGCAGATCGTGCAGATCGAGGAGAAGGACCTGCTCGACGCCGTGGCGCTACTGCTCGACCTGCCCCCGGACGGGACGCCAGCGGGCATCGAGGTCGCCCGTTTCGCCGCGCCGCTCGCCGGGGACTGGGGCTTCTACCACACCGTGGAGCGCAACCTTCCCAAGGTCGTCGAGTGCGCCCGGGTACGGCTCGGCAGCGACCAGGCGCAGGCCGTGGCGGCGAGCGCGGACCGGCTGCGGCAGGCGATGGAGGCCGCGACGAAGTCGGTGCGGTGGAAGATGCGCGCCCGGGTCGGCGAGAAGGTCACCTGGTACGAACTCCCCGAGGAAACCGGCTGACCACCCGGAGCGCCGCACCCACCCATGATCACTAACAAGGAGGTTGGAGACGGGTTGACAAAGTAGTGAGTGGTTACTAACTTAGCTGGCATGACACAGACCGGAGTGCGGATGTCCGCCGCGGAGCGCCGCGAGTCGGTGCTGGAAGCCGCGGTGCCCGAGTTCGCCCTTCACGGCCTGGCCGGCACGTCCACCGAGGACGTGGCCCGGCGGGCCGGGATCAGCCAGCCTTACCTGTTCCGGCTGTTCCCCACGAAGAAGGCGCTGTTTCTGGCCCTGGTGGAGCGGTGCTACTCGCGCGTCGAGGACGCGTTCATCGCCGCTGCCGGGGACAAGACCGGCGACGAGGCGCTCGACGCCATGGGCGATGAGTACGAGCGGCTGCTGGACGACCGGACGCTGCTGCTGCTCCAGATGCACGCCTACGCCGCGAGCGAGGACCCCGAGATCCGCACAGCGACCCGCGCCGGGTTCAAGCGGCTGTGGACCATGGTGGAGCGGGTGTCCGGGCTGCCCTTCGACCGGGTCGTCCAGTTCTTCGCCATGGGCATGCTGATGAACGTGGCCGCGGCCATGGACCTGCCCGCCGTCGACGAGCGGTGGACCAGCTGGTGCCCGAAGCAGCCCGAGACGACGGCAACTGCCGCGGTGACCGGCGACGGCGCGGCGTCCGGGAGCGGCTGAGTTACCCGGAAGACGTACACGAGAATTTTTTTTCCATCAGTAAGTTAGTGACTACTCACTTAACTAGGAGGGCGCACGATGAGCACGAAAAGCCGGAGCATCTGGACCTTCGTGATCACCTCGGTCGCACTGTTCATGGCGTCGCTCGACAACCTCGTGGTCACCACGGCGCTGCCCTCGATCCGGGAGCATCTGCACGCCTCGCTCGAAGGCCTGCAGTGGACGGTCAACGCGTACACGCTGACGTTCGCCGTTCTGCTGCTCACCGGCGCCACGCTGGGCGAGCGGTACGGCCGCCGCCGGCTGTTCGTCATCGGCCTTGGCCTGTTCACCGCGGGCTCGGCCGCCGCCGCGCTCTCCTCGGGCATCGGCGAGCTGGTCGCCGCGCGCGCGGTCCAGGGCGTCGGGGCGGCCATCCTCGTCCCGCTGACGCTCACCCTGCTGTCCGCCGCGGTCGCGCCGGCCCGGCGCGGCCTGGCGCTGGGCGCCTGGGGTGCGGTCGGCGGGCTGGCCATCGCCATCGGGCCGCTGGTCGGCGGGGCCGTGGTCGAGGGTGCCTCCTGGCAGTGGATCTTCTGGCTGAACGTGCCCATCGGCATCGCGCTGCTGCCCGTGGCGTGGGCGCGGCTGACCGAGAGCCACGGCCCGGCGACCCGGCTGGACCTGCGCGGCGTGACCCTGGCCAGCCTGGGCCTGTTCGGCATAGTCCTCGGCGTGGTGCGCGGTAACGACCACGGCTGGACCAGCATGACCGTGCTGCCGCCGCTGGTGATCGGCGCCCTGCTCGTGGCGGCGTTCCTGGTGTGGGAGACCCGGGCTCCCGAGCCCATGCTGCCGCTGCGGCTGTTCCGCAGCCGCGGGTTCACCCTCACCAACGCCGCGTCGCTGCTGATGTTCTTCGGGATGTTCGGCTCGATCTTCCTGCTGGCCCAGTTCCTGCAGGTCGTCCAGGGCTACAGCCCGCTGGAGGCCGGGATCCGCACGCTTCCGTGGACCGCCATGCCGGTGCTCGTCGCCCCGATCGCGGGCACGCTGTCGGACCGGATCGGCGGCAGGCCGCTGCTGGTGACCGGGCTGGCCCTGCAGGCGATCGGCCTCGGCTGGCTGGCCGCGGTCAGCAGCCCGACCGTGGCCTACGCCACCCTGGTGCCCGCGTTCGTGGTCTCCGGTGTGGGCATGTCGCTGTTCTTCGCCCCGGTCGCCAACGTCGTGCTCGGCTCGGTGCGGCGCGAGGAGGAGGGCATCGCCTCGGGTGCCAACAACGCGATCCGCGAACTGGGCGGGGTGTTCGGCATCGCGGTGCTCGGTGCGGTGTTCTCGGCGCGCGGCGGGTACACCAGCGGGGCCGCGTTCGTCTCCGGCATGTCCGCGGCGGTCTGGGTGGGTGCCGCCGCGGTGGCCGTCGCCGCCGCCGTGGCCCTGGCCCTGCCCAGGCTGCGCAAGGCGCCGGCCGCCAGCACCGGCACGGCCACCGCCGCAGCGGACGCGTCCGCCGAGGCGCACGCCGAGCCTGCGGCCGCGCTGGAACCGGTCCGGTAAGCCGAGCCCGCCATTTGCATGAATGTGAGTCTGGTGCCCCTAGAAGGGCACCAGACTCACATTCATGACGGGGGCAGGTGGCGCGGGCGGTTAGGGTGGGCGGCAGCCCCCTTGTCCCGACCACGGTGAGGACATGCGACGTGCCCGGCAACCCCGAAGAAACCTCCTCCGGCGCGGAGCCGGACACATTCGACACCAGCGTGGCGCACATCGCCCGGGTCTATAACTTCTGGCTCGGCGGCCGGGACAACTACGCGGCCGACCGTGAGGCCGCCGAAGAAGTCATCGCCGCGTACCCGACCATCCGTGCCAGCGTCCGCGCCCAGCGGGCGTTCCTCGGCCGGGCCGTCCAGTACCTGGTCACCGAGGCTGGCATTCGGCAGTTCCTCGACATCGGGACCGGGCTGCCGTCCGCGGACAACACCCACGAGGTCGCCCAGCGCGCCGCGCCGGAGTCGCGCGTGGTGTACGTGGACTCGGATCCGATCGTGCTCGCGCACGCCCGTGCCCTGCTCACCAGCAGCCCGGAGGGCGCCACCCACTACGTCGACGCCGACCTGCGGGACACCGGCAAGATTTGCGAGCAGGCCGCGGAGATCCTCGATTTCTCCTCGCCGCTCGCCATCCTGCTGGTCGGGGTGCTGCACTGCATCCCCGATGCCGACGACCCCGCGGCGATCGTCACCGCGCTGACCGATGTCATGCCGCGGGGCAGCTACCTGGTGATCGCGCACCCGGCCAGCGACATCCACGCCAGCCAGGTCGGTACGGCAGCCAACCGGATCAACCCGCTGATGGCGGACCCGGTCACGCTTCGCGCGCACGAGCAGGTCAGCCGCTTCTTCGACGGCCTTGACCTGGTCGAGCCCGGCCTGGTCCAGTTGCACCGGTGGCGGCCGGGCCCGGAGGGCCCGGTTCCCGACGGGGACATCGCCAACTACGGCGGTATCGGCCGTAAGGCCTGACAGGGCCGGGCGGGCCGGTCCGGCCGTGCGCGGGTCAGCCGCTGACCACCGCCCAGACGACCTTCCCGCTCGACTTCTCCGGCGTGTAGCAGCCCCACTCCTCGCTGAGCGCCCCGACCAGCAGCAGCCCGCGACCCCGGTCCGCCTCGGGCGCCACCGGCTGGGGCACCGGCGGCCGATCGCTGCCGTCCCAGACCTGGATCACCACGCGGTGGTCGTCCGCGGACAGCCACACGCGCACCGGAGGGATCCCCGGCGCCCAGTACCCGGCGAAACGGCTGCCCGTCAGGCCCGCCGATGCCTGGACCGCGTTGCTCACCAGTTCGGAGACGACCAGGCCGGCCGTGCGCACCAGCGTGCCCAGCTCCCATTCCCACAGCACCAGCGTGGTGTGCAGCCTGGCGCAGGGTGCCGCGGTCGGCAGCGCGCCCAGTTCCAGGAAGGTCTGGTGCGGCCAGGCGGTTCCGGCGTCGTCCTGCTGTGCGGAGTCGGTGGCGTACTCGGCAGCGTAGGTAGCGGAGCCGGCATAGCCGGTGGCGTACTCGGCGGCAGAGCCGGCATGGCCGGGGGCGGAGTCGGCCGAGCCGGTGGTGGTGTAGGGGTAGCTCGTCTCGGCCGCGGGCCCTGCGGGCTGGCCGTGGCTGGTGCCGGGGTCCGAGGCGGCGTCGGCTGGATCGGGGACGGCGCTGGCCGGAGCCGGGGTGGTACCGGGCACGGTGGCGCCGGGCAAGGTGGCATCGGTGGAAGCGGCGACGGCGGGATCGGGGACGGCGCTGGCCGGAGCCGGCGGTGCCGCCCGATCCGGGACGGTCCCGGCCGCGCTGATGATGGGGGAGTAGGTCATCGTTCCGCGCCTCCAGGCCACGTTGCCCGTGGTAGTCACGTTGCCCGTGTCAACCACGTTCCCCGCGCCTCACTGGTCCAACCACACCGCGGGCCTGGCCACTTCCCCCCATACCCGGATCCGGCACACGCAGATCGCGAACCGCCGAATCCCCAGCAGCGCCCGGGCTTCTTAACGCCAGGTTAAGGCATCACTACCACCTAGTAGGCCGCGCCGCAATACTTGTCGTCACGCATTGCCACACGTTCTGGCCTGGGAGGATCTGGGTGCTTACCGGCCGGTGATCTCGGCGGCGCAGCGGTAGCCGGTGCGCAGCGCGCCCTCCATGTATCCCTGGTAGTTCACCGAGATGTGCTCCCCGGCGAAGTGCAGGCCGCCGTGGCGGCGGCCCTGGATCCCGTTGAAGCCGGTGTACTGGCCGGTCTTGAGGTAGGAGTAGGCGCCGCCGGTGTGCGGGTCCCCGGCCGACCAGGCGTAGTAGGCCCTGCCGTTGTAGGCGCGGCTCGCGCCGGGGAAGTTCCGCTCGAAGCAGCCGAGGAAGTCCCGGACCATCCGGTCCGGCGCGGGGCCCTCGTAGGACGTCAGGCCGTAGCGCGGGCCGAGCGCCGCGCCGACCTCACCGCCGGGGAGCGCGATCAGGATTCCCGGGGTGCCCGGCTGGTCCACCGTGGTCTCCCAGCCACCCTGCACCACGCCATCGGTGTACATGTTCCCGGTCCAGTGGTCGGTGTTCCAGACGCGGCTGGAGAACTGCAGCCCGATCTTCGCGTTCGCCCCCATCGGCTCTTCCCTGATGGCCCGGAGTTGCCGCGGCGGTAGCTCGATTCCGGACAGTTCGACGTCGCGCAGTTTCGTGAAGGGGAGCGCGAGTACCACGTGGTCTGCGTATTGATCCGAGGTGCTCTGGCCGTTGGAGAGCGTCACCGCATACCGGCCGTGACCGCGAGCGCGCACGGCCACCAGCCGTTCGCCGAGGTGCACCGTGCCGGCCGGGAGGCGCTCGACCAGTCCCGAGATGAGCTGGTCGTTGCCGCCGCGGATGTGCCACTTCTCGTCGGTGCCCGATAGCTGCGGCGAGCCCTTGGGCTGCAGGCCGCTCGCCGAACTGCCGTAGAGGCCGAGCAGGTAGACGAGGTTCAGCGCGGACTGCTCCGCGACCGGGCCGCCGTACTCATCCAGCAGGACGGACGCGCACAGCGCGCCGAAGTCGCCGTCGAGGCCGCCGGGGATGTACCGGTCGATCCAGTCGGTCGCCGGCATGTGATCCCAGCGCCGGCCCCAGTGCGTGTGCTTGTCGTACAGCGTGGGCCAGGGTGCCTTGCGGACCGCGGCGTCGCGGAACAGCCGCCAGCCCCACTCGTGCCAGTCGCGGTTCAGCGCGGCCTGCGGCCAGAACCGGCCGTCGAACCGGAAGCGGTAGGCCTGCGCGTGGGTGTGCGGCGGGTAGGTGCCGACGTTGTCCATGTGCAGGCCGAACCTCGCGGCCAGCCACCGTACCTCGGTGTGCTCGGTGGAGATGAACTCCCCGTGCTGCTCGGCGTACTGCCCGCCATCGTAGAAGCCGCGCAGCGTGAAAAGGCGCCCGCCGGGCCGGGCCGCGTTGTACTCGTAGACGTCGCTGCGGATGCCGTGCCTGGTCCACAGCCGGTAGGCGCAGCCGAGCCCGGCCAGGCCCGAGCCGATGATCACCACGCGCGGGTCCGTGCTCGCCGGCGCCCGCTGCGCGCGCACCAGGCCGGCCGGAAGGGCTGCGGCCAGGGCTACCGCTCCCGCACCGCCCAGCATCGCGCGCCGGGAGACGCCGGCGCGGTCACCAGCCCGGCCGCCGCGCGTCCGGCCAGGGTCGCCCGGTCCCACGCGGCCCGGGTTCGCCAGCGCGTCGGCGGCTTCATCGATGCCGCACCCGGTGCGGCGGGCGTACGCCGACACCGCCTGTGCCTGCCGCAGCGCCCGCACCGCGGGCGAACCGCCCAAGTCCATCCGACCTCCCGCAGCCCGCCGCTGCCGGCACTCTACCGGGACAGGGTCAGGTGACCGGCAGCGCGCGCACCTCGGCGGCCATGCGGCGGCGGTCGGTGTCGGTGTCCCCGGCGGCGTTGTCGGCGATGACCGACTGGATCGCGCTGCGGTAGGACTTCGACAGCTGCGGCCAGCACGCCTTGGCCAGCTCGAGTCCCTGGGACTGCTCGCTCGGCGAGCGCGGGTCGGCGATCGCCGCCAGGATGGTGGCGCCGTCGGCCAGCGACGGGTCGCCCTTCATCAGCCCCAGGGCCAGGGCGCGCGCGGCCGGGGAGGCGTTCGTGAAGATCGTCCTGACCTCGGCCGGGTCGAACTTCTCCTGGCGGGCCAGGGCGGCGGACCGCTGGATCAGCAGGTCCTGCAGGTGCGACAGGGCGCCCTCATACCTGCGGTCGTCCAGTTCGGTGTGGACCACCGCGTAGGCCTCGGCGAACCTGCCCAGGTCGGCGTGCTCCAGGATGCGGGCCGTGTTGGGCGCGCCCGCATCGGCCAGTTCGCGGGTGAGCTGGAGCCCGAACCCGCCCGAGTTGATCGACAGCCGTTCCACCCGGGTGATCACGAACGGGCTGACGAGCAGCACCGCACCGATGACCAGGAGGGTGACGATGCCGGCACCGGAACTGGTGTAGATGACCCGGGCGGCGGCCGCGCCCAGCAGGGCCAGCCCGACCACCCCAAGCAGCAACGTCGCCCTGCGCCGTATCATGCGCCACCTCCGAGGCTCGCGGGCCACCGCTACCCGGAAACCTACGGGCAAAACGGCCGCTGTGCCCAGCCTGTCAGCAAGTCACCGGATCCGGAGCGAACCGATCGTCTGGCCGATGAGATGGCCCCATTCATCGCGCACCCGCGGCTTGTCCCGCGGCGCTGCCTCGGCGACGGCGAGACCGGCGCCCCCGAGCATCCAGAAGGAGAACTGGACCAGCGTGTCGAAGCCGTTGCCGTCCAGGTAGCCGGCGTCGACCAGATCGCGGATGAACCGCTCGACCAGCCCGTACGCGTAGTTCCGCTCGCATTCGCGCCAGCGGCGCCAGCCCAGTGCGGCGGGGCCCTCCACCCAGACCAGGCGGCCGTACACCGGGTCGCAGCACTGCTGGAGGTAGGCGTCCAGCGCGAGGATCGCCGCGTCCCACGGGTCCGGCACCGCGGCGGCGGCGGTGATCACCTCCATCGCGCGGGCTTCCTGCAGTTCCAGCACGGCCTCGAACAGGGCCTGCTTGCCGGCGAAGTGGTGGTAGACGGCACCGCGGGTCACCTGGCTCGCGGATGCCACGTCCTCCAGCGAGGTCGCGGCGTACCCGCGTCCGGCGAACAGCGTGGTCGCCTCGTCGAGCAGCGCCGCCCTGGTGGCTTCCGAGTACATCTCGCGGCGGCTCTTGACGACCTCGGTCATGCGCTGAGTATAGTGACATACACAGAGTATGTGAGAGTCACAGAGTATGTTGAATAGCCGTGGCCAGATTCGAGCTCCTGCCCGGGTCCGGCCTGGAGGGCCGCTGGGGCAGGCCCGCTAGATCAGCGACACCCGGGCGGCGCTTCTCACGCAGGTAAGGAGCCCCACCGTGACCGAAACCCTGCCGCCACCTCTGTTCGACCCGTTCGCGCCCGGCTTCACCGATGACCCCTATCCGCAGTACGCGGTGATGCGCGCGCAGGCACCTGTCTATGAGCACCCGTTCGGGTTCTGGCTGCTTACCGGCTATGACGAGGTGTCGTGGCTGCTGCGGACGCCCGGCCTGTCCGTCGAGGACGGCAATATGGCCGCCGACAGCCTGCTCCGCCAGATGCGCGACCAGTTGTACGGCGGCGACGAGCCGCCGCGGGCCAGCGCGGTGTCCATGCTCGACCGGGACCCGCCGGACCACACCAGGCTCCGCAGGCTGGTGTCCAAGGCCTTCACCCCGCGGGCCATCCAGGCGCTGCGGCCCCGGATCACCGAACTGGTGGACGGCATGCTCGACGCCATGGCCGAGCAGGGCCGGGTCGACCTGGTCGACGCGCTCGCGTTCCCGCTGCCGTTCAGTGTGATCGCCGAGATGCTCGGTACCCCGCCCACCGACCACGAGCGGATCCGCCGCCTCACCGGCACCGTGGTGCGCTCGCTGGAGCCGGTCGCGGACCCGGAGCTGGCCGCGGCGATCATGGCCGCCGACGACGAGCTGATCAAGATCGCGGGGGAGATGATCACGTGGAAGCGGGCCAACCCGGCCGATGACCTGCTCACCGCGCTCATCCACGCCGAGGACGACGGCGACGCCCTGAATGACGATGAACTGGTCGCGCAGACGCTGCTGCTCTACATCGCCGGGCACGAGACCACGGTCAACCTGATCGCGGGCGGCACCCTGGCCCTGCTGCGCCACCCGGGTCAGCTCGCGCTGCTGCGCAGCGACCCCGCCCTGGTCGGGAACGCCGTCGAGGAACTGCTCCGGTACGACAGCCCGGTGCAGGCGAGCAGGCGGATCACCCTGGAACCGGTCACGGTGGGCGGCGTCACCATCCCCGCGGGCGCGTTCGTCCTGGCTAGCCTCGGCTCGGCCAACAGGGACGAGCGGTTCTGGGGCCCGGACGCCGCCGAGCTGGACCTGCGCCGGGAGAACGCGCGGCAGCACGTGTCGTTCGGCGCCGGGCCGCATCACTGCCTGGGCGCATCGCTGGCCCGGCTGGAGGCCTGCATCGCGTTCGAACGCCTCGCCGCCCGGTTCCCCGGCCTGGCGCTCGACGGTGACGTGGTGTGGAATGGCCGGATCAACCTCCGCGGGCCGGCGCACCTGCCGGTGACCGTGGGCTGACCCCGTCCCCAGGGTGGTGTAGGCATGGCTGATTCCCCGCAGGCCGGCGAGGCCGGAGCGGTCGGCGAGGGCGGTGCGGCCGACCGCGCCGACGTGGCGGAAAGCATCACCGTCGGCGTCGCGCCCGCCGAGGCCTACCAGGCCGTCTCCGACGTGCGGCGAATGGCGCGGTGGAGCCCGGAGTGCTTCGCCGTGCTCGTGTGGTCGCGCAAGGACGGCCGGCCCGCCCGGTTCGTGGGCCTGAACCGGCGCGGGCCGTTGGTGTGGTTCACCACCTGCCAGGTGGTGACCGCCCGGCCGGGCGAGGAGTTCGCCTTCGACGTCACCACGTTCGGGATGCCGGTGTCGCGCTGGAGCTACCGGCTGGCGGCGGCCGGCGGGGGCACCGAGGTCACCGAGAGCTGGCGGGATCAGCGCGGCCGCGGCGCGCATGTGCTCGGCCGGGTGTTCACCGGCAAGGTCGCCAACAACCGGGCCGAGGCTAACCGCGAGGGCATGCGCACCACGCTGGCGCGGCTGAAGCGAGAGCTGGAAGCGGGCTGAGCCGCCCGGCCACGAGGTCGGTGGACCGCCTGCAGCCAGGTAGTTTGGCTGAGCGCGCGACCGGTCACCGGCAAACGCCGCTATCGTGAAGGCCCGGTCGGGGCGCTGGCGGCTCATGCGCGAAAGGCTGGTTTATGACCGATCCCATCGTGCCGTTCCGCGATAGCGGCCCGGAGTGGGAGAGGCCGCGCCGGGGGAGGCGGCGCATCGTCATCATCGTGACGGTGTCCGTGCTTGTGGTTGTGCTGGCCGCGGCCGGGGCAGGCTACCTGCTGCTGCGCACCGTGGGCAGCCCCCAGCAGACCGCGGCCAGCTACCTGTCCGCCTGGCAGAAGAGCGACTACCCGGCGATGAACCAGGTCAGTGTCGGCAAGCCGGCCGGCGGGCTGGCCGGGCCGCTGCGGCTGGCAGCCACCCAACTCGGGGTACGCCGCCTGCACCTGGTGCTGGGCCGCGTGACGCAGAACGGCGGGTCCGCGACGGCGGCATTCACCGCGACCGCCGGCCTGGCCAGCGGCCATATCTGGACCTACCGGGGCCAGCTCGCCCTGGTCAAGCAGAACCGGCACTGGTGGGTGAGCTGGAGCCCTGCCGCCATCTACCCGGGGCTGCGGGCCGGTCAGCGGTTCGTGCTCAGCGCGGTGTGGCCGGCCCGGGGGCAGGTGCTCGGCTCCGACGGCACCGTGCTCAGCTCACCCTCGGTGATCGCCGAGTCCGGCTCCATCTCCCTGCTCACCGGCAACGTGGTCGCGGCCACGGCGGCGCAGGCCAAGAGGCTGGGCGCGCCCTACCAGAAGGGCGACCTGATCGGCCAGGGCGGGATCGAGCAGGCCTACCAGTCCCAGCTGGCGGGCAGGCCCGCGCTGATCATCCGGATCGAGGGCCCGGGGAACAAGGTGGACGCCACGGCCATGCGGTTCCCCGCCACCCCCGGCCACAACGTCCAGACCAGCATCGACCTGCGATACCAGCTCGCCGCCTCGCACGCGGTCTCGACCGCGGCGACCTCCAAGAAGATCGACATGGTGGTGCTCCAGCCGTCCACCGGCCGGGTGCTGGCCGTCGTCGAGCGCCCCGGCGGCTTCAACCGAGCGCTGCAGGGCATCTTCCCGCCCGGTTCGACCTTCAAGATCGTCACCGCATCGGCCCTGACCAAAAAGGGGCTGCGGCCCTCCACCACCGTGCGGTGCCCGCCCACGGTGAACATCGGCGGCCGCACGTTCCACAACTTCGACAACGAGCACCTGGGCACGACGAGCCTGCTGAACGCATTCGCGGTGTCGTGCAACACCACGTTCGCCATGCTCGCCGCGCAGCACCTGACCGGCCCGGCGCTGCGCTCGATGGCCGAGGAGTTCGGGTTCAACCAGAAACCAGCCCTCGGCATCCCCGCCGTGCTCGGCAAGTTCAGCACCCCGCGCCAGCCGGTGGACCTGGCCGCCGACGCCTTCGGGCAGGGGACCGACCTGGTCAACCCGCTCAGCCAGGCGGCCGAGGCGGCGGCGGTTCAGAACGGCACCTGGCGGCCCCCGCAACTGGTGACCAGCCCTGCCCCGCAGCAGTCCGCCCAGCCGCACAAGCTAAGCGCCGCGCTGCTGAACACGCTGCGGCCGATGATGCGGGCGGTGGTCACCAGCGGCACCGCGGCCGGGGTGGGCCTCCCGCCCGGGGTCTACGGCAAGACCGGCACTGCCGAATACGGCTCCGGCCGCAACCCGCCGTCCCACGCCTGGTTCATCGGGTACCGCGGCGACCTGGCCTTCGCGGTGCTCGTCGAGGGCGGCGGCGTTGGCGCCGACGCCTCGGCACCGATCGCCAACGCGTTCCTCCGCCGGATCTGACACCCGGCCCGGCGCCGGCGAAGTTTCCGCAACTGCGGGAGCGAATCTGTCAACGGAACGGCCAGTCCAGGCGTCCAATGACGTAGTCGGTCAAGGCGCTTCCCGGCAGGCGCCACGGCGGTGCCAGGGGGTGTACCGCCGCGGGAGTTGCACGGGGGTGCGCCATGATTCCTACAGCCGGGCAGCAAACCAGCGCCGGCGCCGGGCCACTTCGCCCGTCGCGGTACTGGTATCTGGTAGCGGGCGGCGTGCTGGCGGTCGCGGTGGTCTGCCTGACAGCCGCCGTCATCGGAATACTCTCCTGGGATCAGCAGATCCAGGACTTCCAGCGGGTCCACGTCCCCGGGCAGGGTGAGGTCACGCTCACCCAGCCCGGCCAGTACGTCCTCTACGTCGAAACGCCGGGCGCGTGCTGCTCCTGGACGCTCGGCAGCCAGGACACGCCGCTGGCAGGCTGGTCGATGCGCCTGGCCATAGGGCCCCTGAATGGTAGCGGGGTGACCCCGGTCAGCAGCTGGACCGGGGTGCCCGAAAGCTACGGCGTCGGCGGCCACCAGGGCATGACGGCGATGTCGTTCACGATCACGCAGCCGGGCACGTACCTCATCGAGGCCAGTAACGTGCATCCCGCCGAGGTCACCGACCTGGCCGTGGGGCGAAGCATCCTGGGGCCGACGCTGCGGCCACTGGTCCTGCTCGTGGCCGGGCTTGCCGCCCTGCTCGGCGCCGTGGTGGCGTTCGCGTTCACCGCTGTGCGGCGCCGCCAGGCCCGGCGCCGCCAGGACCAGCCCCTGGGGGTCACGGGGCCGGGGCCGTGGCCGCCGGTCAGTGGTGCTCCCGAGCGGTCCGCCCCGGTCCTGGTGCAGTTCGCCGGTCCCGTGCGGCAGGGCAGGTGGACGGTGCTGCTCCGCGCCATCCTGGCCATCCCCGCGCTCGTCTGCATTTACTTCGTCCGGTACGCGGCCTGGGTGGTGCTGGTCACCGGATGGTTCGGCGCCCTGTTCACCGGGCGCCTGCCGGACTACGCGGCCAACTTCCTGACCGGGTTCCAGCGGTGGGAGGTCAGGGCGTACGCGTACCTGCTGCTGCTCACCGACACGTACCCGCCGTTCGGGTTGCTGGATGATGATTACCCGGTCTCCGTCACGATCAGCCCAGGGCGGCTGAACCAGGCCGCGGTCTTTTTCCGCCTGGTACTGATCTTCCCGGCGTGGGTTGTCGCCACGATCCTCTGGTACGGCCTGGGCCCGATCCTGATGATTCCCATCTGGCTGATCGTGCTGATCCGGGGAAGGATGCCGCAGCCGCTCTACGAAGCGATCGCGGCGTGCCTGCGCTACTGGGCGCGGATGAAGGCCTACTGGTACCTGCTGACGGACGTATACCCGGCCGACCTGTTCGGCGACCCGGCCGAGCCCGCCCTCGCCGCTGCCGGGCCTGCCTTCGGCGGTGCCGGGCCTGCCTTCGACGGTGGCGGGCCTGCCTTCGGCGGTGGCGGGCCAGCCGCCACCTGGGCCCCGGCCGCGCCCGGGTCGACCGCCTGGGCCCCGCCTTCCGTCAGCGGGCCGGAACCGCCACAACTGGGGGCGGTACCCGTGAGCCACCCGGCCCTGCTGCCCGCCGACGCTGTGACGTCGGCCGCGCCCGCAGCCGTCGCCGCGGCGCCAGGGCGGCTGACCTTGTCCAGGCAGGGCAAGCGGCTCGTGGGCCTCATCCTCGGGATCGGCGCCGCCACGCCCGTCGCCCTGATTGCGCTGCTCGTCGTGCTGGCGCAAGCCCCGTCGGCCGGCCCCGCCCCGGGCAGCGTGGCGGCGGCAGCCGCCGTGCCCTCGGCCACCGCCGCCCCGGCCCCGACGGCCAGCCCGGCGCCGGCGCGATCCGCGCTGCCGGCCCCGCCGCTCAGCACGGCAGACTGGCTGAAGGGGCTGTCGTCCCTGGGCACGGACATGACCCGCGCCCTGGTGGCTGGTAACGCCGGTAATGACCAGGTGCTCACCAGGGCGTCCCTGCGCTCGACGGCACGGCAGCTGGGCCGCTGTTCGGCCGAGCTTTCCGCGCTCGGCCCGCCCACCGCTCAACTGCGCCACGTGGACCGCCTCGCCGTGCGTGCCTGCCAGGGCTACCAGCAGGGCGCCACGTACTTCGCCGCCGCCGCCGGGCTCGTTGGCCCCGACGGCGCGGCGACCGACCAGGGCCAGGTCAGCGAGCTGCTTCACCGTGGCGACGCCGGCGCCAACAGGGGCAGCAACCTGATGGCGGCCGCGATGGCGGCCGGTTCCTTTATCGGGCAGCCGGGCTGAACCGGCCCGCGCTCGCCGCGGCAGGGGCCAGCGGCAGCAGCACCTCGAACTTCGAGCCGTGGCCGAACGTGCTCTGCACCCGGACCGAGCCGCCGTGGGCCTCCGCGATCGCCTGAACGATCGCCAGGCCGAGCCCGAGCCCGCCGCTCGGCCGGCTGCGGTGCGGCTCGGCCCTGGCGAACCGCTGGAAGATCCGCTGCAGGTCCGCGTCCTGGATGCCGCACCCGGAGTCCGTCACCGTCAGCACCACGAGGTCCGCTTCGACCTGCGCGCCGACCTCGATGCGGTCGCCGGGCGACGTGTGCGCCACGGCGTTCTCCAGCAGGGCATCGAGCGCGACCGCGAGCCGGTCACGGTCGCCGAGGACGGTGGTCTCGGCCACCGGGCCCAGCCGCCAGTGCCGCGGGGTGTGCCCCCACCGGTCCAGCGCGTCCACCACTACCGACTCGACCGGGACCGGCGTCAGGTGCAGGAAGTCCGGGCCTTCGGCGGAGGCGAGCAGCAGCATCCGGGTGGACAGCCGGCGCAGCCGCATCAGCTCGTCGGTCACCACCCTGGCGTCCTCGGCCACGACCGGGTTGGTGACCGCGCGCTCGATCAGCTCGGCATGGCCCAGCGCCACCGTGATCGGGGTGCCGAGTTCGTGGGAGGCGTCCTGGAGGAACCGGCGCTGCTGTTTGAGCAGCCGCAGGTTCTCCTGCGAGACCCGCTGCACCTCCTCCATGGCAGCCAGCCGTTCCTCGGTGGCCGCCAGCCTCCGGCGGCCGTGCCAGACCATGACCAGGAACATCAGCGCGATCAGCGGGACCTCGGCCAGGTAGTCGGCGTCCTGCTGGCCCTTGAGCACCTGGACGCCGATGATGCCGCCGGTGGCGATGGTGACCGCGGCCAGGGTCAGTATCGTCGGCTGGATGCGCCACAGCCGGAAGCCGTAAATGACCGTCAGGCTCACCCAGATCGCGAGGAACGGGACGGTCTGCCACGCGGGCAGCAGCCGCATCGCGGCCAGGTTGATCGCGACGAAGGCCACCCAGGCGATGTCCACCCACGACGATCGGCTCCAGGTGAGGGCCTGCCCGGACCATCCGGGGGCTAGCTGCCGTAGCCGGCCGGCCCGGCCGGTGATGGCCGCCGCCACCGGGTGTGGCGCGCGCCGGACAAAACGCTGGACCGACACGTCCCCTCCCAACCTCGCTGCTCGGCGCGCCCCGAGGGCGCTCTTGAGGCAATCATGCTCCTGCCTGCAAACGATTGACAGACATTCAGAAAAGGTCGGCAAAAAGAAATTGATGCGCCACGCCGGCCCTCGATGACGGAATGCGCCCGGCTGCCTCCGCCGGGGCCGGGGCATGGGCTTGGGCGGCGTGGCTGAGGCACAGCGCGGGGCAATAAGGCGCCGCCCGCGGCGACCCGGGTCCGGCGGCGCCGCCGGACCGCACCATCGCTGGTCAGCGCTGGGCCCCGGACGCCCGGATGCCGTTATGGAACCGCCGTCCGGGACCGGGGAATAATGCCTCGTCACATCTTGGTCGCATCCCCGGTTCTGGGGAAAATACAGCTCGGCCACGCTGTGCTTGTGCTTTGTATCTGTTGATACAGCAGAAAATAGCCTTGCACTGTATGGGGTCCTGAGTTACAGTACAGGCAACGGGGGGCGGCTTAATGTCGCAAGGATGGGGCTGGTTCGCTTAACGCGAACCACCTCGTCACACAACTACCTGGTTCCCCAACTTCGTATCAGGAAAAAGCACCTCACAGGAGTAGCGCTGCAGTACACAAAGAAAAGCTGGAAGGAGTGCAACACCCTATGACTGCCAGCACGGGCAGAACCCCCAGAGGCGAGGATGTTGCCCGTCCGCCGCGCACTGAGCGGATTGCCCAGCCTACTGAGCGGATCACGGTGGCACTAATCCCAAAGGCCGGAGAGGACCTCCAGCGCCTTCAGGAACGGACGTCACTGTCAAAGACCGACATAACCAACCGCGCGATCACCTTGTACGAGTTCATCGACGCTCAGCTACGAGCCGGCCGTGACGTCCTCATCAGGGACGGCAAGACGGGGGAGACGCAGCTCGTCCGGATTCTTTGATACCGGCCTGCCGCGCCGGCCGACCGGGGCAGACGCAAGTGGCCTCCCGCCCACAACGGGCGGGAGGCCACTTTTTCTTGCGGTGGGTATGGCCCTCCTCTCCTAGTAGCCGGGCTGAAATGAGGTGCTCGTTGCGGGCCTGCCCCGCCGTACTCGCTCAGGCGTAAGGCGGGCTTCCCGCTCAGGGCGGCCTGTGAAAGCCCATCGCCGCCCGCGCCGTGCGATGGGCGTGCGGCCGCCAGACGCGATCGGTGCCGCGGCCACCTGCGCCGGGCCAGGCCCGCCGCTGGCAGGAACTGCCCCGGCGGGGGAGACGTGGCGAGCCAGGAGCGCACCAGTGGTCCCGGTCCCGGTGCGGCCCAAGGTCCGGTACGCGGCGCCGTGGCCCGGCCGGTGCGCAGGTGAAGCCGCTCTCGTGCAGGCATCTCATGGTCGGGCTCCCTTCTCCCGGGCTGTCCCGTGCAGCCCTCGATCAGTGCCGTGCGGACAGCGTAGTGGATCATGCAGCGGATATCAGTAGGAAAGCTGCTGATTCAGCTTGTGATTCATGTTGACTTACAGGTATGGTGATGATGATAACAAGTTTTAACAGCAGTGAGCGACTGCTAGAACCGCAGGGTAACAGCAGATACCGGTAGCTCACCGGGGTCCGAGGAGGTGAACACGATGGCCACCAGCCTTACTGGGACGTTGGGCACGCCACTGGGACACGGGACGCCGGGCGGCCATATCGCGGTCGCCATGATCAGGCGACGCAGCTTGTCCCGGCCGGTGACGCCCCGGCAGCGGCCCGGGACAAGCGCTGCCCGCCGCTTCCCCGCTGGCAGGAGCGGGATGCGGCGGGCGCCAGGCCCCACCGAATACCACCCCGCGGCGCCATACCGCGGCGGCCAGGCCGGCTGCCACGCCGGCCCAAGCCCTGGCCAGGACCCTTGGCCGGGCAGGCCGGCGAAAGGACAAGCCATGAATGCGAATGCAGGCACAAGGCACCGGGTGCGTGGGCTGCCCGGCCCGGAAGGGCGGCCGTCATGATCGGGATGTACCTGATCATCGGGGTCGCCGTGCTCGCCGGGGGTATCGCGATCGGCATCTTCACGATGGTCTCGATCGGGACCCGCCGCGAGGAGCGGATCTTCCGCGAGGAGCGGATCATCAGCCTCAGGGACGTCAACAGCCCGGGCAGGGCCGAGAGCGCGGCGCGGGCTCTCTACGGGCACTACGCCCGCACCCCGCAGGTGGACCACCGGGGCGCCCACCAACGTGACAACCTCCGGGTGCTCACCGGAGGCGGCCCGCCATCCTAAGGACATCCATGACCGGCAAAGCAGCACCCAAGCGCGCGGGCGCGCGGCCGGCGGATCATGCGGCGGCTGGCCTGCGCGCCGGCCCCGCACCGGCCGCGGATGGTTATGGCGCGGCCAGGTGATCCCGCCAGGAGTGCTGCGGCACGAAACCGAGCGCCTCCCTCGCCCGCCCGGTGGCCAGCAGCGACTCGAACTCGCCCACCTCCCTGGCGAGCGGAACGCCCGGGAAGACCTCCTTGAGCAGCCCGGCCGAGGAGCGGTTCATCACCGTGTCCGCGGCGGCGATGATGTAGCTCGCGCTGCCTTCGGCGGGCGCCTCCAGGGCCAGCCGGCAGGCCGCCGCCGCGTCCCGTTCGTCGATGTAGCCCCAGAGGTTCCAGCGGCGCGCCCGGGGATCGGCCCAGTATGACGGGAACCGCTCGTAGTCGGCCGGGCCGAGGATGTTGGAGAACCTCAGGCCGACGAAGGGCACGCCGGACCATTCCGCGATGTGCTCGGCGATGGTCTCGCTTGCGACCTTGGACAGCGCGTAGGTCGTCGTCGGGAACGGATAGTGGTCCTCGTCCACCGGGGCGTACCTCGGCGGCACCTCGAACGGCAGGCCCAGCGTTGTCTCGCTGGACGCCCAGACGACGCGTTCGATGCGGGCCTGCGCCGCGGCGAGGAACACGTTGAAGTTCATGGCCATGTTGGCGTTGAACGTGGTCGCCGGGGTGTGGATGTCCGGTGCCGGGATGTTGGCCAGGTGAACGACGGCGTCCGTGCCCGCCAGCACCTCCACCGCCTGGCCGTACTCGGTCAGGTCCGCCAGCAGCAGGCCGGTGCCCAGGTCCTGGGGCGGCCGCACCAGGTCGGTGGCCACGACGTCGTATCCGTGCGCGAGCAGTTCGGCCACCGTGACCCGGCCCGCCCTGCCGCTGGCGCCGGTGACGCAGATTCGCTTGGTCATGGAGCCAGGATGGCAGAGCGCCGCCGCCGGGCCGCGGGCCGGTCGTTCACTCGTGCGCGATCCGGTGCGACTGGGCGGTGGGCAGCCGGGCCCGGCGCCGCCAGCGCCTGCCCAGCCGGCGCGCCCGGAGCAGCACGATCAGCCCGGCCAGCATCAGCAGCGCGCTGCCCGCCAGCTTCCAGGCGGAATGGTGCACGGCCCGGATGGCACCCGGCGCGGCCCCGGCGGCGAAGCTGGCCGACCCGGGCACCGTTCCGGGCCCGGGCGCCGCCGCCCGGAGCGCCGCCAGCCTGCTCGCCTCGGCGAGCGCACCGGCCGGGTCGAGGAGGCCGAAGCCGGCGGACAGGCTGTACCCGCCGGCCGGGCGGTCGCTGGCCGACCCGGCGATGGCCCGGGCGACCAGCGACGGCGGCAGGTGCGGATGGGCGGACTCGATGAGCGCGGCGGTCGCGGTGAGCCAGGCGCCGGCGGCGAAGAAGTTGTACACCGGGTAGTGCGTGCCCGCCGGGCCGGATGCGTCAAGCACGTTGCCCGGCGCCGTCACCAGGATCGATCCGTTGGCCGGGCTCGGATACCGCGACGGTGGCCGGGCCAGCCCGGGCAGGGTCACCGACCTGTCGCGCTAATTGCTGCGACCCGGCCGAGGGCTCCGGGCCGGCCCGGCGGGCATCGTTATCGACACTAGACACGGCTAACACCACGAGGCATGGCTAACACCGCAGAGTGTGCGGAACGGGAAATCAGGGCCGAATAGTAACAGCGGGGCCGGAAGGGTGTGCCGCAGTTGCCGCAATCGTTTGCCGTACGGCCCCCAGCCATTTCCCGGGGAGCCTGACACCCCGCGCCTGATGATGGGCACGCTCCAGGACGGCAGTGGCGCGGCCCGGGGACCGCGGCTCAGCCGTTCTTGACCTTGCGCCAGCCGCCGGCCCGGTTGTTCGCGATGATCTGCCGGAACATCGCGCCGAGGGCGGCTTCGTTGATGGCCTCGTCCTGGCGGACCGCCACCGTGCGGGCGGTCTTGTTGCCGTGCCCGCCGGTGATGATGCCGTCCGGGTCCGGGACGATGCCGCCGTCGTAGAGGAACACGTTCACATGGTCCTTGGCCGCCAGCAGCGCGCAGATGTTGCCCGCCAGCACGAAGTAGGGCTGGCGGGTCCGCTTGATGGTCTCGCAGACCTCCTCGTCCGCCGCGTGGACCAGGTCGCGGACCTGGTGGCAGATGGCCTGCTGCCATCCGGGCAGGCCATCGATATAGGCGTCGACGCGCGGATCCTTGGCGTAGGTCATCGCAGCTTCACCCTAGGGCACCCCGATGGCGGTAAAGCCGGGTCAAGCTCAGCCTCCCCGGTAAACGCGACGGACCGGTTGGATGCTCCGGGGGGGAACCGGGGGGCGGCACGGCGGATACGCACCTTCCCTCGCTCTCGGGCCGATCACAGAATGGAGCTGTCATGCCCGAAGCAGTGATTCTCGAGTTCAGCGGGGTGACTGAAGCCGACTACGCCTCGGTCAACGGGCACCTCGGCATCGACATGCACACGGGGGAGGGAGACTGGCCGCCCGGGCTGCTTTCGCACGCCGCGGGCGTCGGTGACGACGGCACCTTTGTCGTCAGCGAGGTGTGGAACTCCCGCGCGGACCAGGCCGCATTCCTGGACGGACGGCTCGGCGCGGCACTGGCGGCCGGCGGGGTGACCACGATGCCCAGCGTCCGGTGGGTGCCGCTGACCGCGTATCACACGTTCGGAGATTGAGCCGCGGGGTGACCCCGCCGCAGCGGCGGTGGGGTCACCCCTGCTCCAGCGCCGGGCCGGGCACCACGTTCTCATCGACCACCGCCCTCACCTCAGCGGGCTGCTCGGCCAGCAGGGCCAGGGCCAGGCAGGCGGGGCAGGCGGCTTCGGCCAGGCTCGCGGTGCCCGCGCGCCTGCCCCTGCGGACCAGCCAGAAGGCGACCGCGCCCAGTACGAGCACGCCGGCTGCCGCCAGCGCCGGGCCGGTCGCCACCTGCAGCACATGCCGGGCGGCCGCGCCGAGGAAGTAGCCGAGGAACAGGTGCAGTTGCAGGAAGGCGCTGCTGCCCGCGATCAGCGCCGGCAGCGCACGGCGAGGTGACAGGCCAGAACCGCCCGCGGCGACGACCGTCAGCGTGCGCAGCCCGGGCGTGGCCCGTCCCAGTGCCAGCGCGGGCCAGCCGCGCCGCTCGATCAGGCCCACGGCGCGCGCCTGCCTGGCCGCGGTCAGCCCGAGCCGGGGACCCAACCGCCGGACCATGGCGTACCCGGGTCCGCGTGCCGCCGCGAACAGCGCGGCCGTCCCGATGACCGCCACCGCCTCGAACGCCAGGACGGCCACCCACAGCGGGATGTCCCCGGCGCCGACGCGCGCCCCGACGGCGAGCATGACCAGGTCCGCGGGGACCGGCACTGGTACCCCTGCCTCCATCGGCACCATCAGCACGAGGCCCGCGACGGCACCGATCCCGCCCGGCAGGCCGGAGCCCGCCTGGTGGCCCGCTGCCTTGCCCAGCCGGGCGAGCACCGCGCCCAGCCCACCGGTCCCGCGCACACCGACCATGGCCAGCCCCCCCAACCGGTAATGGTTGAGCAAAGCCTGGTCCGGGCCGGGCGGGAAGTCAACGGCACGGCCAGCCAAGCGGGCGGCCGGCCGCGCTGCTGCGGGACGGAGGTGTCACCATTGGTGCGCCAGGCAAACGGCGGCGTGGGGGAGGAGCCACGAGCAGCCACGACGAGCACCAGGAGCGCCGGCCCGGCGAACCGGGCGGCACAGAGCCGGACGTCCGGTTCACCCTGGCCAACGAGCGCACGTTCCTGGCCTGGAACCGGACCGCGCTCGCGCTGGTGGTGGCCGGGCTCGGCATCGTCCAGCTGCTGCCGCCGTTTCCGCGCGTCCCGTGGGGGCGTCACGCACTGGGCGTCCCGCTGATCGTGCTCGGCGCGATCGTGTCGGTGACCGCGTACCGCGAATGGCGCCGCACCCAGACGGCGCTGCGCCGCAGCGAGCCGATACCGCAGTCGGTGCTGCCCCGGATCCTGGTCGGCACCATCACCGGCGTCGCGGCGCTGTCCGCGGTGGTCCTGCTCGTCTCGGCCGTCCGGTAGGAACGCCACATGCTGCCCGGCCGGCCCGAGGACCGTTCCCCCGGTGCCGCGGCGCTGCCCGAGGACCCCGAGGACCTGTCCCCGGGGACGGCCGCGGAGCGGACCAGGCTCGCCTGGGAGCGGACCGCGATCGCCTTCGGCGCGGTCGGCCTCGCGATGCTGCGCGGTGAGCCCGTGGCAGGCCTGATCGTGCTCGCGGTGACCCCGGTGATCTGGGCGCTGGGCCGCTACGTCAGCGCGACGGCCCCGCCGGAGGCGCGGTCACGACGGCTGCTGCTTGTTGCCGTGGCGGTCACCGGAGTGGCCGTGCTTGCCGCGGTCGCGGCGCTGCTCGGCCACGGCGCCCCGGTCCGGTTGCGGTAGTTCCGCGACGCCGCAAGCCGCACGGCGATCTCGGGCCAGTCCATGCGCTCACCGGGCACGTGCCCATGCTCTCACCGGCCAGCCGGGCCATCCGTACCTGGGGGATCCCGGTCCGGGTGGCCCGTCGTTCCGGTACAAAAAGGCGATGGGCAGCGAGCGGAAGCCAAGCGATCGGCCTGAGCCACCGGTGACGTGGGGAACGATTTCCGGCGTCCTGCTGGCGGTTGCCGCGGTGCTGCTCACCGCGGGATGTGCCGGCGGCAGCGCGCACTCTGCGGCGTTCCCGGCGCCGCAGCCGCCGGACCTACGGACCCGGGCCGCGCTACTGCGGATCGCCACGACGTTCAACCACGACTATGACCGCGGTGACTACAGGCCCGTGTACGCGCGGTGGGATGCCCGCAGCCGGGCAATCATCAGCCAGGCCGGCTACATCCGGCGGCACCGCGAGTGCCCGAGCCCGCCGCAGCCGGCTTCGGTGACCGAGAGCGCGGGCCCTGGCCCGCGCGGGGCGTGGCTGGTGCACTACGAGATCGGCGGGCAGCAGCTCACCGACTACTGGTTCTACGTGCGCCACCGGTGGGTGTTCGACTTGGTACTGAGCAACCCGGACGCGGTGCGCTTGTACCGGATGTCGCCGCAGCGTTACGCCGCGGCCGTCGGCTGCGCGGGCGAATCGGGGTAACCATGGCGGCGAAACTGGCGCTGATCGTCCGGACCGACCTCGGCATGGGCCGGGGCAAGATCGCGGCGCAGGTGGCGCACGCCGCGGTGGCCGCGGTGCTGGCCACCAGCCACAGCCGGGACTTTGCCGCGTGGCTTGCCGAGGGGCAGCCGAAGGTGGTGCTCAAGGTTGCTTCGGCGGAGCAGTTGCTTGACGTGGCGCGGCGGGCGCGCGCCGCGGGGCTGCCGGTGGAGCTTATCCAGGACGCCGGCCGCACCCAGGTGGCGCCGGGCACGGTGACCTGCTGCGCGGTCGGCCCGGCCGACAGCGCCCGGATGGACCCGGTCACCGCGGAACTCACGCTGCTGTGAGCCGCGGCCATCACAGGATGGCGATGGGGTTCACCGGGGAACCGGTGCCACCGGGCAGCCGCAGCGGGGCGATGACACACAGGAACGACCAGCGGCCCGCGGCCTCGCAGACCGGCAGCAGGTCACCGAACTGCAGGTAGTCGAGCAGGTACACCCCCAGTGCGTTGATCGCGAGCACGTGCATGGGGAACGCGACGCCGTCCACAACGCTGGGCGCGGTGTCGCTGTTGCTGTCACAGCCGAGCGCGGCGACCTGCCGCTCGGCCAGGTACCCGGCCGTGTCCGGGTGCAGGCCGGCGCGGGATCGCGCCACCTCCCACGGCCCAAGCTCGTCGCGCCGCCGCCGGTGACCGACCCGGACGAACAGCAGGTCGCCCGGCCCCACGCGGACCTGCTGCGACTGCTCCGCGGCGGCCAGTTCCGCAGCGGTGACGTGCTCGCCGGGCTCGAGCCAGGAGACGCCCCTGAGCCGGGGGATGTCCAGCAGCACGCCCCGGCCGACGATGCCGTCCCGCGCCTCTTCGATGGACAGTTCGGCCGCGCCGCGCGAGCTGACCACACCCGCCGGCACGCCGTTGTACAGGGCTCCGCCGTAGCTCACGTGGCAGAGCGCGTCGATGTGGCTGTCCACGTCACCATGGATGTTCATGATGATCTGGTCGGCGGCGAACGACACGCCCGGCACGTCGGAAGGCTCGGTGGGCAGCCGTTTCATGTGCCGCGCGCCCGGCTCGGGATTGTCCGGAGCGCTGCTGGCCAGCGGGGCGGCCATGGTAACCGTCCGTCCGGCACGGACCTCGCCCGCCGCAGCGGCCAGCCGCTCGGGGGTGATGTGGTTCAGCGCGCCGCGGCGGTCTGCGGCGCCCCACTGGGCCTGGCCGCGCAGCCGCTCGTAGAGCGCATGGAAGCTGGCGGCGGACATCCTCTGATCGCTCATTTCCACCTCTGCTGCCGGTCCCCGTCCGGCCATTCTGCCGCCAGCCCTGGTTTACCGGCCGCCCGGCGGGTAGCAGCAACGCCATGATCGAGCCAACCCTTACCGCGGTGCGAGCGCGACGCCACGGGGCTGCGGTCCGCGATCTCTGGTGACAGCGCGTTATCCTGAGACGTCAAAACCTTGTTACGCGCGTGATGGAGCTGCCGTGGCTGCCGGGACGGAGGACCTCCGCAGGGGGCCGGGCAGGCATGCCGTGCTGTTCTACTCCGACGGTGACGAGCTCGCCGGGCAGGTGAGCGGGTTCCTCCTCGAAGCCATCCGTGCGGGCGGCGTGGCCGTCGTCATCGCGACGCCGGCGCACCGGGAGTCCATCGCCGCCGCGCTGGCGGGCGCCGGGATCGACGTCGCGGCCCGTGAAGCGGCCGGCCTGTATGCCGCGCTGGACGCGTTCGAGACGATGAACCGGTTCATGGTCGCCGACTGGCCGAGCGCGGCCAGCTTCTGGCAGGTGATCACCCCGATCGTCGCCGGGGCGGCCGAGGCCGGGACACCCGTGCACGTGTTCGGCGAGATGGTCGCGCTGCTGTGGGACTTCGGGCAGGTCAACGCGGCCATCG
>Ga0207665_10000434_pt1 | contig 28821 bp, 25 predicted proteins | sample LARL112metaG_FD_184351 | JGI IMG/M metagenome (GOLD analysis project Ga0207665, IMG submission 184351) | Corn, switchgrass and miscanthus rhizosphere microbial communities from Kellogg Biological Station, Michigan, USA - LAR L11-2 metaG... | ecosystem: Host-associated > Plants > Roots >... | reverse complement strand
CCGAGGCATTCGAGCGCCTCGACCGCGTGCGCCGGGAAGCGCTTGCACACCCAGTACTTGGCCGCGGGCAGCGCCAGGCGCAGCAGCGCCGCCTCGGCCGCGTCCCCGCGCGCCGCCCGGTCCGCCGCGCCGGCCAGGCGAAAGGCCAGCACCGTGGCCGCCTGGGATTCCAGCGTCAGGTCCGCGAGCACGTTCGCCATCAGCGGCTGTGCGGCGAGTTCCTTGCCGAACGCCAGCCGGTGGCTGGCGTGGTGCACGGCGGCGACCGTGGCTGCCCGGATGCCCGCCGCGCTGCCGAGGACGCAGTCCAGCCTGGTCGCGCTCACCATCGCGATGATCGTGGCCACACCCCGGCCCGGCTCGCCGACCTGCCAGGCCAGTGCGCCGTCGAACTCGATCTCCGCCGAGGCGTTGGACCGGTTGCCGAGCTTGTCCTTGAGCCGTTGCAGGCGCATTCCGTTGCGCGTGCCGTCGGGCAGCACCCGGGGGAGCAGGAAACAGGTCAGCCCGGCCGGGCCCTGGGCGAGCGTGAGGAACAGGTCGCACATGGGCGCCGAGCAGAACCACTTGTGCCCGGTGAGCAGATGGGCGCCCTCGCCGGCCGAGGGGATGGGCTCCGCGCGGGTGGTATTCGCCCGGACGTCGGAGCCGCCCTGCTTCTCGGTCATGGCCATCCCGGACAGCAGGCCCCGCTTGCCCTCGGGCGGGCGCAGTCCCGGGTCGTAGGCGCAGGCGGTGAGCAGCGGCTCGAACCTGGCCACCAGGCCGGGGGCGTGCCGCAGCGCGGGCACCGCGGCGTAGGTCATCGAGATGGGGCAGCCGTGCCCGGCCTCGGCCTGGGTCCAGACGTAGAACTTCGCCGCCCGGGCCACGTGCGCCCCGGCCCGCGGGTCCGCCCACGGCGCCGCGTGCAGGCCGTGGCTGACCGCGGTGTCCATCAGGGCGTGCCAGGCGGGGTGGAACTCGACCTCGTCGATGCGGTTACCGTACCGGTCGTGGGTGCGCAGCACCGGCGGGTGCTCGTTGACCAGACGGGCCTGTTCGGCGGTCTCGGCACGGCCCGCCAGCAGCCCCAGTTCGTGCAGCGCGCCCGCGGCCCAGCCGGCGCCCTCCCGGTCCACGGCCTCAAGCAGCGCCGGGTCGGCCGCCACGTCGTGACCGGCCAGTACCGGCACCTGGTTGAGAACCTCATGGGTGACCCGCGGTCCCAGGGTCACCACGCCCACCAGCCCCTTAAACGTGCAGGCCGCATTCGGTCTTTCCGGTGCCCGCCCAGCGGCCGCTCCGCGGGTCGGCGCCGGGCTTGACCGGCAGCGTGCAGGTGGCGCAGCCGATCGAGGGATAGCCCTCGTCGACCAGTGGGTTCAGCACCACCCCGTGCTCGGCGATGTAGGCGTCTACCTCTTCCTGGGTCCAGCCAGCGATCGGGTTGACCTTGACCATCGCGCGCTTGGGATCCCACTCGACCACCTTGGTGTCGCTGCGCGCGTCGGTCTCCTCGCGGCGCACACCGGTGATCCATGCGTCGTAGGGATCCAGTGCCCGCTCAAGCGGGACCACCTTGCGCAGGTAGCAGCACAGATCGGGGTTGCGGCCGTACAGCCGCGGGCCCAGTTCGGCGTCCTGCTCGGCCACGGTGCGGGACGGGGTCACGTTGATCAGGTTGACGGGATAGACCTGCGCCACCGCGTCCCTGGTCCCGATGGTCTCGGGGAAGTGGTAGCCGGTGTCCAGGAAGATCACGTCGATGCCGGGCTTGACCTCGGCGGCCAAGTGGATGATGACCGCGTCGGTCATGGAGGAGGTGATACAGATGCGCTCGGCGAAGGTCTCCACCGCCCACGCGACGACCTCGCGCGCGGGGGCATCCGCCAGATCCTTCGCGGCCTGCGCGGCCTGTGCAGCGAGTGCCTGCCGCCGCGCCGCCTCCTCAGCGTCCCCCGCCGTGACCTGCTCGGGGTACGTAGGCCTGGTCGCGCTCAATCTCACAGGAAGGCTCCCATCCGGTTAAGCGTAGCCGGTCACGCCCGTACAGCCCCTGCAACCACATGCCTCGCAGGAAATGTTCCCACGAACCCACGCCCGCCGGCGCCGCTTGTGGCTCATCGGGAGTTTCCCGAAAAAGTCCCGATCACACCCCACTCGCCGCACCCTGGAGGTCCTGGGCCAGCGGGCGCCGCTCGCTACCCCTGCCGTATCCAGGCCATGAGTGGCTCGGGCGGCTTGACCGGTGGCTTGTGCTGGCAGTCGCACCAGTTACCGCCCGGGCACTCCTCGTGGTGCGCGGCCCGGCAGGCAGAGCAAACCATGATGCCATTATGGGCGGTTGTGCGGGGTGCTCGCAGTAGGCTCACCAGCGCGGCTGGGGTGGCCGCCGATGGCCTAATGGCGTGAGCCTTAGGCGGCGTTGGCACGGCGCATCCGGCGGCGCCGTTCGGAGGCCCTCTCCTCCTCATTCAGGCCGCCCCAGGTGCCGTACTTTTCTGGCCGGGAAACGGCATAAGTGAGGCATTCCGCGCGCACCGGGCATGCGGCACAAACCGCCTTCGCCTTGCGTTCGCGCACCTCACGCTCGGGCTGACGCTCTCCGTCGGGCCCGAAGAAGAGCACGATGTCCTTGCCTCGGCACGCGCCGGCGTCTTGCCAGGCCCAGCTCGGCCGTGGAGGCATGGCCACCTGCCGACGTACCTCAGACATGAAACGGTCTCCTCTGATTTCCGTGTGTTCCTCAGCCCAGCAAACGCCGTGTTGGACGGACACGCGGTCGCGCGTGTTGTGACATTCACCCCGTCTATCCATCCAACGCACCATGCCGCCCTCGTGTTCCCGCACATACGGAGACAGCGCAGCGCTGCGCGCGCCAGGAAGTTCCGGGGGCAATCAAGGCGCCGGACGAGAGGGGGCCGTTACGCGCCTGCCGTCCCGACGAAGCCAGCCGGTTCAGCCGAACCGACGCTCAATTGTGCCATCCGCTATGACCGTTCCGCAGGCAGGCGAGAGAATCAGGCAGGCCCAACTGCGAGCGCAGGGTTACTGGTTGCCGATAAACGATCACCAACTGGACAAAGCTGAGGGTCGAGGGTCACCATGGGCAGCATGTCGGCGTCGGACGCAGCACCGTTGCCCCGGCTTGGCGAGGTCTATTTTGACGTCAGGGGCGAATCACGCAGCATGCGGCTGAGCTGGTACGCGGACACGGGGGTGGCCGTGTTCAGCATCTGGCAGGGCGGCACCTGCACCGGAACCTTCCGGCTGCCGATCGCCGACCTGCCCCGGATGATCGAGGCGCTACAGCGCGGACCCAACATGCCAGACCAGGAGGGCAGGGCCGGGCACGACGCCGGCCACGCCCCCGGCCAGTACGGTCCCGGTGACTACGGCTCAGGCGACTACGGCAGGACGGAGCGGTACGACGCCCCCGGCCGCGACCTGGGGCCCGAGCCCGACACCGGCTACTCCGACCCGGGATTTCCGGCCGCCGCCGCGTCGAACCCGGAAGGGTACAGGCGCACCGCTGCGCACGGCAGGCATGAGGAGACCCGCGCGATCTATCCGGGCGAAGGCATTCCCGGCGGCGCGGGTGGTTACCGCGAGGAGCGCGAAGGCTCCTATGGTGATGAGCCGCTGACCGGCGTCTACCGCGGCGATGGGCTGAGCGAGGACAGCGGCGGCCGCCGGCCGGACCGGCTCGGCGGGCACCAGGATGACCCGCTGTCGGCCGGCTACCCGGCAGACCCGCACGACGGCCCGCTTCAGGGCGGCTACGGGGATGACTCGCTTCCCGGCGGTTACCGGGATGAGTCACCCGGGGGCCAGTACCGGGCCGACTCACTTCCCGGCGGCTACCGGGCGGACCTGCGCGGCGGCCACCATGACGACCCGCTGTCGGCCGGCTACGCCGGCGAGCCACGCGGTGGCGGGCGCCGGGCGGACCGGCACGGTGGTGATTACCCCGACGACCCGCTCACCGGCGCCTACCAGGATGACCCGCTCACCGGTGCCTACCCGGACGAGCGGCACGCCGGGGGCTACCCCGACGATCCCCGCGGCGGCTACGCCGATGAGCCCATGACGGCGCGCTACCGGGCGGAACCGCCCACCGGCGACTACCCGACCGGGCCCGCAGAGCCCGCCATTGACGACCCGGACTACGCAGCCCCGGCCGGCAATGCCGGATATTCGCCCGCACGGCCATACGTGGCGCCCCTTCCCGGTGGCCCGCGGGGGACCGGCGAAGGGCGCGGCGGGCGCCGCCGCCGCGGCGGCGGCCAGGACGAAAGCGACCCTTCTCCCGATTCCTTCCCTTATGGCCGCCCGCCCGCTGAGCCCGAGGTGCGCGGCCGCGGAAGATAACCCGGCCGTATTGACTCCTCGCGCCGGTTGAAGGGCGCCCTGCCTGCGCGTACCGGGCTGCCGGAGAGTTTCGCAGTGGACCGCCAACGGGCCGGGTAGCCGCGAATGGCGTTCAAAGCATCACGCAGAGTGTGCCAAGTACGGCTTCCACCGTTCCGTCAGCGGGGTTGACCTGGGTGTCGTTACGGTTGAGCCGCCGCAGGGGGGATATATTTGGCACAAGGGGAAGGGGGGGCCAGGAGTGGCACAGAAGGTTTCCGTCACATACGCATGTGACTACGACTCGAAAGAGATTCCGCAGGGCCAGCACAGGCTGCGGAGGTTCAGCATCGATGGCCGGGACTATGAGATCGACCTTTGCCTGAAGCACAGCGAAAAGTTCGACGAGGCCGTCAGCCGCTATGCGTCACACGCTCGTAAGGCATCAGCGCGAGTGGTGCGGACAAAGCGGAGAACGGCCGCGCACCGTAAGCACAGTGCGCAGGTTCGTGCGTGGGCGAAGGCGAATGGGTTCACGGTGAGCGAGCGCGGCCGCATTCCCGCGGACGTTGTGGCCAAGTACGACTCGAGCCACGGGTAGCAGAGCTTGCCGAGATACCCGGGCCAGCCCGGGGAGAACGGGACTTGGGCTGGCCCGTTAACGGCCAAAAGCGTTACTGGCCGGGCTCGGGCTAGCTTTCGGGAGTTCTTGGCTCTTGGGGTGGCTGACGGCCGGGGACGGTATGTGGCTGGCCGGCCAGGCCCAGGTCGGCGGGACCGGCCTGCCGCCCATCAGTGGATGCCGCCGTGGGAGCGTCAGCGGGTGTTGCGGAGGCTGATCGCTGGCCATTGGTGGCTTCGGGCTCGGCCGGGGTGCCACCAGGTCTGGCGGGGCGGCTGACCGCCGCCGCGAGCACCTGTGCGTTCGGCAGCGACATGGGCCCGTCGGCAGCGTCCAGGCGCAGGTAGGTAATGCCGACCTCGGTCACGGTGCCTTCGATCAGCCCGCCCATCGCGCCCGAGCGCAGCTGGATGGTATCGCCCACGTTAAAAGGCCGGGAAAGCAGCAGGACGAGCCCGGCGAAGACATTACTCAGCGACTGCTGCGCGGCGATCCCGATGAGGATCGTGGTGAGCGCGCCGCCAACGATGAGCTGCCCGACCGGGATCTTGAACAGCGCCAGCCCGATTACGAGCGTGAGAATGGCGCCGACGAGGACGATCGTGTAGCGGACCACGGCCGCATGAGCAGAACCAGCCACCGGCTGAAGGGCCTGGCGCGTCCGGCCGGCCAGGGCCAGGCTGGCGATGATCGCGAAAAGGCAGAACAAAATCGCGGCCACGCCGGCGACGAGCTTGCTGCCCACATGGCCGTGCCCGGTCCAGAATTCGAAGTCGCGGCCTGCCACGCTCGCGACGATCCCGGCCGCCACCGCGAGCACCAGCGCGATGATCGCACGCCATGGCCGCGTCCGCGCTTTGACCTTGGCCACCTGTTTGGCCATGTCGAGTTGGTGCTGCTCGTGCAGGTCCACCACTGGGCCCTTCCTGGTGCGGGGATGATCTCGCCCTCACGCTACCCAGAAAAGACCGATGATCCCGGGCCCGCCCCCGGGGCTCAGCCGGGCGGCGCGCTGCGGGCGAGAACCCGGGACAGCCCGGCCCGGGTGGCGATCACGTACAGCCGGTCCTGGGCGCCCAGGCGCAGGTTCCCGGCGGGGGACCAGTCCACCGGGCCGCCCCCGGCCGGTTGCACGGCCAGCACCCGCACCAGGCCGGTCTGGTGCACCGCCTGCACCGCTGTGCCGTCCAGTTCCGAACCGGCGCCCACCCCGAGATCGGCGATAAGCAACACGTGCCGGCCCACCGCGATGGTGCGCAGTACCTGGTGCTCGAGCATGGCCGCGGCAAAGGACGGGGCCGCCAGGTAGGACACGCTGCGCGAGATCGTATGGCCGACGCTGCGCTCGACCCGCGCGGCGAGGTCGTCGTTGCCGAGCCGGAGCACGATCCGGATTTCGCCGGCCAGGGCGCGGGCGTGCAACGCGGTCTCCAGGTTGACGCTGTCGCTGTTCGTCACCGAGACCAGGGCCTGGCAGGTGGTGACCCCGGCCGCCCGCAGCACGTCCTCCCGGTGCGTCTCACCGATCACCACCCGCAGCCCCAGCCGCCGTGCCATGGCCACCCCGGCGGCGTTCTCGCTCTTGTCCACGCAGGCTACGCTGACGCCCAGGTCGTGAAGCTGGCCGACGATCCGGGTACCGACGTTGCCCAGCCCCACGACGATGACATGGTCATTCAGCGGTCGCTCCCGGCGCTGCAGCGACCCGGTCAGCCTGGCGCCGACCACCACGGCGGTGAGCACCGGGAGGAACGCAAGCCCGTCGAAGGTAAGCAGCACCTGCGCGACCTTCTCCGCCGTGGGATAGCCCGGCGCGCTCACCGCGGCGCCCGCGGCATCCAGGGCGGTCAGGTAGGCGGCGTTGGCAACGGAGAAGTGGCTCACGGCGAGCAGCAGCAGGAACCCGGTGACCAAAATGGCGAACAGCACGCCGAAGGCCAGTCCCAGCCTGTTCCAGAGCAGATGCCTGGCCAGGTCGGTGACCGCGCGCACCGGGTGACGCCGCTGCCGGGCGAGCGGGTTGCGGGGCGCGCCGTCGGCCACCGCGAGCACCAGGTCCGCGCTGGCCGCGTCCGCCGGGAGCAGCCCGGGGGACTGCGGATCCCGTGTCATCGCCAGCCCGCAGAGCACCCGCCTGGCCTGGCTGTCGGTGCGCCGCGCCACGAACAGCGTGCGCCCGGCAACCCTGATATGGCTGGGCGCCGGCTCGCCCAGGGCCGCGGCCACGAACGACGGCGCCGACATGGACGAACCGGACAAGACCGCACAGTCACGGAAGAACGTCCTGATGCGCTCGCCCAGGCTCGTGTTGAAGATGGCCACGACCAGGCGCAGTTCCGGGTTGAGCTCTTGGGCACGCAGTGCTGCGTGGAAGTTGCCCAGGTCGTCCTGGCGCAGCAGGGCCAGCGCCCGGGCCGACTGAACCCCGGCGGCGGTGAACGCGCTGGCGTCCAGATCCGCCCGCTCGATGATCCGCGCCTTGGGCAGCCGGGCGATGCGCGGCCCCTGGTCCTGCTCACGTGATCGCAGCAGGACCGTCACCTCTTCGCCGTAGGTGGTGGTCAGTTCCTCGATGACACGGGCGGCGAGGGTGTCGTCACCGCACACGACAAGGTGGTCGCGGCGCGCCGCGAGCCGGGAAAGGGGAGGCACGGCCGCGATCCTAGCCGGATCGGTCGTATCAGGCCGGATCGGGGCAAAACAGATGGAATCCCGGCCCCGGTCAGGGCGAGGCGATCCGGCCGAGCTGCGGCGGCAGCCTGCTCGCCGCGCCGCGGTCGAGCAGGAACAGGGTCCGCTGCCGGCCTCGCGCGCCGGCCGCGGGCACCTGTACCGGGCCCACGTCCGACAGGGCCAGCCGGACCGCCCCCGCCTTCTCCTGGCCCGCGGCGAGCACCCACACCTCACGCGCGCTGCGGATCGAGGGCAGTGTGAGCGTCAGCCTTATCGGCGGTGGCTTCGGCGCGCCACGGACCGCGACCACGCTGCGGTCGTCGTACAGCGCGGGCATGGCGGGGAACAGGGACGCGACGTGGCCCTCAGGACCGATGCCGAGCAGCAGGACGTCGAACTCCGGGACGGGGCCGTGGTCCTCCGGGCGCGCGGCGGCGCGCAGCTCGGCGGCGTAGCGGGCCGCCGCGGCCTCAGGATCGGGCCCATCGGGGCCGTCGGTGCCAGGCATCCGGTGCACCCGGGCCGGGTCCATGTCGAGGTGGCACAGCAAGGCCTGCTGTGCCCCGGCCTCGTTGCGCTCCGGGTCACCGCTGGGCAGGAAGCGCTCGTCACCCCACCAGATGTCCAGGTGGCGCCAGTCGACCGCGTCCCTGGCCGGGGCGGCGGCCAGTTCGGCCAGCACGGCCGTGCCGATCCCGCCGCCGGTGAGCACCAGCGACGCGCGGCCGGTCGCGGCCTGGACGTCCACCAGATTGGTGACCAGCCGCGCCGCGACCGCCTTGGCCAGCAGGCCCGCATCGTGGTGGACGATGATCTCGGGCGGGCTCACTGTGAAGCGGGCCCGGTCTTCAGGAACCGGGCGAGTGTCTCGGCGTACACGTCGTCGGGGTCGAGCCGCCGCAGTTCCTCCTCCAGCAGCTCGGGCGTTTCCCTGCGGTGCAGGGCGACCCGGCGCTCGGGCTGCCCGGGGCGGCGCAGGTGCGCGACGCGCCCGTCCGGCCTGGTGATCACCGTATCGCCGTCGCTGGTGATGAAGCTGACCTCGGTGACGCCCGGCCCGGAGGAGGGCTCGCAGGCGATCTCGACCCCGTACACGTGCGAAAGCCACGCCGCGATCAGCTCGGCGGTTGGGTTGCCCGCCTCGGCGCTGACAGTGCCACCGATGACATCCCCCGACGGCTGGTCCATCGTCGCGGCCAGCAGCGCCCGCCAGGGCGTGGCGCGGGTCCAGGCCAGGTCGGTGTCGCCGGGGTGGTACCCGGTGGCGAGCGAGGTCAGCGCGTCCCGGGGCGAGTTGGCCGCCGCGGCGTCGGTGATGCGCCGCTGGGCGAGTGCACCCATGGGGTCCTGCGCCGGGATGGGCGGCACGGTGTCCGGCCACCAGGTGACCACGGGCGTGTCCGGCAGCAGCAGCGGGGCGACCACGGAGTCCGCGTGCTGGCCGAGCGGCCCGTACATCCGCAGCAGCACCGTCTCGCCGGGGCTGGTCTCGCCGACCCGGATCTCGGCGTCGAGCCGGGACCGCTGCTCGGGCCGGCGGATGATCACCACGAGGATGCGGCACGGGTGCTGGCGGCCGGCCGCGCTTGCCGCGCGGACCGCGTCGTACTGCTCACCCTCGTTGGTCACGATGACCAGGGTGAGCACCATCCCGCTGGCCACGCCGCCAAGCCGCAGCCGCGCCTGGCGGAGCGCGTCGTTGATCGCGCCGGTGGTGGTGTCGGTCAGGTCGATCGTCATGTCACAGCCTCCGCCACGCCCGGCCGTCCCTGGCCAGTAGCGCGTCCGCGCTCGCCGGGCCGGTGGAACCGGCCGGGTACTGCTCCGGCTTGCCGTGCTCCGCCCAGAACTCCTCGACGGGGTCGAGCACCTCCCAGGACAGCTCCACCTCCTGATGCCGGGGGAACAGTGGCGGGTCGCCGATGAGCACGTCGAGCAGCAGCCGCTCGTATGCCTCGGGGCTGTTCTCGGTGAACGACTCGCCATAGGCGAAGTCCATGTTGACGTCCCTGACCTCCATCGCCGAGCCGGGGACCTTGGAGCCGAACCTGACCGTCACCCCCTCGTCCGGCTGGACCCGGATCACCATCGCGTTGTGCCCGAGTTCCTTGGTGTCGGTGGCACTGAACGGCAGGTGCGGCGCCCGCTGAAAGATCAGCGCGATCTCGGTCATCCGGCGCGGCAGCCGCTTGCCGGTGCGCAGGTAGAACGGCACGCCCGCCCAGCGCCTGGTGTCCACGCCCAGCTTCAGCGCGGCGTAGGTCTCGGTGTGGCTGTCCGGGGCGATGCCGGCCTCCTCCAGGAAGCCGGGGACCTCGATGCCGCCCTGCCAGCCGGCCGCGTACTGGCCGCGGGCGGTCCCGGTGGCCAGGTCCTCGGGAATCCGCACCGCCGAAAGGATCTTCTCCTTCTCGGCGCGCAGCGACGCGGCGTCAAACGAGACCGGCTCCTCCATCGCGGTCAGGGCCAGCAGCTGCATCAGGTGGTTCTGGATGACGTCGCGGGCGGCGCCGATCCCGTCGTAGTAGCCGGCCCGGCCGCCGATCCCGATGTCTTCGGCCATGGTGATCTGGACGTGGTCCACGTAGCTGCGGTTCCAGATCGGCTCGTACAGCGTGTTCGCGAACCGCAGCGCCAGGATGTTCTGTACCGTCTCCTTGCCCAGGTAGTGGTCGATACGGAACACCGAGTCCGAGCCGAACACCGAGTTCACGATCTCGTTGAGTTCCCGGGCGCTGGCCAGGTCGTGGCCGAACGGCTTCTCGATCACCACCCGGCGCCACGGCCGGTGGCCGTCGGGGCCCTCCGGTGCCGAGGACAGGCCGGAGCGCTTGAGCTGCGCCACCACGTCGGGGAAGAACTTCGGCGGCACGGACAGGTAGAAGGCGTAGTTGCCCCCGGTGCCGCGCTCGGTGTCCAGCTGAGCCACGGTCTCGGCAAGCCGGTCGAAGGCCGCGTCGTCGGCGAACTCGCCCGGCACGAACCGGATCCCTTCCGACAGCTGCTGCCAGACGGTGTCGTTGAACGGGGTGCGCGCGTGCTCCTTGACCGCGTCGTGGGTGACCTTCGCGAAGTCCTCGTCCGCCCAGTCCCGGCGGGCGAAGCCGACCAGGGAGAACCCCGGCGGCAGCAGCCCTCGGTTGGCCAGGTCGTAGACGGCGGGCATCAGCTTCTTGCGCGACAGGTCACCGGTGACGCCGAACAGTACAAGGACGCACGGCCCGGCCACCCGCGGAATCCGCCGGTCCCGTGGGTCCCGCAGCGGGTTGACCGCGTTCACCGGCCCGATCCCGTCGCGCCGGTTCGGGCCGCGTCGAGTACCTGGGCCACCCCGGCGGCGCGGTCCCGCAGGTGCAGCCGGACCGCTGGGCGGCCACGCTGATGCAAAGCCCCGATGTCGCCAAGGGCCTGGGCGAGCTGAAGCCTGCCCAGCGTGAAGTCCCGCCCCGGAACCTGCACGTCGCTGTGCACCGCGCCGGTGATCTGCAGGAACACGCCATCCTGCGGGCCGCCCTTGTGGTACTGGCCGGTCGAGTGCAGGAACCGCGGGCCCCAGCCGAAGGTGACCGGGTGGGTGATCCGGCTGGCCAGGGCGTCCCGGAGCCCGGTGGCGGCCGCCTGGCCATCCCGGTCCAGGTAGGCCATGATCGCCAGGTATCCCCGGTCCGGCAGTGCCATCAGCAGCGCATCGAGCACACCGGCAAGGCCGCCGGCGGCGGGCGGCAGGCCCGGGTCTGCGTACACCTCGACGGCGCCGTCGGTGAGCACCGGCTCACCGGTAGGCAGCGGGCCGGTGCCCGCCTCGGCCAGCAGCCGCGCGGTGTTCTCCTTGGATTCAGCCACGTTGGGCTGGTCGAACGGGTTGATGCCGAGCATCTGGCCGGCCACCGCGATCGCGTACTCCCAGACCAGGAACTGCGCGCCGAGCGGGCCCGCCACTGAGGTGTCGGCGGGGGAGGCAGGCGCGCCCATGCCGACCAGGTGCAGGTCGGGGCCGGGGGAGAAACCGGGAGCGTCCTCCCCGCCGACCACCACGGGCAGGATGCCCCGGCCCTGCTTGCCGGTGGACTCGGCGATGAGCTGCTCCGCCCAGTCACCAAAGCCGGGCAGCCCGGATCCGCAGTCCGCGAGCACCACCTTGTCGTGGCCTGCCAGCGCGTACCCGCCGAGCGCGGCACCCAGTTCAAGGCCGGGATTGTCGTCGTCCGAGGCCAGCGCGGGCAGCATCGCGTCGGCCTCGTCAAGCAGCCGTGCGGGATCCGCGCCCGCGAGCGCGGTGGGCACCAGGCCGAACGCGGTCAGCGCGCTGTAGCGGCCACCCACGTTCGGATCGGCGAGCACCACGTGGTACCCGGCCTGGCGGGCGGTGGCCTCCAGCGGCGAGCCCGGGTCGGTGACCATCACGAACCGCCGGGCGATCTCGCCCGGGGCCAGGCCCGCGTCGGCGAACGCCCGCTCGTAGATCCGCCGGTGGCTGTCGGTCTCGATGGTCGAGCCGCTCTTGCTGGAGATCACCACCATCGTCCGGTCAAGCCGGTCGGCCAGCGCCCGGAGCACCGGGCCGGGGTCGGTGGTGTCCAGCAGGGTGAGCGGGACCTTCGCCGCCTGGCTGATCACCTCGGGGGCCAGTGACGAGCCCCCCATCCCGCACAGCACGATGTGCTCGAGCCCCTGCTCGCGCGCGTCGCTGGCGAGCGCGGCCAGTGAGCCGAGCAGCGCACGGGACGCCCGGGGCGCGTCCAGCCAGCCGAGCCTGATCGCCGCCTCGGCGGCGGCGTCCGGGCCCCACAGCCCCGGATCCTTGGCAGCCAGCGCGGCAGGCAGGCCGCTGGCCGCGAGCTTGTCCGCGGCCGGGCCTGCTACCTCCCTGACCGCGGCGCTGAGCCAGGCGACCGATACGCCGGGCGGCCGCTCCACTTCACCGGGCTGCGTCATTGGCGCTCCAGCTCCGCTTGAATCGTGTCCAGCAGCTCCTGCCAGGACGCGGCGAACTTCGACACGCCCTCTTCCTCGAGGACCGTGACCACGTCCTCGTAACCGATGCCGAGGTCGGCAAGCTCCTCGAACACCTTCCTGGACTCCTCGTAGGTGCCGCGGACGGCGTTGCCGTGCAGCACCGCATGGTCGGCCACGGCCAGGATGGTGGCCTCCGGCATGGTGTTCACCGTGTCGGGCGCGACAAGTTCTACCACGTACTTGGTGTCCGCATAGGCCGGGTCCTTGGTGCTGGTCGAGGCCCACAGCGGCCGCTGCAGCCGGGCGCCCTTGCCGTGCAGCGCGGCCCAGCGCGGCGAGGACTCCCCGAACCGCTCCTCGAACAGCTCGTAGGCCAGCCGGGCGTTGGCCACGGCGGCCTTGCCACGCAGCGCGGCGGCCTCCGGCGTGCCGATCTTGTCCAGCCTGCCGTCCACCTCGGTGTCCACCCGGCTGACGAAGAACGACGCCACCGAGGCGATCGCGGACAGGTCATGGCCGGCCTCGGCGGCCCGCTCCAAGCCGGCGAAGAAGGCGTCGATGACCTCGCTGTAGCGCTCCAGCGAGAAGATCAGCGTCACGTTGATGCTGATCCCCTCGGACAGGCACTGGGCTATCGCGGGCAGCCCGGCCGGGGTGGCGGGGATCTTGATGAACAAGTTCGGCCGGTCGACCAGCCACCACAGGGCGCGGGCCTCGGCCACGGTCCTGTCGGTGTCGCTCGCGAGCCGCGGGTCCACCTCGAGTGAGACCCGGCCGTCCACCCCGTCCGAGGCGTCATAGGCGGGCCGGAGCACGTCGCAGGCCCACCGGATGTCGTACGTGGTGATGGCGCGGGACGCCTCCTCCACCGACACGCCGCGCAGCGCGAGCTGGGCAAGCTGCTCGCTGTAGGCATCCCCGTGGCTCAGGGCATGCTCGAAGATCGTCGGGTTGGAGGTGACCCCGACCACGTGCCGGTCACGGGCGAGCTCTGCCAGGTTGCCGCTGGTGAGGCGTACCCGGTTAACGTCATCGAGCCAGACGGCCACGCCTGCGGCGGACAGTTCGGCGAGTGCATCGGAATGTGAGGTCATGGCTGTTGCTCCCTTGCTTGCCGGTCCCGGCTAACCTGCCGCACCGGTATCCCTTCCCGCGTTCGCCAGGCTCGACCGCGCAGCGGCCACCACCTTCTCCGCGGTTAGCCCGAAGTGCTGGTAAAGGTCCTGGTAACTCGCGGAGGCGCCGAAGTGCTCCAGGCTCACGCTCTCGCCCGCGTCACCGGTGAACGCCCGCCAGCCGAGCGCGATGCCAGCCTCGACGCTCACGCGCGCCCGCACCTGGGGGGGTAGCACCTCCTGCTGGTAGGAAGCGTCCTGTGCGGTGAACCATTCCACGCACGGCATGGAGACCACCCGCGCGGCGATGCCATCGGCCGCGAGTTGCTCCCGCGCCGCGACCGCGATCTGCACCTCGCTGCCGGTCGCGATGAGGATCACCGCCGGGTCCCCGCCCGCGGCCTCGGCCAGCACGTACCCGCCCCGGGCGGTGCCTTCCGCGCTGGCGAACCCGCCATCGGCACTGCGGTCGAACACGGGCAGGTTCTGCCGGCTCAGGCACAGCCCGGCCGGCCGGTCGGTGTGCTCGAGTATGGTGCGCCAGGCCACCACCGTCTCGTTGGCATCCGCGGGCCGGACCACGTCAAGGCCGGGGATGGCCCGCAGCGCCCACAGGTGCTCGACCGGCTGGTGAGTTGGCCCGTCCTCGCCGAGCCCGATCGAATCGTGCGTCCACACGTACGTCACCGGCAGCCCCATCAGGGCCGCAAGCCGCACCGCGGGCCGCATGTAGTCGCTGAACACCAGGAACGTGCCGGCGTAGGGCCGGGTCAGCCCGTGCAGGACTATGCCGTTGCAGATGGCCCCCATCGCGTGCTCGCGGATCCCGAAGTGCAGTGTCCGGCCGTAGGGATTGCCGGGGAACATCCGGGTCTGGTGCTCGGCGGGGATGAACGACGGCACGCCCTTCATCGTCGTGTTGTTACTGCCAGCAAGGTCGGCCGAGCCGCCCCAAAGTTCGGGCAGCACCCCCGAGAGATCGTTCAGAATCGCGCCAGAGGCCCGGCGCGTCGCCGTGCCCTTGGCGTCCGGCGGGAACTGGGGCAGTGCCGAGGCCCAGCCCTCGGGCAGCCGCCGGGCGGACAGCCGGTCAAGCAGCGCCGCACGGTCCGGGTTCTTCTCCCGCCAGGCGGCGTAGGGCTCCTCCCACTCGGCGTGCAGCTTCTTGCCGCGGTCGGCCACCTTGCGCGCGTGGGCGACGGCCTCGTCATCCGTGGGGAAGTTCACCTCCGGGTCGAAGCGCAGGATGCGCTTGGTCTTGGCCACCTCCTCGGCACCGAGCGCGGCCCCGTGCGCCGCGCCGGTGTTCTGCGCGTCCGGCGCGGGCCAGGCGATGATCGTCCGCAGCGCGATGAACGACGGCTGGACGGTGTTGTTCCTGGCGTTCTCGAACGCCGCGGCCAGGGTCGCGACGTCCTCGTGGTAGCCCTCGGCCGTCCGCCAGCTGACCCGCTGCACGTGCCAGCCATAGGCCTCGTAACGGGCGGCGACGTCTTCGGACTTGGCGATGTTGGTGTCGTCCTCGATCGAGATCGAGTTGTCGTCGTAGAGGACGATCAGGTTGCCAAGGTCCTGGTGGGCGGCCAGCGACGACGCCTCGTGGCTGATGCCCTCCTCGATGTCGCCGTCGGAGACGAACGCATAGATGTGATGGTCGAAGGGGCTGGTGCCGGGCGCCGCGTCCGGGTCGAGCAGGCCGCGCTCCCTGCGCGCGGCCATGGCCATGCCGACCGCGTTCGCGACGCCCTGCCCGAGCGGCCCGGTGGTGGTCTCCACCCCCGGGGTGAGCCCATGCTCGGGATGACCGGGGGTACGGCTGCCCCAGGTCCGGTAGCGCTTGATGTCGTCCAGGGTCAGCCCGTACCCAGACAGGTAGAGCTGCAGGTAGAGGGTGAGGCTGGAGTGCCCGCAGGAGAGCACGAACCGGTCCCGGCCCAGCCACTGCGGGTCGGCGGGGTCGTGCCTGAGGATTCGCTGGAACAGCAGGTAGGCCGCGGGTGCCAGGCTCATGGCCGTGCCGGGGTGACCCGACCCGGCCTGCTCGACCGCGTCCATCGCGAGCACGCGGATCAGGTCGACCGTGCGCTGGTCCGTGGCTGACCACGCCAGGTCCGCTCCAGATGGGTTGCTCACCGTGAGATCAGCGCTCCTCTCCAAGCGCAGGCCGGCGCAGGCCGGAGGCGCGGCCGCCCAGGATTCAACTCTGACCTGACCCTATCGGCCGGTACAACAGGTCATCTCACCCGTATCTGGGTCAGTAACCTTCCAGGCATGCCGACCCAGGACCCGCTGGCGGTCGTCGAAGGGCGGCCGTACGGCCGCGGGGTGATCATTGGCGTGGCCGCCGGGCTGGGCTGCGCGCTGATCGTCCTGGGCATCGACATGGTGGAGAGCGTGGACAGCTCCCGGCACAGCGCGGCCCCCTTCCTGGTCGCACTGTCGCTGGCGCTGCTGCCGGTGCCCTTTTTGATCGCGCTTGTGCTGCTGCTGGACCGGCTTGAGCCCGAGCCGCCCGGCAACCTGGTGTTCTGTTTCGCCTGGGGCGCGGGCATCGCCGCGCTGCTCGCGGGCATCATCAACACCGCCGGGCTGCTCTATGTCACCCAGCCAGCTCTCGGCAAGGGCAACGGCCAGTTCGTCTCGGCCGCGATCGGCGCGCCGGTGGTAGAGGAGACCCTCAAGGGCCTGGTGCTGGTGTGGTTGCTGTGGCGGCGCAAGCAGGAATTCGACGGTCCCACCGACGGGATCATCTACGCGGCCATGGTGGGGCTCGGCTTCGCGATGATGGAGAACATCGGCTACTACATCTCGGCCCTGGCCAGGCCGGTGTCCGGCGGTGTGCCGCTACTGGAAGCCACGTTCGTGTTCCGCGGCCTGCTCGCGCCGCTCGCGCACCCGATGTTCACCGCCATGACCGGTATCGGCGTCGCCTACGCGGCGACGCACCGCCGCGGCGGCTGGGCCCTGGCCGCCGGCCTGTTCGGCGCGATGTTCCTGCACGGCCTCTGGAACGGGCTCACCAGCCTTGGCCTGGATGGCATCATCCTCGCCTACGGGCTGCTGGCCTGCGTGCTGGTGGCGCTGATCACGGTGGTGGTCGCCGACCGGCGCAGGATGGTCCGGCAGATCCGCCGGTTCCTGCCCGCCTACCAGGCTGACGGGCTGGTCACCGAGGCCGAACTGCGGATGCTGTGCTCGCTGCGGGAGCGCCGCCAGGCCCGGCTCTGGGCCCGCCGCACCGGCGGGCGGCCTCTGGCCAGGGCGATGGTCGCCTATCAGCTAGCCGCGACCGAGCTTGCCCTGGCCCACCAGCGCTTGGCGCGCGGCGGATTCACTCCAGGGGAGTTCGAGGAGCGCCGGCACGTACTAACCGGCGTGATGGCCTCGGCCCGCGAGATGCTCCAGCGCGGAGCTCAGCGTGCGGCTGCAGGTTGAGCGGCCGATGTCCCAGGGGACTCGGGCTGCTCGGTCCCGGTTACCACGGCACCCCGGTCGCGGAGCGCGAACATGAGGTACAGCGCCGCGATCCAGATCAGGGTCGAGCCGCAGACGTGCACCCAGACCAGGCCGGCCGGCAGCCCGGTGAAGTACTGGGTGTACCCGATCATGCCCTGCAGGCCGATGAGGGCGAGCAGCGTCCAGCCGAGGCGCACGGCCGGGGCCGGGGCGTGCGTCAGCCACAGGCCGACGGCGAGCGACACGGCGAGCCCGCCGAGCAGCCAGCCGATGTCCGCGTGGAACTGGGTCGCCCCGGCGAGCGGCAGGTGGAACCGGGGCACCGCGCCCGCGCCGGCCAGCGGCCCGGTGCCGGTCACCACGGTCCCGGCGGCCAGCATCAGCGCCACCGCCGCCACCACGGCGTAGCCGAGCAGCCGCAGGTCGGTCCGGACCAGCGACCGGGCCGGCCCTTCACCCTCGGTGCAGCGGACATGGAGCGCTACGGCTGCCGCGAGGACCGCGATCGAGGCCAGGAAGTGCAGCGCCACCATGGCCGGGTTGAGCTTGGTCAGCACCACGATCCCGCCGAGCACCGCCTGGGCGAGGATCCCGGCCGGCTGGACGGCCGCCAGCCAGACCAGGTCCCGCCGCCTGCGGCCACCGGGGCGGAACCGCCACGCGGCGACGAACACCACCACGGCGATCAGCGTGATGGCGACCGTGAGCAGACGGTTGCCGAACTCGATCCAGGTGTGGAACATGGGGTCGCCCGCCGAGTGCGCCGCGACCAGGCTGCTGCGGGTGCACTCCGGCCAGTCCGGGCAGCCGAGGCCGGACTCGCTGAGCCGGACCGCCGCGCCGGTCGCGATGATCCCCGCGGTGCAGATCACCCCGGCGAGGGCAAGCCGTCGCATATCGGCCGGCGAGGGATTCAGCACCGCCCCGACCGCGCGGCGGGTGAGCGCGCTGGCTCCCGGTGCGGGGCTTCGGCGCTCGGTCTCCTCGGCAGGCACGCACCCCATGTTAGGACCTCAGGCTTCGGGAATCTGAGGCTCCCTGGCCCCACGGGCGGCTCCGGCGCAGGCGACCATGACGCAGCCGATGGCCAGCCACTCCCTGGCGGCCAGGGACTGGCCGAGCAGGACCAGCCCGACCAGGGCCGCGACCGCGGGTTCCAGGCTCATCCAAATGCCGAAGACCCGCGGCGGGATCCGGCGCAGTGCCTCCATTTCCAGCGAATACGGGATGATCGAAGAGAGCAGCCCGATGCCGAGGCCGGTCACCAGGATGGCCGGCCGCAGCAGGGTTGTCCCGCCCGCCGCAACGCCTACGGGGGTGATCAGAACCGCCGCAACAACCATGGCGATGGTGAGCCCGGTGGAGCCACCGAACCGCTGGCCGGTGGCCCGGCTGAGCAGGATGTAGGCGGTCCAGGACAGCGCCGCCAGCAGCGCGAACGCGACCCCGATCGCGACCGTGCCGCGCCCGGCGGTGGTCGATAGGCCGCCGTGGGCGAGCAGCGCCACCCCGGTCCCGGCGAGGGCCACCCACAGCATGTCGAGCAGCCGCCGCGAGGAGGCCACGGCCAGGCCGAGCGGGCCGAGGAACTCCACGGTGACCGAGATGCCGAGCGGGATCCGGGCGAAGGACTGGTAGATGGAGAAGTTCATCACCGCGAGCGTCAGGCCGAATGCGGCGACCACCGCCGCGTCCCGCCACGCGCGGCGGCCCGCCAGGCTGGTCAGGGCGTTGCGCAGCGGCCTGGCCCCCACGACGGCCATGACGGCGGCGGACGTCCACAGCCGCAGGCCGGTGACGGCCGCGGGCGCAATCTGGGTGAACAGCCTGGCCGCCAGCCCGGCGCCGAACTGAACCGAGAAGATGCCGGTCAGCACGAGCGCGGAGGGCGGGACGGCGGTCCACGGCGCGCGGCGCGGCGCGCGGGCGGCCGGATCGTCCCCGGAACCAGCGGCGGGTTCGTGCCCCTTTCCGGTCAGCACGCCCGGCCTATTCCCAGCGGAACAGCCGCGCCGCCAGCGCGATGCCGACCGCGGCCCAGACGATCAGCACGGCGAGGTCGCGCACCGGCAGCCCTGCCCCGTGCTGGAGGACACGGTGCAGCCCGTCGGACAGCGCCCCGGAGGGCAGCAGGGTGAGCACGGGCCGCGCCGCTGCCGGGAACTTCGTCAGCGGGAAGATGATCCCGCCGATTCCCAGCAGCACCAGGTAGACCAGGTTGGCCAGGGCCAGCGTCGCCTCGGCGCGCATGGTGCCGGCCAGCAGCAGCGCCAGGCCGCTGAAGGCGGCGGTGCCGGAAAGCACGAGCAGGGCCACCCAGACCGCGGCCCCGGGGCCGGCGTGCGGCCGCCAGCCCAGCGCCAGGCCCACCCCGACCAGGATGACGACCTGTGCCACCTCCACCGCGACCACCGTGACGGTCTTCGCCCCGATCAGCCCGGTGCGGGACAGCGGAGTGGAGCCGAGCCGCTTGAGCACCCCGTACCGGCGCTCGAACCCGGTGGCGATGGCCTGGCTGGTGAAGGCGGTGGACAGCACCGCGAGCGCGATCACGCCTGGCACCAGGAAGTCGACCCGCGCCCGCTGGCCGGAGCCCACCTTGACCAGGTCATCCAGGGTGAACGCGGTCAGCAGCAGCACCGGGATGATCAGGGTCAGCAGCAACTGCTCACCGTTGCGCACCAGCGTCCTGGCCTCCAGGCCCGCCTGCGCCATGATCATCTTCGTCATCGGGGCCGCCCCTGGATCGGGCGCCGGCCACTCCGCCAGATCAGCCATTTGGCTCACGACCGCAGCTCCCGCCCAGTCAGCTCCAGGAACACGTCTTCCAGGGTGCGGCTCTCGATCCGCAGCTCCTGGGCGAGCACGCCGTGCTCGGCGCACCAGGCGGTCACCGCGGCCACCAGTCGCGGGTCCACCCGGTTGTGCACCTCCACCAGGTAGTGCCCGGCCGGTGACTCCTTCGCCGCGCTGCCCACCGGCAGCGCGGCGAGCAGCGCGTCGATGTCGAGGCCGGGCTCGGCCCGGAAGCGCACCTGGCCGGCGGTGCCGGTCAGCTCGGCCGGGGTTCCCTCGGCGACCAGCCTGCCGTGGTCGACGATCGCCACGTGGTCGGCGAGGCGCTCGGCCTCGTCCATGTGGTGGGTGGTGAGGATCACGCTGGCGCCGGACGCGCGCAGCCCGGCGATGAGATCCCACGTCGCATGACGGGCCTGCGGGTCAAGTCCGGAGGTGGGCTCGTCGAGGAACACCAGTTCCGGCCGGCCGATCACCGCGGCGGCCAGGGAGACCCGCTGCTGCTGTCCGCCGGACAGCCGCCTGACCGGCGTCCGCGCAGCGCCGGTCAGCCCGAGCCGGTCAAGCAGCCACGCCGGGTCCAGCGGATGCGCATAGAACCGTGCGAGCACGCCCAGGTACTCGCCGGGCCGGACGGCGGGCGGGATGCCACCGGACTGCAGCATCACCCCTACCCGGGGGCGCAGCGCGCGGGCGTCGGTGACCGGGTCGAGCCCGAGCACCGCCACGCGGCCGGCGTCGGGCCGGCGGTACCCCTCGCAGATCTCGATCGTGGTGGTCTTGCCCGCCCCGTTCGGCCCCAGCACCGCGGTCACGGCGCCGCGGCCGGCCCGCAGGCTGAGCCCGTCCACCGCGGCCGTGTGCCCGTACCGCTTGACAAGATCACAGATCTCGACCGCGGTGGTATCAGTCACGCTCGCGAGTTTAGAGGGACATGCCCGCCGACGCCGCGCCGACCAGAGCCTTGATCAGGCGCGGGTCTTCGCCTGCCTCGGGGTGCCACTGCACCGCCACGAAGAACGGGCCGCCTGCGCCGGCGCTCTCGAAGGCCTCGACGACGCCGTCCTCCGCCCAGGCGGTGGCGACCAAGCCGTCGCCGAGGCGGTCGATGGCCTGGTGATGCGCGGTCGGCACGTCGACCCCGGCTCCGTTAGCGCCGAGAATGCCTGCCAGCCGCGAGCCCGCCTCGATCCGCACCGGGTGTGAGCCGAACGTGCCTGGTGATGGGGTGTGCCCGGCGTCGCCGCGCAGGTGCTGGCACAAGGTACCGCCGCGGGCCACGTTGACCAGTTGCATGCCACGGCACACGCCGAGCACCGGCTTGCCCGCCGCCACGGCCGCGTCGAGCATCTCAAGCTCCGCCGTGTCGCGCGCCTGGCTTACCCGCGAGGTGGCCGGATGCGGCTGCGCCCCGTACCGGCCAGGGTCGATGTCCCCGCCGCCGGTCAGCAGCACGCCGTCGAGCCTGCGCACCGCCGCGGCGATGCCGGGCAGTGGCGGCAGCAGCACCGGGATCCCGCCGGCCGCGGCCACCTGCTCGGCGTAGTTGGCGGGCAGCAGCACGGCGGGCTTGTGCCAGTAGGCCCAGCGGGCGTCCTCGCAGTAGGCGGACAGGCCGATCACGGGCGCGGTGCGCACTTGGCTCCTCCAGGCCAGACGGAAACGGGGCGACGGGCGAAATCTAGCCGGCTACAGCGGCGTCACGTACGCACCGGAGATGCCGCCGTCCACCAGGAACGTTGACGCGGTCACGAACGAGGCATCGTCGCTGGCCAGGAACGCCACGGCGGCGGCGATCTCTCCGGGCTCGCCGAACCGGCCCATCGGCACGTGGACCAGGCGCCGCTGCGCTGCTTCCGGGTCGGTCGCGTAAAGCTGCTGCAGCAGGGGAGTGTTGATGGGGCCGGGGCACAGTGCGTTCACCCGGATCTTCTCCCGCGCGAACTGCACTCCGAGTTCCCTGCTCATCGCCAGCACGCCCCCCTTGGAGGCGGTGTAGGAGATCTGCGAGGTCGCGGCGCCGAGCACCGCGACGAACGAGGCCGTGTTGATGATCGAGCCGCCGCCGGCCCGCTGCATGTGCGGGATCACGTGCTTGCAGCACAGGTAGACCGAGGTGAGGTTGACCTCCTGTACGCGGCGCCACGCGTCGAGCCCGGTGACCAGGATCGAGTCGTCCTCGGGCGGGGAGATCCCGGCGTTGTTGAACGCGATGTCGACGCGCCCGAACTCGCTCGCCGCGGTCTCGTACATGCCGCGCACGTCGTCCTCGCTGGTCACGTCCGCCTGGACGAAGATCCCGCCGGCCTCGGTGGCGGCCGCCTTCCCTGTCTCGCCATCGATGTCCACCGCGACGATCTTGGCTCCCTCGGCGGCGAGCCGCCGCACGCAGGCCAGCCCGATGCCGCTTCCGGCCCCGGTGATCACGGCGACCCGGTCCAGCAGGCGTTGCATGAGCTGTTCACACTCCCTGTCAGGTAAGGCCCGGGCGTCGCCGGGTCCCCGGTGCCCGGCCAGCCCGGGCCGTTCGTAATGCAGTGTTAGTTGTTAGTTCCGGCCCCGCCACCCCGCCCAAGTTATTCATCTGTCGCGATGAAGACGTTCTTGGTCTCGGTGAACGCGTCGAGGGCATCCGGCCCCAGTTCGCGGCCGAGCCCGGACTGCTTGAAGCCACCGAACGGGGTCCAGTAGCGGACCGAGGAGTGGGAGTTGACCGACAGGTTGCCGGTCTCCACGCCCCGCGCCACCCTGATGGCCCGGCCGACGTCGCGGGTCCACACCGAGCCGGACAGGCCGTAGGGCGTGTCGTTGGCCATTGCCACGGCCTGGGCCTCGCCGGAGAACGGGACCACGGCGACCACCGGGCCGAACACCTCCTCGGTGTAGGCCGGGTCGTCGAGGCGCACCGGCGCGAGCACCGTGGGCGGGTACCAGTAGCCAGGGCCCGCCGGGACGGTGCCGCGGAACGCCACGGGCGCGCCCGCCGGCACGTAGGAGGCCACCCGGTCGCGGTGCTCGGCCGAGATCAGCGGCCCCATCTCGGTGTCCTCGCGGGCCGGGTCGCCGACCGCGACCGCCTTGACCGCGGGCTCGAGCAGTTCGAGGAACCGGTCGTACACCTCGCGCTGGACCAGGATCCGTGACCTGGCGCAGCAGTCCTGGCCGGCGTTGTCGAACGCGGCGACCGGCGCGGTCGCCGCGGCCTTCTCCAGGTCCGCGTCGGCGAACACGATGTTGGCGCTCTTGCCGCCCAGTTCCATCGTGACCCGCTTCACCTGCCGGGCGCAGCCGGCCATGATCTCCCGCCCCACCTCGGAGGACCCGGTGAAGACGATCTTCCGCACGTCGGGGTGGTCGACCAGTCGCTGGCCCACGACCGAGCCCTTGCCGGGCAGCACCTGGAACACGCCGTCCGGCAGCCCGGCCTCCAGCGCCAGTTCGGCGATCCTGATCGCGGTCAGCGGCGTCCGCTCGGCGGGCTTGGCGATCACCGGGTTGCCCGCGGCCAGCGCGGGCGCGGCCCCCCAGCCGAGGATCGGCATCGGGAAGTTCCACGGCACGATGACACCCACCACGCCGACCGGTTCGTGGAAGGTGACGTCGAGCCCGCCCGGCACCGGGATCTGCTTGCCGCACAGCCGTTCCGGCGCCGCCGAGTAGTAACGCAGCACGTCGCGGACGTTGCCCGCCTCCCACCGGGCCTGACCGGCCGGGTGGCCGGAACCGGCGGTCTCCAGTTCGGCCAGCTCGCCGATGTGCGCGTCGATGACGTCGGCGAAGGCGCGCAGCAGCGCCGCCCGCTCGCCCGGCGCCACCTTCCGCCAGGCCGGCTGGACGGCCACGGCACGCTCGATCGCCGCGTCCGCCGCTGCCGCGGAGGTCTGCTCGACCTCGGCCACCGGTTCCTCGGTGGCCGGGTTCAGCACGGTGAAAACAGGCATCGTCGTTGATCCGCTCCGGGTCGGCTACGTCCGCTCGAAGCCGCGCTGCAGCTCCCAGTCGGTGACCGCGGCGTCGAACGCGGCCAGTTCCACTCTGGCATTGTTCGCGTAGTGCTCGACCACGTCGGTGCCGAACGCCTTGCGGGCAAGCTGGCTGTGTTCCCACGCCTCCAGCGCGTCCCGGAGCGTCGAGGGCACCCGCGGGCCCGGGCCGGAGTAGGCGTTGCCCTCCATGGCCGGCTCCAGCGGCATCTCGTGCTCGATTCCTTCCAGCCCGGCGGCGATCATGGCGGCGGCGGCCAGGTAGGGGTTGACGTCCCCGCCGGGCACCCGGTTCTCCGGGCGCAGCGAGAGACCGTGCCCGACCAAACGGTAGGCACACGTCCGGTTGTCCACGCCCCAGCGCACCGCGGTGGGGGCGAAGCTGCCGGCCACGTAGCGCTTGTAGGAGTTGACGTTCGGCGCGTGGAACAAGATCAGCTCGCGCAGCCCGGCGAGCTGCCCGGCGAGGAAGTGCTCGCCCGCCGGGGACAGGCCGAACGGCCCGTCCCCGGCGAGCACCGGGCTCCCCGCCGAGTCCCGAAGCGACAGGTGGATGTGGCAGGAGTTGCCCTCGCGGGCGTTCGGCTTGGCCATGAACGTGAGGCTCATGCCGTCCTGGGCCGCGATCTCCTTGGCACCTGTCTTGTAAATCGAATGGTTGTCGCAGGTGGTCAGCGCGTCGGCGTAGCGGAACGCGATCTCGTGCTGGCCGAGGTTGCACTCGCCCTTGGACGACTCGACGTACATGCCCGCGCCGGACATGCCCAGCCGGATCCGCCGCATGAGCGGTTCCACGCGGCCGGTGCCGAGGATGGAGTAGTCCACGTTGTACAGGTTCACCGGGGTGAGGTCGCGGTACGCCATGGCCTGCGCGTCCTCGAAGGAATCCCGGTACACGCAGAACTCAAGCTCGGTGCCGGCGAAGGCGGTCCAGCCGCGGGCGGCCAGCCGGTCGGTCTGCGCCTTGAGTATCTGCCGGGGCGAGGCGGCCACCGGGCTGCCGTCGGTCCAGGCCAGGTCGGCGAGCACCAGCGCGCTCGCCTCGTGCCACGGCAGGTGCCGCATGGTCCCGAGGTCGGGTATGAGGACGAAGTCCCCGTACCCGCGCTCCCAGGACGACATCTCATACCCGTCCACCGTGTTCATCTCGATGTCCACGGCGAGCAGGTAGTTGCACCCCTCCGCGTGGTGGCTGACCACCTCGTCGAGGAAGAACTCCGCGGACACCCGCTTGCCCTGCAGGCGCCCCTGCATGTCGGTGAACGCGAGCACGACCGTGTCGATCGTGCCCGCGTCCACCGCCCCCCTCAGCTCGTCCAGGGAGAGCATCCCCGGGCGAGCAGCCCTGCTGCCGGATTCGGGCACTGTCACGTGGTCCCTTCGTCAGGCTTTCCGTTCGCGGGTCAGCCGGCCAGTTCCCGCTCGATGGCGGCCAGTTCCTCGGGCGTGCCCTGCACCTTCGGGCCCTTGAACCAGTTCTTCGCGGAGACCAGCCAGTAGATCCCGGCGAAGCCGAGCACGACGGCCACCGCCACGATCGTGTAGTTGAAGTTCGTCCGGCTGATCGGGCTGTAGACGGGCAGGATGAACAGGATGCAAATGATCGCCACCCAGGTCACCGCGATCCAGCCGACCACGTAGCTCCACCGGCCCAGGTGCCAGGGACCCCGCTTGAAGCTCTCGCCCTGGCGCAGCCGCAGGAACGTGGGCATGACGTAGGCGACGTAGAGCCCGATCACCGCGATGGACGTGACCGCGGCGTAAGCGGCGCTGTTCCACAGGTAGGGCAGCCCGAGTATGAACGCCCCGGCCGCGGCGAGCCAGATCGCGTTGGTCGGCGTCCTGGTCCGCTTGTTCACCCGGTGCCAGAAGTTGGAGGCCGGCAGCGCACCGTCGCGGGAGAACGCGTAGATCATGCGCGAGTTCGCGGTGACCGAGGACATGCCGCAGAACAGCTGCGCACCGATGACGATCAGCAGCAGCAGCTTCGCGCCGGTGGCCCCGACCGCGTCAAGCAGGATCTGGGCGGGCGGCACGACCGCGAGCGCCGTGGGCGCGTAGTGCTGGATCGCGAACGTGAACCCGAGCAGCAGCACCCAGCCCGCGAACAGCGACACGACGATCGACATCACGATGCCGCGGGGCCCGCTGCGAGCCGCTTCGTGGGTTTCCTCGGTCATGTGCGCCGAGGCGTCGTAGCCGGTGAAGGTGTACTGGGCGAGGAGCAGGCCGAGCAGCAGCACGTAGAACGTGCTGTGCCAGCCGGTGTTGTTGACGATGCCCGTGAAGACGAAGTGGGCAGGCTGGTGGTGCGACGGGGCGAAGATGAGCGCGCCGACGATGATCAGCACGCCGAGGATGTGCCACCAGACGCTGACGTCGTTCAGCAGTGCCACCAGCCTGATGCCGAACTGGTTCATGATCCCGTGTACCAGCAGCACGGCCCCGAAGATCAGGATCGTGACCCAGTGGTACAGCGGCGTGCCGAACACGAGGTTGAGCCAGGCGTTGATGAAGAACGCCGCGCCGAAGTCGATGCCCGCAGTCACCGCGACCTGGCCAAGGAAGTTGAACCAGCCAGTGAACCAGGACCACGCGGGCCCGTTCTTCCGTGCGAGCTTCGCCGACCAGTAGTACAGGCCACCCGCGGTCGGGAAGCTGGAGCACACCTCGGCCATGGCCAGGCCGACGAACAGGGTCATGACGCCGACAAAGGGCCAGCCCCAGGTCATGACCACCGGGCCGCCGACGTTCATGCCGTACCCGTACAGGGTCAGGCAGCCGGACAGGATCGAGATGATCGTGAACGAGACCGCGAAGTTGGAGAAGCCGGACATGCGGCGGCGCAGCTCCTGGGCGTAGCCCATTTCATGGAGTCGTTGCTCGTCGTCTGTCATCGCCGCGCGCTCATTGACCGCCACGGGAACTCCTTGTTTGGTGACGCGGCGTATCCGCCGCGGGGTCGTGCTGCCGGGGGGCACGCCGGGGCGTCTCACCTGGCCGCTGTGTCCCAATGGTTTAGTATCTGACCATTGAGGGTTACACTCCCGGTCATGTCAAGACCTGCGCCGGAAAAGAATGACGGCGGCTGACCTCGCCGCTCTGCTTGGCCCGGTGCGGGCGGGCAACGCGTTCGAGGAAACGGTCGAGCGAATGCTCACGGTCATCAAGCTTGGCCTGGTGGCCCCGGGGGACCGGTTCCCGCCGGAACGGGAACTGGCGGCCCTGCTCGGCGTGAGCCGGCTCACCTTGCGCGAGGCGATCCGGGCGCTGCAGCAGTCCGGTTACGTGGAACCGCGGCGGGGCAGGTTCGGCGGCACGTTCGTGACCTACGAACAGCCTCCGCCCGATCCCGGGGAGGCACGGCGGATCGCGCTGGAGGATGGCAGCAAGCTCACCGATGCGCTCACCTTCCGGCTGGTGGTGGAGACCGGTGCCGCCGAGGTGCTCGCCGCCTCCGGCGGTGACCGGGGCCGGGGCGTGCTGCTGGCCCGCCTGGCCGATCTGAACGAAGCCACCCCGGGCGACTACCGGCGGCTGGACACGCTGTTCCACCTGGCGATCGCGGAGCTGACCGGGTCCAGCCTGCTCGCTGCCGCCTGCACCGACGCCCGGATGCGGCTGAACGACCTGCTGAACGCGATCCCGGTGCTGCAGCACAACATCGACCACACCGCCCGCCAGCACACCTCCATCGCCGAGGCGATCCTGGCCGGTGACGCCGCGCGGGCCCGGCGCGCCGTCGCCGAGCACCTCGACGGCACTGCCGCCCTGCTCCGGGGCTTCCTGGCCACCCCGGCCCGGGGTGCCGCCCGCCCGGCGCAGGCGGCCACGCGCATCCAGGAGGCCTAGCACGGCGGCCGCCATTCGGGCCGTGACCTGCGATGGGTCACGGTAAGGATTGCTGCTTCACAAGGCGCAGCCGCCGCCGGGCTGCGCTGGCCGGCCGAGGAAGATTTCGAATTCGGCAAGGACTGCTTCGGCTGAGATCAATCGCAGGTCCGCCTCTACACCCGTACACCCGCCATCGCCCGGCCGCACCGCGCAAAACGACCCGGGCAGCTATATCCATCGGGATTGACGATGGATAGGCGGGGCGGAAGCCTGTCCTGGTGAGCAGCGACGAGGCGTAGGCCGGGGAGTTTGCCGAGCTCTTCCGGGCGGTGTACCTGACCTTCCACCGGCGGGACGGGCCACGCAGCCAGCTGCCGAACGCCTCGGTCGCGGTGCTGGAGCACCTCGCCCTGGCCGGGCCGCTGACGATCGGTGAGGCGGCGGCACACCTGCACCGCGCACAGTCGGTGGTGAGCGAGATCGTCAGCCACCTGGAGCGCCAGGGCCTGCTGGAGCGCGAGAGCGACCCGGCCGACCGGCGCCGAACGCTGATCTGGCTGACCACGGCCGGGCGGGACACCCTGCGCCGCCAGCGCGAGGTGCTCAGCACGGACCTGCTCGCCGGCGCGCTGTCCCAGCTGCCCACGGACCAGGTCACCGGGCTCCTCGGTGCGCTGCGCGCACTGGTCCATTCCGCAGGCCCCGGCGCACCGGGACCATCCCAAGGAGGAAGCTCATGACGACTACGGCTACCTGTGAAAGCTGCGGCATGCCGATCGAGACCGGCCGGTACTGCGGCTACTGCACCGACGAGAGCGGCCAGCTCCAGGCGTTTGAGGAACGGTTCGAGCGGATGACCGCCTGGCAGGCCCGGCGCAGTCCTGGCACGCCGCGCGAGGAGATCGAACGCCAGACCCTCGACTACATGGCCACGATGCCCGCCTGGCGCGACCACCCCCGCGTAGTCTCGCGGGCTCGCTGAGCCGGCGACCCGCGGATGGCCGCGCGAAAACCCTTTGCCGGGATCCGCCGCATGGCCGGAGACTGCGGTCAT
>Ga0207665_10000431_pt1 | contig 28873 bp, 29 predicted proteins | sample LARL112metaG_FD_184351 | JGI IMG/M metagenome (GOLD analysis project Ga0207665, IMG submission 184351) | Corn, switchgrass and miscanthus rhizosphere microbial communities from Kellogg Biological Station, Michigan, USA - LAR L11-2 metaG... | ecosystem: Host-associated > Plants > Roots >... | reverse complement strand
TAATATCCGCAGGAGTTGCAATGATGATGATTAATCCGTCATTCAAAAAGATCGATAAACAAGGAGCCAAGGCCAAAAAAGGTTAGAATAATTACCACCACATAATGATTATGCACCGAATACACAAGTATATGACGCAAACCATTCATTGTTATAATCTCCGAAAGTGCAAAAAGATGCTAGTACAGTCCTAAAGAAATCAACCAATTCGCTATCATTTATTGTGTACTTTTCTGTGTTCTACTCTTTCTTGTGTAGTTACTCGCATATTTTAATCCTTAACAACTAGATTAAATCCACTACAAAAGTTGTAGTTGTATTGCAATCAGTTGCAATCATATACAGTTTAATATTATTATTTCTATACTAATATAATGTGTGCAGAGGCCTCTTATGATAATATAGCCAGTTATAGGTCGCCAAACAAATTATTATTTTCTGAAATATCCCCGATATGGTCAGAACGTCTGAAACAAGCAAGATATAATGTCCCTCCATTTTCAACAATTCGATTACAATGGTACCGAGAACTTAAGAATTCATCAACATGCGTGGTAGGCGAGGCATATGGCTTTTCTTCAAATTATGTATCCAAATGCAAAGAATGTAATAAGTTGGGCTGGAGATTTATGTTTTATTTTCTAATACAATCGGACTCAAGGATTGAAAAGACGAAAATTAAATTCGCAGATCATTGGAATAAAGAACATTCTAACATTAAAAATAGAAATAAAATTAAGGTAAATACAAATTCACAAATTGAGCTAGTTCTCTAATCGTCAGCTGTGAGCATCAGTTGCGAAGATAAAACGACTTTGCTTGCTACAAGATTATCCATTACAGCGTTACTGTTTATCATAAGTATTGCAATTTGCCTCCTATTATTTTCTCTTGTCCATTCCTTTTCTCTTTTACATAATATACATTATAACAATTTAGCCTATGCTATAACTGGCAAGCATTATACTATAACCATCCCTAAGGGATCAGCAAATCCTGAAGTTGATATAACAAAGCTAGGTCCTAAACAATGGTATTTGCCAAGAGAATTACTGATAGGTGCAAACGATACCGTAACCTGGATAAACCAGGATACTGAAGCCCATACTGTTACAAGCGGTGCTGGAGCTGGTATGGAAAGCTTGGTTAACGTTAACAAGAAGGGCACTCCAACAGGCGATTTTAATAGTGGTCTATTTAAGTCAGGACAATCTTGGACACATACTTTTACAAAACCAGGAGTTTACAATTACTTCTGCACGATCCATCCATGGATGGAAGGAGTAATTAGCGTAAAAGCCCAGGTACAGAATATACCTAACTATCCAGTTACCGATAATGGCAAGCGTATAGACAAACTTCCAGTATATACATTTACTCCAGATGGGAAGATGGAAGTAGGATTGAGTTGGGATCCTAAAGCATTGCTAACAGGTAAGGAAACAACATTTTTTGTAAGCTTCTTTGATCGCGCAAACAATAAGCCTAATCTTTTAGCCTTTGATTTTGTGCTACTACAGAATGGAAAGCAACTGAAACGAGTTCCAACTAGTGCCCAGATTGGCATGAATGTACAAAACTACGTATTTGCAAATTCTGGTCCTATAAATATTCGAATAGAGAACGTCGGTGGTATTGAAACTGCCTTTGCTGCTTTTAATACTACAGTGTATAATAATCCCAGTATATCTTCATCTTCTGCTAGCCAACTTGCATCACAATACGAGAAATCTAATCGCCAGTCTAGTTCATTCCAGATAAGTCTAGTAATACTTGTTTATGTTGTATATGCTATTATAATAGGTATCCCAGCTGCTGTTGCAGGAACATATGTCCTCTACCGAAAGGGAATAATCTGATCCTACATATTTAGGATCGAATCCTCTATAGAGTATATTTGATGGTCTATTGATTGATGAAATTGCTAAATAATTTATCTATTTTCAATAGTCTTGTTGGAAGGATTCAAAATATAGGTAACTATTTTTAGTCATTTATATCCATCGGATATAACTTATCAATCTCCTAAATATTCATATACACGATACAAACTTTGGGAATCAGAATGGGATAGATATTTCCATTTTGCACTATCAAGATTTACCTCTATAAATTTGCTATTATTATCTACTTCTTCATAGTTAATGGACGATAAAAGAATATTGTAAATACGTTCTCCTATCAATATCTGATTAGCCTTTGCAATAGATGTAATCTTTGCAGCCAAGCTTATGCTAGAACCAACTATGTCTATGTGTGCACTCTCCACACTCTTACCATAAAGTACTACTAAGATATAGCCATAAGCCATTCCGATTCTTACCGAAATTTCTGGTAAATCATTTGTTCTAAATATGGGATTAATAACCTCTCTCATGATTCCCAATATTGCTGTTGAAAATCGTAATGCATTCTCGCATGCTTTGACCTCGTCAAAACCCGCTGAAAATAATATGATTATGGCATCACCTTCATACTTGAACACATAGCCACCATAACCTAATACAGCAATACTTACTTCTTGAACAAAAGTTTGTACTACTAAAGCGAATTTGTCCTCAGGCAATGAGAGGCTCAATTGTGTTGAATCATTAATATCTACGATCATAGTTACCAGATTGATTTTGGTATTTACATGTCTTTTCAGCAATTTTTCCGCCTCTTCAGTTGAAATGTTAAGTTGTATACCATCAATTAATGTTCTAGTTACCCTAGCTCGAGCCTGTTCCAGTAATGGCAGGTTAGTAAACCCAAGCCACCGTTCTATCATAATTATCTATATAGCGTGTCAATTAATTAATTAATACATGTTGTTATTATTTGTCTACTAAATATCACTTTATACCGCAAGGTTTATCAAATAATAGCCTTCCTCATAGTATAAATTTCACTTGTCATCTTACATTGATTATTCATAGTCTTTGTACTGCATTATTTTCTCGGCTTACCTGGTAATTAGACTGGGTGAAAATTGTAAATTGTTTGCGAGAAGATTTTTTAAGAATATTGATAGCTTACTAATGTGAAGATAATAGGTACAATCTAATCTTGGTTTCAATCTAGTATCAGAGTATATGCCAATTGAAACTGTGGCCTTTCGAAACCCAGGATTATCAGTCTCTGAATCGCCTAGATAGATTACATTACATTGTCTTTTCTCGATAATTGGCATCATTGAAATAATTTGGTCATATGCCATGCCCTTGTCACATGTGGTAGAATATAGATCAAGAAATGGATGAGTGCTATAATTTTGAATATATATATTAGGTCGTTTCGAATCAAGTCCATTCTGCTTTTGAATAATCATTTTTTTCAATTGTGGCTCGGAATGTGTTTTAAATAGTTTCCAATCCTTTACATTTCTCCAATCTAATGTTATGCCTGCCAATACTTTTTTACCGGTCACAGTAAACTTCTCTTCAATCCGTATTTCATCAAAATTGATTCTGGCGAGTTCTGCTAATTGATATAATAGATGAGAGTTGTACTGGAGCACCTCCTCTTGGTTCCTTAAAAAACTCTCTTTTATACAACCAAGATTTCGACATTCCAAAAGTCTTTCCGCTTTCCCAATTTCTGAATATGTCGATAAATCTGCCATCACTTTATGTCTTTGTAAAACCAGAGTTTCAATTCCCATAATACAAGAAGTCACGTTAGCATATCTAGTCCTTCTATGAAGAAATTCAAAATCTTTACTAGATACAATGCAGACCGGTATCATTTCAGAAATATGCCATAAAATATTTTCTATCTCTTTTGTGACAGCATTGTCTTCATTATTTATAGAAGTTGTTGGACACAATGTTCCGTCGTAGTCAGATAATATGGCATCTATTTGCATATATACTCACCACTCATTTCCTTTTATTAACTTTGAACTGGTCTGTTTACATCTAATTTTCGACTAATTTTAACCAATAAAATACGGTATAGACTTTGCTTTCATTACTAATCACTAGGCACTTTGAAAGTTTATCTTGATTTCTAATTGATAATGGCTACTGCCAATGCTGTGCAAGGCTACTACAAAACAGTTGTAACATGGACCATAGCAGGAGATATGATACGCAAAATTTCATGTACTATAGATATTCACGATATCCAATGTATGCAAACATTTTACTGATATTATGAATTCGCTTGAGCTATTGTAATAAATATTGTATGCACGTTATTTTCTCAATGCTCTTGAAATTACGATGAAGGGATAAATAAAAATGAAGATTTACATTTCGTTATAGTACATTCGTCGAATGTATAACACTATTTTTATAACAATAGCTCCGATTATTATGCGTAGTGATGCTTAATGAATTATATCTTCTTCTTAATTGTATACGACTTATAGATATTAACTATAAAAGTATGTGCAAGGAAACTAGCAATCTAGAAAATGAATGGATGAATATTAAAGCTGCTCAGGAGTTTTTCGACTAGAATTGGGTCATCAAGGTAAATTGCTCTATTAGAAAATCAGAATACGAAAATGGTAGATTGAAATGGGTGTCAAAGAGGTTAACAATGGTATACGCAGTAATTCGAGTTCTAAAGAGTCTGCAACAGGCAGAGCAATTCATAGCTCAAAGTCCACACTAGTAGTACGCAAGGCCGGAAATTCTCATAAAAACATCAAACAAATTTTCGTACTGTCGTTTGATGCACTTAAGGATAGGAAGGCAAGATCTGCCCTAACAATTTTAATGGTTGTAGTAGGCAGTGGCCTAATGGTCGCACTCAACGGAATGAGTGCTGGACAAAGCAAGTTTCTAAATAAGCAATTAAATACTCTAGCTCCAAATGTTTTGTTCGTAAGCTCTGGTCAGCATGGATTTCGTGGTGGAGGATCTAGTACACCAACAATCATCATGAATTCACAGGTAGTTAATAGAATAAAATCATTGCCGTTTGTTGAGCAAGTAGTTCCATCTTATCAGGGTCAACTGCAGCTTAATGCGCAAGGAAACATTTTGAACGCGCAGGTGCTGTCTATGGATCCACAGAAGATATACTTGATTAATCCTTCACTCCAACTTGTTCCTGGCTCAGTAATTCAATCAAATAATCCTTCGTCTATGCTCGTAGGAGACAGTATAGCTAATCCTCCAGGCAAGTCTACCCCATTTGTAACAGTTGGTCAAACGGTTAGAGCGACATTTACATACGTGGATGCTACTACAGGGAAATCAAAAGATGAATCAAAGAGCTTTGTAATAAGTGGTATAATCCAACCATCTGGCAATAATCAGATCGATAGGGCAGTAATTATTAACGAAGCTACTGGCAATTCCTTGTTCCATAAAGGAGGAAAATACGATCAGATGGTAGTGGCTGCATTATCTGGTGACTATGTTAATACAGTTCAACAAGAAATTACTGGATTATATGGTAATAATATTGGAGTAATTACTCCTAAAGCGATACTGCAAACAAGACAACAATTTCAAAGTGGAAATAGTGCATTTACATTGGCTATAGCGTTTATTGCATTACTAGTAGGTGCTGTAGGAATTATAACTACACTTTATACTTCAGTTAACGAAAGAACGAAAGAAATTGGAACTATGAAAGCTATTGGTGCAACAAGCAGGTTCATCCTGGTACTATTTTTAGTAGAGGCATTATTTATTGGTCTTTTGGGGGCTACATTAGGATTAGTGACCGGCATTGGCGGTGCTTATGTTCTGACGTCTGGCTCTAGTCCAAGGACACCAGGTTCCGGAGGAGCTGGGCCTGGGGCAGGGGCATCCCACATAACCCCAGATTTTGTTGCAGTTAGCCTCTTCGATGTATGGATTCTTTCTGTAATACTGAGTCTAGCTGCTGGTTTGTTTCCAGCTTGGAGAGCTTCAAGGCTGTCTCCTCTAGAGGCGCTTAGACGATAGGAAAATATCTAAAAGAAAATTACCAGTTGTTTATATAACAAGACAGTAAATATGACACAGATATTTGAATTGTCAGCATCAAAACTATTAATAATAGTCCAGGCCTAATTGTCAAAAACATATCTCGTAATATGTATCGTCGCATAACTGTACCTTTATCATAAATAATTAAATGATTGAAAAGATAAAATAGTATTAGTTGATTTTATACGCTCAAAAAAAGAAAGTATTATGGCCCCAGATGAATTACTGGTCCACTATATACGTAAGACTATATATCCCAATACCCCAACTACGATCACCAATGCAGCTACCAATCCAAAGGTTACTTTGTCGTGTTCTAGTTTATTAATAATATTAATATGCATTTTTAACAATTTCACCTCACAAATTAATATTGTAGACTCGAGATATAAGATTAGGTTAACTATGTTGCTTTAATCTTTAACACTATAGCTTAAATCGATACGTTCATGTAGTGTACCGATTCTCAGATAAGCAACGAATATCAAGACGGGTAATTTACTAAAGTATCAGCCAGTAATGTAGCTATCCAATTATTTCCCCACAATATCTCAACTCCTGTCAACGAATAAAGTTTAAAGCAGTAGACAGACATTGCTAAATATATTCAAACTGCCCATTAATAGTAATCTATCTTTATATACAATGGATATGGCCTTGAACCGAACCCAATATTATAAATAAATTATATAGATGCGGGCGATCCGAACTGTTCTCACATGATTGCAGGTAACAGAACAAGGAATTATTTGAAAATACCAAAAAGCATGCAATGGAAACATACGAAATGACCGCTCAAGAATTTAAAGAAGATGTCAAGAAAAATGAAGAAATTATTGAAATTAATTAAGCGGACAAGATTGGAATAGAATGTTACAGTAGCACAATTTTATTTTTTGTTTTATTTTATAACTAGCCAAGCCTTTCACCTAATCAGTGACTTGTCAGATTCGTGCTAGCGAATAATTACACACAAACCAATAATTTCATCTATACTAAAATGATGAATTTATTAGAAAACAAATAAATTTTTACCCAGAAAAGATCCAACCGTCGTGCTAGACGATATTCCTTATTGATGCTATGAAACTGATCCAAAACATCACATAATTGTCCATAACTAAGATCTAAGTACAGTTATCTAATTATATTGAACATAGAATATAATTCTATTTGGAGCTATGTACAATATTATATAAGTTTACATAATTACACCTACTACTATATTACGATGATACTTTCATCCTCCATTCGCCTGTTTGCAAGTATCCTGAAACAGCTGGTGATGGCATTGTTAGTTTTAACAATACTGATAGTTCTTGTTTCAAATGTCCACCTAGATAACGTCCTGGTGTTCGGAAGTGAAGATCATAACAAGATCGGATCAGTTTATCAAAATAGTACTAAAACTAGTATTAATAATTTAAACAAATTGATAATTTTAACTTTTGGGGATATATCACAAACTCAATATACTAACGCAAAACCAATACTTGACAAGTATGGCTTTAAAGGCAGTTTCTTTGTAACATGCGACTGGGTAGGTACAGTAGATGACAAAAGTCCTCGAATGAGCTGGCAAATGATACAGGCATTGCACAGTCAGGGTCAAGATGTGGAATCTAAAGCTGTGACACACAGAGATCTGAATAGCTTGTCCTACAAAGATTTAGAATTTGAAATTAGCCAGTCAAAGAAATGCCTAGCAGATCACGGGATCACGGCTACAATTTTTGCAGTGCCCTACGGAGATGCATGGAATAATTCAACTATAATTAATGAAATTTCTAAATATTATGACCTTGCCGATAACGGATTTGCTCATTTAATGTTTTTGCATTGTACAAGGTATGAAAAATCTCCCAACCAAACCAATTGCAAAACTTATAATGAGCATGGGGAGCTAAATCCCATAAACAGATATTCGATTAGAGAACAAAGCCATAATTCTTGGGATCAGAAATACATTAACAATAATAGGATTATATTTTCAAAATTTGTTGACGATGTAAATAGTCAGACACAGTATAACAGGAATGGTACAATTAGTGCGATACCTATAATGGCATACCACACCATAGACAATAGCCGAAAACCATTCAGTACTGATATAGGCTTGTTTGATGCAGAAATGAAATATCTACACGATAATGCGTTTAGAGTAATAACCATGGATAAAATTGGATTTGACACAAACACAAATTATCTATATGTAAATCAAACAGCAGTCGATCACCCAGTTCGGTAATTAAACAGGTATATTAAATACTATTTACGAAACTAGTAAACCAATAAGTATTTTATTCACATCTCGGATTCATCTTTGCAGATTTATGTTTGGCTTTTAGACATAATACAAAGTTTTCTATGATACCTGTTTCTCCCGTCCCTTCTTAAATTTGAGTACAAGCCAGGCACTAAAACCTACAATTATACAAATTGTGACTATATCTAAATAGATAGAATACCTGTCAATATTTTTCCAATTATTTCCAAGTTGCATTCCAGCAAACGTAAGTACTGAATTCCAGATAAGAGAACCAATTAGCGTATAAAACACAAATTTAATAAAATTTGTCCTTCCTATCCCTGCTGGAAGTGAAACATATGTTCTTATTACAGGCAATAATCTGCCTACAAATGAAATCTTATCTCCATAGTTTTTAAAGAGTCTTTCTGTGAATTCCAAATGTTCTTTCTTAAAGAATACATATTTCCCATATTTGATAATAAACGCTCTGCCCACTTTCAAACCAAAATAATATGTTAAAATCGAACCAACTAGATTTCCTAACGAACCAGCTAGTACTACAAGTATAGGCCCAAATTTCCCAGCTGAGACCAGGAAGCCGGAGAAAGGCATAATGATTTCACTAGGAATTGGAATCATTGCACTTTCAAGGACCATTAAAGAAAATATCCCAAGATAGCCGACTCTAGAAATAAATGAGATAATAAATTCTATTAACGGTCTTATTATATCAAAAACTACTGACAATTGAATATTATTACCCTAGACTGATAATTGTGTTCTTTATTCACTTTGCGGTACAGTTCTCTATTGGTAATAAATATTTATTTCTTAATCTATTGATATCGACTTCCTAGACCGAATACGTCCAACAATAAATTTATCGATCTCGCATGAGTTCAATGATGTCTACACCAGTAGCCTTTCTAACCCAAAGGTGCTTGTGCTTATCATACTGTAATGAATTATTTGTATTTGGAACAAGTAGGTTATCATACAACGACTTTTGATAACCAAATATACGTTTTTCAATTGTCACTTAATGTGGTAACTAATGAAATAATTAAAGCAGCAATCTACCTTCGTTAGCGAATCTTCTTGTTTATCTTGTTTGATGTCCCAAACCCAAAATGACTTGTTTCGCAATATATCAAATAGACTGGATTGTCGTTGTGCAGTGCTACGGTAACTCTTTTCCTGAGATCTTTGAGTGTCACTTACTTATAGTATTATGGTAACTGACTTTTAGCTTTTTATCAAATATGTTATTTCTTAATTGAATTTATCATGTAAGTTTTGTTCCTACTATTTCTTTATTTACGAAGTTCTGAAAATCAGGATTAAACCATCTGTCTGACTCTATTTGTTTCCATGTTTCCTTGATAGTTCCCCTTCGAAATATATGTCTCATCCATTGTGACCAACCTGTCCATTCATTGTCATCAAGTACTTTTTTTGGCGCATCGCATATGCATGAGAAAATATCCACAGTACATAAAATGAGTATGCTTCCCCTCGTGATAGCTTTACTTCGTTATCCATCACTCTTTGTATCGACTGGTCTTCCATGGCACGCTCTATCATCTTGAGATACTTTTCACCCAAGTCATTGAGACCTCTAGTTTGTGTATCAATTGACAGACTCTGTATTTGCTTCTTTGAGAAAAAAGTGTAAATATCATAGTTCCTACTATTCCAACAGTTTGTGCTATACTCAGCATGCCAGAAAATCCTATTATAATACCTTCAGCCATTAAGTAGGATCGTAGAATATTGATAATATGCATTAGCGATGTAGCGAATACATATTTTCTCCGGGTGTATCCCATGGTTCCATGAGATAGAAATCAATTTTTGCTTTATTGATAGATTTGATAGTCGCATTCGTGTCAGCATAGACTGTAAGCAATGCTCTTTTACTATCTGGATAATTTTTCATGATTAATTCGAGGAATTCTACACCTGTCATTTTGCGGCATTCTCTAATCTACTAGAAATAGCGCAGTCTGCTCATTTCGAAGTTTTAATAACTTGAGTAGTTCAAGTGAACTTGTTCCTGAGTCTACCTTTAATACCCTGAAGTGGTTGCCATATTTCTGGCGCAAATCATACTCGATAGCTTGTAGTACCTGAGGATTGTCATCGGCCATTAGCAGGATTGGTTTCATAATAGATTCTGTTAATCAAGATCGTACTAAATTTCAACCTTGATCCTCGATTCGGATTACTACTAACTAACTAATTTGAGCGATTTTATTCGTTTACCAATAGTCTCATCAATATTATAGCTCTTGAAGGATCTTATCATCAAGACATAAAATATAAGACTTTTGAGATCGCCAAAATTATTCTAATAGTCCTGTCTAAGTACTCTAGGACAAATTACCTACGCTTTGCTTCTAAGCGGCAGCTAATTCAACTACTATATTATCTGTTATCTACATTGGCCCAAATTACTATGTTCCCAAGTAAGGTCTCGTCATGGCTTCTAAATATTGCCATCATTCTCCGATTCAACCTCAATCTCCGTCAATAAGGTCCTCAACCTCCCCATGTACAAATTAAATCCCTTCAAATAGTCATTATCTTATTAGTACAATGAGCTGTAGTATAATACATTCGTAGAATATATCATATGATTTTTATAATTAATCTGATAGAGTAGAACTGGCGGGGATGTAGCGTACGACAATCTATAAACGTCATGCCAATAGTAGCGATCCTGCAATCTACTTCTCAGGATAAAATTATCAATTTGACAACAACAAAACGTATAAAGCTAGCGACAAGAACCCTTTTTGTACCATTTGTCCTCACCATTATGGCTGTAGTTGCGCTTGTCATTGTAGCCGGTTTCTTGTTTCAAGATTATGTAATTCATAACCAAGATCCGCATTATCCAGTATTGACAAAGAATGATGATCTTAGGATAGAATTGGTTGCCAGTAACCTATCTTTTCCATCCAATATGGCATTTTTAGATCATAGTAATATTCTGGTATCTGAAAAGAATACTGGCAATGTCCGTCTTATCTCAGATGGTGTGCTAAAACCAGAACCCTTACTAAGATTGAAAGTAGAAAGTCAGGGAGAACGAGGGTTATTAGGTTTGGCTATTTTAGATAACACTTCGACAACGGGTGAATCAGGAAAAGACATGAAAAGCAAGTTACTGAGATCCTCATCACTGTCGCCAACACATCTGTTTCCTACAATTCCAAAAGCATATGTATACATCTACTTTACTGAATTGAAAAAAAATGGTGAAATAAAGAATGTAATTTACCGATATGACTGGAATGGGAATTCTCTAATAAACCCTAAATTAATCTTGGAATTGCCGTCTTCGGCGGGCATATACCACAACGGTGGGAAGATGATAATTGGCCCTAGGGATCATCAGCTCTACGTGGCAGTTGGGGATTTGAACTCACCCAATACTATGATGCAGAACTACAAATATGGTAAAAAAAGTAGCTATTCATCTGTCATATTGAGGATAAATCCTATAAGTGGTTTGCCATCTGCAGGTAATCCGTTTCTCAGTGATAATAAATCTGGCAACACTACGGATATTGCTGGTATAGCTTATAGTTACGCATATGGTATTCGAAATAGTTTTGGAATGGCATTTGATCCTGTAACGGGCCTTTTATGGGATACTGAGAACGGAGAAAACAGTTATGATGAAATTAATTTGGTGAAACCAGGATTTAATAGCGGCTGGGATAAAGTTATGGGACCGATCTCTCGCAATAATGATACGGCGACAAAGAGTAGACTCTTCGCTCTACAAGGTTCATATTATTCTGATCCTAAATTTAGTTGGCGCATACCGATTGGTGTTACTGCCATAGAATTCTTTACTTCTTCAAGCTTTGGAACAAAATATAAAAATAACATTTTCATTGGTGATATAAACCTGGGTAACATATATTATTTTAAAGTGAGTAACGCAAATAGAACCGATCTATACCTAAATAGTAGTCAACATTCCGAATTAGTAGATCGTGTAGCCGATAATAAGAACGAAATCTTAAAGACTTTATTCGCGAGTAATTTCCAGGGCAGAATAACCGATATCAAAACAGGCCCAGACGGCAACTTGTATGTTCTGACATATTTCGACGGAAAAATCTACAAAATAATGCCTAAAAATGCCTAAACTAGTATTTCCTATTGATCTAATCTATAAGTTAAAACTCAGAAGTTGCTATGACGATTTTGGATTTGCACTTAGTATTACACTTTTAGCATTATTAACAATCAAAATAGGTTCAATTTTAGCCATATTTCGCAATCATTTTTCATGTTTGTCTTTTAATGCTATTTCAGTAATAGAAATAATAGTAGTGATGGGTACGTTCATTCCCTAAATGTTTCATCTACAAAGCACCATTTCCAGTTCTCCCCAGGCTCGTATGATTTAATTACTGGGTGCCCTGTAGAATGAAAATGCTTTGTACCGTGCTTATTGATAGAATTGTCACAACATCCAACGTGACCACATGCCAAGCATAGACGCAGATGTACCCATGACGATCCTGTTTGCAAGCATTCTTCACAGCCTTCGGGTGTATTTGGAGCAATTTTTTGATTAGCTTGATCCAAATGAACACATGATTGGTTATCTTCTTCCTGTTTCATACTCTAAAGTATAGTAAGGATTCTATTTTATATTTAGTGGAACAAAGCAAACAAAACTAATCAATAATACACAAAAATGTTAACTCCTTGAGGTGGTATTAATATTCGCCAGTCTTATCGCAGTAATGATAGAGACAATCGCAATATTTGATCGAATCAAGAGTATTGATATCAGTTAGGAGGTTTACCAAGAATGGGAGAGAATTAGAATTTAAGTGCCGGTCAGTCCCATATTAGCCATAATATCTGATATATTATTCGAGCACAAAGAAAAGACCATTATGAATAAGCTACTGGATGTAAATAGAGTCAAGAAATAACAGTAATTTGGCAAAGGCAAAGTGAAAGAATTAGACGTTTCTATATTAACTACTAATTGGAATAAGCCAAGGCTAGGGAATTCTGAGGAAGCACCGTCAAAGTATCATATGATGAAAGAAACGAACAATGAAAGACGGTACCGAGACTGCCATTGTTATTGAAAATGGACTTCAAGACTGAGTGGACAGGAAGCAGCTTGAAGAGGTCTGGATTTACAAGAAGTCATCAAGCACTAGAATTGCATTTCTGAACTATTCGGTAGGAGTTTTGAAACTGACATAGATATTATGTCCTTAGAGGCTTATGAAAAAATTGGAATGAAGGTAACAATGATTGTAAATATTTTAAAATTGGTAGCCGGGAGCCTACAATAAGTATATAATAAATCGTAATTTTGTGTTATACACAGTATATTGAACATCTTTTGAAACTTTATAGGATTAAAATTTTACTACACAAAATTAGCTTTTATAATAGATTAATTAGATATAGCAGATATTAATAAAGAAAATAATGACTTTATGGAGTGTATCAAACTTCTTCAACATAAATAATAAAGTTAATAGTTGACTCCAATTCTCTTTTCACGTAGGATTCATTCAAGGATTAGATTAAATATCTAATTAGCTTATCAGTTGTACTACCTGATGTGTTATGAGGACAGAGGAAAAATTCGATAACAGGTACTGAATTTATTTTGTGTGTACTTACTCGTCTTGTACTCCAAATAGCATGCACGTTTAGACAAACGACAATGCAGTGCATCTTTCGGAGATCACATAGCATCTACACGTAGATTAAAAGTAATAAAACTGATCTGATCTTTGAAAAAATGAATTTTGTGCGTCCTTTTCTTGCCGTGACTTAATTTGCTAGCAAGTATCATCTCCCGGCAGCTGCGGCTGCTGCTGCGGCACCCCCAGCTGCTGCGGCTGCTGCTGAGCTATCTCCAGCTGCTGCGGCTGCTGCTGCGGCACCCCCAGCTGCTGCGGCTGCTGCTGAGCTATCATCACCAGCTGCTGCGGCTGCAGCTGCACTGCCACCATGATGATGATTATGATGACCATAATGGTAGTGGTTTTTATGTGCGAATGCGGACTGCTGATCTGACATCGTTGTCGTAACGAGCAATAGAGCTATTGTAGCTATTGCTATTCCAGAAATAATATGAATTCGATTCATACCCACACATTGTATAATAGATACGAATATACCAAGATTATGGACATAAATACCAAACTCTTGATCTGTAATTATTATCTATAAGATATTAATACACATATTATGCGCAGCTGTACCTATAAGCGTAAAATATTCAAGTGAAGATCTAATTAATAATTCCTTCTTTAAAAATAGATATAGTCTGGATGTAGAAATTCCTAGTTCTTTGACAGTTAGGGGACGAATCGACTACAAAAAGGACAACTAGATAAGGATGCTATTTCGTATTAGTCAAACAAATTGTTGTCGTTAAACTATGGTGATAGATAGAGTTATGTAAGGTCTGCCGATTGGATCTGATATACACAATATGACACTAACTTTAGATTCCAAAGCTAGATTAAATAATGGACTAGAGATTCCTATGCTTGGCCTGGGCGTATATCAATCACCACCTGGGAGACCTACGAGGCAGGCTGTACAGTATGCATTAGAGATTGGTTACAGACATATTGATACTGCCAAGATATATGACAATGAAGCAGATGTCGGTACAGCCGTAAAGGAAAGCGGATTACATAGAGATGATATCTTCATAACTACAAAGGTCTGGAACAGTGACCAAGGATACGATTCTACACTCAAAGCATGCAGTACAAGTTTGGCACGCCTAGGCCTAGGGTATATTGATCTCTATCTTATACACTGGCCAGTAATGGGATTGAGTATTAAGACATGGAAGGCAATGGAGCAATTATTAAAGGAAGGCAAAGTAGAAGCAATTGGAGTCAGCAATTACATGATAGATCATCTAGAGGAGATTCTTTATGACTCAGATGTTGTGCCTTCGGTAAATCAAGTGGAATTTCATCCTTTCCTATATCAACAGGATCTATTACATTTCTGTGAGAAAAAGGGAATTCAACTTGAGGCATACAGTCCGCTAACAAGAGCAAAGAGACTAGCAGATCCAAATATAGTGAAATTAGCAAAGAAATACGAAAAAACACCTGCACAAATTCTCATACGCTGGAGCCTACAACATGGACTGGTTGTACTTCCAAAATCTATCCATAAGGATCGTATTAAACAAAATACTGAAGTATTTGATTTTGATCTTAAAACAGAGGATATGACCATTTTAGATTCATTAAATGAAGATCTGCAAACTGTTTTCCTAGATTAATGAATCTCAGCACTAGATAATGGAATAAGTGGTTCGTGAACTAGTGAAAGTAAATGTAAATGATACCAGCGAAATTTCTAACTATGGTAACAGAGCAATACAAGATCACTTAACATACAATCTAATTACCGAAATTTCCTCTATAAATGATATCTCTTTAGACGGCATACAGAATAATTGACAAGACAAGGTGTGCTGAACTAGATGTTGTAGTAGATCATTTCAATGTATTAATATAGATAGAGTGAGATGTGCTGTAGTAATTGGAGATTAGCCCCGAGATGATTCTTTTCCCAAATGTCCTTATGCATGCAATATTTTGATTTGTCTCGACTCTGATAGTCATTCCATTCTCCTCCTTGAGAGCGACTTTAGCTATGCCAGTCTTTGAATCTACGTCAACCAAGCCATAAGATAAGATGGACGATAATCAAGTGTTAAAAGAAATTGCGGAATCCTTCATTAAACCATCTACTCGTAAAGGTCGTTTGACGGTGATAATTGTATTGCATAGATTGGAATTCATATGCATAGTAACCCAAATCTCTTTGGTAAATCTGGTAGTGGTCGCTCTTCACAATTCGATTAATTCTGTTTCTCTGCGATCTAGATAAAAGTTGCAGTAGTATTTTTTCAGCCTGTATAAAAGAAACACCTTGAGATTCAGCAACCTTGTGTATCATCATGCCACTAGTTCTACCTCTTCGAAGACTCTTTACTAATTGATCCATATGCCTAATCGGATCTCGGGAACTAAGTGCCGTCATTATGTAAGTTCCTTGAATTTTTTGCATAGATTCTGTTGGATACTGTTGTAACAGTAGTTGACCTAATTCTTCGACATAAGGGGCTAATTTGGCCAGTGTATTATCTAATAAGATCACTTGTCTCTCTTCTTCATCCGGATAAGTAGAAATATTACTATTTTGATTTGGAAGCTGTTGGTAACTTTTGGGTGACAGACTAGGATATCGAAAATATTCATCTAGATGACTCTTTTGTTCAAGCAAAAAATCACCTATAGGTATTACTTCTGCTAGACTTTGATGCTGGTTAATTATATGACGATTAGCATTCCATATTCTGGTAAAATTGTGCTTACAGGAACTGCAGACATAATGCGGCCTACCCATTGTAATAATTATGCATTAGACTCTTAAAAACGCTCTGCTGTGAGTTACTCCTAGTAACTCACCGAACTTCACCAGCCTGGATGGCTGGATGATCGCTTAGATTAATCCCATTTTCAAGTAAATCCCCTAGCACGTTCCAGAATTAAATTCGCTCGGAATTTTAAATAAATCCTAAGGCGAGGGATCCTGCCTCCTATCGCTAGTGATATAATTAGTTAGTTTTATCGTTAATTTATCGCGAATTGTAACGCGGTATATTTTAACTGACATCTAATTCGATGTACTCTCCCACTTAGATCATTAATTTAGGGTCAAATACAAAAAGTTCTCGCCGAATTTAACAAAAAACTATGGATGGGCTTGAAGCTCAATCGAACTTTCAAATCTTCTGCCATATCGGTTAACGATTACCAATAATTCTTCGTGTACATGCTTTTTTCTAACCAGCGATGAGATCTGCGAAGGATCATTTATCTTCTGGCCACAGACTTCTTCAATTATATCACCTTTTCTTAGTCCGGCGTAGTATGCCGGACTACGTGGCTCTACCTGTGCTATCAAAACTCCCTCATCTACAGGCAGCATATAGTATTGGACTAGCTGCTTCGTTATTTTAATAGATACTATTCCTATCCATGGTCTGTTAGTAACTCGTCCATGCTCTATGAGATCGCTGACAACTGATTTAGCATTATTAATCGGTACTGCAAATCCAATGCCTTGTGCATATGGCATTTTAGCAGTATTAATTCCTATGACCTGACCCTTAGTGTTTATAAGAGGTCCACCCGAGTTACCGGGGTTTATAGCCGCATCTGTTTGGATTAATTCAAGAACGCCATTTTCAATCTGAATACTTCTGTTTATGGAGCTAACTATTCCGGCCGTCACGGTTGGTCCCCCTGTCAAACCAAATGGGTTACCTATTGCAATAGCTACTTGTCCAATTTTCAAATCATCGGAATCTCCTAGTTCAGCAAATGGCAGGGTTTCTGTAGAGTCAAGTCTTACCACAGCCAAATCTGTCATCTCATCTGTACCTATTATATTTCCACCAAATATTCTCCCATCAGGTAAAGTGATTTTTAGTCTCTGAGCGTCATCAACGACATGGTTATTAGTTAATACATGACATCGATTATCGATTATTACACCTGAGCCAACACCTTCAACAGGAAAAACCCTGAATAAATGATCTTGTAATAATCTTGTACTGGCGATGTTTACGATGCTCTTGCTGACTGCTTCTACCGCGTTAACAATTATATCTTCTCCTATTGGTATCAGGTAGTTAGACCCACTCCTTTTTCGTTTTTGCTTAGGATCGCAAATCGATTATTCTTTACAAAGCGTTCCTGTTCTTGCGTTATGATATACATATAACATCATATCACAGATTTTAGATATATTGACTAGGTCTTTAAAAACCCAGTCACACTACACTATAATTTATAAGATAAGATGACTAGGTCAAACTCGCAAACAATATTTTATGGCCTTATTCTATAACTACACGGTAATACAGGTTGGTACATAAGAGAATTATATAGCGGCCCCAACCGAAGCCTGATAGCAGGCACAATTACATTCAATTTAGGCCTATATTGGAGCTCCTTCCCTGCTTTTTGCTTCACGTTCCTCAATTGATCTGCCCGAGAGCCTTTTTGTTCTAGCCCCAAATAAAATTGCCGTAAATACTACAAAGACTCCTATGACGATGGCATACATATAAGGTAGATCTGCCATAAATGTATATACATATAGTTATAGACGAAGATATAGTTATCGTCTAAAACCAATTATTGAACCTCAGAGTATATTAAGTTCGTCTCTAGATAATCTTCAAAGGATCTCCTATATACTTCAAGTATGATCTATTGATTAGATATGTTAACACTACGATGTCGTGAGACAGGACTAGACTGTGATTATATTATCAATGGCGAGACAGAAGAGGAGATTTTGAAAAATGGTGCGGAACATGCTATGAGAGTTCATAGTGTAAAGTCAGAGGACATCTACCTTAATGGAATTCCTACCAATTTCTTATGTCAAACTATAAGTAAACTGTAGACCATAAATTACTCAAAATATATAAGCAAATCCCAAATTCATGTTAAAAATGGATAACAGAATTCTTAGAGAAATTGCTAGTGGTAGAATTTTCATCTATCACGGTAGCAACAACAGATTAATACAGTGGTGGATCCATCATAGATATTATTACCGAGTTATCTGTGTAATACCATTTTCCCTTGTATCTTTTCTACCAGTTATCTCCTTTTTGATATATACTCTCTAACTCTAACCATTATACTCTCATCGGATCTTTTCTGGCACTCCATCCTCCACCATCTCGCTGCTGGTTATGGGCTTTATGGATTTTATATTAAGGATTTCTCAGGGTAACATATATCTAATCACAGTAGCTGATTTTAAGATGATTGTAATCTTGAAATATTAAGTCAGTCACATAACGCAGCATAAGCTTAACTACTATTCTGGCATGAGCTATGTATTGGTATTGGTATTGGTATACGAGATCCGATTAATCACTACAATTCTAGACAATTCAGTATTCAAACTGAGGAATTCCTTGATATGACTATTCAGTCTTCTGCCAAAGAATCGATTGAAGTTGTTAGCAGACGGGCTGTTCGTGTTCTTGCTGACCTAGAGGATCGTCTACCAGACTTGAATGAATTATACATTGACTTGCACAGGCACCCTGAACTTTCGATGCAAGAGCATCGAACCGCTGAGATCTTTTCTAGGCGGCTTCGTAATGCAGGCTATGAGGTGACCGAGGGTGTCGGACATACAGGCGTGGTAGGACTGCTCGATAATGGTGTTGGTCCAGTTGTGATGCTTAGAGGAGACATGGATGCACTTCCCATAAAAGAGCGGACTGGATTAGATTACGCGAGTACAGCAATTGGAACCTTGCCGGACGGAAGCTCAGTGCCGATTATGCATGCTTGCGGTCATGATATGCATATGGCATGCCTAATTGCTACAGCAGAGATTCTGTCCAAGGAACGCGAAGCATGGCGGGGTACAGCATTTATTTGTGCTCAGCCAGCCGAGGAGACAGGGCGAGGAGCAGAGGCAATGCTGCGTGATGGATTATTTACTAAATTCCCACGACCTGACATATGTCTAGGCCAACACGTTTTACCACTTGCCTCTGACATGTTAGGACATAATTCTAGAATAATCATGGTTGCATCAATTAATATTGATGTGAGACTATTCGGTAGAGGCGGACATGGTTCCTCACCACAAGTAACCATAGATCCTGTAGTCATGGCTTCTTCCCTAATTATGAAATTACAAACCATCCGTTCGCGTGAGCTTGCAGGAGACGTACCAGCAGTCATAACTATAGGATTTGTCAATGCTGGTGTGAAACACAATATTATTCCAGAAGAAGCACATATAGGTATAAACCTACGTACACAAAGTACAATTATCCAGCAACAGATCATCGATTCTATACGCAGGATGGCAGAAGCAGAAGCACAGGCCTTTCGTGCTCCCAAACCACCTGAGATTACCACATCCGATTCGGTTCCCTTAACTAGTAACAACGAGCTGATTGACCAGCGCATTAGTGCTGTTCATACAGCATTGCTTGGGCCTGAGCACATTGTCGAACTGCCCACTTTGATGTTCAGCGAGGATTTTTCACAATTCGGCCTTCCAGGTCGCCACCACTACGAAGGAGAACCAATTCCGTACTGCTACTGGATATTTGGCGGCCATTCCCAGGAGCTCTATAATGCCGCCCCTGGTCAAACCCTCATGGCTAAAATGTCATATCTACCTTCTAACCATCAGCCCACATTCGCACCGGTGCCAGAATCTACGCTTCTGACTGGAGTGAGATCTCTTACTTCAGCAGCCCTAGCCTATCTGCCGGCCGTGGATGCCTTATAGGAGCAGTTTGCTAAAAGTCGTGTTATGCTACCGAATGCGTATCTGAGAAACCATCGATAATAGAGGTGATAGGAAAGCAATACCAATGAAATGACAATTGATATATCGGCTGCAACAGAATATACTTTGCCTTTACATTGATTTATCAACTAATGAACTAACAGCTAACAGGGCCAATGATTAAACTCTTTATATCAATTAATGTTGCTTTCTTACTAGAACATGAGCATCCAAGAGATAAATAAAGAGTTAATGAAAACTTTAGATAATGCTTGGAATTCCCAAGACTGGGAGACTTTCAGCGAACGGCATGCTGATAATGTTGCAGTATTCTGGCCCGGTCAAGCAGATCCTACAAGAGGAGTACAAAACCATCGCGAAGAATCCATAGATTTTTTCAAAATGTTTCCAGACAATCATCTTGCCAACGATCCTTATAAAATATTATTTGCAGAAGGCGACTATACTTGCTCAGTAGCAGATTTCACAGGGACATTTAAAGGTGCAATGAAGGGCCTTGACGGGAAAATGATTCAACCTACTAACAAGAAATTTCATTTGGAGTTTTGTACTGTTGCCTACTGGCAGGATAGAAAAATTTTAGAAGAGAGGTTGTATTATGACCAAGTGGGAATGTTAAAGCAAATTGGTGTAAATTCTACAAATACTTAAAAGTAGTCGTGAAATCATAAATTGTCAAATTAGGAGAAAACTCTAACAGTATCATTATATTGTCTTATCAAGCCAGTGTCATAAGATACGCTAGCTCTGCTATTTACAGCTACTACTATCTAGTTTCATCATCATATTGTTACTATTATGTTATATTTATGGCTGAATTTTTCATCATGGCAAATCATCGTTGCCTGTGACTAGCTGACTAGATATAGTACTTTGCTTAAATATACTAAATTCTAATATCATAGCATGAACCAAGGTAGCACACTTTTCACTATTCATCCCGCTGCCAAGATAGGATACGTCCATCTGCGAGTTTCAGATATACAACAGTCCCTTCAATTTTATCATTCCATTCTTGGCTTTAAGATAGTTAGAAGAACTTCCTCTTCAGAATGCGCATTCCTGTCAGCATCAGCAGGAGACTCCTTATATCTGATCGCTTTGTCGAAGGTGGAAAGAGATCAAAATAGTAAAAACGATCCTATAGTTGCCTCATTACAGAAAGAAAGGCGAAAAAACGTAGCCGGACTTTATCATCTCGCAATATTGCTACCACAGCGAAAGTTTTTGGCTAACATCCTTAGACATCTACAAGAGCATCGTGATCGCGTATATTTTGATGGATTTGCAGATCACGCTGTGTCTGAATCAATCTACTTACGCGATCCTGACTACAATGGAGTTGAGATATATCGGGATAGACCTCGCTCAGAATGGAGATGGAAAGGTCATGAGGTTCGTATGGTAACTGAGCCACTAAACATACAAGATTTACTAAGTGATTCGACTAATGACGAACAGTGGAAGGAATTTCCTTCCAAGACATCCATCGGACACGTCCATTTACACGTTTCTAACCTTGCAACCGCAAAAAAATTCTATTCTAATACACTGGGTCTAAATCACACCTCCACTTATCCAGGCGCATATTTTTTTGCCGCTGATGAATACCATCATCATGTTGCCACTAATATCTGGCTTGGGGAAGACATCCTTCCCCGTACTTCCTTTTCAGATTTACTTGGACTAGATCATTTCGCCATACATCTTCCTAACAAACGAGAATTTGAAAGGATGTCAAAATATTTTGCCGACTGCAATCTGATAGCAGAAGACGAACCAGCAGATCTCGACTCTTCTAGATCGTTTTATGTGCATGACTCTGATAATATAAGAATTAAATTCTACTACTAAATATCTGGGATTCTAAATTTTGCATGATAAATGCGTTGATATCATCAGGACAAAAGGGATATTATTGATTGGAAGATTTGAGCTAGGACAAGTTACCATAATTATGATGTTATTGGATCTGTGCACAATTTTAGTTAAGCAAACACTAACTTATTCTATAAATCTATGTCGAAACATATATTTTTTAATAAGATAAAAAGCTATGTAATATGGTCATACTATTCGTTTGGTGAAAAGTTTCAAAGTAAGTCAAACTAACACATACTTTGCTATAAATCCTGAAGAATTACAGGATGCCTATATCCACCTAGTAGGTGCGATCCTATTTCACAGTCTGGTAGCATTCGTTCTAGTTACTATTTTATAAGAGAGCGAGTTACCGTCTATTGTAGAATGGCTGGCAGAAGATTAGTATCTTGGAACTTTCCTCAATTCAAAACCTTATTTATGACATTACAGAAATTTACAGATACTATCACAGGTACCATCTAGAAAGAACTAGATTATAAAATCCATCTTAATTTTTAGTTATATTAAATCTATAATTAAATCAGATTCTTTTTAATATATAATATGAATGTAGGACTTGTTAAAATAAGAAGATTTGCTATGCAGGCTATTGAATCCAGATTCATCAACTTATTGAATAGTCTTCTTATTGGGACCGTTCTTTCTTCTGGCATCTTAATTCTAGTCTTGTCATAACAATAGTCATTATAATATTCTATTGTTGTTTTATTCATCAGCAGTATCAGGGAGTTTTTACCGTTGCTATATGATCTGATAATAAATAATAGAGGAAGCAGCATGAAAAATAATCTGCCTTTCATATTAGGGGATTGGTTATTTTGAATTATTGTAACCCGAGAGCGCCTTTCAGATGTATTTCGCGATCCTGCTCTTGTCTAATAATATCATTTAATACATTATTGAAGTAGTGACATCTACTCCGCTTACTTATTTAGATATTTCTGCTAACTCAATTGAGATCAGGCTAGGGCCATAAGCTACATAGAGTATGACATCATTTACGTTAACATAGATGATTGAGAGGAGATTTTCAAACGTATCCTTAATGTAATAGGCAGCTTTGTGAATGGAATTGCTTGCCTCATAAATTGATCTATAATTAATTCATTATGATGATGATAAGATAACTTTTCCATATTTTATGAAGTTATATAAGGTGGCAAATTGTGAAGATGCTGCCAATTGATCTGAGAAGTTGCGGGATTTAATAAGATATATTATCATATACTTTGAGCAATTAAGAAATTGACCCCTGCCAATGTATCCAGTTATATTATAGATGGTTTAAGCAATTTTATGCATATTCGCAAATGGTCTAGCCTATTTATATCCATGCACAATAGCGTTATCAAATCTAGTACCCAAATTTGCTGATTTAACGAAGTGTAAGTTTCTAAGATAAGAGGGTTAGATGCATTCTCAACTCTAATATTCTAAATGTTCTATAACTTCTTTCTCCTTATGAAGTAACATGCTTAGACTGTCGTGATAAATTAATCACGCCCAGGCGTAAGTGGGATAAAAGGATCTTTTTTCTAGATTCTAAGTACTGATTATTTTTATACTTGTAAGCATTCGATAGTTATAGAGGAATATTGTATGTACTCAAACTATAGTACCAAACTGAAACTCGTCATAATTGCATTATCACTAATCTCTTCAATATCTCTTAGCCTGTCTTTAAACATGAATCCCACATCTCTCAATTTCAATAAATTTGCCTTTGCCCAGCAGGACCCGGTGCTACCGAATTATAGAGGAGATCACCGAGCTTTGGAACCATCCAAGGTGCTCAATAATCAGACCACTCTGGCTTCTGACGAGATCCAACCCAGTTCACTGGTACATTATCAACCTATAACTCCTGCCAATCATTATTATACAGGCAGTTCCAACGAAGCAAGTATAAACAGCTTTCCGACATCAATAGCAAATATGGTTAACTCAACTAATCCTTCTAGTGTAGTTCAACCTATATCACTTACACACTATCAGCCCATTGCCCCTGCAAGTTCAGAAGGTTCACCCAGTAGTACTGATACTATCTTTTCTGGTGACCATGAATCATCTTTGACTGGGAGCGGCAATGAGCACACAAGTACAAATGATGGCGGTCATAGCAGCAGCAACGACAACAGCCACAGTGGAGGAAGCCATAGCAGCAGCAACGACAACAGCCACAGTGGCGGAAGCCATTCTGACAGTGGACATAAGTCTACATCAAACCACAGTCACAATCATCATAGTAGCGACCATTCCAGTAGCGGTCACCATGGGGCCTCTGCATCAGCATCAGCAGGTGGCGGTGGAGCATCTGCATCAGCATCAGCAGGTGGCGGTGGAGCATCTGCATCAGCTGGATAACTATATCTGGCATATCTACGGCAATAGTTTGCAATATACTAATGTACCTCGATGAAGCGGCCAGAAGGAGTTGACTGCAAACAATTTTCAAGGTAGTGAATCTAACGTGATGTCCGCACTACCATACCAGTTCCGAATTTGCTTGGTTACCATATAAAACTACGAATAACTTCTGTTATCCCCTCAGCTATCCTTGAGATCTTAGTAGATATCATAACATGAGGACCGATGATTCCTCGGGCAGGAAGAGCACGAAAAGTCGCCGATTCTGTCTTCCTTAGTAGGTGCATTTAATGAATTTCCCTACCTCTTATTTAAGATCACTCGATTTGAACATAGCAGGTTTCTAACCCTCCGGATTAAGAAAATCTAAAAACGATAATTGACGATTGCAGATATTCATTGCATTCCATATTTTATGAGGACCGGCTATCCCCCGTAGTATCTATGCGTAGGATCAGATTTATCATTTGATGATAACCACTATCAAACCTGCCTAGGAGCTGTTTCTCTGGTTAACCTACACGTTCAGATATTTTTTCGGTTAACCATTCAATGATCTTATGTTGCGAGAACAGCAACGCCATAATCAAGGGCTCGCTAGGGAAAGGCGAGCCCTTAGCGTTGACAGCACTGGCATATTTGTAACAATCATTTAACATCTTCATGAATAATTCTTTATCATTAGAGGAGGACAGACTGTTTTCAAAACCCTTCCATGAGTCTATCTCTTTAGTAAGAATGTCTTCATTTGGGAAGAGGCTCATAATTACTCAATATGAGAAATGTTTGAGACCATTTAAGGAATAACTCACCTATCAGGGGGAGAGGGATCATCAATACGCAGTTATCTTTTTCCATGCAGCTTTCAAATTACTACTCATATTAAAATGCAGTAGAGGAAAAGCAGGAGGTAAATATGAATTTCTTTTCTTTTTGATATAGATTATAAATATTATTGCTATAGAGTCTCTAAGTCATAGTGACAAAAATAAAAGGTGAGGTCACTTGAGATGATATCTTTTTTCCTACTGTGCGCTAATTTTATGAAGTCACGTTGCTTCGAGTTTGGTTAATAACCACTACCACTGCTAGTACCAGTTGTGCTACCGCCTGGTGCTGCGCCGCCGCTAGTGGAGTTGCTGCTAGTCTGGTTACCATTACCGCTGCCTCCGCTAGTCTGGTTACCCTGTGCTGATGCTTGTTGTGGTACAATGCCAATGGCGAATACTGATGCGATGACTATGGACGAAATAATTATTGCATATAGTGCTGTAGTATGTTTGTCGAACATCGTGAACAGACTGTATAACCATCTCATTTATAATTTTTTAGATTCACACATTCTTGGGCACAAGTCAATCATTTGATTTTTAGACACGTTTATACAATAATTAAATATAGAAAGACCCTTAAACAAAGACTAGCGCAAAACCACCGATGATTACGTATACATAGTATCATTCAAATAACTTCTAAATTCCGTGATAGAAATACAATTCGTTAATAAAATTCTAGACTGACAAAGGATTTTATTCAGAGATCAGATATTGCAAAATATCTTTCTTAATGTTATCAAATCCTGTAGCATTAGAGCGGAAACGATTGCTGTCTTCTGATCATCCTTCTCATTATAAAGTAAAACCTAAAGAGGTAATGCTGCAGTTATTTGAAAGATTATTAGGTTTAACTTCAGATTATGATTATCATATTAGTGCACATATGCTTCCATAGTATTGAATTTAGACTCTATATAATTAATAAATATAAAATCTAATGCTCTAAGATTTATTAATAATATATCTGAAAATCTAAAAGTTAAAAAATTTAAGGGTTAGATTAATTGCCTCTATCGTAAATCCACATTAAGCTTATGAAATCACTGGACCTGTAACTTGAAGAATCAGCTCTATTGAACCAATTCTATAAAATTCTTATTAATCATGTCATGCTCCTTCATAATATGAGCGAAACTCTTTGTATTAAATGTGGCTCAGATCTTAAACCGAGTTCATATTGTGAACTCTGTCGGCAACCTTTGGCCTTTAAATGCAGTGCTTGCGATTACACAACCGAGGAAAAAATTCATTCAGATTGTAGGAATGCCGAACTATTTGGTACAAAAAAATAAAGTTTTTGACCAGACTTCAATGACTTGTGAAGATGGTATATTCGAACTCAGTAACAATCCAAACAGGTAAAAATTGGAATTTTGCATCGTTCTTGTCCTCTCTTTGTGTACGTATTATTATACTACTCTATTATAATAAAATAAAACTAATAACTACACTAAATTCTCGAATAATCGTTAAACTATGATTTACATCATGTGTGCAAGGAATATATGAAGAAGTGTCAGTTTTCGAGACTAGCTATAATATTAATATATCAAAATGCCTAAAGACCTTACATGTAGATAACTATTAAAGGGAAAATGTGCAGCTTAACTTTAATGCATAGTTTAGTGCATCTAATTGTCTTCAGATATCTGCTAGGAACGATAGAATATACCACCAAGCACAAGAGTTACTAAAATGCCATGTCTTTTTATCATTGGTTTGGCGGCGGGAATTTTATCTACGGCTGTCATGACTATAACTGAAATGTCATCATGGAAAAGATGGGGTATTCATGGTGTCTTTGAATGGCATGAAAACTATATCATAATAAAACGTTTGAGACAGTTTCTTCATTTCTCAAATACAATAGATATTGGGGTTGAAAGCCATTTTAAGGGAATCTTTTTCCTCCATTTTTTAAACGGAGCTCTTGCCGGAATTGCATTTCCATACATTACATCATTCATATCATCATCTTTCTCTCTTACTAATTTATCATATTGTTTATTTGGCATATTTTATGGGATTCTCCTATGGATCGTTACTCTTGTGCCTATACACAAGCCCATCACAGGATTTCCCCCCTGGAATCATCCTCTTGGTCATCTGCCGGCGTTAGCAAGTTTGAGCGGACATTTAGTATATGGCCTGGTGCTGGGCCTAGTGGAAATTGTGTTCATTAACATTTTATGAAAGAACTATGGTACCAGATTCGTAAAAAAAATCACTGCCAGCCTACGGCTTGCGAATATACATCTTAATATATTTACAATAATAGAGAATTGAAAGATTCAATTTATGAACAGTTACCACTGATCATAATCAGTCTATATTACATAGCAAGTAGTTCAGAGGTGGTAAAAGACAGCTAGTAGTGGCAATAACAGAATGAACAAGGCATGAAAAAAAGGATAATATTAATTATGGACGATAAACTAAAAACCCTAGTTAGTACAGCTTTAGAAGCCTAATGATATAATATTAATATTAATGACTCCTATGCTTCTGTTTTAATCTATCTATCTATCTATCTATCTTCGGTCAAATGATGTATTATTATGGATGTGATTAATAAGAGATTATTTGATCCAGTAACAGCACAGTATATTGGCATTATTCTACATGTTACATGTTATACTGGAATGGCTGCAGGAAACGTATTCGGGCAAATTTCAGCTTACAGGTCAAAAATGACACCATGCAGCTCAAAGGAAGGTATTATTAAAGGAATGATAGTTGGCGTGGCATTATGGATATTATTGTTTGTTCCATTTGCAACATTTTGCATACAACCATGGCTTGACACCTTTGCATCATCAGCACACAATCAATTTATATACAATATAGCTGGTCATTTCAATGGATTATATCCTATCACTATAGGCGGGTCACTTGTATTCCATCTAATATACGTTATATTGACTGGCTATGTCTCTGGAAGAATGGTCGAGTTAAGGGACATTCCTAAAAGTTAAAGCAGTTCTTATATCGATTATGGATGGGATACGATTGCTCTTATTTCAATGATGTTCTTCCGGTTTCTGCACAGCTAAACCCAAAAGGACTTAGATAATGACAACACAACCATTAGTTCTCTGTCGGACACAACGACCACGCAAACCTATTATACCATAGTGGATAGCAATGCGTTATTAGATCCAAAATTACCCGTCATAAAGAAAGCAGTAGTAAGTTAAGTCTATAATGCAATGGAT
>Ga0207665_10000430_pt1 | contig 28949 bp, 44 predicted proteins | sample LARL112metaG_FD_184351 | JGI IMG/M metagenome (GOLD analysis project Ga0207665, IMG submission 184351) | Corn, switchgrass and miscanthus rhizosphere microbial communities from Kellogg Biological Station, Michigan, USA - LAR L11-2 metaG... | ecosystem: Host-associated > Plants > Roots >... | reverse complement strand
ACGAGGACAATGGCCTTTCGTCTCGATCGGTCGAGTACACGATTCTATGCACCGCGTGCACTCACCAGTGGAGCCCGAACGAGTCATGATCCTCGACCTAGCAAGACCCATCGCCTCACTGTGCGAGCTCGCAGGCGTCACGAAAGGGAAGCTCGCTCGCGTCCGCATCCTGGCCACGCAGTCGATCAAGGACGGGCCGAACGTCGGGTTGACCACGTTGCAAGACCACGCCAAGGCGCTCGGCTACCGCATCGAGGTGCGGGTGGTGAAGGTAGGCGCGACGTGACGCGGTTCGTCTGCCTTGCGGCGTTGGGTCCGCTGCGCTTCGTTGCGCCCTACGACCCCGCCGCAGCCGTCGCTCGCATCCTGGCGGCCCACGGCATCCTCGACGATCCTCACGACTACGTTGCAGAGCTCGCGGCGCTGCTGGACGAGGCCGGCGCCGTTGTGCGGTTTATGCCGTGGAGTGCTGGGGTTTCGCTTCGCTGAAACGACAGAGCCCGCCGAGGGGCGGGCGCAACGATCCGGAAGGGCCGGAGGGTTCAGTGATCGATCACATGCCGCAGCGTCACGCTTATTCGCGGTGCGGCGCGCGCCACCTTGGGGATCGAGTGCATCGCTACCGATTGCGTGCGCCCGCGCATCACGAGCAGAGATCCGTCGGTCAGGTCAACGGGCGTCGACTTTCCTCCGACCTTGGGCCGCAACAACATCCTACGCGGACCGCCGAGGCTCACGCTCACGATCGTAGGATCTGACCCAAGCTCCGGCTCATCGTCGGCGTGCCACCCAATTGAGTCGTTGCCATCACGGTACATCTGGACGAGCGCCTGATTGAATCGCACGCCAGTTTCGGAAGTCGCCGACGCCGCAAGCCATAGAAGCGTAGCCGTCCACGGGGCAGACGTGTGCTTTGCACCAGAGTATCGATACGATGCGCCGTATTCGATCGAAAGTCTCGGCTGCAACACGGCTTGCCCGGCGAGCCTCATCTCGGCTTGCGCCATCCCTGGCGTCTCGCGAAGCTCATCGAACAGCGCTCGCGTACGCTCGCGCGAAAGCCATCCTTCGGTCAGTGCAACGTCTGCCCAGCATGAGCTGTAGACTTGACGCGGGCCCGCTTCGTGGAAGAGGTTCATGTCGTCGCTCCCTTTATCATCCACGGAACCAACATGCCACCGCGCCAAACTAGCCGCCCATCCCGTGCCCGTTCCTCGACGGCTCGCACGGCGTCGGCGTAGCTCATCCCCGTGCGCCAAAGCCCTCGCGTGAGGCTCCGCTCCCTGCCGCCCCATCCCGCACGGACCAGGTCACGGATGCGCTCGTCCACGCTTGGGAGCGGCGGCGCCACAGGCACCGGGTCGGGGTCAACGAGTAGCCACACCTCGCCCCGCGGCGGGCACACGTGGGACACCGTTTCGAGCTCGGCGCGGATTGCTGCGATGCGTGCGTGGATCACAGCCGAACCGGCTTCCCGCCGGTCAAGGTGTACTCGACGCCTCCGCTCGGAAGGCGTGTCACCCGAAAGCGCGGCCGATGCTCCGCGCAGTGCGCCGACATCGCCGCAGCTGGCTCGTTGCAGCACTCGGATGCTCCAGGCTCCGCGTAGCTACACGGCGTCCGCCCGTCGCGCCTGGGTCGTGTCCTCGGAATCATGCTCTATCCCTCCAACGCCGAAAGGCCCGCCCCTTGCGAGGGCGGACCGATGCGGCGTGGCGTCGAGTTACTAGAGCATCGAGGCGCCGGTGTTGTACCGGTGGCTTGCGATTCCACGGTACGGAAGCGCCGCATCGAACACCGGCAGTCCTCGCACCTTGGCAAAGAGAGCACGGTCCGCGATGAAGTCGCGCCGCCACGCGGCGGTCTTCTTCAGCGTCGAGCCCTTCGGCGCGGGGCCACCGAGGTTGAACTTCGTCGCCTGGTCAAACTCTCGCTTCGTCATGATGTGAGTATATCCGCTAGGCGTGACCCGTCAAGCCTTTTATTCCACCCTCTCGATCCGCTCGCCCCTGCCGGCTCGCCGCGCCCCGAAAGCAGCATCGATCCGCCCCTGGAGCCCTGGTATCTCGTCCACGCATCGCCACAGCGCGAGGTAAGCGCCCGCCCCGTGCGCCAGCAGGCCGGCGTCGCAGAGCACCTTAGCGGCGGCAATGCGCTTGCCACTCATCGCTGCGAGCGCCGACATGATGAGCAGCTCCGCACGGGCAGGGTCCGCCGTCGCCATCATGCGGAGCTTCGACCCTTGCCGCGGGGGGCGCTTGCCTGTGCCTCTCATGCGGCTTCCCACGACGCAATGAACGCCTGCTGTGCGTCGTGCGCCACGTCTTCGAGCCTGCTCACCTCGACCTCGAGCGCCTTGATGGTGCGGCCCAACTCTAGCCACGGGCCTGCTGTGTGGATCGACGCGAGCGCTGCCACGTCGTCCGGAGCAAGGCACGTCGAGCCCTTCGCTTCGTCGAGGTCGGAAAGGAGCTTGCGCACCTCCTTGACCTTCTCGAACCGGTCGAGCGCGGCGTCGTGGGCAGCGTGCGCCGCAGTGGATTCATCTTCGAGCTGGTTCGTCGTCTTGCTCATAATCGGGTCCCTCTACCGCCAAAGCCTCCACGGCGATCCGGGAGGCGATTGGCGCTGCGTTGTGTCACTCGAGTCGAACCAGCGTCGACACGCCAAGGCGCACCGATTCGCCGGGCTTCATCTCGCGAATGCGCTTCCTGTCCGCGGCGTCGAGGAAGCTTTCGGCGAGCAGTCCGCGTTCGATGTCTGCGATCGGCATCGAGTCCAGGCCGGTGCGCAGGATGTGGGTCGTGGTCATGACTCGACCTCGACGACGAGCATCCCGAGGGGATTCCGCGCATGCTCCTCGGGGTCCGAAGTCCACGCCAAGCTGACGTTGTTATCCATGCACATTAGAGCATGGGTCCTGTAACCGCTGGCCTGCGCGTTCTTGTTCAGTGCCGAATCTTCATTCTCGCCGCAGAAACGACCGAGGCTGAATCCATCTCGGCTGGTGATCTGGTAGGTCTTCATCTTCGTCTCGCTCCACCCAGTTCCGCACCGGGTAAGCGGAGTATATCCGCTAGGCGTGACCCGTCAAGCGATTATTTTCGCCCGTCGAGCCGCACGCCTGCCGGGGCACTCTTCCCCCAGGTAAGAGCACCGCACCGGGCAGACGCAAGCGTCGGATACAACGAGCGTCTTTGGCACGATGCCCAACGGGCACCCGTGCGCATGGCGCGACCCATTCGGAGCGAAAACGCACACGCAACCAGCCGCCGCACGATCGGCCGCACGTTGCGCCTTGTCCCGTCGAGCCTGCCGTGATCCGCCCTCGCCCTCGCGGCGAACTCGCTTCGTCCGCGGTGCGCTCGGCGGACGCTTCCACGCCGTGGCCGGTGGCAGCGCTTGCCAGAGCACGATGCCGCCAGCGTCCCTCGTGTCGGGGTTGTCTTCCTCGCCGATGGGCCAGCCGACGATGTGATCTACGAGGACGACGCCGAGCTCCACGCCGTAGCCTCGGACAGCGTCGCCCTTGCCAGGGGCCTGGTCGGGCGTCACGGCGTGAATGAGCTTGCGGAGCCTAGCGGCCCACGTGGCTCGCACGACGTACACGACCACGATGCCGGCGCGGATTGCGGCGTCACCGATCCTGTTCGCGAGCCGGTCAGTACGGAGCCCAGCTTTCGCCATGGCCATCGTCTTGGCCTTGTCGCCGTCGCCGGTGTACGGGTTCTCTACGCGCTCGATTGCAAGGTGCGTCGTGCCGGCTTGGATCAGATGCGCCAGCGTCAACGTGGCGGCCTTGACGATGTCGACGTCTTCAACGACTCGGCGCTTTGAGATTGTGTATTCGACGCCGTTTCGGTTCGTCCTCGTGATGGGCTCGGGCAGCTCGACCTCGTAGCCAACCGGCACGACAACAGGCGTCATTGCCGACGCGAGCGACCCAGGCTCACCCGTTGCGGCGGCGATGCCGATCCGCGCCGAGCCAGGGTCGACGCCGGCCCACACGATGCGTTGGCGAGCGCGGCCGTCGAGTTCGGCTCGCATGTCGTGGTCGGCGGCGAAGGAGGTCATGGGGTCCAGCTGTGCGTCGCTCGGATCCTGGCGCGCAATTCCTCGTCGGACTCGTCGATCATCCTCTCCAGGCCAATGTTTGCCGCGACGGAGTCGAGGTTCGTCATCTTCGCGAAGCCGTTGGCCATCGCGTTGAACGACCGAGCAATCGGAGCGATTACGTTTTCGAGCAATCGACGTAGGCGGCTCATGGATTCGTTGAACCTGCGCATGATGCTCGGCGACTTGAAGCCGAGACGTTTCCACTCCTGCTTGCGGATGCGTCGCGGGATTCGTTTGCGGCTCACGGCTTCGCTCCAATCCACTCGAATACGTTGACGATCGCGTCATCGCTTCCCCTGGCCCGTTCGCCCATTGCGCTGCGCAGCAGATACCACTCTTCGGCCAGGCGACCCGGCAGCGAATCCGGAGGGTGCTTACCGGCGCCGATAGATGCGACGGCCACGTCAACATCCAGCTGCCCAACGTTGAACGAGCCCAGCAGCAAGGCGTAAGCCATCGGAGCGCGCCCGTGTGCGTTGTTCCGAATGTGCTCCAGGTGCGCGATTGCGCTGCCGATGGGCAAGCCATCGCGGAGTCGTTTCGCAAGACGCTCCGCACCGTCGGCGGTCGCCATGTCGCACCGAGACTGAGTCCACTTCATCGCATCACTCCAATCCACCGCAATGCATTGTTCAGTGCTTCCAGTTTCCCGCGAGCCTCGCCGCTTCCAGCCGACGGTGCCGCATTGTAGACCGCGAATGCAGGCTTGATCGCTTCGACGACTCGACCAGGCAGCGAGTCAGGCGGGTGCCTCCCTTCGGAGATGGCGACCACGGCGGCGTCACGATCGGGTTTGCTCACGTTGGCATTCGCGAGGCCGCATTCGTAGTTGTCGCGAACGAACGTGGGCGCATACGAGACCATCTCGTGAGCGTTTCCGATGATTTCCGCGACGTCCGTGTCTCCCTCTTCATCTTCTTCGCGCAGCAGCTTCGCCGCTCGCTCGCACAGATCGGCCGCAGCGAATCTAGCTTGTTTATCGTCGAACTCGATGCTCATCGCTCTTGATCCCCATTGGTAAAAATAATCCCGTTGACCTTCACCGTAACGTTACCGATCGACTCGAGCGCGCGCATGATCTGCTCCTCCGTCATGTCGACATCTTTGATCGAAACGTCGATCACGCTCACGAGCCGAGCATTCTTGCGCTGACGCTCCGCCTCGTGCTCGATGGCCTGCCAGTCCTTCGCGGCGGCCTTGTTCTTCTTCATCGTCGCTCCTTCGTTCTCCGTCCGTTATGCGTCACGTGCCACGCTGAACACAGCGCGCACCAGTAAGCATGCATCCCCACCCTATCAGCCTCGGCGCCAGCGTCGCCCTCGGTCGCATGGGCAACCTTGTTGCAGCGAATCGGCTCCGCGGCGTGAACCGGCCCGTCACGCATGAGCTTCGGGCCACGTCCTCGCGGGCGAGACCTATTCTTGCCGCGAGCCACCGGGTTGCCCTTCCAGCCACTTCATCATCGACGGCGAAAGCGGCGCCCGTCCGCGCTCCGCAAGCGACACCGCGGATCGCTCGGAGTAGCCGAGCAGTTCCGCGAGCTCCTGTTGCGTAAGGCAGCGAAGCTCGCGGGCGGACTTGAGGCGTGCGCCGTCCACGTTGGCCACCTGTGCGGGCGCTGCGGCAAGCGCGATGCTCTTGGTGAACAGACTGTCAACGGCAGCACGTTCCATGCGCAGAGCTTCATGCGCGTCGTCCAACTCCGCGCGTAGCACCAGCGCCGCCGTCTCCGTGGCGACAACGCGCCCGTTTGCCATCTGAAGTTCGCGTACCGCCGCAGCAAGCTTTGCGTCGAGCTCCGCGGTCCTCGCCCGCTCTTCCTTGAGCCCTTGCGTGTTCGTGATGGCCGATTGCAATCGCGTTCTCACGGCCTCGGTGCATCCCCACCGGATCACGTGGGCCGCCGAAGGTTCACCGCCCTTGCCGTGCGGCACCGGGCCCACTGTCTTTTCGTGGAGGCGGATCAGGTCGGGGATGACCTTGGCGCGGAACTCTGGCACGTGGGCGACAGGAACACGGATGACGTCGGCTGAACTCATGAGCGGTCCTTTCCGTGCTCCTTGCACAGGTCGTAGCCGACGAACGCGGGGTTCGTGCACGAGCCGACGTCGCACTCGAGAGCCACCGAAGCGGTCTCCGCTCGCAGCATCGCGACCGCCGCAGTTTCGATCCGTTGCACGTCGAACCCGACGCCGCGTAGCATGTATCCTTCGATGAGTGCGCACCGATACGCCGCAATTCTGTTCGCCTTGTTCATCTCAACCTCTTAGTCCGCTCTACCATATCGATGGCCAACGTGTCAACGAAAAACTGAAACGTTGACAACTGGATCGGACTATGCGAAAGTGCCGACAATGAGGGAACACGTTGCGGTGAGGTTGGAGGCCGAGGAGATCGAGCGCATCGACGCGGTAGCGAAGGCGATTTCGCAACCGTGGCACAAGGCGACGCGGTCCGATGCGCTGCGGGCGCTCTTCCTGAAGGGGCTAGCGTCGTGGGCGATCGACCATCCAAGTGCAGTGCCCACGACGGTCGTTCACGGTGAGGCGCCCACGGAGCTTCGTCCGAAGCGCAAAGCAGGGCGGCGCAAGTCGTCGTTGGTCGAGGACGTGGCGCTCAAGGCGCGGGCGCAAGCTGCACTGGACAATATTCTGAAGAGGAACGGCGTATGATGAGCGTCATCGAGGACAGCGACGAGATCGAGGACGAGGAGACGGCGCCGCTTCCGGGTGAGCCCAACATGAGCGGCGACGACGTGTTGCACTTCTACCTCGGCGGCCCACTTGATCCCGGTGCGGAGGATCCGTCATGAGCTGGCCTATGCCTGCGTTTACTGGCCAGTGGAGGATGTGTGCCGACGGCAAGCTGCGCCCCGTCGTTCGGGATGATGCCGACTCGTTCCTGGTCTCATCGGAACTGGACCCGGCTCGGCTGAGCGGTGCTACGCCGGTGGCCATCGACCAAGAACTCGCCAGCGACATCCGCGAGCACAACGAGCGGGTAGCTCGCGACGTGGAGGCGGCGAAGTGGCGCCAGTTGTGCGCCACGTCGGAGCGTCTTGTTGCCGAGGTGAGCGCCCCCAGCGAATACTCGCCGGTGGCCACCGTGGCGGGGCGCTCGGTCGACATGGCGCGAGCGGTAGCCGCTCGCCTGGACGAAGCGTATCGGGCAGCGCCGCGTCCTCCGGTGCGCGACTACTGCGCCGAGTTGCGGGCGCAGCTTGCGGCGGTCGGGGCAACGGTCACGCTCCCGAAGCGCCCGCAAGATATCGACGTCTACCGCGTTGCGCCAGGACACAGCGTCAAGGCGGGGCAAGCCGTATCGGTGGACGCCGCAGGATTCGTCCGGCCGATAAGCGCCCCGCGGGCCGTCAGCAGCGTTGCTCAGCTCGCCGCGCAGGACGCTGCCCGCTGCCACGAAGGTTCGTGGTCCACCGTCCCGCCATCCCGCGAGGACGAGCGCCGGGCCATCGACGCGCTACTGCGAGAGGATGCGCGGAGGACGCCTGTGTTTGCTACGGCGAGGCGTGCGGCTGTGCTGGCCTACTGCGAGAACCACAATGGTGCGACGGTCGATAACGCCGCGACGATGCTCGCTTGGTGCCGCGGGTACGAGGAGCGTCGAGGCGGCATGAGCAAGCCGGCGCAAGCTGCGGCCGACTGGCTCGATAGGAACGACGTCACCGATACGGAGTGGACGGCCATGGGTCACTACGAGCGGGCGCGGGGGATGCGATGACGCCCGGCCGTCGCATCATCTGGCGACAGATCGAGCATAGGCTCCGCGTCGTCGCGGCCGAGTGCCGCCGGATCGGCGCCACCGACTTCGTGGAGTGGTTCGACGATTTGGACGCGGGGGCTAGCCCTGGGAGCATCGTCGACGTCATCCGACGCACGCTAGCGCAGAAACAGATCATCGCGTCGAATCGTGCACGAGACGTTCTCCGGGCTCTCTATAGATGGGAGGTGCGCCAGTGCAAAAAGCAGCACGGATACCCGATCCCGCCGACGACGCTGAACGGCAACCCAACGCCGTGGACTCGTGAGGAAGAAGTGGAGTACCTTGGATACGACGACTCGGACGAGGATCCACGATGACGCCCGCCGACCTCTCCGCGCTCTGGGACGCTGCCCGCGCCACGCTGACGAGCGCCACCGACATCGAGTTGTTGCGCCTCGCTCGCGATGGTCATGTGAATCGGGACGCGATCATCATGAAGCTCATCCCCTACTGCGGCGCATGCGGCGACGATCCTGAAAAAGACATCTGCGAATGGGAGATGCCGCAAGACACGAAGCAGCGCGAGGCCATCTGCAAGCTTGCGACGGCGCTCAAGGAAGGCGGGACGACGTGAAGTGCCATCTAGACGTGTTCGGCGGCGGTGTGCACCAAGCCGACGCCAACGGCTGCAAGGTGTGCGAATCGTCGCGCGAGCTGGTGCGTCTCGAAAGAGTCGCCGAGGTCAACCGGATGAGAGAAAGCGCGGAGCGAGCTCGATTGCGGATCGCCGGTAAGTGGGACTGGACGCGATGACCCTCACCCTCGACCAGCGCGAAGCCATCGTCGACTCGCTCACCGCCGGGGTGGCCATCGACGCCGCAGCAAAAGCAGTGCGTGCGACGGTGGCCGACGTGCGATCGTTCGCCGCGGATGAGCCCGCGTGGGGGGCGCTGCTTGCGAAGGCGGAAGCGGAGTGTGCGAAGATTGAGCAGGCGGCGAAGTGGGACGCGCTGGTGAAGCATTCGGCGACGCTGGTCGAGGACGCCAAGCCGCAAGCGGTGGCCACCGTGCCGCGCTACATCCCGCACGACCCCGAGACGGGCGAAGTGGACGATGATGACGTACCCGAGATCATCGAAGATGACTCGCCGGAACTCGAACGGCTACGACTCGAGGCGGCGAAGTTCGGTCCCGGCGCATTTGGGTATCTCCAGATGGTCAACGCGCGGTGCGTCGACGCTGGCCTTCACCCGATGGATCCATGGTGGATCGGTCACGCGCGGAAGTTCTACTCAAGCGGCAAGATGATCGACGTTGGTCGCGTAGGGTTAAGAGGAGGCAAGTCGACGAACGTGTGTCGCATGCTCGTCGCCGACGTCGTCTACCAGCGCCGGCAGATCGAACGGTCGCAGGTTGGCGTCTGCCCGATCATGTCGAGCGGCACGGCGGAGGCGACGGATCGCATGAACACCATCGTCGAAGTGCTCCTCGCCTTGAAGCTCCGAGATTGCAGCGGCACCAGGTCGAAACTTGTTCGCGGACAGTTCCGCCGGACCAAGGCAGAGGGCGGCGCTGAGCGCGTCATGCTGTTCGATTCGCAGGGGCACAAGGTCGAGTTCCGCGTGTACCCGGCGAGCAAGGCGGGCGCCGTCGGGTTCACTGGGATCTGCGGATTCTGTGACGAGGTTGACCTGTGGCGCGACAAGGCGACGGGCGCGAACCCTGCCACGGAAGTCCTCGACCTGTTGAAGTATCGCTACACGACGCAGCCCACAGCGCACCTCTATATTTTCTCGGCGCCGTACGGGTCGACATCGGCGCACTCGTCACGGATCGACATGGGCGACACGCCGCTCCAGTACGTGGCTCGGCTCGGCCAAAAGGGCGCCGACAAGGACGCACAGGAGCGGTGGCAGCTCGTCGGGAAGGCTGGCCCTGACCCGCGCTTGCTTGCGCCGAGCGACCCGAAGAGCGTCAACATTCCTGCGTGGGTCACCTCGCCGATCGTGCCGCTATCGCGCTGCTACGACCTCGCAGAGGGCGACATGTCGAAGATGTTTTCTCGGTACGGCGGGCGTCCCGACGGTGGCGATTCGCAGCTCGATGACGAAGCCTTCCAGCTTGAAACGGAACCGAGTCGCTACGGCGGCGAATACAGGGAACGGAGCTACAAGTGAAGATTGAAACGATATTCGACTTTGGTGGGCGCGATCGGATGTGCCAGGGCCTCGCTTTCGAGTTCGATGAACTGACCGACGAAATCGTCGAGGAACACTTCGCGGACGTCTGCGAAAACATCAAGCGCGAGCTGGCCAAGAGGCGCTCGGTCGTAGCGGCGGACTCTGGTAGCCGATGAGCACGAAGATCACCCGAGGCGCCCGCGCGCACCTGATCCTCACCGTCGAGCGACTAGATGCGCCGTGGCTCAGGATCGTACGCGGCACCCGAGCGCATGACCCTCTCACGGTTCGCCAGTTCAGGGCGATGGTTGACGAGATGCGCCGCTCCGGGAAGGTGATGACGATCCCGCTCGGCACGCATCTAAAGTTCGTCATGGCGGCTCACGTAGCGCCCGCGCCAGGAGCTCGGCGATGAGCACGAAGATCAGCAAGGGCGCAAGACTTCACCTGCTCCGCGTCGTCGAGCGGCTAGAGTTCCCGATGCTCGTCGTCCGCGTGGGCCGGGCCAAGATGAACGAGCTGCAACGCGAATACCTGCGGAGCCTCGCGGCTAGCATGCAGTCGTTCGTCTTGCCGAAGGGCTGCGACTTCGAGATCGTCGGGCCGGGTCACCGGCAACGCGCGCTGGTTCCGGCGTAGACGATTCGGCATAGGACATGCTACCATAGGCCACCGTCCCAGCCGTCTGCACAGCAGCACCTGTCCGCGCATCGCGGGGAGCATCCTGGGACGGCCGAGTCATCATGGCCTACGATCCGAATTACACCATCGTCGTCGGTGGACACGCGCAAGCGTACACGAGCGACGGCTCGGTCAAGACGAGCGCCGGCTCGCCAGCGGCGCCCGTCGCAGACCTGACCGCGCTGCAAGCGATTGCGAGCACGACCCGCACCGACGGGATGATCGTCGTGAAGCTCGACGACTCCACGGCGTGGATCTTCGACGCCGAGGGCGCCGCCGTTGCCGCGACCTGGTGTGCCGTTCCGACGTCCGGCACCGGCCGCTGGTATCGGTGCGACACGGCGCTCCGCACGACTGCGACGATCGCCACGCTCAAGGCGGTCCCGCTGCTTGCTCGCGTCGACGGCGCCGAGTGGATGATCGTGGCAGACGGCTCGATGTGGCGCTTCGCGACCACGTCCGTGCTCACGACCGACGGGGACAACCTCCTGATCGTTCCGACCGTCGCAGGCGGCGCATACATCCGGATGGATCGCGAGGTCGACATTCAGCTCGCGGTGTCGAGCGCGACCGCCGACGCCACGGTGCTCTACACGGTCCCGACCGGATTCCGCCTCCAGGTCACGGTGCCGTTCTGGTCCGTGTCGCTCACTTTCACGACCGGCACGGCGGGCGCCGCTGGCCTCTCGAGCTCGAACGCAGGCCTGTCGACGAAGGGCGATCTGCTCGGCGGCGCATCCGGCGATCTGGTGGCCACCCTGGTGAGCACCGGCGCCTATGCGAAGGGCACCGTGGGCGCGAAGATCGGCAAGCCTGCCGCGGTTCTCTCGGCTGGCGATACGATCCGCTTCGATCTCGTCGCGGGCACGTACACGGCCGGAACTGGCATCGCCCACGTGCCGGTGCGCGTCATCCTTGCGCCTGCTGCGTAACAGGTGGCACACGGCTTGACATAGGCCGTACTGCCATGGCATTGTAGAGCGCCCGCACGAGAGGTCACTTTGACCCGGTGCGCTTCCCCCGAAGCGCCCGCCTAAGAGCTCGCCGCGGGCGCCGCATTGCCCCCGAGAATATCCCCCGCAGCTCAGCGCCTCGCGAATGCCCGATTGGGCAATGTTCGCCAGTTGCGCCCGGCGGACCTCCAGGACACCGGACCGTCGAATATCTCGGCGATGCAGCTCGGGCTCGTTGAGCAGCCGACCCGGCCGCGCTCCGAGTACACGATGGCCGCTTGGCGCGAAGCCAAGGAGGCCGCCGACAACGGCGTGCTCCGCCAAGCCGCGGACCTGACGCGCGCCGCAGCGACGGAAGACGCCTACGCGCGCGGCGTGCTCGCCCAGCTCACGGAAGGCCTTTGGGGCCTGCCGATGAATTTCCTTGGCGATCCGCAGATGATCGCTTCGCTCACCGACACGCCGAGCGGCAGTGGCCAGTGGCGTGAGATGTTCCCGCAGCCCGAAGCGATCCGGCTCATGTCGTGGGGCATCAACCTTGGCGTCGGCGTCGGGCAGATGCGCCACAAGTGGCAGGAGCCCGGCGAGTATGCCGTGTCGCTCGAAGAGGTAGAGGACGGCAGCTACCAGATCGCGAAGCCCATCCGCCCCGTGGGAGCGCACGCCACTCGAGTGCTCCGCACGTGGGATCCGAAGTGGCTACGACACCAATGGTGGGACGACACCTGGTGGTTGATGACGGCCGACCGCGAGATCCGAATCACGCCGAACGATGGCGAGTGGATCTTGTACATGCCGTACGGCTCCCAGAAGCCTTGGGAATACGGCGCGTGGAAAGCGCTGACGATGGCGTTCGTACTCGGTCGCGACGCCATGTTCGACGAGTCGCGACACGCCGAGGTGCTCGCCCCGGTTCGAGTCGGCAAGGTCCCCCAGGGCACGACGCAGCGTCAGCGTCAAGAGTACCTGCGGCAGATCCGTGAGATGCAGCGCATGGCAGCCTTCGTGCTGCCGCCTGGTCTCGACTATTCGATCGTGGAGTCGACGGGTCGAATCACCGACATCTACGAGAAGATCATCGCCCGGTGCGAGCGGCAGTATTGCCTGATCTACACTGGCAACGAGACCACGACGAAGGGCACGTCTGGTTTCAGCGAAGGCGACGTTCAGGAGCGCATCGCATCGTCGAAGCTCAAGAGCTTCAGCGGGTCCCTGTCGATCTGCCTTCGCGACGGGGGCCTTCGCGATTGGGCGATTGCGAACTACGGCAGCGACGATCCGCCGCTGGCTCAGTTCGATTGCGAGCCTCCCGAGGACAAGCTCGCCAAGGCCAAGACTGTCACGGCCGCTGGCGAAAGCCTCACGTCGATGGCCACCGGCCTCCGTGAGTTCGGCCTGCGCATCACGGTTCAGAGCGCCACGGCCTACGCGCAAAGCTTTGGCTTCGCGGTCGAGCCGATTCCCGTCGCGGTGGCCACCCAAGAGCCGAAGGAATCACCCATCTCGCAAGGCGACCTGGCGAAGGCGCTTCGAGCCGATGAGATTCGCGCCCTGTCCGGCGTCCCGCCGTTCGGTGATCCGCGTGGCGACATGGTGCTCGCGACCCTGAACGCCGCGCCAGGCGGCGGTCCGCCTGGCTTCGGAGCGCCACCGGCAGCGCCCGCGCTTCCTCCTGCTCCGGTGGCCACCGTCGCCGAAAGCGACTCGCCGCCTACCGACGAAGCCGCTGCCTATCTCGCGGCGAAGATGACCGAGCACGGCGTGGCGCGGTGCGAGCACAACAGCTCGAACCGGTGCCGTCTGTGCGGCGTCGAGCGAACGCGGGACTTTGACGCAGGCGCAGGCCCCGACGGAGAGCATGTGTGGCGCGTGGCGTGGCGCCCGATTGGGAGCGTGGCAGCGCCAGGCGTGGCCACCGTTTCTCCAGCGCCGATCGAGCCTGTCGCGGCTGGAATAGTCGAAGTGGCAGCGTCCGAAGGTGCCGACGATTCAGGCGACGAGCCAACGGAGGAAGAGCAGTGAGCGCCACGGCCTACACCATCGAGGAAGAGTTCGCCTACAACCCGGACCAGGAACGCGCCGACGATGGCAAATTCGGGTCAGGTGGCGGATCCGGCGGAGCGTCGCGCCTTCCGAAGAACGACTCACACGTCAGCAAGCTCCCCGCTCCAGCGACGAAGAACTCCGAGGATCCGCATAACCAGGTGAAGTGGGCCGGCGAGAAGGCGAAGGAGGCACAGCGCCCCATCTTCCTCGCGCCGAATACCAAGACCGGACCAGGGCAGGGCCCGCACTCGCTTGCCTATAAGGCGCCCAAAAGCGGCGACTACCACGCAGTGCACCCCGACGGGCGAATCACGTTCCACCCGGGAGCTCCGACGAAAGCAAAAGGCAAGGCGGTTACGTCGATTGGATTCGCCAGGTCGTGTGAAGCGTTCGCCGCTGGCGAAGCGCCGCACTCGATCCGCCTTTGGCGCGCCGGGTGGAACGTCACCGACAAGGGGAACGTCAACTTCACGCCTCGCTCTGCCCAGCTTGTGATGGCGGACTATGCGCGCCGCGGGAACCCGCTCGTTTTCGACTACGAGCACGAGTCGTTGCTCCCGCTCGAGAAGCGCGGCGGATCGCCGATGAAGGGCGTTGCTAGCGCCACTTCCGCTGAGCCGTTCTGCCCTCTCGATGCCAATGGTCAGCCTGAACTGTGGACTCGCAATGTCGAGTGGACCCCCGAGGCGAAGCGCCAGATCGGGCCCGCCGGTGAGCGACGACAGATTAGCCCGGTCTGCGATTTCGACACGGAGACCGGCGAAGTCCTCAATCTCAAAAACGTTGCGCTGTGCCGTGAGGGCGCAACGCATGCTGGAACCCTACTCGCGAGCGTCGCGAAAGGAACGAGTACGATGGATGAATTGATTCAAGCAATCTGCGACGCCGCGGCTGCGCAGGACTTCGAGAAGGTCGAGGCGCTGTGCGCCCAGGCCGAGGGCGCCGGCAGTCCCGGCATTGCCAAGATGGGACGCGCAATGGCGAAGCCCGCCGCGCCTCCGGTGGCGAGTCCTCCCCCCGCTGCGGCGCCTCCGGTGGCCATGGCGAAGCCCGCCCCGGAAGCCATCGCGGCGTCTCGGGACGAGCTCGAAGCGGTGCGCCGCGAGGGGCGCACGTACCGCGTTCAGTCGCTCATCGCGGCGAGCCGCGGGTGCTTCGACGCCGCCGACGAGCGCGAGCACATCGCTCTCGCCGACCCGGGCGCCACGGAGCGCCACATCGCGAGCGTGACCCGCAAGATGGGCGTCGGCACCCTCGCGGCGACCCGCGCGACCACGGACGCCAGGCCGCCGAAGGACGACAAGGACGCCGATCCGACGTGCGGACTTTCCGTCGTCGAAATCCAGGTCGCCGGGCAGCACGCGATTCCGCTGAAGGACTTCGCCGCTCGCAAGGCGGTCAACCAGGCCGCGGGCCGAGCGCGCGGGAAGGTGAGCTGAACATGGCCCTCGCAGCCAATGCGGGCCGCATCAACTACGGCCGCAAGATTCCTTTCACGACCTGGGACGCCGCCGCGACGCAGGTGTTCTACCAGGGAGCGATCGTCATCGTCAAAACCGATGGCTTCGCCTACGTCGGCGTCACGGGCACCGGCCACAAGGTGATCGGTGTCTGCGCGTGCGAGCTCGATACGACCGGCCTCGCGGACGGCGCCAAGAGCGTCATTATCGAGCCTGGCACGTGGGGCGACTTCACCAACAGCGCCACTACCGATGCCATTGCGACCGACGATCGCGGGAAGACCTGCTACGTGGTCGACGATGACACCGTCGCTCTGACCGACGGCGGATCTACCCGTTCGGCGGCCGGCACGATCTTCGATGTCGCGGATGACGGAACCTCCGTTGTCGTTCAATTCGAGGTGATCCGATGAGCACCAGCGCTCTTTCTCTCGACATGCTCGAGGGGGCAAAAGCACAAGCCCACCTCATCGCATTCGATACGAAGTTTCAGAAGGCCATGGCGGTCGACGGGCCGGGTCTCGATTACGTCGACCCGTACTGCTACAAGCCGTCAATCAACCCTGGGACGCACCTCGTGCGCCTGCCGATTCCGCTGTCGGCGCCCGAGCTGAAACTCTTCAAGGGCTCGCGTCACTTCCGCAAGAACTCGACCGGATACATCGACCTCATCTCCAAGTGGTACGATGACGGCGTCGAGGAAGATGCGGACAAGCTCGCGGCCTTCGACTGGACTGGTTTCTCTACCTCGCCCGAGGCGATTGCCACGATCATCAAGACGTGGAAGTCGCGTACGTGCGCCGGACTGATCAACGTCGGCGAGAGCACGACCGATTGGAAGGGTCAGAACTTCCTTGGCACCGCCAAGAAGGCGAACCCCTTCAAGGTCGGCGTCCCGACCTTTAAGAACTTCTGGAACGGTTCGGTCCTGAACACGACCAACGTCCAGCTCATGATCGCGGACATGGTCGCTCGCCGAGGCTTCAACAACGAGCCTCTCGGGTTCGGCCTCTCCGGACTGAAACTCATCGCGTCGTCGACTCTGTTCCCCACGGCGCTGTCGATTACGCTTGACGAGCGGTTGGCCAACGGCGCCACGAACCCTTGTATCAAGTACAAGCTGGAAGCGGAGCCGTGGCCGCACCTTTCCGCGGGGCGATGGGGCATTGTACAGGCCGGCGGCGCAATGGATACACACCCCGTATTCGGCGCTGTTCAGGACTCGCCGAAGGCGATGGTACTCGGCGTCGATTCGGCGATGTACGAATTCAAGAACCGCATGGGGTACAACGTCAAGCTCCGGCTCGGCGCCAACTTCATGAGGGACGAGGCCATCTCGATCGGCGTCGACCCGTCGGTGTAGCCGACCCGTTCCAGCTTAGCCCCCGCGCCGCAAGGTCCGGGGGCTTTCCTGGTGAGACCATGCCCGCCGTCGCCACCCAGCAGCTTGCCACGATCGCCGACCTCGACATGGGTCCCGCGACGTCGGCTATGCGCCAGGCGCTGGTGATGTACACGGACGCCGACAAGAACACGTACCTGCGCAGGGCCAGCGGCATCGTTCTCGCCGCGTACGCCAAGCGCATGCCGCGGACCGCCGGAGCATCGTTTACGCTCTCGGCATGGGGCGACTTCACGATCTCGCTGGTTGTCGTCATCGCCCGCTGGATGATGATCTCGGAGCGCGGATTCAATCCGAACATTCCCGCGGACAAGGTGATCCGCGACCGGTACGACGACGTCACGAAGATCCTCGACGAAATAGTCGACATCGAAAACAAGAGCCCACGGATCGACCCCGATGCCGTCGGTGCTCCCGACGCTGACGACGAAGGTCCACTCGCGTTCTCGGAGGGCGGCCCCCGCGACGAGTCCGACTACTACCCGACCGGCAAACACCGCACGCGAGGGTGTTGCTGATGGGCCTCTTCGACGCTCCGCTCCGCATGCTCAAAGAGCTCACTGGCGCTCCGCAGCGAGCCGCACGCAGGGCCGCGCCTCGCATTCAAGCGAAGCTGCGCGCCGACTCGACGACGAAGCGCGGCAACGTGCCCGGGTTCGACCCAGGTCCGAAGGGCCACCCGTTCGGCAACATTCCGAGCACGGCAACGGCCGTTGGTGCCAACGTCGTCGTGGAGTGTCCCGATTGGGTCGGGGCGAAGGCCGCGGAGCTCGGGCAGCCTGCGGAGTGGGACGCCATCGCCGCCGAGGAAGCCGACAAGTCATGGTGGAGTAAGTCATGAGATTCGGCGAATTCTCGGAGCGCTTCAAGCAGGTGATGGCCACCGTTGCGCCCACCATCGCCGTCGACATCGGCGAGCGCCACTTGGCCAACTTTTCGGCGCCTGGACGAGTGTGGATTGCGCCCATGGGCCGCTGTTCGTGGGCCCGCCCGATCAAGATGTCGGCCGGTCAGATGTTCGAGATCACCCGCGGCATCGTCGTGCGGGTGTGGGCCGACGAAACGGTGGCCGACGTCGACAGGCAAGAGGCTAAAGACGCACTCGTTGACGTCGTTCTGAACGCCCTCGACCGCGTTGCGCCGGGCCGCATCGTGCCCACGGACCTCGACCAGTCGCACGACACCGAGGAGTCGTATGGCGAGCAGGACGCCTTCGCCTTTACGCTCTCGCGCGGCGTCCCGCGACTCCGCTCGATTGCGACCATGCCGCTGCTCCCGCTCGAACCGACGAGCCCGCCAAATCCGATGAACCCGACCGGCGCGCCGGGAACTGTGACTGTCACTCTTACCAACACGCTGGAAGGATAAAGATGAGCTCCCCGACTGTAACGATCGTCGAAAGCCAGTCGACGCAAGCGATCCCCGACCCGGGCATCGACAAGGTGTGCGTCATCATCGGATGCACGAGCGGTGGCACCGCGGGCCTGTCGGCGCTGCGCCTGAATCCCACGGCGCTCGTCACCGACTACACCGGCGGCGACACCGTCGACGTGTGCACTCACCTGCTGACGCCGACGTTGAAGCGCCGCAACGTGTACCCGCTCGCGATTTACAAGACGCCGTCGACGAACCCCGGCAGCTACCGCACGATCGACATCACCGGCGTGACCGGCACCGCGGTCCTTTCGGTGGACGCGACCTCGACGCCGCTGGGCACCTACGATGCGTGGCTGAAAACGATCACCGGATTCAGCATCGGCACGAGCGGCGGGGCCATCCAGTGGAGCCTTGACGGCGGACGGCACTGGTCCGACACCATCGCCATCGGCACCGCCGGCAGCTACACGATCCCCAACAGCGGAGTGAAGTACCTGCTCGGTCCGAGCACGGCGGACAACACGCTATGCAACACGCTGCTCAACGAGATCAAGGTGGACATCAACGCCCACTTCATTCTCGTTACGGGCCTCGTCCACACGAACAGCGGCGTCGCCGATGTCATTGCCACAACGAACGCCACGAACACGGCAACGCGGGTCGCCCTCGCGAACGCCGAACGAACCGCACTGATCTCCCACTACGGCAAGGGCAGCGGCGCATCCCCGGCGATCCACATCAACGTATCGGGCGACGCCGCAGGAGCTGCCACGCTCACAGCTACTCCGGTGGCCACCGATGACGCCTCCGCTCTCGCTCTCGCTCTCGTGATGAAGGCGGTCCAGACGACGCACATCGCGAGCACGGTGTTCCACACGATCGCCGATGCGACGAACACCATCACGTCGACGTCTCCGGCTCAGGGAACGCTCGTCGCGAACGACGTCGCGAAGGTCCGCACGGACCCGCCGGTGTGGTCGCAAGCGGATCTCACGACCGCCTTTGCGGCACTCGCCGCGAGCTCGATCGACTTCGCTCTCGTGGCCATCGTCGGCAACGTCGCCGCAGCGGATGCAACGATCATCAGCGCCGGATTGAATGCGCTACTCGCGGTCGGCAAGCGTGACACTTGCTTCGTCCACACCCGCGGACAGCTCGCTGCGGAGTCCGAGTCGACGTGGCAGGCGTCGATCGTCGCGGACTACGCATCGTTCACCGACGCCCGTATCGGCCGGTGCGACGGGCAGGCGTGGATCACGAACCCGTACACTGGGCGCCAGGACCTCCGCTCATTCATCGCCCCGACGCTCGCCCGCGTTACGACCATCGACCGCTGGGTGAGCCCCGGCTACGTCAACGACGGCCCGCTCGAAGGGGTCTCGCTGGTCGACCAAAACGACGCTCTCATCGGCCACGACGAAGGGCCCATGGGCAACGTCACTGGTCTCGACAACGCCCGCGGGATCTGCCTCTATCGAATCCCCACGTCGACGCTGCGAGCGGGCGCGTACATCGTGACGTCGCCGCAGGTGCTGTGGGGCGTTGGGGACAAGATCCGCCACGTCCAGATTCGCCGGGTGGCCAACGCCATGGAACGCGAAGCCGAGGGCATCGCCTGGACCGAGATCGGCGGAGCGGAGCTCGGAGACGCCGACACGCTGTTGCTTGACGAGGCGACCACGGACGCCATCGCGAACAAAATCAAGGCGAAGCTTTCGGTCGACTTCGCTGCCGATGTCCAGAACCCGAAGGACGAGGAGCTTGTCGTCATCGACAGGCCCTACACGGTCTCGAACGTGACCGACATCGCCATCACTGGGTCGATCAATCCTCGCCCGTTCGGCTACGCAAAAAGCATCACTCTGAATTTCAGAATCAACGGGGGAGCGTGACCCATGGCCTCGAAAGTAATTGACAACGGGGTCGCCTACTCCGGCAGCAACGTTCGGATCCTCATCGGAACGACCGAGATCGGCATCATCAAGGTGTCGTTCGGCGACAAGTTGAAACCCGAGAAGGGCAAGCGCCTCGGCTCGCAGCAGAACGACTTTCGCACGGATGGCGAATACGAGACCGAGGACGGCAGCCTGACGCTTGAGACCGCCGAGGCGCAGCGCATGCTGGACCTCATGCCCTCCAACGGATTCGGCAACACCCGGTTTCCAGTCTCCGGGTCCTACGACCATCCGACGCTCGGCCACCGCACATTCAAGCTCGATGACACGCGGGTGTCTGGCTTGAAAGAGTCGCTCGAAGCTGGCGGTAAGGCGACCGAGGTCGAGGTCTCGATCGACTATATGCAGGTTTATCGCAACGGGAAAACCATCAACCGCGTTCGCGGCAAGGCGACCACTGGCACGTCGAGGCTCTGACCCATGGCTGACCAAAAGACTGATCTCGCCGCGCTACGTGCCAAAGTCGAAGCAGCGGAGGCCGACGCCGAGACCGCGCTCTCGGACGATGACGCAGCGTTTACGGACCTCACGCAACGGCTCGAGGCCGCCAACGAGAAGATCAAGAGCAAGACCGAGCAGCATGCCATGGCGCGGATGACGCAGCGGCTCGACGAAGCCAGGGTGGCCGCCAACGGGGCCTACGTCGTGGGCCTCCTGAACGCCGACGACAAGACCGACGGCGCGGGCAAGTTCATCGTGCGCTCGCCGACTTCGCAAGGGTGGAAGTCGTTCATGGAAATCGCCGTCCGCGCAAAGGGCGATGCCGAGAAGTCGGACCGAGCCCACCGCAACTTCTCCACGTCGGTCATCCTGCACCCGAAGCCGGGCGCCGATCTGACGATGGAAGAACTCACGGAGCGCTACGACAAGTATCCTGGGCTTGCGGCGTCGATTGCGGACTTCTCGGGCGACCTGGGAGCGGTCGCCGCGGGGGCGCGCAAAAGATAAGATCGATGGCAGCGTGTCGGCAATCCGCGGGAAGGAGTTCAACGTCGGCGGCGCCTACGTACTGCTCGCTGAGCTCATCCCGCGGCCCGACACCGCCGAAGCTGACGCCGCCGTTTTGCTCCTCGCTCACACGCTCTCAGACCTCTACTTCGCCGCTCGCAAGTCCTGACCTATGAGCAACGTTTCAGAGTTCATCCTCCGCATGAATGACCAGGTAAGCGACAACGCCAGCCTGGCCACGCGAGCGTTGGGACAACTCGAAGCGAAGATCGAGAACGAGAAAAATGCTCTCGGTGGGCTCAACGACAAGGTGATCGAGGCAACGGCGAGTCTGCAAAAGATGCAGGTGGGCAACACCGATGGGAAACTCGACGACAAGATCGACAAGGCGAAGCAATCGCTCGAAGGGCTGCATCGAAAGGTCGAGGAAAAGAAGGGCGGAATCGGTGCGCTCGAAGGGGCGAAGCCAGGGCTCGAAGAAGTCAAGGCGGGCACTGAGACGCTGACGGGCAAGATCAAGGGCATGGCCGACGCTATGCAGGATGCGAACGGCGTCACCGGCAAGCTTACCGCCGCGCTCAAGTCGTTGGGCCCCGAGGGCGCCGCCGTGGCAGCGGCGCTTGCCGCAGTCGTCGCGGTGGCCACCGTCGTGGTCGGCACGTTCCTAGACCTCGCGGCGGCGTGCATCTCAATCTCGCAAGAAAAGGATGCCCTAGCCAACACGTTCGAGGCCCTGTCGACGGGCAAGGAAAGCGGGCGCGAGCTCGTGGACTCCCTGTCCGACGTTGCCGCGAAGCTGCCGCAGTCCGAGGGTGCCGTGCTCGCGTGGGGGAAGTCCCTCATGGCCGCCGGGCTTCAGGGCGACAAGCTCAACAAGGCGGTCACCGCCGTCGCCTCATCGGCCGCGCTTATGGGCAACGATGGCGGCGCTGCGCAGGGCCTCATCAAGCGCTTTGAGATGATGGCGGAGACGGGCGGCAAGGTGAAGCTGGACCGCCGCATCATGGCGCAGCTTGCCGAGGCCGGCGTTTCCGCAAAGACCCTCGCCGATACACTCGGAGTCAACGTCGACAAGCTCTCGACGATGAGTATCGACGCGGGGAAGATGGGAACCGCGCTACAGGATGCGCTGATCTCGAAGGGCTCCAAGTCGCTCGAGACGATGGGCCTCACGTGGACGAGCATCAGCGGGAAGTTGAAAGACGGCGTCGACGACTTGTTCGAGGACATGGGGCCCGCGGTGGCGCCGTTCATGGCCGCCGTGAAGGATCTGTTCTCGGAGTTTAGCGCAGGATCGACGACGATGGGCGGCGTCAAGGGCGTTCTGACAGCCGTATTCACCGAGGTCTTTGCCGTCGCAAAGACGGCGATCGACGGCATCCACAAGGGCTTTCTGTACGTGGAGATCGGCATCCTCCACGCCGCCATCGCGCTGCTTCCGCTGGGCCGTGCGCTCAAGTCGATGGCCCAAAATAAGGACCTCATCGAAGGGCTCAAGTTGACGCTCATGGGCATGGCGGTCCCGCTCGGACTCGTTGCCGCGGCCGTACTGATCGTAATTGCGGCATTCGTGGCGCTCAGTGTCGCAGCGTCGGCAATCGTGGGAGGCGTCATCGCCGGATTCCTGTGGCTCCAGGGGGCGAGCTCCAGGGCCGGGAAGGCCATCGGCGAGGGCCTCAAGAGCCTGGCGACGAGCGCCTATGCCGCGGCCTCGGACTTCATCGGCGGGCTCGTCAACGGCATCATCGCGGGCGCGGGCGCGGTGGCCAACGCGGTCAAGAATGTCGCGAAGGCCGCCGTCAATGCCTTCACCGGTTTCTTCGAGATTGAGTCCCCCTCGCGGCTCATGTTCGAGCACGGCTTGATGCTCCCCGCGGGCGCTGCGAAAGGCGTCGAAGCTGGCACGGACGACATGACCAAAGCCGTTGGCGACATGTCACAAGCGGGCGCCGCGGCGGCTGGCCCGATGGGCGGCGGGGCCCCATCGTCATCGAGCGCAGGAGGCAACGTTTTTCACATCGCGATGAGCTTCACCGGCGTTGGCGAGGACGTGGTTGCCAAAGTGCGCGCCACCGTTCTCGAGATGTTCGAGGCCGCTCGCAATGAGGCCGCATCCAAGGTGCCAACTTGAGCTCGTTCACGGACGACCCGTCGATCGTGAAGCTGTCGGGATCCGACATCCCCGGTAGCGTCGTGTCGATCAAGGGCGCCGAGCGTGGCTTCGAGTGGGATGTCCAAAAGGGCACCGGCAGCTCGGGCGCGGCCACGGTTTTCAAGGGCGCGAAGATCGCAGAGAAGATCGAGATCGTGGTCAAGTACACGACCCTGGAGGAAGAGACCGCGCTCAAAGCGTACCGTGCCTACATCGCGCCTGCTAAAATCGGCGGGAAGCCTCCGACGTTCAATATCGAAAACCCACTGATCAACTTCAACAAGATTGAGAAGGTCTCAGTTTCGATCGTCGGGCAACCCGAAGTTACCGCAGGACTCGGACGCACCATCGCGTTGACGTTCATCGAATACCAGCCGCCCGTACCCGCAAAGACGGGCCCCGCGGACCCGGCAAAGGCGGGCGGCGGGAAAGACGCCGCAGGCTCGCCAAACGCCGACATCGCCGCGCTGCAAAAGCAGCGCGATGCACTCGCCGCGGAATACTCGAAGTCGTGAGCTTCCTGGCGACCCAGCGGATCCAACACGTGGCGCTCGAGGTGCCTCGGTACGGTGGCGCCTGGGCTCGCGTGGGGACCGAGCTCGGCCCCGTTGCGCCAGGCCCGGCGACGCTCAAAGTCGGCGACGTGGAACTCTTGGGCACCGTCATCTCCGGACAGAGCGGCGACAACGGCCCGAGCTCATGGGTCGGGATCTGGCGAAGTGGCACCGCGTGGGACACCGTATTGCCGGCTCGCCCTGCCTACCAAACCGACGCAGGCGTGAAGCTGTTGACCGTTCTCAATCACCTCGCGAACGACTGCGGCGCGGCCATTGTCGCGCCCACGAATTCCAGCATCGGCAACTTCTGGATCCGCGCATCGCGAGACGCCAGCGGATTTCCGCGCACGGGTCGTGACGAGCTCAACGCGATGATCAAGGGCCGGCTCCTGTCGCAATGGTGGATCGATCCTGCCGGCGTCACGCGGTTCAACGAGCGCCACGGCGTACCCGTCACGGCCGCCGCACGAGTCACGAAGCGCGACATGACCCGCGGCTCGCGAGACATCGGCACCGAGTCGCCGCTCGCGTTCATGCCCGGCAACATCTTTGAAGGAGCGACAATAGAGCGCGTGATTATTCGCGAATCGTCTGCTAAAATCTCCGTGCAAACGTGGAGTTCATGAGCACCCCCGACCCGCTGCGAACCATGATCGCGGACATCGTCCGAAGCGAGTTCGCGCTGCTGCAACGGCCCGCCGGTCCGCACACGTACCGTGTCGCCGCCGTGCGATCCGACGGTCGCGTTGACCTGAAGCCGGAAGACAAGAAGCGCGGACTCGACGACATCCCCAACGTCGACCACTGGACCGGCGTTGCAGGCGGCGCTGCGCTCCCGATGGTGGGCAGCGTAGCTATGGTCGAGTTTGCGGACGGCGACTCGACGAAGCCGATGCTCGTATCCTATCAGCCGCTCCGATCTGCCGGTGGGAAGCCGACTCGAACGACCATTGACGCGACGACGTTGCAGCTCGGGCCGACTGCGACGGTCGTGCAACTCGGCGGTGGCGCTGACTTCGTGGCGCTGGCGACGCTTGTGCTCGCTCGCCTGTCGGCCCTCGTTACGTCGATCGGCTCGACCGTGATCGTGCCGTCGGACGGCGGCGCAAGCTTCAAGAGTACCCTGTTGGCAGCGCTCACGGCCAACGGGTTCACCAACTCCGTCGCCGCGTCGAAGGTGAAGGCCACGTGAGCACGACCCTTGGAATCACGTTCGCCTGTCGCGATGACCTGTCGCCGCGCTTCGACATTGCGACCACGGACGAGGAGATCCTCACCGACGAGATCTACCACCGGCTCACGACTGACCGCGTGCTCGGATTCGACGTTGATGGCAACTACACGCTGGAGGCCGCCGCATTCGGCGACGACGTCCGCAAGCTCGCTGGTGCGGCGCTGTCCGATGCAGACGTTGCGGCGCTCGGCCCGCGCTTCGCTGCTGTCCTACAGCGCAGCGGGCGCATCGAGACCGCCGACGTCAAGGTCACGGCGGGGCCGATCGTCAACGGTGACGTGTCGCTCGACTTCGCCATCAACGTCGTGTCGTCGACTGACGTTCCTTTCGCATTCTTGTTTCGGCTCACTGGCTCGACGTTCACGAACGTCGGCGTGACGCCCGGGGGTTCCTGATGTCGTTCGCAGACTCAATCATTGCGGCGACCGTCGACCAGGTGAAGGCGACTTTCGCCGGGTTCGCCGAGATCGGCGGACTCTTCCTCGACGCTTGGCAATCCGGCGACCCCGCGGAGCAGTTCTATCAAGCTGTCGCGGAGACCGTCCAGCAGTACACGAGTCTCGGGGCGCAAGCGGTCCGCGGGTTCATGCTTGACCTTGCCACGGACCCAGGCGACCCGGACCCGTACAACCCCGCCAATGAGGCACTCGAGCCCGCCGACGGGTTCCTTTCGTCGCTCGGTCTCAACAACTTCTTCACGCGGCGCCGCAGCAAGTCCTACGCATCGACGGTGGCCACCTTCGTGAATACGTCGACCACGCCGTACACGTTCGCGCCAGGCGATGTGACGGTCGCCCGATTCGGCTTCCCCGATACGACGTATCACAACGACGTCGACGCCTCGATCTACACGGAAGCCGGAGGAAAGTTCACGCTCGCCGCTGGTGCAACGGCGCATCTCGACATCATCGCCGACTCGCCCGGCGCCGGCTTCTCGTCGGGCCCTGGCGAGATCTCGGTGATGGTGACCGGCCTCATTGGCGTGACGGTCACGAACGACAACCCGGCCACCGGGCAGGACCGGGAGACCGCCGTCGACTACCGCGCCCGATGTCGCACGCAAGCCGCGAGCGTTAGCCCGAACGGGCCGCAGGACTCGTATCGGCGCCTGTCAAACACCAACCTCGACGGGTCGCCACTCCTGCAAAGCGCGACCGCTGGCGGCGACGGGATAACTCCGGTGGCCATCACTAGGGTTTACGTCTCGCAGTCCTCGGCAACAGGCGTCGTTAATGTGTACTTCGCCGATGTCGACGGGGCCGCTTCTGCGATCGACGTCGACACGGCAAACGAGAACATTGCGCTGTTCGTGATCGCGGTCCCCGACTGCACCACATACACTGGTCTTGCGGCCATAAACCACACTATCACGGTTACGTGGGCCGTGAAGTACAAGGCGAAGTACAACGGCGTTCCCGTCGCCGGAGCCGACGTCACGGCAGCGATTCAAGCGGCGCTCGTCGCCCGGTTTCGTGGCTATGACATCGGCGGATATGACCAGGTGGCGGGCGCTGGCACAATCTATGGGAACGACGTTTCGTCAACCGTCGAGAGGGCGCACCCGGCGATCTACTCGGCCGGCGTGTCGAGCGGAGGGAACATCTCGCTCGCCATTGGCGAGGTCGCAGTGCTTGCTCTCGGCGGCGGATCGACGGTGACCCCAGGATGAGCGGCCACGGATACGCCGGCAAGCTGCAAGCGTTCATCGCGGGGATCGTCCCGTGGTGGTTGCAGAACCCCATGGCAGGCGCCTTTAACGAGGCGATCGGGCTCACGCTCGATCTTGCCAGCGAAACGCTCCTGAGCGGCCTTCGTGGCTCGCTGCCGCTGCGGTGCTTCCCCGATGCGCTCCCGTGGATCGGCGCGGACCGAGGCATCCGGCGCTACCCGAACGAACCGACTTCGAGCTATCGGCGACGGTGCGCCCAGTGGCGCCAGATCAAGAGGCACGCCGGCTCGCACTACGGGCAGCTCATCAACTTGCAGCCGTACTTCTTGCCGACGAATCGACCCGTGATTCGCATCGTGCACCAGGACGGCGACGGCGCCACGGCCACGTGGCACACGCTCGACGCAGGTGGCGCGTACAGCTATCATCGTGCCACGCCATCAAACTGGAATTGGGACGGCGCAACGGCGCAGTGGTCCCGCTTTTGGGTCATCGTCTACGTGAACGGCGTTGGTTTGGCTCCAACGCTATGGGACGATGGGGCACTATGGGACGGCGGATCCATCTGGGATGGATACCTGACGTCGGATCAGATATCGGACATCGTCGAGATCGTCAACGAGGCGAAGGCCCCGCACTCGATGCTCGCAGGCGTCATCCTCGCAACGGACCCGAACTCGTTTGACCCGCTAACGACGTCTATCCCCATCGGCGACGGCACGACGACGCTGCCCACTGGCCATTGGGGCAAGTCAGTTGCCCCGTTCACCGGGCTTCCCACTCGCCTCGCAACAGCAATCATCGCGTACGACTACGCGCTAGGACCGTGACACATGGCTACCATCACCGGAACTGACCCCGGATCCTTCGTTGCGCCCGTCCCCGTCCCCGTCCCCGGAACACGGGTCACTGCCGGCGATGTCATCGCTACTGCGCAGTCGTTGGCCAACCAGACGAAGCATCTGGACAACCGCATCACTGCAACGGACGCCGCGCAGCAGTCGACGCTTGATGTGCTCCGCGGAGCTAGCCCAAGGCTATTTCAGTTCAACTGTCCCGATGGCGCCAACCCGACCATGTGGGATTTCCAGACCCACATGGGAGAGTGGACGCAGGTCACTGTAGCTGCCCCCGTGTGCCCACTTGTTGTCAACATAGTAGGGATACCGAAGGGAAGTGTCATATCCGAGATCAGGGTCACGCTAAAGGCGACTGGACACGGCGTGTCGATTCCGGCAAGCTTGCCGTCGTTCCAGTTTACCAAGTGCTCGACCTCGACCGGCGGATCGATGATAGCTACAGCTTCCGACATCGGCCCGGTGGGGCTTTACGACACCACCCACCAAATCATCATGAGCAGTCTGAGCGAAACGATTGACGACACGGCGTATTCGTATTCGTTGCGCCTGTACGGCGAAGGAGGCGCAAACGCGCTTGCAGGTGCAGTTCGCGTTTTCGGCGTACACGTCTACTTCACGGCTATTCCCTAACCGGGTTAGTTACTACATGCGTGCCGCAAATTCTGATGTCTTGAGCCCCGGGCCCGGCCTCTCCAGTGATTCCGACGATGTAGAGTGTGCCCGGAGCGTCGTCGTCGACTGCCTCTTGATGGTCTCCGATATCGATCGTGAGGTCGTGCGGCTTGTCGTAGTCGGCATCGACCGAATCCATCGCGCTGCCGATTTCGCGCTCGCCAGCGTCGTCCTTGCGGCGCAGGTCCACGGTGGGCGGCACGATCCCGGATATCGTGCGGTGCCGCGTCGGCAGTACGCGCACCGAAACGCGCACAATCGTAGCGACGGTAGGATCGAATTGGATCACCTGTTCCGCGGTCCCCTCGGCGCGGACGGTGCCACCTCGGCGGACCGTCTCGAGTGAGGCGTCGGTGTAGTCCGCTCCGACATAGGGCCCGCCTTCGTCGCACGGGTCCACGTACGCTGCGGCGCCTCCAGATCCAGTGGTCGACCCGTCGGTGTCGGCGGGGCACTCGGAGCACGCCGAAGAGAGGGCGACGACGAGCGCGAGCGCGATGAGCTTGATGTTTTTCATGGTCTTGCCCTTCACTTGAATTCCACCGACGTGCCGCACACCTGGACATCGAGCGCACCGGGCCCGGTCTCGCCACCGAGCCCGACGAAGTAGCTCGTGCCGGCCTCCGTGAGCCACCCAGGCTCGATCACGAGGTCGTGCGGCCTGTCGTAGTCGGTGGCCACCGTGGCATCACCGGCATCACCGCGGGCCTGGAAGGGGTCGGCGACGAAGCTCCCGGGCCCGTCGCCGATCTCGGTTTCCTTGCGCACGTCGAGCGTCGGCAGGTATCGAGGCAGCGGGCCCTCGTGATGCTGCGGCACGATGTGGACGCGCACCGCGGCGATGGTCTGGCCCGGCTCGAAGCTGAGCAGGTGGCCGGCGGTGCCTCCGGGGTGAATCGTGCCACCGGGCAGAATCGGCTCGTCGTGCTCGTCGGGGTAGGGCGTCGACTCGACAGCGATGCCGTCG
>Ga0207665_10000428_pt1 | contig 29017 bp, 26 predicted proteins | sample LARL112metaG_FD_184351 | JGI IMG/M metagenome (GOLD analysis project Ga0207665, IMG submission 184351) | Corn, switchgrass and miscanthus rhizosphere microbial communities from Kellogg Biological Station, Michigan, USA - LAR L11-2 metaG... | ecosystem: Host-associated > Plants > Roots >... | reverse complement strand
TGGATCGCCTCGTGGGCCGGGCTCGCCACCACCGCCTTGAACGGCTGCTCGACCAGCGAGGCCTTGGAGGCGAGCTGGGTCTCGAGCGTGAAGATGCGCGGGATCGTGGAGTCGTCCTCGGTGTAGTAGAAGCGCCCGCGGCCCCACTTGGCCACGTCGACCATCAGGGGCACATCCGCATCCTTGCCGATGGCCACGGTGGACACCGTGATCTTGTCCTTGGCCATGCGGCGCAGCAGCCCCGCGAAGTCGCCGCGGGTCATCTGGCCGTCGGAGAGGAAGATGACGTGCTTCAGCAGCGCGGGCCGGTCGAAGAGGACCTGATAGGACTCCTTGAGCGCGGGGTAGCCGTCGGTGCCGCCGCCCGCCTTGATGGTGGCGATCGCGTGGTGGATGGACTGCTTGTCGCGCGCCGGCTTGAGGGGCGAGTCCCAGATGAACTCGGTATCCCAGCTCATGACCCCGACCTCGTTGCGCTCGTCGAGGAGGTCGACCACCAGGTGGGCGGCCTCCTTGGCGATGTCGAGCTTGGTCACCTTCTCGTCGGTGGTCATGGCCATCGAGCCGGAGCGGTCGATCGACAGCACCACCGCGAGGCTCGGGATCTCGATCTTCTGCTTCACCTCCATCGTCACCGGCAGCGCTTCCTCGATCGGCGTCCGGTAGTAGCCGCCGAGGCCGAAGCTCTCCTCGCCGCCCAGCATGATGAGCCCGCCGCCCTGCTCGCGAACGTAGTCGCGGATGTTCTCCATCTGCTTCTTCGTCATCTTGAGCGAGGAGACGTTGGACAGGACGAGCCCGTCGTACTTCTGCAGCCCCGCCATGTCCTTCGGGATCTTGTCCGCCTCCACCACCGTCACGTCCACGTGCTGCGAGCGCAGCGCGGCCGCGAGGGCCTGGGCCTGGGTCCGGTCCTTCTCCGCGAGCAGGACCTGCGGCCGCCCGCGGACCACCAGGGTGCCGAGCGCGCGGTTGTTCTCCTCGATGGTGTCGCCCTCCACGTCCAGCGCGGCCTGGTACACGTGGATGCCGCTCTGCTCGAGCGACTGGCGGTAGGTGTAGACGTTCTTGCCGGGGGCGAGGCGCACGACCTGCGAGCCGAGGAACTCCCCGTTGCGGTAGAGCGAGAGCCGGCCCTGGGCCTCCGCCTGGCTCCACGCCACCACCTTGGCCTGGAACGGCTCCCCGAACTTCACCTCCTGGGGCAGCACCATCGACTCCACGACCACTTCCTGCGGGAAGGTCAGCGGCGCCGGCACGTAGTAGATGTCGGCCCCCGCGTCCTTGGCCGCCTGCGCCACCGCGATGGCGTTGCCCATGTTCTGCCGGCCGTCGGTGAGGAGCACGAAGCGGTTGGCCTGACCGGGCGGCGCGGTGGCGAGCCCCAGCTGGAGCGCCTGGGCCAGGTTGGTGCCGCGCCCGGGGACGTGCGCCTGCGGCCGCTCGATCTTCGAGGTCGGCCGCAGCGGCTGGTCCACCACCGCTTCCTCCCCGAACACCACCACGCCGGCCTGGTCGCCCGGCTGCATGGCGGCCACCGACTGGGCCGCGAAGCGGTACGCGCTCTCCCGCGCGGCGAGGCTCACGCTGTCCGACTCGTCGAGCAGGAACGTCACGTTCAGGCGATCGGCCCAGCGCGGGATCGTGGGCCGGGCCAGCGACAGGAGCAGCACCGCGAGCAGCGCGCAGCGCAGACCGAGGGCCCAGCGATCGCCCAGGCCGTGGGGCAGGCCGAGGCGGCCCCCGGTCTGGCGCCGCCAGTAGAGGAAGCCCTCGAGGGCGAACAGGAGGAGGGCCAGCATCACGAAGAACGGCCAGAGCTCGCGCTGGATCAGCACCGGCGGCGACTCGGGGCGCACCCCCTCCACGAAGGTCGGCACCGGCTGCGGGGTGAGGTCCGACTCGTCGGCGTTCATCAGGTTGACCGCGACCTTGGTCTCGCCGCGGCCGGTCACGACCGTGTACACGCCCACCTCGTCGGTCTCGGTGAAGCTCGCCATGCCCCGGTTGACCTGCGCCCGCACGCTGCGGCCGGAGGGCGTGCGCACGGTGGCGGTGGTCACCCCGTGCTCGACCGGCAGCAGGATGGGCTGGCCCGCCTGCAGCTGCAGGCTCGACTGGTCGAGCCCGACCGGGCTCAGCCAGCGCAACCCCTTGGAGAGGATCAGGGGGAAGGCCACCCGCAGCGGGAAGTCGGTGCGGAACAGATCGAAGCCGAAGAAGAGCGCCTTGCGGTCGCGTTCCTCGAGAGCATAGATGAGCGGGCCGCCCACCGCCTCCACCAGGGTCTTGCCGGCCGCGAGCGGACGGATGCGCATCGCGTCCTCGATCGTCACCTTCGCGAAATCGATCTGACGCATGATCGGGTGCGTCCGATCCCAGTCCATGATGGTCGGGTTGTCGAGCCGGCCCAGCACCTCGAGCGGCACGTCGCCCGGCACGGTGTTGACGAGCACGAAGCGCCCATTGCCGAGCTTGGGCGGGCTCACGCTGTCGACCACCACCACGTCGAACCCTTCCATCCCGCCCTGGTAGGCGTCCGGCTTGCGCACCTCGAGCTTCACCTGCGGATCGGTGTGGAGCACCTTCTCGAGGAACAGGTTGCCCGGGCTCACCAGCAGCACCGAGAGGGTCCGGGGCGCCGGGATCACCGCGTAGGCCACGTTGTCGGCGTCGAGGTCGTCGGAGACGTCGAGGCGCAACTTGAGCACACCGCCCCGCTGCTCGCTGAACGGCACCACGATGGCGCGCCGCACCTGCGGGTCGAGGGTCAGGGTGCGCTCGGTGAGGGTCTCGTCGTCGAGGGTCAGTCGCAGCGAGAAGGTCTGCGGCTCGGTCGAGAAGTTGCCCACCGAGAAGAACGCCTGCGAGTTGTAGTTGCCGAAGTAGTTGCGCCGCACCGCCAGGCTCGTGATGCCCACGTTGTGCGAGCGACGCCCGACCCCGGTCCAGCGTACCCGCACGTCGTCGCCCTGCGCCTGCGCGGCCTCCGGATGCGCGCCGTCGGTGAAGACGTGGATCTCCGCGCGCGGATCCGCCCCGACCAGGGCCCGCGCGGTGCGGAGCCCCTCCGCGAGGCGGTTGGGCAGGTCGTGCCCCTCCATGGAGCGCAGGGCGGAGGCCACCCGGTCGTGCTCGCGGGTGAACGGCACCAGCACCTTCGGCTGCACGCCCGCCTCGATCACCATCACCTCGGCACCCTCGCCCAGGCGGCCGAGCAGCCCGAGCGCGGCCCGCTGCGCCTGCACGAAGCGCGACGGCGAGACGTCGGTGGCCTTCATGGAGGCGGAGGTGTCCATGACGATGGCCACCCGCTTCGCCCCCTGCCCCATCACGGTCACCGCGGGTCGGGCAAGCGCGACGGTGAGCGCGAGCAGGGCCAGGATTTGTAGAATGAGCAAGGGATCGCGCTGCAGCCGCTGGAAGAAGGTGGAGGCCTCGCGGTCGCGCAGGGCCGCCTGCCAGAGCAGGAGGCTCGACACCGGCACCTGCCGGCGGCGCACCTTCAGGAAGTACAGGAGGAGCAGCGGCACCGCGAGGGTGCCGAGCAGGAGGGCGAACGGGCTCAGGAAGTTCATGCCAGCAGCAGCCCCTTGAGCTGGCGGAGCATGAACTCCTCCACCGGCGTGTCGGTCACCACGCGGTGATAGGCGATCTCGTTGCCGCGGCAGAACTGCTCGGCGCGCTCGAGGAACTCGCGCAGGCGCTGGTGGTAGCCGCGCAGCGCCTCGCCGTCGAGGGTCAGGTCGCGGAGCTCGTTGGTCTCCGCGTCGAGCAGGCGCAGGTCACCGCCGAAGCCGGGGTTCATCTCGTCGGGGGCGAGCACGTGGAGAACGTGCACGTCGAAGCGCCGCTCCAGCAGCGCCTTGAGCCCGCGCTCGTAGCCGCTCGGGTCCATCAGGTCCGAGATCAGCACCGCGAGACCCGCCTCCCGCGAGCGCAGCGCGTAGGCGGCGAGCCCGTCGTTGAGCGAGGTGGCCCCGCCCGCCTCGATGCGCCCGAGGAAGTTCATGAGCGGCAGCACCTGGCTGCGCCCCCGCGAGGGGTTGAACCCCTCCGCCATCCGCTCCCGCACCACGCCGACTCCCACGCGCTCGAGCCCGACGAGCCCGATGAAGCCGAGCGCGGCGGCCAGGCGCGCGGCGTGGTCGAGCTTCGCCGGGTTGCCGAAGCCCATGGAGGCGGAGGCGTCGACCAGGAGGTGCAGGCAGAGGTCCTCCTCGTCGACGAAGAGCTTGAGGTAGAGCCGGTCGAGGCGCGCGTAGACGTTCCAGTCCACGTAGCGCAGGTCGTCGCCGACCCCGTAGGGCCGGAAGTCGGAGAACTCGACGCTGATGCCCTTGCGTGGGCTCCGGCGCTCCCCCTTGACCCGCCCGCGGAACGAGCGGCGGGAGAGCAGGCTCAGGCGCTCGAGCTGGGAGAGGAAATCGGCGGAGAGCAGCTCCTGGCCCGCGCGAACGGTGGCCACGCCGCTATTTCTCGTCCAGCGACTGGAAGTACTCCTTCACCTGGCTCTGGAAGTCGCGCGGCACCTGCTCCCGCGCGATGGACTCCTCCATCATCTTCCGGTACTGCCCGAGCACGCCCATGTACTGCAGGCGCGACGGCATCTGGGCCCCGCGCCCCACCATGTTGGTGTCGATGCCCTGCTTGCGGCCCGACCGCGCCTCGCCCTCCACCCCCACGTCGAACGGGCTGCCCCGCAGCCGCGCGGTGGCATCGCCCTTCGGCGCGCCGCTCTTGCCACGACCCGGCAGCAGGCCCTCGCCCTCCGGGAAATCGCCCTCGTCGCCCGGTCCGCCCTGCTGGCCGCCGCTGCCCTTGTCGCCGCGCTTGCCGCCCCGGCGCTCGCTCTCGCGCCCGCCCTTGAGCCCCTTGCCGTCGCGGCCGCGCTCCTCCATCGAGCGCATCTTGTTGAGCGCGCGCTCCATCGCCTCCATCGCCTTGTCGGTCTGCCCGCCCTCGAGCGCCTCCATGCCCTCGTAGGCGTCGCCCGACCAGTTGCTCTGGCCCTGTCCGCCGCCCTTGCGCCCGAGCCGCTCCATCTCGCTCAGCAGCTCGCGCAGCTTCTCGGGCGAGACCTTCTTGTTGGGGTCGAGCCCGCCGCGCAGGGCCTTGGCCTTCTGGAAGACCATGCGCGCCTGGCTCTGGGTGAAGTCGCTCTGGAGATCGGGCAGGCGCTCGAGCGAGTCCAGCATGCGGAGGCGCTCGTCACCCTTCTTGAGGAAGGAGTTGAAGTCGGGCGCGCGCCCGCCCAGGGAGGTGTCCTTGAACACCGCGGCCAGGTCGCCGGGCTGGCTCTGTCCCCCCCCGCCCAGGCGCGGGCTCAGGTTGCGCTCCTGCACGTCGGCGCGCTGCACCGGATCGCGCCGGGTGGCTTGCTTGCGGTCCGCCTGCTGGGCCTCCCCGCTGCGGTCGGCCGCGGGCTTCTCCTCCTCCTCGTCGCGCAACACCGAGAAGTTGGGCAGGCGACCCTGCGGGAGCGGAATGGGCGGCGCCGCCGCGAGGACCAGCCCGAACAGCAGGGGGATCGGCACGAGCCGGGCCTGGCGCGGGATCCGCCGCGGAATGATGCGCCGGACACCGACCTGACCCGCGCGCGTGATGGTGTCCGCGATCAGCGCGTCCACGACCGGGGTGCGGTCGGGGCGGTCGGCCCACTCGAGCGTGGTGCTGATGCGCTCCTGCAGCTGGTAGCCGCGATCGGCGAGCCGCGCGACCTCGCCGGCGGGGAGCTTCAGCAGGAGCCCGTAGAGGGCGCCCACCGCCGCGCCGGCCAGCAGGAGCAGCGCGGCGCCCGCGTAGCTCCACCACCCGAGCGACTCCTTGAACAGGAGCGGGACCACCGCGGCCACCGCGCCCCAGAAGAGCCCCCGCAGGCCGTAGAACTCCGCCCGCCGCAGCCGGATCTGCCGGGCGACGTCCGCGACCAGCCGCTCGATCACCGTGGGACCGGGCATCGACTGTCTCCTCTCCTACCTCAGGAACACCTCTTTCCCCGACCCACTCATCGCCTCGGCGGACTCGACGATCTGGCTCACGAGGTCGTCCACGTCCACGCCCGCGGCCTCGCCCTCGAAGTTCAGGATGAGCCGGTGACGCAGGGCGGGCAGCGCCATCGCCCGCAGATCGTCCACGCTCACGTTGAACCGCCCGTCCGACAGGGCGCGGACCTTGGCCCCGAGCACCAGCGCCTGCGCGCCGCGCGGGCTCGCCCCGTAGCGGATGTACCGCCGGGTCGTCTCCGGCGCCTTTTCCCACTGGGGATGCGTGCCGAGGACGATGAAGGAGGCGAGATCGCGCACGTGGGTCGCGATCGGGATCTCCCGCACCAGCTCGCGCATCGAGAGCACCTGCGGGCCGGTGAGCACGCGCCGCACCTCGACCGCGCGCACGTGGGTGGTGCGGTCGATGATCTCGGTCAGCTCCTCGAGGGCCGGGTAGCGCACCCGCAGCTTGAACAGGAAGCGGTCGAGCTGCGCCTCGGGCAACGGGTACGTGCCCTCCATCTCGATGGGGTTCTGGGTGGCGAGCACGAAGAACGGCGACGGCAGCGGGTGCGCGGAGCCGGAGACGGTGACCGCGCCCTCCTGCATGCCCTCGAGCAGCGCCGACTGCGTCTTGGGCGTCGCCCGGTTCACCTCGTCGGCCAGCAGGATGTGGCCGAAGATGGGGCCGCGCTGGAACTGGAAGTGCTTCCGCCCCTGCGCGTCCTCCACGATGATGTTGGTGCCGATGATGTCGCCCGGCATCAGGTCGGGGGTGAACTGGATGCGCGAGAACGACAGCTCGAGGCTCTCGGCGAGCGTCTTGATGAGGAGCGTCTTGCCGAGACCGGGCACGCCTTCGAGGAGGACGTGACCCCCCGCGAAGAGGCCGATCAGGACCTGGCCGACGACCTCGTTGTGGCCGACGATGATCTTGCCGACCTCGGCCCGGAGCGACTGGTAGGCGTTGACGAACTCGCTGACCCGCTGCTCCTGGGACTGGTTCGACACGGGAGGCTGCGCCATGAACGGCTCCTTTCCCGCCTTGGAATTGACTCATCATAGGGGGGCGTCCAACCCCCGTCAACTACTTGCCCCCACATCTCGACTCGTTTCGTGCTCGTCGCGTGTGCGACGTGCCAAAAATTCGCTCAACGCATCGCGTGGAGCACGGGAGAATCCCCGCGCGGGACGTCCTCGCGCGCGCTCGAGCGCGAGGGGAGGCAAGGAGCGTGCCGCTGTCGTCTAGCCGACCGCGGGGGTCAGGCGCGCGTACGCAGCGAGGTAACCGTCCGTCTCGCGATCGCGGCCGAACCGCGCGGTGACGCGCTCCCGCCCGGCCAGCCCGAGCCGGCCGCGGAGATCGGGATCCTTGAGCAGGCGGTCCGCCTTCGTGCCCAGCTCCTCGACCGAGCCGAATAGCAGTCCGGTGACCCCGTCTTCCACGAGCGAGCGATTGCCCGGGATGTCCGAGGCGAGAACGGCGCGGCCGAGGGCCAGGGCCTCGAGCACCGAGTTGGCCATCCCGCCCTCGGCGAGCGAGCAGTTGAGGACCACGTCGGCCGCCTCGAGCAGCGCCGGCATGCGGTGGTGCGGCACCGCGCCCAGGTGCCGCGCCCACGGATAGGACGGCAGCGTCTGCAGGAGGGCCTCGCCGACGGCAGGATCGAGGACGGGCCCGACGTAGACCAGTTCGAGGCTGGGATGCGCCGCGACCAGGCCGTCGAGCGGCTCGAGCGGCAGGAGCGGACGCTTCACGCTCCGGAGCCCAGCCGGGAAGAGCATGATCGGGCCGGGCGCGCGCTGCAGCGCGGCGGCGGGCGGCCAGTGTCCGGCGGGGGCCGGCTCGAAGGCTGCACTCTGGGGAATCACCACCAGACGCCCCGCGGTCTCGGGCATGGCGTCCACGATCACGGTCGCCATCGACTCGTCGAAGACGCTGATCGCGGCCGCGCCCTCCATCACCCGGCGCACCACCGGCGCCGAGTCCGGCTCGGCGAGGTCGTGGTTCACGTCGGTCCCGGTGACGGTCACGAGCAGGGGCACCTCGGCGCGCCGGGCCAGGCGGAGGGCGGCCGGCCCGGTGCGCATGGCGTGGAAGGCGTGCACGACCGCGGGCCGGAACTGGCCGATTTGGTGCTCGACCGCGGTCTCGGGCACGACCGACAGATCCCACACCCGCACCTCGACCCCGCGCTCCCGGAGCCCGCGCGTCACGCGGTCGACCGTGATCGCGTTGCCGCGCACCGACGGCGCGGCGAACGGTGTCAAGACAGCCACGCGGGCGGCCATGAGTGCGACGAGCCTACACTGGGGCCGCGCGGGAAGGCAATGTTAGGCCCGACCCCGCGGGCAAAGACCGACTTGCCTCGGCGCGGGCGTGTGTTAAATTTGCGTCACAGGGTCAGCGCCTCACCGGTGAGGGAGAACGAATGGACGGGTCCTCGCGGGAAATCGGTTGCCCGGAATGCGTGGAGCTGCTCGCCGACTACATCGATGGCACGCTCCCGCGAGATCAGACCGAGCAGCTGGAGTGGCACCTGGATGGCTGCCCCCCGTGCGTGGCCTTCGTCAATACCTACCGAGGAACCGTCGACGCCGCGCGCCGCCTCCGTGAGACCCCCGAAGCCAAGCTGCCCCCCGAGCTCCGCCAGAAGCTGATCGCGTTCCTGAAGCGCTCCGACGCCGCGCGCTAGACCAGCACCAGCCCCGGCTCCGCGGTCACCCGGCCGACCTCCCACACCGGCTCGCCGCGCCGTGCGAAGCCGTCCCGCACCGCCGCGACCCGCTCCGGGTCGACGCCGAAGAGCAGCCCGCCCGACGTCTCCGACTCGCAGAGCAGCTTGACCAGGGCCTCGGGCACCGCGGGGTCGATGCGCAGGCGGCCGCGGGCCCCGAAGGCGTCGTCCAGGTGACGCCGATTGCGGCCCATCCCCCCGCTGAAGGTGCCCGCCTCCGCGAGCGCGAGCGCCCCGGGCAGCAGGGGCAGGTCGCGGCTCCTGAGCGTGAGCCCGGCCCCGGAGGCCTCGACCATCTCGCTCGCGTGGCCGAGCAGGCCGAAGCCGGTGATGTCGGTGGCCCCGGTCGCGCCGGCCTCCTGCGCGACCTCGGCGGCGACCCGGTTCAGCCGGAGCATGCTCTGCACCGCCCCGTCCAGGACGGCCGCCTCGCACGCGTCGTTCTTCGCCGCGGTGGCGATCACGCCGGTGCCGAGCGGCTTCGAGAGCAGCACGCGCTGGCCCGGGCGCAGTCCCCCCTTCACGAGCACGCGGCGCGGGTCGACGCGCCCGGTAACGCAGAGTCCGTACTTGGGCTCCGCGTCCACCACGGTGTGGCCGCCCGCGATCACGCCGCCCGCCTCGCGCACCTTGTCGGCGCCCCCGCGGAAGACCGCTGCGATGATCGCCTTCGGCAGATCGCGCGGGAACCCGGCCACGTTGAGGGCGAAGAGCACCTGCCCGCCCATGGCGTAGACGTCGGACATCGAGTTGACCGCCGCGATCGCGCCGTAGAGATAGGGATCGTCGACGATGGGCGGGAAGAAGTCGACCGTCTCGACGATCGCCACGTCGTCGGTGATCCGGAAGACCGCGGCGTCGTCGCTCCGCCCGAGGCCGACCAGGAGATCGGCGTGCTCCTCGTGTCGGAGGTCGCCCAGCACGTCCTGGAGATCTCCAGGACCCATCTTCGAGGCTCACCCCGCACAGGCCGCGTACGCGGTCAGGCGGATCTCCTTGCCGGTCTTTGGATCGATGAAGTGGGGATCGATGAAGTGGGGATCGATGCGGCGGGGATCGATAGGGCGCGGATCCATCGGGGCGTACCGCCGGGAACGACGGTCAGCTCGCCTCGGCCTCGACGAAGGCGCGGAAGGCCTCGGCGAGCGGGGACCGGCTCCGCTCCCGGTGGGTGGCGAGGTAGAAGGCGCGGCTGATCTTGAGGTCCTGCACGCGGAGGCACCACACGCTGCCCGCCCGACATTCCTCCTCCACCGCCCGGCGCGACACGAGCGACACCCCGACCCCCGCCTTGACCGCCTGCTTGATCGCCTGGGTCGAGCCCATCTCGCCGACCACCCGGAACGCGCCGATGTCGGTCCCGGCGGCGGCGAGCGCCGACTCGAGCGCGGCCCGCGTGCCCGAGCCCTGCTCGCGCAGCAACAGCGGCTCCGCGCGCAGCTCGTCGAGCGTCACCAGCGGCCGCCCCTGCCAGGGATGCGTCGCGCCCACGATCAGCACGATGTCGTCGGGCAGGAGCTCGCGATACTCGATCGCGCGATGGCCCGAGCGCGCGCCGACCACGCCGATCTCGGCGCGGCCCTCCAGCACCCACTCGGTCACCGCCTGGCTGCCGCCGATCAGCAGGGTGATCGCGATGTCCGGGAACTTCTCCTTGAAGCGCCCGATCAGGGCCGGGAGGATGTACTCGCCCGGGATGGTGCTGGCGCCCACCAGCAGGTCGCCGCTCATGCGTCCCTGGAAGCTCTCCATCGCCTGCCGCGCCTCGCGCGACAGCGCGAGCATGCGCTGGGCGTAGCCGAGCAGCAGCGCGCCCCCCTTGGTGACGACGGCCCCGCGGCCGAGCCGGTCGAGCAGGCGCACCCCCAGCTCGTCCTCCAGGGTCCGGATGTGCTCGGAGACCGTCGGCTGGGTCAGGAAGAGCGACTGCGCGGCCCGGGAGAACGACCCGAGCTCGGCCACCTTGACGAAGATCTCGAGCTGGCGCAGATCCACGCGCCGAGTATAGGAGCGCGGCGGGGCGCTGTCCAGCGAGGGCGGGTCAGCCGAAACAACGAAGGGGCCCGAAGGCCCCTCGCGCGTGCACGTGTCGGATGACGGCGATCAGTGACAGCCGCAGCCGCCTCCGCAGCACCCCCCGCCCCCGGCGATGGGGCCGGCCGGCGCGTCGCCCGTGCGCCCGCCCACCTTCACCCCGACCACCGAGAGGCGGCGGCTGACCCGATCACTCTCGCACGACGGGCAGGCCACCGCGGTCGCCACCTGCATGAACTTCTCGAACTGCGCCCCGCAGGCCAAGCACCCGTATTCGTAGATCGGCATGGTACGGCTCCGGCTCCTCGCGCTGACGAGCGGCTACTGGCCGCCGCGCTGGACGTAGCTCTTCACGAACTCCTCGGCGTTCTCCTCGAGGATGTCGTCGATCTCGTCCAGCAGGTTGTCCAGCTCTTCCTTGATCTTCTTGCCCTTCTTGGAGAGGTCGGCGCTCCCCGCGCCGCCGTCGTCGCCCCCGCCCTCGTTGGGCTTGGTCGGCCTCGTCTCCTTCTTCTTCTGCTCAGCCATCGGACGTCACCTCCTGGCCCCGCGTTCGCGGAGCCGGTCTCAGGGCCCTAGACCGTCGGAAGCACGATCCCCTGCTGGCCCTGATACTTCCCCTGCCTGTCAGCATACGACGTCTCGCAGGCCTCGTCCGATTCAAAAAACAGGACCTGCGCGATGCCCTCGTTGGCGTAGATCTTGGCCGGGAGCGGGGTGGTGTTGCTGATCTCGAGGGTTACGTACCCCTCCCACTCCGGCTCGAACGGCGTGACGTTGGTGATGATGCCGCACCGCGCATAGGTGGACTTGCCCACGCAGATCGTCAGCACGTTGCGGGGGATCTTGAAGTACTCGACCGACCGCCCCAGCGCGAAGGAATTGGGCGGAATCAGCGCCACCTCGCCCTGGTAGTCGACGAAGGAGCGGGGGTCGAAGGCCTTCGGGTCCACGATGGTGGTGTTGATATTGGTGAAGATCTTGAACTCGTCCGCGATCCGGATGTCGTAGCCGTAGGAGGACAGCCCGAAGGAAATCCCGCCCTTGCGGACCTGGCGATCCTCGAAGGGCTTGATCATGCCCTTCTCCAGGGCTTGCCGCCTGATCCAGCGGTCACTCTTGATCACGGATATACCTTGGTCGGATCGTACTGCCTGGCGAGACGGCGAGTCAAGTCTGGGGAAGCCGTTCCCACGTCGCGCCGGTCGCGTCGACCGGCAGGTGGAGAGCGCGTCCCCCGATTCCCGCGCCTCGGAGCGCCCGCTCCATCGCCCGGACCACCGACTCCCCCGCGCGCGGGCGCGTGGCCGCGATCATCGAGGGCCCCGCACCGCTCAGCACGCAGCCGAGCGCGCCCGCCTCGCGCCCCGCGGTGGCCACCGCGTCCATCCACGGGAAGAGCCGGAGCCGGTAGGGCTGGTGGAGCCGGTCCTGCATCGCCTGGGCGAGCAGGTCGGCGCGGCCCGTGCCGAGGGCGGCCAGCAGCAGGCTCACCCGCTGCACGTTGAAGATCGCGTCGGCGCGCGGCACCGATTCCGGCAGCAGGGCGCGCGCCTCGCGGGTGGAGCTCTCGGTCTCGGGCACCAGCACCACCCACTCGATCTCGCGCGGCACCGGCAGGCTCACCGCGGTGACCTGCGGCCCGTCCGCGCAGGAGACCGTGAGGCCGCCCAGGATCGCGGCGGCCACGTTGTCGGGGTGCCCCTCCGCGCGGGTGGCGGCGGCGAGGAGCGCCTCCCGGTCGAGCGGCTCGCCCATGAGGGCGTTGGCCGCGACCAGCCCGCCGACCCAAGCGGCCGCGCTCGAGCCCAGGCCGCGGCTGAGCGGGATGCGGTTGACGCAGTGGACGCGCGCGCCCCGGAACGCGCGGCCCGCGACCTCGAAGGCGAGCGCGATCCCGCGCGCGACCACGTTCTTGGCGCCCTCGTCGAGGCGGCCGCTCCCCTCGCCCGCCACCGCGACCGAGACCCGATCTGCCTCCTCGAGCGTGACCTCGTTGTAGAGCGCGAGCGCCAGGCCCAGCGCGTCGAATCCGGGACCGAGGTTGGCTGAGGTGGCGGGCACCCGCACCCGGACGCGCATGGCAGAGAGATTACCCGCTTTCGCGGAGGCCGCCTAGAGCGGACCGAGGTAGAATGCGGAGGAACGAGCCGGCCGCCATGCCGAGGACCCTCATCGAGCCGCAGTTCACCGTCGAACACCTGTCCATCCTGGACAGCGACGGTCACCTGGACTCCGCCCTCGAGCCCCCGATCGCCCCCGAGGAGCAGAAGCGCCTCCACCGCGGGATGCTCCTGGGCCGCCGCTTCGACGAGCGCATGCTGCGCCTGCAGCGGCAGGGGCGCATCGGCACGTTCGCGCCGATCAAGGGCCAGGAGGCGGCCCAGATCGGCAGCGTCGCCGCCCTGCGCCGCACCGACTGGATGGTGCCTTCCTTCCGCGAGACCGCGGCCATGCTCTGGCGCGGCTGGCCGATGGAGAAGATCCTGCTGTTCTTCGCCGGCTACCTGGAGGGCGGGCAGCCTGCGCCCGACCAGCGCGACCTGCCGATCTGCATCCCGGTCTCCACCCAGCTCCCGCACGCGGTGGGCCTCGCCTACGCGGCGCAGTACCGCGGCGACGACGCGGTGGTGATGGCGTACTGCGGCGACGGGGCCACCTCCGAGGGCGACTTCCACGAGGCGATGAACTTCGCGGGGGTCTGGCACGTGCCGATGGTGTTCGTGGTCCAGAACAACCAGTGGGCGATCTCGGTCCCGCTGAAGAAGCAGACCCACTCCCGCACCATCGCCCAGAAGGCCCTCGCCTACGGCTTCCCGGCCCTGCAGGTCGACGGCAACGACCTGCTCGCGGTCCACGCGGCGAGCCTCGAGGCGGTCGAGCGGGCGCGCCGCGGCGACGGGCCGACCCTGATCGAGTGCGTCACCTATCGGCTAGGCGTGCACACCACCTCCGACGACCCCACCAAGTACCGCTCGACCGAGGAGGTCGAGGCGTGGGAGCGGAAGGACCCGCTCACCCGCTTCGGCGCCTACCTGCGGGAGCGGAACCTGCTCGACCCCGGCCTCGAGGAGGCGCTCGACGCGGAGATCGCCCGCGCCGTCGCCGCGTTCGAGGCGATCGGCCCGCCCGACCCGCTCGCCATGTTCGATCACGCCTACGCCACCCGGTCGGCCTCGCTCGAGGCGCAGCGGGCCGAGATGCAGGCGCGACTCGCCCCCGCGTCCGGGAGCGCGACGAGCGCGCCGGTGACCCACGCGCCCGCGCAGCGTAGCAGCGACGAGCCCGCGCCCGCGGAGCACCAGAGCCCGCCCATGCTGGGCCAGAGGCGACCGTGGCGAAGCTGAACATGGTGAAGGCCCTGAACCTGGCGCTCCTGCAGGAGATGGAGCGCGATCCGGACGTGCTCGTCATCGGCGAGGACGTGGGCGTCGACGGCGGCGTCTTCCGCGTCACCGAGGATCTCCATCGCAAGTTCGGGGGCACCCGCGTGGTGGACACCCCGCTCGCCGAGGCCGGCATCATCGGGGCCTCGGTCGGCATGGCCCTCTACGGGCTCAAGCCGGTGTGCGAGATCCAGTTCTCGGGCTTCGCCTTCCAGTGCTTCCACCAGATCGAGAACCACGTGGCCCGCTACCGGATGCGCAGCCAGAGCCGCTTCGGCTGCCAGATGGTGGTGCGCATGCCCTACGGGGGCGGGGTGCGCGCGCTCGAGCACCACTCGGAGAGCGAGGAGCAGTTCTACGCCCACATCCCCGGGCTCAAGATGGTCATCCCCTCCGGGCCGCGCAATGCCCGCGCCCTGCTGGCCGCGGCCATCCGCGATCCGGACCCGGTCATCTTCTTCGAAGCGAAGGCGCTCTACCACGCGGCCAAGGAGGACGTCCCGGACGAGATCGAGACGATGGAGATCGGGCGCGCCCACGTGGACCGGCCCGGCACCGATCTGACCCTGGTGGCCTACGGGGCGATGGTGCGGGTGGCGCGGGAGGTGGCCGAGCAGCTCCACGAGGAGAGCGGCGTCGAGGTCGAGATCGTCGATCTGCTGACCATCTCGCCGCTCGACCGCGAGACCCTGGCCGCCTCGGTGCGCAAGACCGGGCGCGCGGTCGTCGTGCACGAGGCCCCGCGGAGCTTCGGCCCCGGCGCCGAGATCGCGACCAGCATCATGGAGGGCGCGTTCCTCTCGCTCGAGGCGCCGATCCGGCGGGTGACCGCGAGCGACCTGCCCTTCGTGGGCTTCGCCCGCGAGCGCGCCAACGTGCCCGACGTGCCCCGCGTGCTCGCGGCCTGCCGCGAGACGCTCGCCTTCTAGCCCCGCCGCCGGGCGCCCCCCATGCCGCGCCAGTTCACGCTCCCGGACCTCGGCGAAGGCCTCACCGAGGCGGAGATCGTCGCGGTGCTGGTGCGCGAGGGCGACGTCATCCGCGAGGACGCGCCGCTGCTCGAGGTGGAGACCGACAAGGCGCAGGTCGAGATTCCCTCGCCCATCGGGGGGCGGGTCGAGAAGATCCACGTGACTCCCGGACAGACCGTGAAGGTGGGGGCCGTGCTCGTGACGTTCGCCGACAACGGGGCCGCCGCCGCGCCCGGCCCCGCGCAACCGGCCGCATCCACGCCGAGCGCGCGGTCGGCGTCGACCGCGACGCCCACCCGCGCGCCGGCCGCGCCCACCGGCCAGGCCGCGCCCGCCGCACCGACCCGCCTGCCCGCTCCCGCGGCCGCGACCGCGGGCCCGGTCGCGGCGACCCCGGCCACCCGGCGGCTCGCGCGCGAGCTGGGCGTCGATCTGCGCGCGGTGCGCGGCAGCGGGCCCGGCGGGCGCGTGCTCGACGCCGACGTGGAGGCCGCGGCCGCCGGGCCGCGGGCCGCCGCGCCCGCGGCGGCCGAGCCGCGCGCCGGGGCGCCCGCCCGCGAAGCGACGCCGCCGGGCCCGGCCAAGCCGCTGGCCGCGATCGGGGTCGAGCCGCCGCCGCTGCCGCGCTTCGAGCAGTGGGGCCCCGTCGAGCGCCAGCCGCTCTCGCACCTGCGACGGACCATCGCGGAGCGGATGACGCTCTCGGCCACCCTCATCCCGCACGTCACCCACTTCGATCGGGCCGACATCACCGACCTCGACGCGATCATCAGCCGGAACCTCGAGCGGGCGCGCGCCCGCGGCGTCACGCTGACGCTCACCGCCTTCCTGCTGAAGGCGGCCGCGCTCGCGCTGCGCGCCCATCCCCAGTTCAACGCGAGCCTCGACCCGGCCGCGGGCGAGATGATCCTCAAGGGCTACTACCACCTGGGTGTGGCGGTGGCCACCCCGCGCGGCCTGATCGTCCCCGTGCTCCGCGACGTCGACGGCAAGCCGGTGCTCGAGATCGGGCGCGAGCTCGGCGCCCTGGCCCAGCGCGTGCGCGACGGCAAGGCCACGCTCGAGGACCTCCGCGGCGGCACCTTCACCATCACCAACATCGGCGCGCTCGGCGGGACCGCGGCGATCCCGATCATCAACTACCCGGAGGTGGCCATCCTGGGGGTGGCGCGCGCCCGCCAGGAGGCGATGGTCCGCCAGGGCCAGGTCGTGCCGCGGCTGATGCTGCCGCTCACCCTGACCTTCGACCACCGGGTCGCGGACGGCGCCGACGGCGCGCGCTTCGCGAGCGAGATCGTGAGCCTGCTGGAGGCGCCCGAGCGCCTCGTCGGGGACCTCGGCTGATGGTGATGGGCGATCTGGTGGACGAGGTGGACGTCGCGGTGGTGGGCGGCGGTCCGGGCGGCTACTCGGCCGCGTTCCGCTGCGCGGAGCTGGGGCTCGAGACGGTGGTGATCGACGCGGACCGGCGCCTGGGCGGCGCGTGCCTCTTCGAGGGCTGCATCCCCAGCAAGGCGCTGCTGCACGTGGCCGCGGTGGTGAGCGAGGCGGAGCGCGCCAAGGAGTGGGGCGTCGACTTCGGCGAGCCGCGCATCTCGCTGGACCCGCTCCGCAAGTGGAAGCAGGAGCGGGTGGTGGGCAAGCTCGCGCGCGGCCTGGCGGGGGTGGCCAAGAGCAAGGGCGTGACCGTGATCGGCGGCCGCGCCGCCTTCGAGGACTCGAGCACGCTTCGCATCGAGGGCGAGACCCTCCAGAAGATCCGGTTCAAGCACGCGATCGTGGCCACCGGCTCCGAGCCGAGCCCGCTGCCCGGCGTCGCGCTCCGGAGCGACCGGGTCATGGACTCGACCGCCGCGCTCGAGCTGCCCGACATCCCGGAGCGGCTGCTGGTGATCGGCGGCGGCTACATCGGGCTCGAGCTGGGCACGGTGTACGCGACGCTCGGCAGCCGCGTCACCCTCGTCGAGATGACCGACGGGCTCCTGCCCGGCGTCGACCGCGACCTGGTCCAGCCCCTCCAGCGCCGGATCGAGAAGCTCTTCGCGGCCGTCCACCTCCGCACGAAGGTGACCGGGCTGCGCGAGACCGGCGACCGGATCGAGGCCGCGCTCGAGGGCCAGGAGCCCCAGGCGTTCGACCGGGTGCTGGTCGCGGTGGGCCGGCGTGCCCGCAGCGGCAGCCTCGGGCTCGAGGCCACCGGCGTCCGGCTCACCGACCGCGGCGGCTTCATCCGGATCGACGAGCGCGGCCGGACCGACGACCCGCACGTCTACGCGGTGGGCGACGTCACTGGCGAGCCGATGCTGGCCCATCGCGCCATGCGCCAGGGCAAGGTGGCGGCCGAGGCCCTCGCGGGACAGCCCGCTGCCTTCGACAACGTGGCCATCCCGGCGGTGGTGTTCACCGACCCCGAGATCGCATGGTGCGGGCTCAGCGAGGCTCAGGCCAAGAGTCAGGGAATGGAGACCAAGGTATCGAAATTCCAGTGGGCAGCGTCCGGCCGCGCGGCCACGATCGGGCGCGCCGACGGGCTCACCAAGCTGGTGGCCGAGGCCGCCTCCGGGCGCGTCGTCGGCGTCGGCATCGTGGGGCCCGGGGCGGGGGAGCTGATCGCGGAGGCGACCCTCGCGGTCGAGACCGCGGCCCTGGTCGAGGACATCGCCGCCACCATCCACGCGCACCCGACCCTCTCCGAGACGCTCATGGAGGCGGCCGAGAACCTGCTCGGCTAGCCCGGCCGTGCCCGAGTCGATCCGGGTCGCCGTGGCCTCCGGCGCGGTGACCGCGCTGCGCTACCCTGCCGCCGCACCCGTCACGCCGTTCACCCTGGTGCTGGGCCACGGGGCCGGAGCCCCGCAGACGAGCGACTTCATGGTCGAGTTCGCCTCAGCCCTGGCGAAGCGCGGTATCTCGACCGTGACGTTCAACTTCCCGTACATGGAGGAAGGCCGGCGGCTCCCCGATCGCGCGCCGATCCTGGAGGCCTGCTTCCGGGCGGTGATCGAGGCGGTGCGCGGGCCGGCTACCGCCGGGCAGAGCCGGCTCGTCATCGGCGGCAAATCACTCGGGGGACGCATGGCCTCGCACGTCGCGGCCGCCGGGCTCGACGGGCTGGCCGGCCTCGTGTTCCTCGGCTACCCGCTCCACCCGCCGGGCCAGCCGGAGAAGCTGCGGGCCGCGCACCTCGCGCGCATCCGGGAGCCGATGCTCTTCGTGCAGGGCGCGCGTGACGCGTTCGGCACGCCCGAGGAGCTGGCGCCGATCCTGGCCCCGCTCGGCCCGTCGGTGCGCGTGCACGTCGTGGCCGACGGCGACCACTCGTTCAAGGTGCCGAAGCGGGGCCCGGTGTCCCAGCCGCAGGTCTTCGCCCAGATCCAGGACGAGATCGCGCGCTGGCTCGGCGGGCTCTGAGCCGGACGCGGCTCAGCCCACGTCGATCTCCACCCCGCCCACGAGCTTCGCCAGGCCGTTGTAGAGCGCGGCCATGATCAGGGTCATCACGAAGCCCATGATCCCGTAGGTGATCGGGAGGAACACGACCGCCCCGATCCCGAAGAACGGGCCGGCGGGGTAGCCCCCGGCCTGACCGAGGCCGGTCATGGCGGCCACCAGCGAGAGCAGCGCGCCCATCGCCAGGCCCACGATCGTGTAGAGCAGGCCGACCACCTTCGCGCTCGAGAGGGGCCCTACCCGGTTGATGACCATGCGCGGCCTCCGTCGGTTAGAGACGCTTGAGCAGCCACTCGGGGGTGAGGCTGATCGCCCACGAGTTCAGGAGCACGTAGTAGTTGGTGGCCACCAGCACGCCCACCACGACCAGGAGCACCCCCGCCACCCGCTCCACCGTCGGGATGAACGGGCGATAGTGCTTGAAGAAGCGGAGGAAGCCGCCGAGGGCGATGGAGGAGAGCAGGAACGGCACGCCGAGGCCGGCCGAGTAGCAGAGCAGCAGGGTGATCCCCTGCCCCACCGTCTTGTCGTTGCTGGCCAGGGTGAGGATCGAGCCCAGGATCGGACCCACGCAGGGGGTCCAGCCGATGGCGAAGGTGAGCCCCACCAGGAAGGAGCCGAGCAGCCCGGCCGGCTTGCTGCGGATCTGCAGCTGCTGGGTCCGGCCGAAGAGGCCGACGCGGAGCACGCCCGCGATGTAGAGGCCGAAGACGACGATCAGCAGCCCGCCCCCGACGCGGATCCAGTCGCGGTAGTCGAGCAGGAACTGGCCCGCCGCGCTGAAGGAGGCGCCCAGGCTCACGAACACCACGCTGAAGCCCAGGATGAAGGCCACCGAGTGCAGGAGCACGCGGGTGCGGTCGCCCGCGGTGACCTCGCTGGTGAGCCGGTCGACCGACATCCCGGTGATGAAGGAGAGGTACGAGGGGAAGAGCGGCAGCACGCAGGGCGAGAGGAACGAGAAGAGCCCCGCCGAGAACGCGACCAGGACGCCGAGCGACTCGCTCACTTGAGCAGCGACTCGATGAGGGCGTGCGCGGCCTTGCCGTCCCACTCGCGCGAGCCGTTGGCGAAGAGGACGCGCTTGCCCTTGCGATCGATGATGAAGGTCGACGGCACCGCCCAGACCCCGTAGGTCTCGCGCACCGCCATCTTCGGATCGAGGCCCACCGGGAACGAGAGACCGAACTTCTTGACGAACGGGTTCACCACCGAGGCGCCCTGCGAGTCGAGCGAGATCGCGACCACCGCCAGACCGCGATCCTTGTAGGCCCGGTGCAGGCGCTCCATGCTCGGCATCTCCTCGCGGCAGGGCTCGCACCAGGTCGCCCAGAAGTTCAGGAAGACGACCTTGCCCCGCAGATCGGTCAGGTGGATCTGACGATCGTCCGGGGTGCGAACCTGGAAATCGGGGGCGTCCTTGACCGGCTTGGGCCGCAAGAGCGACAGCGCCGCCACCGGATCCTCGGCCGCGGCCATCCGACCGGGCAGGAGCACCGCGGCCAGGGCGACGAGCGCCACGACGACGCGGCTTTTCACTCGGCCAGTATACACCGCGGCCCGCGCGGGCCCGGGCTCCGGCGCTCGATCGGCGCCCTCGCGATTCTATGGTAGGGTGATGCACTCATGGCGGCGACGCCTCTCCCCGCGGTGACGATTCTCGCGGACGACCTCACCGGCGCCTGCGACACGGGCTGCCTGTTCGCGGGCGCGGGGCCGGTCGCGGTGACGGTGCCCGGGGTGCTCGGCGCGCACGATCGCCCGGTCGTCGCGGTCGACACCGAGACCCGCATGCTTCCCGACGCGGCGGCGGCCACCGTCCTGCGCGAGACGGCACAGCGCCTCCGGCCGCGGCTCGGGGCCGGCCCGGTCTTCAAGAAGATCGACTCGACGATGCGCGGGCCGGTGGCCGCGGAGGTGGCCGCGCTGCTCGAGCACGGGCCGCCGTTCGCGGGCGCGCTGGTCTGCCCCGCCTTCCCGGCCGAGCGCCGCGTGGTCCGTCATGGTCGTCTCCTCGTCGACTCCGTTCCGGTTCACGAATCTCCGATCGCCCGCGATCCCGGCTTCCGCGGCGCCAGCTCGGAGCTCGGCGCGCTGCTGGCCGGCCGCGTGCCGGTGGTCTCGCTCGCCCTCGACGACGTCCGCGCCGGGCACGAGAAGATCGCCCACCTGCTCGAGCAGCACCGCGGTGCGATGGTGGCCGCCGACGCGGAGACCGACGCCGATCTCGCGAGCCTGGCCGCCGCCGCGCTCGCGGTGCCGGGCACGCTGGCCGCGGGCTCCGCGGGCCTCGGGCGCGCGCTGAGCGAGGCGCTCGGCCTCATCGGGTCGACGGTCGCCCTGCCCGCGGGCGCGGCCCGGCTCGTGGTGGTGGGCAGCCTCCACCCCGCGAGCCGCGCCCAGCTCGACGCGCTCGCGCGCGCGGGAGCCGCGGTGGTGATCGTCGACGCCCGCGGCGAGGGCGACGTCGACGCCGCGATCGCCGCGCTCGGCCGCGGCGGCCCCGCGGTGGTGGCCAGCGGCAGCGCCCCCGCCCCGCGCGAGGCGATGGCCGCGCGTGTCGCGCAGGCCGCCGCGCGCATCCTGGAGCGCGCGCCCGCCGACCTTCTGGCGGTCACCGGCGGCGAGACCGCGCACGCCTTGATCCAGGCGCTGCGGCCGCAGCGCTTCGAGCTGCTCGGCGCGCCCGGACCCGGTCTGGCTCTGGGCCGCCTGGCCCTCGCGGGTCCGCGCGTCCTGCCCGTGCTCACCAAGGCGGGCGGGTTCGGCGGACCCGACCTCTTCACCACGCTCCTGGGAGGAACCCCGTGACGGCTGCTCGCGTTCCCGTGCTCGGCATCACCATGGGCGATCCCGCCGGGGTCGGCCCCGAGATCACCGCCAAGGCCCTGGCCCATCCGGAGGTCACCGCGGCCTGCCGCCCGGTGGTGATCGGCGATCGCTCGGTCATGGCCGCGACCCTGGCCCTGCTCCGCTCGCCGCTCGGCCTGCACGCGGTCTCCTCGGTGGAGGCGTGCGAGTTCCGGCCCGGCCAGCTCGAGTGCCTCGACCTCGGCAACGTGGATTGCGCCACGCTGCCCAAGTCCACCGTGAGCGCGGACGCGGGGCGCGCCGCTTACGCCTACATCGAGACCGGGGTGCGTCTCTGCCAGGCGGGAGCGATCGACGGCATCGTCACCGCGCCGGTGAACAAGGAGGCGCTCGCCGCCGCGGGCGTGCAGCACTCCGGCCACACCGAGATCCTGGCCCGGCTGACGTCGACGAAGGATTTCGCGATGCTGCTGCTGGGCAAGGAGCTGCGGGTGATCCACGTCACCACCCACGTGGCCCTCCGGCGGGTGCCCGACCTGGTGACGCGCGAGCGCGTCGGCCGCGTCATCCAGCTCGCCCAGCAGACCATGACCGGGCTCGGGCGGCCGCGGGCCCGCATCGCGGTGTGCGGGCTCAACCCGCACGCGGGCGAGGACGGGCTCTTCGGCGACGAGGAGAAGACCCAGATCCTCCCCGCCATCGAGGACGCGCGGCGGGCGGGCCTCGACGTGTACGGCCCCCTGCCCGCGGACACGCTCTTCTCGCGCGCGCGCGGCGGCGAGTTCGACATCGTGGTCGCGATGTACCACGACCAGGGCCACGTGCCGGTGAAGACCCTCGGCTTCAACTACGACGAGAAGAGCGGCACGTGGACCGGGCTCTCCGGCGTCAACGTCACGGTGGGCCTGCCGTTCCTGCGTGTCTCGGTGGACCACGGCACCGCCTTCGACCGCGCCTGGAAGGGCATCGCCAACCCCGAAAGCATGCTCGAGGCCCTCGACGTGGCCGTGCGCATGCTCACTTCCACGGCTTGAGTCACTACAAGATCGCCCAGATCGGCGGCGACGGCATCGGCCCCGAGGTGCTGGACGAGGCGGTGCGGGTGCTCGAGGCGACGCAGGGCGACGGGCTCCGCTTCTCGTTCGAGGCGGCGGAGGTGGGCGCGGCGCTCTACCGGCGCACCGGCGAAGACCTCCCCCGCGAGACGGTCGACCTCTGCCGGGCGGTCGACGCGATCCTGTTCGGCGCGGCCGGCCTCCCCGACATCCGCCACGCCGACGGCACCGAGCTGACCCCCCAGATCACGCTGCGGATGGTCCTCGACCTGTACGCGGGCATGCGCCCGGTCAAGCTCTACCCCGGCGTGCCGAGCCCGCTGCGACTGCCCGCGGACGGGCGCATCGACTACGTGATCTTCCGCGAGAACACCGAAGGCCTCTTCGCCTCGCTCGGCGGCGGCTCGAAGGTGGGTGAGGAGCTGGCGGTGGACACCCTGGTGATCACCCGCAAGGGCACCGAGCGGGTGGTGCGGCGCGCCTTCGAGACCGCGCGGGTGCGCGGGCACGGGGCGCCCGCGGACGGAGTCACCCGGGTCACGTGCGTGGACAAGGCCAACGTGTTCCGCTCCTACGCCTTCTTCCGCCAGGTCTTCCAGGAGACCGCGTGCGCCTACCCCGACGTGCGCACCGACTTCGCCTACGTCGACGCGATGAGCATGTACGTGGTGCAGGCCCCGTGGCGCTACGACGTGATCGTGCTCGAGAACATGTTCGGCGACATCCTCTCCGACCTGGGCGCCGCCACCGTGGGCGGTCTCGGGCTCGCCCCCTCGGGCGACGTGGGCGACCGCTACGCGCTGTTCCAGCCCTGCCACGGCAGCGCCCCCGACATCGCGGGCAAGGGCGTGGCCAACCCGATCGCGGCCATCCTCTCGGCCGCGCTCCTCTGCCGCTGGCTCGGCCTGCAGCATCGAGATCCCGCGGTGACCGCGGCGGCCGACCGCATCGACCGCGCGGTGGCCCGCGCGCTGACCGATCCCCGTGCCCACACCCGTGACATCGGCGGGTCCGCCTCGACGCGCGAGTGCGCCGACGCGGTGATCGCCGCCCTCTAACGGAAGAACGAGGATCCCATGGACCATCACGCACTCCACGAGCTGATCGCGCAGGTCAAGGCCGGCCGTCTCGACCGTCGCGCCTTCGTGCAGACCATGGTCGGGCTGGGCCTCACCGCCCCGCTCGCCGCGCAGATGCTGGCCTCCGTCGGGGTGGCGCAGGCCCAGCCGAAGGCGCCCGCGTTCAACCCGACGAAGCGCGGCGGCGGCGGGCTGCTCAAGACCCTCTGGTGGCAGGCGCCCACCCTGCTGAACCCGCACTTCGCCACCGGGACCAAGGACCAGGACGCCTCGCGCATCTTCTACGAGCCGCTGGCCGGCTTCGATCCGGACGGCAACATCATCCCGACCCTCGCCGCCGAGACCCCGACCGTCCAGAACGGCGGGCTCGCGCGCGACCTGACTTGGGTGACGTGGCGCCTCAAGAAGGGCATGACCTGGCACGACGGCCGCCCGGTCACCGCCGACGATGTGATCTTCACCTACGAGTTCGTCTCCGACCCGGCCACCGCCGCGGTGACCAGCGGCTCGTACCACGAGATCGCGAAGATCGACAAGGTCGACGGCCTCACCGTCAAGGTGACCTTCAGCAAGCCGCAGCCCTTCTGGGCCGACGCGTTCTGCGGGACCCGCGGTTCGATCCTGCCCCGGCACGTCTTCGACCCGTTCCGGGGCGCCAAGAGCCGGGAGGCGCCTGCGAACCTGAAGCCGGTCGGCACCGGCCCCTACCGCCTGCTTGATTTCAAGCCGGGCGACACGGTGCGGGGGGAGGCGAACCCGGCCTACCACGTGCCGAATCGCCCGTTCTTCGACGGCATCGAGATGAAGGGCGGCGGTGACGCGGCCTCCGCCGCGCGCGCGGTGCTGCAGACCGGCGAGTACGACTACGCGTGGAACCTGCAGGTGGAGGACGACATCCTGCGGCGGCTCGAGCAGGGCGGTAAGGGCCGCGTCAACATCTGGCCCACCGGCAATCCCGAGCACATGCAGTGCAACTTCTCCGACCCGTGGACCGAGGTGGACGGCGAGCGCTCGAGCGCCAAGACCACCCACCCCGTGCTCTCCGATCCGGCGGTGCGGCAGGCGCTCAACCTGCTGGTGGACCGGGCCGCGGTCCAGGAGGAGATCTACGGGCGGGGCGGGCAGACCAGCGCGAATTTCCTCAACGCCCCCTCGCGTTTCTACTCGAAGAACACCCGCTGGGAGTTCAACGTGGACAAGGCCAACCAGGTCCTCGACGCGGCGGGCTGGAAGCGCGGCGCCGACGGGGTGCGGGCCAAGGACGGCAAGCGGCTCAAGTTCGTCTTCCAGACCTCGATCAACGCGCCCCGCCAGAAGAACCAGGCCATCGTCAAGCAGGCGGCGGCCAAGGCGGGCATCGAGATCGAGATCAAGTCGGTGGTGGCCTCGGTGTTCTTCTCCTCCGATCCGGCCAACCCCGACACCTACCCGCACTTCTACGCCGACCTCCAGATGTACAACACCACCATGAGCGCGCCCGACCCCCAGTACTTCATGAACCAGTTCTGCTCGTGGGAGATCTCCCAGAAGGCCAACAAGTGGCAGGGGCGCAACGTGACCCGCTTCCGCAGCGACGAGTACGACCGCACCTACCGGACCGCCGACTCCGAGGTCGACCCGGTCAAGCGCGCGGCCCTCCTCATCAAGCTCAACGACATCGCGATCGCCAACGTGGTCGTGATCCCGGTCCTGTGGCGCAACGGGGTCTCCGGCTCGTCGACCGCGCTGATGGGCATGGACCTCACCGGGTGGGACTCCACCTTCTGGCGGCTGCCCTACTGGTACCGGCAGGCATAGGCCGGAAGCCGGCGCCCATCTTGACAGTTTCGGCGCCGAGGCCGTATAAGAGGCCATCCAACCGGTCGCCGAAGACCCACCCCAGGGAGGACCATCGATGCAAGAGCGCGAGCTGAGGCACATGATCGGCCAGGTGAAGGCCGGAACCCTGAGTCGCCGTGAGTTCGTCCAGGCCATGCTGGCGGTCGGGGTGACCGCTCCGCTGGCCGCTCAGATGCTGGCATCCGCCGGGGTCGCTCAGGCCCAGACCAAGGGCATCATGTTCAACCCCACCAAGCGCGGCGGGGGCGGGCAGCTCAAGGTCCTCTGGTGGCAGTCGCCCACCCTCCTGAACCCGCATTTCGCGACCGGCACCAAGGACCAGGACGGCTCCCGCATCTTCTACGAGCCGCTCGCCTCCTTCGATCCGGAGGGCAATCTCTTCCCGGTGCTGGCCGCCGACGTGCCGTCGGTCCAGAACGGCGGCGTGAGCAAGGACGGCCGGTCGGTGACGTGGAAGCTCAAGAAGGGTGTCACCTGGCACGACGGCAAGCCCTTCACCGCGGCGGACGTGGTCTTCAACTGGGAGTTCGTGAAGGATCCAAAGACCGCGGCGCGGACCATCGGCTCCTACACCGACATCGAGAAGATCGACGTGCTGGACAGCCACACCGTCCGGCTCGTCTTCAAGAAGCCGGTGCCGTTCTGGGCCAACGCGTTCTGTGGCGTGAACGGCATGATCGTCCCCAAGCACCTTTTCGAGGCCTACATGGGCGAGAAGTCGCGGGAGGCGCCGAACAACCTGAAGCCGGTCGGTACCGGCGCCTTCAAGTTCGTGGACTTCAAGCCGGGGGACATCGTGCGCGGCGAGCTGAACCCGAACTACCACATTCCCAACCGGCCCTTCTTCGATTCGATCGAGATGAAGGGCGGCGGCGACGCGGTCTCGGCGGCGCGCGCGGTCATGCAGACCGGCGAGTACGACTACGCCTGGAACATGCAGGTGGAGGACGAGATCCTCAAGCGCTTCGAGCAGGGCGGGCGCGGCAAAGCCGACATCGTCACCACCGGCAACATCGAGCACATCCAGTGCAACCAGACCGACCCGTGGACCGAGGTCGACGGCGAGCGCTCCAGCATCAAGACCAAGCATCCCTTCCTGACCGACCCCGCGGTGCGCCAGGCCCTGAGCGTGCTGGTCGATCGCGCCTCGGTGCAGGAGCAGATCTACGGGCGCACCGCCCTCACCACCGCCAACTTCCTGAACGCCCCCGCGCCGTTCGTGTCCAAGAACAACCGCTGGGAGTTCAACGTGGACAAGGCGAACCAGATCCTGGAGGCGGCGGGCTGGAAGAAGGGCGCCGACGGCATCCGCGCCAAGGACGGCAAGAAGCTCAAGATGGTCTACCAGACCTCGATCAACGCCCCCCGCCAGAAGACCCAGCAGATCGTGAAGCAGGCGTGCGCCAAGGCCGGCATCGAGATCGAGATCAAGTCGGTCACCGCGTCGGTGTACTTCTCGTCGGACCCGGCCAACCTCGACACGTACCCGCACTTCGCCACCGATCTCCAGATGTACACGGTCACCGAGACCGTGCCCGATCCCCAGGACTTCATGCTGCAGTTCACCCCCTGGGAGATCGCGTCCAAGGAGAACAAGTGGCAGGGCCGCAACATCACCCGCTGGCAGAGCGAGGAGTACGGCAAGCTCCACAAGACGGCCGAGGCCGAGGTGGATCCGGTCAAGCGCGCGGCGCTGTTCATCCAGATGAACGACATGGTGATCAAGAACGTGGTGGTGATCCCGGTGGCCTGGCGTCCGCGGGTCTCCGCGATCAGCAACAAGCTCAAGCTCACCCAGAGCGGCTGGGACTCGGACTTCTGGCAGCTGCCATTCTGGTACAAGGAGTCCTAGCCCGCGCGGCGAGAGAGGCCCATCTGCCCCTCTCGCCGCCCGGGGCGACGACGCCATGTCCAAGTATCTGCTGAGGCGGGCCCTGATCATGATCCCGGTGCTGGCGGGGATCAGCCTGGTGCTGTTCACCGTGCTGGCCCTGGCCCCCGGGGATCCGTTCGAGGAGCTCGCCACCAATCCGAACGTGCCGCCCGAGGTGCGCGCCAACCTGCGCGCCCAGTTCGGCCTCGACGATCCGATCCCGGTCCGCTATCTCCGCTGGTTCAGCTCGATGATGAAGGGCGACTGGGGCTTCTCGTTCGTGAGCCGCATCAACGTGGGCACCCTGATCATGCAGCGGCTGCCCACCACCCTCTGGGTGCTGGGGCTGGCCCAGCTCCTGGGTCTCCTGGTGGCCCTGCCGGTGGGGATCTACGCCGCGATGCGCCCGTACTCGCTCTTCGACCAGATCGCGACGACCTTCGCGTTCGTCGGCTTCTCGCTGCCCACCTTCTTCACCGGCATCCTGTTCATCCTCTTCTTCAGCATCTACCTCGACTGGCTGCCGTTCATCTACCGCGCCGACATCGGCGCGACCGGCTGGCGCTGGTACTGGGAGAACGCGCGCCAGGCGATCATGCCGGTGGCGGTGCTCGGCCTGGCCCAGGGCGCCTCGATGACGCGCTTCGTGCGCTCTGCGATGCTCGAGGTGATCCGTCTCGACTACATCAACACCGCGCGGGCCAAGGGCCTCACCGAGAAGGTGACGATCCTCAAGCACGCGGTGCGCAACGCCCTGATCCCGGTGGTCACCCTGGTGGCCCTGCAGATCCCCGGCATCTTCACCGGCGCGGTCATCACCGAGCAGATCTTCCGGGTGCCCGGGATCGGCTCGCTCCTCATCACCTCGATCCTCGCCAACGACACCCCGGTGATCATGGCCATCACCTTCGTATTCTCCTGCCTGGTGGTGATCTTCAACCTGGTGGCGGACGTGCTCTACGGCTGGCTCGATCCGCGCATCTCGTTCCGCTAGCCGATGACCCCGCCCGACGGCGTCGCGTCCGAGGCGGTCTCCCCCGCGGCGGCCCCCGCGCGCGCCCGCGGCACCGAGTCGATGCGGAGCGAGGCGTGGCGACGCTTCCGCAAGCATCGGCTCGCGAGCTTCGGGGCCGCGATCCTCCTCGTGATGGTGATCGCGGTGATCGCCGGCCCCTTCGTGTACCGCGTCCCCATCGACGAGATCGACTTCAAGGCCAAGCTGAAGGCGCCCACCGTGGCCCACCCGCTCGGCACCGACGACCTCGGGCAGGACCTGCTGGCCCGCATGCTCTACGGCGGGCGCATCTCCCTCGCGGTGGGCGTGGCCGCCATGCTCATCGCGATCACCGCGGGCACCATGATCGGGGCCACCGCCGGCCACCTGGGCGGCACCGTCGACCACGTGCTGATGCGCCTCACCGACCTCTTCCTCTCGCTGCCCCAGCTCCCCCTGCTCCTGCTGCTCGCCTACCTCTTCCGCGACTCGCTCAAGAAGGTGCTCGGCCCCGAGATGGGCGTGTTCATGCTGATGGTGGTGGTCATCGGCGGCCTGCGCTGGATGCCGGTGGCCCGCCTGGTGCGCGCCCAGTTCCTCTCCCTCCGCGAGAAGGAGTTCGTGGAGGCGGCGCGCGGGCTCGGAGCCGCGCCGCTGCGCCAGGTGCTCCGCCACATCCTGCCCAACGCCATGGGGCCGGTCATCGTGGCCGGGACGATCGACGTGGCCGCCGCCATCATCGCCGAGTCGTCGCTCTCCTTCCTCGGGCTCGGCTTCCCGCCCGACATCCCGACGTGGGG
>Ga0207665_10000427_pt1 | contig 29027 bp, 24 predicted proteins | sample LARL112metaG_FD_184351 | JGI IMG/M metagenome (GOLD analysis project Ga0207665, IMG submission 184351) | Corn, switchgrass and miscanthus rhizosphere microbial communities from Kellogg Biological Station, Michigan, USA - LAR L11-2 metaG... | ecosystem: Host-associated > Plants > Roots >... | reverse complement strand
GCGAGCGTCGGCGCGAATGATCACGAAACGCTCCCAGCCTTCGCGGTCGCCTTCGATTTCGGGCCGCATCTTGCGCAGGAAGCTTTTCTTGAACTTCAAGATTTCACGGACGTTCATGCTCATGATGAGCGGTTCGGTCGCGGCGATGGGGCCGTCCACCAGCAAGACGTTGTCGAACTCGTCGTCGGTGGGGGGCAGGATGCTGGCGCGCTTGTTGACCTCGGTCGGTTCGATGAGGTCGAGCACCGAGAGGTGCTGCACGTTCAGCACTTTATCCATGCCTTCCAGGCTCAGGCCGCGCTTGCGGTTAAGGAAGTTGGAGATGTGGGCCTGCTTGAAGCCGGTCTGCTGGGCCAGGCGGATGCCGGTGAGCTCGCCCTCTTCAATGCGGTCCCAGAGCGTTTTGCGCAGGTTATCCTGCAGAGCCTTGAATTTCATGCGAAAAGTATAGCACCGGCTTATAGCGTGGGGATATTAACAAGTGAAGTTGAACATCTGAAAGGAAATATAGTTCTTGACATCGCTGGCTTTCAGCTATAGGCTATGCGGCATTATTAGCTCATATGTGGTATGACTTGGAGCAATCATGCAATTCGTACAGCCCGGCGAGGAAGAGCGCGGGTTCGGGGAGTTTCGCCGCTAGGTGCGCGACTCGGAACTGCTCTCGGCATCGCTGGAGAAACTTTTATCCGCAATTCATTTTACGGGCCGGGTCAGCGTAGTCGTTCAGAACGGACGGGTGCTAAAGTCCGGCTACGAGGAGGGCTACGTCCGAAGCAGACCAGAGTAAGCAGGTGACAGGTCACAGGGAAACAGCAGGGAGAGCTGGGAAGCAGTTCGGTATTCATAACTAAATAGCGCAAGCAGGTCATCGTAAGAGCAACGAGCCCTGCGTCCGGGAAACCGGCGCGGGGCTTTTTTATTTTAGTGCACCCATTCATAACGCAGTGCCTTCAGGAGGCAATTATGGAAAGTCTGGAAGATGTGCTGGTTCCGATGGAGTTGAAGTATTGCGAGCGGTGCGCGCTAGGATGGGGCACCCCTTGGTTCGGGATGGCGCGTGGGAGTGCATGGGGCCTTCGCTTCGCGAAGGATGACAATGAGTTTCGTGGTTACTTATTTTGTGAGGATGGGATGAGTGTGAAAGCGGTGACGAAGAAGAAGGCAAAGAAGGCCAGCAGGAAGCCCTCAACGAAGAACGCGGCCAGCAAGCCGGTGGATGTGTCGGTGACGCACGACAAAATTTTGCATGTGATTGCCGAGCACGCGGAGGCAATGACCGAGGCTAATGCCACGGAGGCGGAGAAGGGGCATTTGCCGGCGTTCGAGTATTTGTTTGAACTGCTGGGAATTTATCCGGCGCCGGCCGTGAAGGAGCCGGAAGCCGAAGACAGCAATGACCTGGCACGCGTTCTATTGAACCGGTTCGATTTTCCGTACAAGGGGCCGGGCGATGAGGAAGCCGCGCAAGGGCCGAAGGATGGGGAGTTGGTTCCGGCGGGAGTGAAGGACGATTCGGTAGAATGACGAGATCGGGTGACAGGTCTTGGGTGTTAGGTGCTTGGTCTTCGGCTGCGCGGGGAGCGAAACTTTCGCATGGATATGACATGGGTGACCGGCCGGATTGCGGTCGGAGGCGGGATCTGGAACGAAGAGAACATGGCCGCGGTGGCGCAGGCCGGGGTTTCGCACGTGATCGACATGCAGATTGAGTTCGATGACACTCCGCTGGCGGCGCCGTTTGGGGTGGAAGTTCTGTGGAATCCGATTGACGATGATTTCCTGCCGAAGCCGGTGGAGGTTTTTCAGCGCGGCGTGGAATTCGCGATCGAAGCGCTGGATCAGCCGGGGACGAAGCTGTTTATCCACTGCGCCGCGGGAGTGCATCGGGCACCGATGATGGGGCTGGCGCTGTTGTGCGCTTTGGGATGGAAGTTGAATGACGCGATCCGGTTGATTGAGACGCGTCGGCCGCAGGCGGATTTTGCGGATGTGTATGTGCGGAGTGTGGAGAGATTTTTGAGTGGGTATGCGGCGGCGCGGAAGTAGTTTTCTGGAAGATCTTGAAACGCAGAGGACGCAGAGAACTGCCGCAGAGGTCGCAGAGGAAACTCTCAGATCGAGGCAGCTGTGGGATCCCACGTTTCGAAAAGCGCGAAACGTGGAGCACCCCTGGTTGTGGAGGGATTGTAGAAAATCCTAGATTGAGGCAATTGTGGAATCCCGCCCTAACGTCGCAAAGAGCGCGCGTTAGGATGGGGCACCCTCGGGCTTGTTGGGATTGAAGGTTTGGTTATCAGGAGGAAGGCAGGTTGGATGGTCGACGCCGCCCGGAGGGGCGGTTTTTTATTGGGATGCTTTCGGTGTTGCTGGTTTGGTGGGGAGCGCTGGTGGGAACGGCAAACGCGGCGAATGGCGCGCCTGCTACTACGCGAATAAGCGACATCGTGTATCAGGGGGATGGCTCGCCCGCCTCCGGAGTTTTGTTGATTTCATGGCCAGCCTTCACAACTTCGGATTCCAAGCCGGTGGCCGCCGGGACGAAGAGCGTCACGCTCGGTAGCGGTGGATCGTTGGCAGTGGACCTGGTGCCGAATACCGGCGCGACGCCGAGCGGGAGCTACTACCAAGTTGTATTCCAGCGCAGTGAAATTCGCAGAAGTGTTTTCGACAAGATCGTGAGCGCGGTGATTGCGACGATTGTGAGCGTTCTGATTGCGCTGCATGACCATTTGTGGAGATAGGTTTTTGGTCACAGGTCACAGGTCACAGGTCTGAGGTCCAGGGTCATATCGGCTGGCATGGTACTTGATTTCTGCATAACAACTAGGACCTAACAGCTGCGACCTGAGACCACTTCAATTTCATCTTTCAAACAACAATTCACAGGAGCTAATCATGAACTTCGTTCAGAAGTTGCTGCAGGGGATCGCCTTCCTCCCGACAATTGTGAACTCGATCGAAGGGATGTTTGGCGGCCACACCGGGGAGCAGAAGAAAGAGTCGGCCATTTCGTTCGTGGCAGCCGCGCTTCAGCTTACCGAATCGGTCGCTAACCGCGAAATCGTTGACGAGCAAAAATTCAAAAACGGCCTAAGCAAAATAATCGACGGCACGGTGGCGTGCCTGAATGCATCGAGCTGGGCGAAGACCGGAGTGCGGCAGTAATCAAAACGTAATGAGGAGTGAGTATGTCATTCGGTTGCAAAAATATCGGACACTTCTTCGCGACGGTTGCGGGAGACATCGTGAAGGGAGCGCGGGCGGTGGCCAGCGTGATGTTGAAGGCTCAGAAGGCAGAGCCGGAGATTGAGGCGCTCAGCAGCCTGATTTTCACGCAGGCAGTAGAGTTGGAACGCGGCGCTTTCGCGCTTCTGGGACTGGCAGCACACGCTGTGTCAGAGGCGAGCGATGCGGCCGCGGCAAATGGGATCAACATCGCGCTTGATCAGCAGTTGATTGCAGACATCAAAGAATTGATTGTGGCGATTGAGGCGTACGCGAAGTCTGCGGGCCTGACCAAGCCGGCGGCGGCGAAGTAAGCCGCTTTCAGGCGCGCAACAGAAAGGGCAGCGGAAGCACTAGCGCCCGCTGCCCTTCTGGATATTGTGCTGAGGACCGATGCGGCGGCAAAGACGCCCACTACCTCGGCGGCTAAAGCCGGACTGAGTTGGGTGGTTTGCGGCCCAACTACAGTCGGGCCCTTCCCGGTCCTGCCAATCGCGAAGCCGACGGGCGCGGACGCCTGTCGCTCCATTGAGTTCAGCAGATGGTATTCAGTGGCAGTTACCCGACGTCTTCGCTCCAGCCTTCCAGCGTCTTTTTCACCACAACCATGAACTGGTCGGCCAGCGCGCCGTCGATGAGGCGGTGGTCGTAGCCGAGCGTCAGGTGCACGACCGAGCGGATCGCGATCGAGTCGTTGCCGTCTTTGTCGGTGATGACCATGGGCTGCTTGGTAATGCCGCCCACGCCCATGATCGCAGAGTTCGGTTGGTTGATGATGGGCAGGCCGAACACGGCGCCGAACTGGCCCGGGTTCGTGATGGTGAAGGTCGAGCCTTCCACGTCGGTGGGCATCAGTTTCTTGCTGCGGGCGCGCTCGCCGAGATCGGTGATACCGCGCTGCAGGCCGAGGAAGTTGAGTTCGTCGGCGTTCTTGAGAACGGGAACGATTAATCCCCAGTCGAGAGCCACGGCGATTCCTGCATTCACGTGGCGGTGATAGCGGATGTTGTCGCCATCGAGTGATGCATTCACGATTGGATACTGCTGCAGGGCGATGATCGCGGCACGCACAAAGAACGGCATGAAGGTAAGACGGGCACCGTTACGCTGCTCAAATCCGTTCTTCAGCTTGTTGCGCAGGTTGACGATGCGGGTCAGGTCCACTTCGAACATGCAATGGACGTGAGCACTGGTGCGACGCGACTCGATCATGCGCTGCGCGATGATCTTGCGCATCTGGCTCATCGGGACGACGTCGCCGGGGATGGCAGCCGGTGCGGGACGCGGTGCCGGAGCAGTAGCGCTCGGACGTGCGGTCTGTGCCGCACCGTCGGCTTGAGGTTCGGGCGAGATCTGTGGCGCTGCGGTCGGGCCTTTCTCGATGAAGGCCATGATGTCTTGCTTGGTGATGCGGCCGCCCAGGCCAGTACCCGTCACTTGCGACAGCTCAACATTATTTTCACGTGCGATTTTGCGAACGAGTGGAGATGAACGGACGTCTTCGTCATGCGATTCGGTTTCGGCTTGCGGGGGCTCCGGGGCTGCGGCCTGTTTGGGCGGCGGAGCGGATTCTTTCTGCTGGGGCGCAGGTGCGGATGGAGCCTGAGCGGCAGCTTTCTTGGCTGGTGCTGCGCTGCCTTCGCCGTCGGCGGCAATCGTGCCCACGATCGTGTTGACCTGCACGGTGTTGCCTTCGGTGACCATGATTTCCTGCAGCACGCCGGAAGCGGGAGCAGGAATCTCGGCGTCTACCTTGTCGGTGGAGATCTCGAACAGAGGCTCGTCGCGCTGGACCTTGTCGCCCGGCTTCTTCAGCCACTTGGTGATGGTGCCTTCAAAAATAGATTCGCCCATTTGGGGCATGATGACGTCAGTCGGCATAAGTTCCTTCCGCACGGCCCACGGGTATGAATTTCGGGCCAGGCACAAATCCCTATTATATAAGGAGGCAGGTGCCCGCAGGCAGGCCTGTCCAAGGGGGTTCGGTCACGCTCGCTCAACCCCGTAGTTCAGTGTTTGTCGTGGTCGTCGTGCCCTTCATGCTCGTCGTGGCCGGCTTCTCCCCCGGGAGGCGCCACGCCGAACGCGTTCTTCCAGTAGTCCTGAGCCGGACCGGGCAGCTTCTCCATGTGGGACAGGAAAATCGTGACTTTCCACATGTCCTGGTCGCTGAGCACTTTGTCCCATGCCGGCATACCGGTATAGCGGATGCCGTTGCGGATCACGAAGTAGTTGTGCGAATCGGGATCATCGGGTGGGTGCAGTACGAGCTGCGGGGGCGGAGGGTAGAACGATCCGGCCTGCGGAGCCGGCTTCTTGTCGAGGGCGCCGTGGCAGCCCGCACAATTCATGGTGTAGAGCTTCATGCCGTCGATCAAGTTTTCAGCCGAGGGCAGCACCGGGCTGGTGATGTTGCCGGCGTGCTTGTCGGTGTAGGCGTCCACCGCGCTCATGGCCAGGTGGCGTTCCCAATGGGGAGGTTGCACGTTCGCCTGCGTGGGGACGAACCCGAGCAGGGCTGCTCCCATGCCTCCCAGAATCAGTACCGCCAATGTGACGACGACGCCAAGAATAAAGTTGCGCATCAGACCTCCAGAATATGAACGTTTTTCGTCGATGTATGCAGCAACTACCAGAACGGAGAATGACGGAATCCCAGTGCTGCCAACCGGAGAATCTCTATCATAAACGAGTCGGGGCCGGGCGAGGAGATGGAAGGGCTTCCCCCAGGTCGCCGGGGGTGAGATGCGCCTGCCCGGGCTTTCGCAGAGTTTTCTTTGCAGGGCGGGAAAGTATCAGTAGGCACGCAGTTTGCGGGCTTCGCGAATTACGTCACTAACTTTCGGCAGAAAGAACTCCTCCTGCGGCGGCGAGAAGGGCACGGGAGTGTCGAGTGCCGTGAGCCGGACGATTGGGCCGTCGAGCGCGTCGAAGGCTTCTTCGTTGATGATGGCGCTGATTTCGCCGGCGATGCCGCCGGTGCGCACGTCCTCGTGCAGGATTAGGACTTTGTTCGTGTGGCGCACTGTTTCCGCGATGGCTTCGCGATCGAGCGGTGAGAGCGTTCGCAGATCGACGACCTCGAGTTCGATCCCTTCAATGCTCAGTTGCTCGGCCGCCTCGAGCGCTACGTGCACCATGGCAGCGTAGGTGATGATGCTGAGATCGCGGCCATTTCGGGCGACGCGGGCCTTGCCGAGCGGGACGATGTAGTCGTCGGCCGGGATATCTTCTTTAATGCGGCGGTAGAGATACTTGTGCTCGAAAAAGATGACCGGGTTGTTGTCGCGGATGGCAGCCTTGATAAGGCCCTTGGCGTCGTAAGCGGTCGCGGGACAGACGACTTTGAGGCCGGGCGTGTGCACGAAATACATTTCTGGATTCTGCGAGTGGAACGGCCCGCCGTGGACATTGCCGCCGCTCGGCCCGCGGACTACGAGCGGCGCCGGCGCGCCCCAGCGGTAGTGGGCCTTCGCGACCATGTTGGTGATCTGGTTGAAGGCGCAGCCGATGAAATCCATAAACTGAAATTCGGCAACCGGGCGCATGCCGGTGAGCGCCGCGCCGAAAGCAGCGCCCACAATCGCGGATTCAGCGATGGGCGTGTCGATGACGCGCTCGGGGCCGAAGCGGTCGATGAAGCCGTCGGTGACTTTGAAGGCGCCGCCGTAAATGCCGATGTCCTCGCCAATGCAGAACACGGCAGGGTCGCGCTCCATTTCTTCCCAGATTCCCTGGCGGATGGCTTCGAGATAGGTGAGGGTGGGCATGGGTGGCTAGTGGCTCATGGCCGTTGGCTGATCGCAAACAGTTCAGCTCGTCGGGCCTTCTTTCCAGCGGATGATCACGCTTTCGAACTCCCTGAGTTTTTGTCATCCCGAGCGAAGTCGAGGGACCTTGTGTTTGATACCACTCAGCCGCCAGATCTTTCCACCCGGGATTGAACTTCGCGATCAACCAGAGTTTCTTCTCGCGGCGCCAGCCCTTCAACTTTTTCTCGCGGTCAATGGCATTGCGCACATCCTCGAAGCACTCCCAGTATACGAGGCGAACTGCATTGTAGTCGTCGGTGAAGCCTTCTAAGGCATGAGTTTTGTGCTGCCAAACTCGCCGATAGAGATTGTTGGTCATGCCAATGTACAGAGCTCGGCGCGATGCACCCTGCAGATATAGACGTAATAGCGATGCTCGCGGCGCATTCGCTCCCCGGAAACGCAAGGTCCCCTCCGCAGATCGTTCGCAAGCGAACGATCTTCTCCGCTCGGGATGACAGACTGAAAAGAATAGAGGATTGAGCGAGAACGACTTGGTGACGACCGTCACCGGTTGAAGGGCAATCTGTTGCGGCGATGTAGTTTTACAGGCGGTTCGTGTGCTGATCGCTCTCCCGAATTGTCATCCCGAGCGGAGTGAGGCGACCGCCGAACGAAGTCGAGGGACCTTGCGTTTTCGTCGGTGAGCGAAAGGACGGACAATCGAACTAGCTTTCAGTTCACCTACTTCAAGTGCACCGTAGCCTCTTGACGTCGAGTTAAAGTGCTCTTGCCCGCCTTGACTCTCGGTGTCGCGTACTTGGGCTTGATCTCATGACACGATGGATCGCAATACGGCCTTCCCACGGCGCTCTCCGGTTCCGGCATGGGCGAGGCCACGGCAAATTCGCGATCGGCTTCCAACTGTGTATCGACTTCCCCGATCAACCTTTCGTTCTCGGAGCGCGTCAGCCACTTCTTGAGGTTTACGAGGTAATTTTCAAAGCGTGCAATCGGATCGCGCTTTTTCCAATACTCGAACAAAGCTTGAGGTACGTACTCCGCCGCATCGTGGATGGCGTGGCCTTTCATGCGCATCATCTTGGCTTCGATCAGCGTCGGGCCTTCGCCGCGGCGCGCGCGTTCGCAGGCTTCGTGGGCGGCGTCGTAGACCTGGCACGGATCGGTGCCGTCGACGATGACGCCGGGAATTCCATAGGCGATTGCGCGCTCGGCGAGGTCTTCGACTCGAAATTGCATGTCGGCCGGAGTCGAGTATCCCCAGAGATTATTTTCAACGAACAGTACCAGGCCCAGGTCTTGGACGGCAGCGAAGTTGAGGCCTTCGTAGGTGACGCCTGTCGACTGGCCGCCATCGCCTATGTAGGTCATTACGGCAATGTTCTTGCCTTGCATGCGGGCGCCCAACGCGACCCCGGCCAGCACTGGAATCAGATCGCCCAGCGTGGAGATCGGTGCGACTACGTTGCGTTCCTGAATGTCTCCAAAGTGCGACGACGCGTCGCGGCCTTGGGTGGGCGATCCAGCCTTCGCCATGTACTGCATCATGATGTCGCGCGGCGAAAATCCACGCACGAGCAGTGAGCCCTGGTTGCGGATCATGGGTCCCAGCCACTCGTCGCGCTTGAGCGCAAACGCCGAAGCGCACGAACACCCTTCCTGGCCCAAGCCGAAGTACACTCCACCGACGACTTTGCCCTGCTTGTACAGATTCTCCAGCGCCGCTTCCATCTTCCGGTTGAGCAGCATCCAGCGATAGATATCGACGCACTGCGCTTTGCTCAGGTATTTCGAATCGCGAATCGGCGGGACGGGCGCATTTAGTGTGCCCAAGACTTCGTAGCGGACGGAGTCGCCGTCACGCACCTGGCGCAGTTCGAAATGTGGCTTTTCCAGACGGTAGTCAACGATCGTGTAAGTGCGCTGTGATGAAGTTGGGCGCCTCGGGGAAACGGCGGCGCGCTTGTGATGTGAGGACTGCGCGCGTGTGGCTTTGGGCTTGGTCTTCTTCGCCATCAGGAACCGCGAAAGGAATGCTAAATCGTTTGCAGCGTCATGACCACTCGGTCAGGCCCAGTGACTCTCATCCTCTTTATGGAGCCTGCGCAGTTCCTCGGGCGGCCGCGCCGGAACGCCGACCTTCTCATCAAGCAACGCAGCCAGCGTTTCCAGCCAAAGGACCTGGCTGTGAAAGACGGTGCCAAAATGTCGGGCTGCAAGATGAGCAACGTTCTGAAGATCCACGGGCCGACCCAGTTCCTTCTGCATCGACGTCACCGGCTTGTTCACAATCCCGCACGGCACGATCAAGTCAAAGAAACTGAGATCGGTGTTCACGTTGAGGGCGAAACCGTGCGAGGTCACACCACGCGAGATGTGGACGCCGATGGCGGCAATTTTGCCTTGCTGATTGCTATTGTGTTGCCTTTGGGCTTGTGCTGGACGGGCGGGGACGCCCATCTCGCCACCGATAGACACCGGTTCGGATGTGGTCCACACGCCGGTGAGCCCGGCCACGCGCTCTGCGGGAATCTGGAAGTCGGCGCACGTGCGAATCAGAACTTCTTCCAACCGCCGCACGTACTCGATGACACCCAGCGTCTTGCGCTTGCCATCCTCCGCCGGAAATCCCCGAAGATCGAAAATCGGATACCCGACCAATTGCCCCGGCCCGTGAAACGTGACGTCGCCGCCACGATCGCAATCGAAGACCTCCACACCGCGTCGCGACCTCTCCTCGTCGCTCGCCACAACGTTAGCCGCCTTCGCGTTGCGCCCCAGCGTGATCACAGGCGTGTGCTCAAGCAGCAGCAACACATCCCCGATACGGCCGTCTTTGCGCAGATCGACCAGCTTCTGCTGCAACCGCAGGCCGGTTGTGTAGTCAATGCTGCCGAGTTGGAGAACCGAAATCATTCTGCGATTTAGTAATTGTGTAATTTCATAATTGAGTAATTTGAAATCCTAATCTTCGCAGATTTCGCAATTTTCCAATTACCACATTCCCCAATTTCTCAATTAGTGCTCACGCGTTAATCGCCATCCCATACACGCTATTCGATGCATCCAGCATGGCTTCGGCCAGCGTAGGATGCGCGTGGATCGTCCACATCAGGTCCTCGACCGTAGCCTCGAGTTCCATCGCAGCCACCGATTCGGCGATCAGCTCGGTCGCCTGCGGACCGATGATGTGCACGCCCAGGATCTCGCCGTACTTCGCATCCGACACAACTTTGATGAAGCCCTCGTGCTGCCCGACAATCGATGCCCGTGAATTCGCCGTGAACGGAAACTTGCCGACCTTCACGTGGTAACCCATTTCCCGAGCCTTCGCTTCGGTCAGGCCAACACTTCCAATCTCTGGATGGCAATACGTCGCATTCGGAATCTTCCGGGGATCGATCGGCTTACCTTCTTTGTTCGCGATCTTGGTGACTGCAACGATGCCTTCCATCGCACCCACATGTGCGAGTTGCGGCCTGCCGAGTACGATGTCGCCGATCGCATAAACACCCGGTTCGTCAGTCTCCAGCCACTCGCTCACTTTGACAAAGCCGCGGTCGGGTTTGATCTTCGTCTTCTCGAGTCCGATGTTCTCTGTGCGCGGCTTGCGGCCCACCGCGATCAGGATTTTCTCCGCTTCAACCTTCTGCTGTTTCCCGTCGATGCTGAAGGTCACGGCCACACCGGTCTTCGTCTTGTCGATCTTCTCGACTTTTGCTCCCGTGAAAAAGTTGATGCCCCGCTTGCGATACACGCGTGCCAGTTCCTTCGAGATCTCTTCGTCTTCCACTGGCACGAGTCGCGGCAGCATCTCGAGAATCGTGATCTCCGCATCGAACGACCGGTAGATCGACGCGAACTCCACGCCCACGGCGCCAGCGCCCACCACCACCAGCGACTTCGGAATTTCTTTCAAGCTCAGAATCTCGATATTAGTCAGCACGCGGTCGTCGGCTTCAAGTCCCGGAATCATGCGCGCTTCCGACCCGGTCGCCAGGATCACGTTCTTGGTCTTCACCTGCGACGTCTTTCCCTCGGCACCCTTCACTTCGATCGTCAATACACCGTTATGCCGTCCGCCCGTAAGCTTGCCGTAGCCTTTGATCGTGTCGACCTTATTCTTCTTCATCAGGAACTCGAGACCCTTGGCGTGCTTGGAAACGATCTTGCCTTTCCGATCCTGAATCGCAGGCCAGTTCAGCTTGCGCCCTTCGACGCCCTCAATCCCGAATTCCTTTCCTTCCTTCAGGTGATCCCATAACTCCGCGTTGAACAAAAGCGCTTTGGTCGGAATGCAGCCCACGTGCAGGCAGGTTCCCCCCAGCGCACCATCTTTTTCAATTAGTGCTGTTTTCAGTCCGTACTGCCCGGCGCGGATAGCGGCCGTGTAGCCCGCTGGCCCGCTGCCGAGAATTGCAATGTCATAAATGGATTCAGCCAAAAGAGTGCTCCCTCACGGGTAGGAATAACGATATAGACCCAAATAGGTGATTCTACGACAGGGCAAAAGGATTCGCGAACGGAGGGGGCTGGAAGGAGCAAAGGTGTTTTCACCACCGAGACACAGAGGAACCCACTCAAATGAAATCATCTTGTCATCCCGAGCGGAAGTGAGGCGAATGCCGAACGCAGTCGAGGGAGTTTGTGTTGCTCGGCAAGCAACGACGAATTGCAAGCAGCGACGAGTACTACCTCAGCAGCCGCGCCGCTTCTTTCGCGTAGTAGGTAAGAATAATGCTCGCCCCGGCGCGCCGGATCGATACCAGCGACTCCATCATCACGCGCTCGCGCTCGATCCAGTTGTTGCGGGCGGCGGCCTCAATCATCGCGTACTCGCCCGACACCTGGTACGCGGCAAGCGGTGCGTCGAAGCGCTCGCGCGCGGCCGCAATCACATCCAGATACGGCATGGCGGGCTTCACCATGATCATGTCCGCGCCCTCTTCCAGGTCGAGTTCGATTTCCCGCATGGCCTCGCGGATGTTAGCGCCGTCCATCTGATACGAACGGCGGTCGCCAAATTGCGGAGCGGAATCGGCGGCCTCGCGGAACGGCCCATAAAATCCCGACGCAAATTTCGCCGCATAAGAAAGGATAGGGGTGTTCGTGAGCCCGGCCTGATCCAGCCCCTTGCGAATCGCGCCCACGCGGCCGTCCATCATGTCGGAAGGCGCAATGATGTCGATCCCGGCCTGCGCCAGCGAAACCGCGGTCTTCGCCAGAACCTCAAGCGTCGCATCATTGACGATTTCGTATTCGGTAGTGGCCGCGGGAGGCGAGGCGACTGCGGCTCCCAGCGACTGCGGCGCCGCCTTCACAATGCCGCAATGCCCGTGCGACATGTATTCACACAGGCAAACATCGCCCATCAGGATGGCGTCCGGCACCTCGCGCTTGATTGCGCGTGCCGCCTGCTGCACGATTCCGTCGTTCGACCACGCCCCGGTCGCAATCTCGTCCTTCTTTTCAGGCAACCCGAACAGGATGACCGACGGCACACCCAGCGAGCGCGCTTCCCGCACTTCTTTCACGGCCTCATCCACCGAGAGGTTGAACACTCCCGGCATGGAGCGTACTTCTTTCCGCACACCCGAGCCCGGGCAGACGAACAGCGGGTAAACGAAGTTTTCGGGAGTGAGACGCGTTTCGCGCACCATGGAGCGCAACAACTCGGTTTTGCGGAGCCGACGAAGGCGTGTAACGGGAAACGCCATGGCTCGATTCTAGCAAAGCGGCCCGTTCCGGCCACCGCCAAAATCCCGGGTCTGTCGGGCATCCGCTTAGTCACCTGCGGATGTGACGGCAGTCACCGACTTTATGTTCGCACTTCCTGTTCTATCTACCTGGCATCACGACCTTTACCCTTGGGGGGTATGGATGGGGGTGGTCGGCCGTGGGGAGAAGTACTTATGTAACTCAGTCATTCCCTGCTGTAATCTTCACCAGCCCCACGCTCAACCCATACACTGACAGGGCGGATGTCATATTCGCAAAAACTCGGTTTGGCGGGAATCGCGGCGCTTACCATCGCCGTCGGCGCGGCGGAATGGTTCATGCCGCGCGCTTTCGCCACCACGGTTTTTGGCGACTTGCTGGCCTTGCTGATGCTCAGCGTCGCCTCGGTCGCCTTTTGTTGGAATGCGATCCGGCAACAGCGCGCTCGCATCTTCTGGCTGTTGCTCGGGCTGGGCTGCGTTCTCTGGACCATCAACAGCTCGATCTGGGCTTACTACGAACTGATCCTCCGCAAAGACCTTCCCGAGCCATGCATCGGCGACGTGATCCTGTTTATTCACATCGTCACTTTTATGGCGGCGGTGGCCTTGCTTCCTCATCGCCCGCGGGGCGATCGCAAAACTGCATTCGACGCCATCAACTTCTTCATGGTGCTGGTCTGGTGGCTCTTCCTTTACGCGTTCGTGGTTTTCCCCGACCAGTACGTCAAGCTCAACGTGTCGGTGTACAGCCGCAACTACGATCTGCTCTACCTGGTCGAAAATCTGGTGCTGGTTTTCGTCCTCGGCATGGTCGCTGCCTCGACGAGTGGCGCGTGGAGAAAGATCTACTGGAATTTATTCGTGGGCGGTGCGATCTACACGCTCGGGTCAGAAACCATTAACGCAGCCATCGCCCGCGGAAACTATTACAGCGGCAGCATCTATGACCTGCTGCTCCTTGTATCGATTGGCTGGTTGAACTGGACGGCGTTCGCCGCCCGCAAGGTCGATTTAGCCGTTGCGCCAACTGCTCAGCCTCCGGGCCGCTGGACGAATGTCGCGCCGCGCCTGGCGATGATCGCAATCTTGTCTTTGCCCTTGCTCGGGTTGTGGGCCTTGTTCGCCCCCAACACCCCGTCCGATTTACGGAATTTTCGCCTGCTGGCAACCATGGCTGCCACCACGGTGCTCGGCGGATTCGTCTTCCTGAAGCAGATTCTGCTCGATCGGCAACTGATCCGCCTGCTAGATGAATCGCGCCAGAGTTACGAAAACCTGCAGCGCCTGCAAAGCCACTTGGTGCAGAAAGAGAAGCTTGCTTCTCTCGGACAGCTCGTGGCGGGAGCCGCCCACGAGATCAACAACCCTCTGGCAGCTATTCTCGGATACTCCGAGTTGCTGGCCACCCAAGCTTCGCTCCAGGGCGAGCAGGCAACCATGGCGCAGAAAATCGGACAGCAGGCCCGCCGTACCCGCGACCTGGTTGCCGACCTGCTCAGCTTCTCGCAGCAGAATCCTTCCGAAAAAATCCTCATCGATGTGGGCGGGCTGGTGCAGCGTGCCCTCCAGATGAACGACCTGCAGATTCGCGGCAAGAATATTCGTGTCGAGGCGATCCTCGAACCGGTCCTACCGCGCATCTGGGGCAATAGCAACCAGCTTCTTCAGACATTTCTTCACCTCACGGAAAACGCGATTGATGCGCTGAACGAAGTGGGCGGTGGAGCCCTGCTGGTGACCGCGCGAGAGGTAGACAAGGAAGTGGTCGTCGAGTTCTCCGACTCCGGTCCGGGCCTGACCGACGCCGAGCGCGTCTTCGATCCCTTCTACACCACGAAGCCAGTTGGCAAGGGCACCGGCCTCGGGCTAAGCGCCTCGTACGGCGTAGTGCAAGACCATCACGGCCACATCAGCTGCCGCAATAAACCCGACGGCGGCGCGCTCTTCACCTTACGCTTCCCCGCAGCAGCACAGGCCGCGGCAGCCGTCGAAGCCGGACACTAAGACACCGCCCCCGATTCGCATCAAGAGTCAGAGTCCGCGCACTTCTCATAACCCTGTCATCGCGAGCGGAGTGAGGGTGAGCCGAACGCAGTCGAGAGACCTTGCGTTTCGCCGGCGACGCCTTAACCTGCTCCAGCACTTCCTGTAACATTATTTTTGCCGTCATGTCCTTGACCCACACCAGCGCGCGCGTCCTGGAATTCGAATCTCTTCGCGACTTGCTGCGGGGCTACGCGTCTTCGCCGCTGGGCGGGGGCCGCATCGCCGCGCTCGCGCCTTCCCAGGACCGCTCGTGGATCGAGCAGCAGCAACAGCTCACCGGCGAAATTCGCGAATTCCGTCGCGTGGGCGGACGTTTCGAATTTTCTGGACATCTCGATGTCGCCGAGTTGCTCGACAAAGCCCGCATCAGCGGAGCCGCCCTCGAAACCACTGAAATCCGCGACGTCGTTCTGGTCGTCGATCGCGCCGCCGAATGGCGCGAGATCATCCAGAGCCCGCCGGCAGCGATGAAGGAATGGATCGCCGTCCCAAAACTCTCCGCGGCGATTCCCGACTTGAGCGAGTTTCTGCGTTCCTTTCGCAACAAGATTCAGCCCGACGGCACGCTCGAAGATCGCGCCTCGCCCGAACTTGCGCGCATCCGCCGCGACATCGACAAGCAGAAGCGCGCCATTCAGGACTCGTTGCGCGGCTACCTCCGCCGATTGGCAGAAGGCGGCACCGTGCAAGACGAACTCGTCACCATCCGGGGCGAGCGCTTTGTCATTCCGGTAAAGATCGAGCAGAAACGCCGTGTGCCGGGCGTAGTCCACGGCTCCAGTTCCAGTGGGCAGACAGTGTTCGTCGAGCCCATCGAAACCATCGAGCAGAACAACGACCTGGTGCGCCTGCTCGATGAAGAACAGGCGGAGATCCATCGCATCCTGCTGGAGATGACCCGCCGCATCGGCGAAAATGCAGAAACAATTCGCGGTGCGGCAGACGCCCTCGCAGAATTGGAACTCCAGTTCGCGAAAGCCCGCTTCGCGGAAGACTACGGCTGCGTTCCTGCTGTGTGTGGGGCGGACACTCCTGTCCGCCAATTTGGTGAACAACCACAGAGTCAGGCCCCGCTTATCCTCCACAACGCGCGCCACCCGCTGCTCGAACGCAATCTGAGACTGAAGGACATCCGCGTTGTTCCCGTCACCGTCGAACTCGAAGGCGAGCGCCGCGAACTAGTCATCACTGGCCCCAACACGGGCGGCAAAACCGTAACGCTGAAAACCGTCGGCCTGCTTGCCTTGATGGCACAGTCGGGCATCCCCGTCCCCGCCGACCGCGCTGAACTCCCCATCTTCGACGCCGTGCTCGCCGACATCGGCGACTACCAGTCCATCGAGCACAATCTCTCGACGTTCTCCGCGCATGTCACCAACATCGATTTCATCTCGCGCACCGCCACGTCGCAGTCACTCGTGCTGCTGGATGAACTCGGCTCCGCCACTGATCCTGAAGAAGGCGCCGCGCTCGCAGTGGCAATTGCTGACCACTTCCGCCGCATCGGATCGATCACAGTCATTTCGACTCACCACACCTCACTCAAAGTTTATGGAGTCAACACGCCCGGCGTGGTCAACGCGGCCGTGGGCTTCGACGAAGCCACCTTGCAACCGACCTACGAACTGCGCGTAGGAGTTCCCGGAGCCTCGGCGGGCATCAACATCGCGCAGCGCCTGGGCCTGAATCCCGAGATCATCGTATCTGCTCGCGGACGCGTTGCCACGCAAACGCAGGACATCGCCCGCTTCCTCGATCGTCTGCACGCCAACCTCCGCGAATCCGACGCCGAGCGCCTGCGTTTGCGCACCCGCGAGCAGGAGCTCGATAAAGAAAAAGCGAATCTCGCCGCCGAAGGCAAGAAAGAGCAGCAAATCAAGGTTCGCGAAATGGAGAAGAAGCTCGAAGCCATCTTCAAAGACTTCGAGTACCACGCCCGCGAGACTGTCAACGCTATCCAGGATCGCGCCGCCGCGCAAAAGTTATCGAAAGACGCCGAGCGCCGCATCGCCAAGATGCGCCGCGAGTTCCGCGAACAATTCGATTCAGCCGTGGTCGCGCACTCGACCGGGGCGGACCAGGGCGATCCAGATGCCCAGCCATCCCTGGTGAAGCATGTCTCCCAGGGCGACACCGTCAAGCTAAAGTCCGTGGGCCGAGCGGGAACGGTGACCCGCCGCATCGACGACAACCACTTCGAAGTCGAGATCGGCGCCATGAAAATGAAGATCGCGCGCGACGACATCGCTGAAGTGATCGCTCGGGCCGCCGACTCTCCTATAGCGGCCGCTCGCGCCCGCGGAATCTCCGTATCTCTGGGCCGCGCCGATAGTTCGGTGCCCAACGAGATCAACGTCATCGGCCGCACGGTCGACGAAGCCACCGACGAGGTCGAAAAGTTCGTAGACCGCGCTTTCCTCGCAGGACTCGCGCGCATTCGCGTGGTGCATGGAAGCGGCATGGGCATTCTACGCAAGGCTCTCCGCCAGTTCCTGCAGAAACATCCGCACGTCGCTTCCGTCACCGAACCGCCCCAGAATGAAGGTGGGGGTGGAGCGACCGTCGTCGAATTGCGTGTGTGACAGCGTAAGGACGCTCGCACGGCGGCGGCTGTCGGTGGCAACCACACTGCGCTAATACTCCAGGCTTTTGAAGTGTTGCGCCAAGCAAGAGGTGGGATACACGAATGTCGTCAAATGAGCAAACGAAATGGATCGCGAACCGGGTATGCGACTTACTTTGCCCGCTTCCACCAGCTGGTGGTTTCGCTGAGACTCGTTGCCAGCGGCCCTTTGCGGTCCATGTCGATTTCAGCCGCTGTCGCTTCTGCCTGAGGCACTTCCCGCGCTTCAGCGGCGCGCATGGAGGGCTCGGCTTCCATCGCAGTTTCCCCGCGCAGCGGGCTCCGATTGTTCGCGGTCTTCTCATCCAGTAATGGGACAACAGTACGCAGAGCTTCGATCTCATGGCGCAACTGGGCGCAATCGGCTTCTTTCTGCTTCAGCACTTCGTGGATGTTTTTCACAGTCTTCTCCACTTCCTCAAGATGGTGCTTCCTGGGTCTCTAGGTTTCTGCGAACGAGCCTACCTTGCGCGCGGCGGATGCAAAATACAGCAACTGCCCTAGAAGCTGTCAAACCTCCACGCACGAGTCGGCGAGAGCATGCCCGGATATCCAATCGTTGGTAGGTGATACGCTCTCCCCGGTTTCCAGGCAGCAATTTGCCAACTGCATCTGGCAAGAGGCAATGCAGGAAACAAAAAAGGGCTCGCGTCTAAGCGCAAGCCCCATCGTTCGGCGGGATTTGTTTTTCGCACACCGAACGGTGACAAACTGAACAGCGAATCAGTTACGCGCGCAGTTTGCGGCGCGCCGCTCCGGCCAGTCCGAACAGTCCGGTCGCCATCAGGGTCAGCGTGGCCGGTTCAGGTACCGGCGTGCACGGGCTGTATCCGATGAACTCCTGCGGACCGTATCCCGGACGTGCCCCGATCGCCGTGTAAACCTTCAAGCCCTTGAAGGCACTGTTCGGGCAGTCGCGGCCAGCCCGAGGTATTGCGACATGATGGCCTGCACCGCTGCTTCGCTGCTGCCGTTGTTCTGTCCACTGAACAGTTCCCACACCGCCGAGTTGCCCAGCGACGCATTGATCGTTCCGTTGAACACGCCCAGGAAAATCAGCCCGGCAGCCTTATAGTCGAGCAGCGCCTGTCCGCTGGTGCCAAACATGCCGCCCTGCAGAATGCTGTGCGCGTTCGCGTTCCAGCTCTCGCCAAACGAGATGTGGTTGTTGAACGCGTCGCACATCATCGGTGTCAGCGTGCTGCTGCCGTTGATCGAGAAATTGTATGGATACGCGTAATACCCGGTGGGCGCGACATTTCCCGGCCCGACGTTCACAAACTTGAGATTGACAGTATTAGCCAGTGCCTGTCCGGCCAGCAGGCACACAGCAACAACGAAAAATGCAAACTTGCGAGTGGCGCCCATGAATCCTCCGTAAGTGCGATGAAGCGGCGAGCTGCTCAGGCTCACCACCGACACTACGGCCGAACGGACAGGGCCACAATTGCCCGTATGTCACCACTCATGGAGTACTCGAGTAACCGAGAAGGTGGTTACCTTGCTAAGTGGAGAGAAGAGAAATACTTCGAGACGCCCGGATGTCAATCGCGGTGCGTCCCGAAACGGCGTAACGAAAAAATTTACGTGTGGCGCGCACCCCATGCGCACAGGGTTCCCCTGGGAGACCCCAGAAAAGATCGGACGGCATATTAAACCGATTCAATGGCTATTGTCAGGCGAAATCTTGAGGGGGCCTGAAGTCACCTTCCTCTCGCGGTCCGTATCGTGCCCCTCGGTCAGGTCGATTTTGGGAGCCACCTTCCGCCTACTGCTGCAAAGAAACGCAACGTCGGCGCCCGGCGCCGCGAGTCGTAGCGAAAGCCCAGGCCTCCATCCATTGTCATGCCGCTCGCATTCGACATAGAGATGAAGTACCCGGGCTCGGGCCAACTATGGCTATCCGTTGAGTAATCTTTTACTTGGCCTCCGGGATGCCCGCCGCGAACCACACTGGGGACGCCCCGCCGTTGCGAATGAGCAGAACCGGCGTGTCGCAGGTTCCAGTCAGCACCGGTGTCAACAGAGCATTAATCCGGAAGTCCCCGTCCGCGTCGAGGGCCACACGACCGGAATCGTGCTCCGTCGCCGTGGCAGCGGCCCCGCAGAACAGCGACGCGAAGACGCTGGCACCGGCGTTCGTTCCGATGCCGTTGCCGGCGGCCAGAAGCAGGCCGCGTCCCTTGACCCGAATGTGTCCGTCGGAAGTCACGGTCGCATCGAGATCGGCGATCCGCCACGGTCCCGCCGGATTGACACCGCGCACAACGTTAAGGTTGACGGTGCCCGTCGCGGACACGCCGGTCACGGGAATGACCCCGATGCCGCCGCGAAACTTGAGGTCCGTATTTTCCTGGGCCGAAGCGACACCGCTGATCGCCACTGCTACGAGCGCGACCAGCAGTCCGAGAACCATGGTCCTCACCACTTTGCCATTGCGAACTACTCCACTCTGCTTGCTGTCCAAATCATCCTCCTGATCCAAACGTTTAAATTTGCGAAAGACACACAACGACCTCGAAAGGCGCCTGGAGCATTCGTCATACGCATCAAGACGGCCGAACGTTTAAGTTGTTTTGTCTTTCTGTTTAGCCGTTGCGATAGAAGTCGCAATCGGCCTCACTAGACAGGACGAGATTTCCTGGGACTTTGCTTTTCGTGAAAGCACTTGTGTACAGAAGCTTTACAACCCGCATCCAGATGGCTGTCTAAGAGGACTGATGTGAGGGCAGGTCCGCCTTGCGATTCTTTCTCGCCGCGCATTCGAACCTGATGGATTCGAAGGTCCTCGACATTCCTCATCGGACAGATTTTCGATGTCGATCATTTCGCTCCGCGCTTGTAGCAGAGCACGGATTATTTCGTCCAGCTTGAGGTGAATGGCTCGTGCATCACGATTTTGGGTGTTTTTAGATCCCGCTGAGATCACGGCCCACGAATCTGCGACCGAGAAATTTCTCGCCTCGAAGAACGGCGCTCACCGCCATCATCAACTCCCGTTCTGCATCTTCTTTGACGAGGTAGCCTTGCGCACCCGCACGCAGGGCCTCTTCGGCAATGTCCCAAGAGCTATCCTGGCTGGTGCAGAGGATTCTGGAGTGTGGTGCACGCTGGCGGATTTGTCGTGCTGCCGCGATTCCATTTAGTTTTGGAAGCCCGATGTCCAGCAGGATCAAGTCAGGTTCGAGTTCTTCGGCTTTCTGAATCCCTTCCAATCCATCTGTCGCTTCTCCGATGACCTCATATTGGCGTTGATTCTGCAGCATCGAACGAACATAACGACGCCAAGGTTCAAAGTCATCCACCACCAAAACACGAATCATCGATCCCTTCAAGGCAGGGTCCCTCGTGCTTCAGAACCGTCTGAGTTCTAGTGGAGGAAGACGTTCGGAGGGCTTGGCGTAGGCCGGCCGTATTCGGCTCGGTATGGTGTAATTCTCGATCCACTTGAGCAGCCGCTTCCGATATGTAGTAAGTTTGACTTACCATTAAAAAATACGGCATCCTCAACAACCATGTCAAGGAAGGAGCGTCCGCTTTCCGGGGACGTTGCCGAACAAGGCCCCTACGTCGGCGCCTTACTGCGTTTGGCATGGCAGCGCATCCGAGAACGAATCTATTTGGGTGTAAAGAGCGAGGGCTACAGCGACCTCGGCGCAGCCCACATCGCGTTGTTCCGCTACGAGGGGTTAGACGGGCGAAGGGCGACCGAACTTGCGCAGAGAATGCAGATTACTAAACAATCCGTGCATGATCTGCTTCGTCATCTCGAACGACGTGGTTACGCAGAACGCCGACCGGACCCTGACGATAAGCGTTCTCGTCTGATCTACCTCACGTCACGGGGCCGGAGGCTCGAGGCTGTCGCTCGGAAGTATGCACGTCTAGCTGAACGTGAGTTGGGCAATGAAGTGGGGCAAAAGCGCTTTCAAGAATTCCGCACGACACTTCGAAAAATCAACCGACTCTCGGATTAGTTTGCACTGACGCAGTGAGCTAGCTTCGACGTTCGAGGCGCGGGACCGGCGTGAGACCGTGGCGGCGCATGATTTCAGCCAGCTTTGCTTCATCTGGTGGTCTGCCGACTGCCGCGTTCACCACTGCGGCAATCTCGCGGAAATATTGAGGACCAATGGCAGCCGGAGTGATCACACACAGGACCTTCACATCCCGGCTCCCGTTGTTGTTGAAACGGTGAACGGCGCCGCGCGGGATGCAGAGTGCCTGTCCAGGGCCAACATCGATTTCCTGTGCGCCAAGCGTCCAGCTCGACACTCCTTCAATACCAAAAATGGTTTCTTCGTAATGGTCATGGCTATGTGCCGGCGCATCCAGACCGTGTCCGAATGGGACAACGAGCTCAAAGGCTAAGACAGTGCCATTGGAGTTGTCGCCCGTAATCAAGAAGTGCACCGCAAGGGGACCGATTTGAATGGTCTCGTCGCAAGGATTGACGCGGTGGTCCGAGGTCGGCGGTGTCAAATGCCGTGTCCCCCGTTCGCATTGTAGTTGGCGGATATCGTTCGGGGATCATACTGCAAGCGCAAGTGTCGTACATCCCCGGTACACTCATTGACGAAATAAGGGGACAGACGGGACGTGCGCCGGTTTCGCGGAACTCGGAGGAAGAGAAAATAGGTGAACATCCCGTCTGTCCCGAGATTCCGTCCGAGTTTCCCCCATCCTTAATACATCCTCAGGACGAAAATTCCCTACTCGGGTAGGGCCGCGATCGACGCCCGCAACGTGGCCAGCTGCGATTCGATGTTGGCTTTGTGCGCGCCGAGGAGACGTTCGATGTCTCCGGTGGTCAATTGGCGGGTATGGACCAAGGCCGCTTCCAGGGCGCCCACGCGGGCTCCCATCTCCGACAGGCGATTCACAATTTCCAGCAAGATCGGTTTCATGCCGAAAACGATATCAGAAGGAACCTGCTCGGTGCCCGAGGCTCGCGTCCGTTCTGTGGACGCTAACCTGGACCTAGGCCGGCGGAGCTAAGATGCCCTGCGCTCCACCTGTTTTTCCTACCCTCTCCACCTCTATCCTCATTTATCCACAGTTTTTCCGAACCTCCCCAGCCGCCATCAGGCCATTTCTCTTTTGTCGCGCTCATGCCCCACAATAGAATCGTCCCACGCTTCCCATGCCCGCTTCCGACTTCAAAGACGCCCTCAAGCAGCAGGCCGATATCGTTCGCATTGTCGGCGACTATGTCAAGCTCAAGAAGGCGGGCGCGCAAAATTTTTCCGGACTATGTCCCTTCCATAACGAGAAGACGCCGTCGTTCTCCGTGCATGCCACGCGCCAGTTCTTTCACTGCTTCGGATGCGGCGTGTCGGGGGACGTGTTCTCATTTGTGCAGAAAGTCGAGAACATTACGTTTCCGGAGGCCGTGCGGCTGGTCGCGCAAAAGTTGGGCGTGCCCATGCCGAAGGTCGAGTTCTCAAGCCCGCAGGAGGCGCGTGAAGCTAAACTCCGCATGGCGCTGCTCGATGTCCACGAGCGCGCTTGCGCATTTTTCCAGGACTACCTGAAGCGGCCGGAGGGAGCATCCGCGCGCGCTTATCTGGCAGGGCGCGGGCTTGATGGCGAGACGATTGCGCGCTTTCGCATCGGGTATGCGCCGGACTCGGGATTCCTGCTGCGCGATGCGCTGCGCCGGGAGTTTGACGAGGAGTTGCTGCGGGAGAGCGGGTTGTTTTCGTGGAAGGAAGAGGGCAGGTCACAGGTCGCAGGGGACAGGTCACAGGGGAAGCAGGTCCTTCGCTCCGCTCAGGATGACAACAATAATGGGGCGGATGACAAGAACGGGAAGGGAAATGCGGCGGATGCGAGCGCAGCGCGGGGGATGGAAGAGCGCGAGCTAAGAGCTAAGAGCCAAGAGCTAAAGGCTGGCGGGTCGCTCCCAGCTCGCAGCTCGCAGCCCGAAGCTCCCAAGCTCTCGGCTTTCTACTCGAAATTCAGAAATCGCATCATGTTCCCCATTGCCAACGACTCGGGGCGCGTGATTGCCTTCACCGGGCGCACGCTCTCGACCGACGAGAAGGCAGGGCCGAAGTATCTCAACTCGCCCGAGACAGGTATCTATTCGAAGTCGCGCGTGTTGTTCAATCTCGACCACGCCAAGGAAGCGATCCGCAAGCTCGACTACGCGATCCTGGTCGAAGGACAGATGGATTGCATTTCCGTCTTCGCGGCCGGATTTCAGAATGTCATCGCCAGCTCCGGTACCGCATTTACCGAACTTCAAGCCAAGCTCCTCGGACGCTTCAGCAAGAACGCCGTGGTCAGTTTCGATCCCGACACCGCCGGAGCCAAGGCCACCGAACGCACTCTCGGCCTGCTGGTCGAGGAAGAATTTCAGATCAAGGTGCTGACCCTCGAGCACGGATTCGATCCCGACCTCTTCATCCGGCGCAAAGGCAAAGACGCCTACGTCGAGGCCCTTCGCCACTCGCAGCGTTACTTCGACTATCTGATCGAGCGAGCGCGCACGCAATTCCCGGTGCGCACTCCCGAAGGAAAAGTGAAGGCGATTAATCATCTTCTCCCACACATCCAGCGCGTGCCCAGCCGCATCGTTCGCGACGAATTAGCCCATGAAATCGCGCAGAAGCTCGGCATCGACTCGGCCGTGCTCCGGCAAGAACTGAAGCATGTGGCCGCAAGCCGATCGGCCGCCGCCGTGAAGGCGCCAGTCGAAGCGCAGATCACAGACGCGGAGCGCATCCTGGTGCGGGCGCTCGCCTCCGCGCACGAGATGCAAAGCGGGCACGAACATCTTTCAGCTCGTGACGGCGCGGAGGAAGAATTCGATCCGGCACGGCAGGCGCGCTTCGCGATCGAGAACGAGCAGCTGCACGTAGGGTTGGCAACCGAGTCGTTGGTCGACACCCTGCTTGGTGGCGCACTGGAAGTGGCCGACGTGATGCAGTTGCCGTTTTCCGAAAGCGACCGTCGCCGCCTCGCGACCATCCTCCTGAAAGAAGACGAGGAGTTGACGGCGGAACGTCTGGAAGGCGCGGTGCGCGCCCTCCGGCGCATTCACTTGCGCCGTCGTTTAGACGACGTTCAGCGCGAACTAGAAACTGCAGCCCGCAAGGATCCGGTCGAGATGCAAGCGCTCTTGCAGGAAAAAGTCCGGCTCAAACACGCGCTGCGCGACCCTGGAGTGGCCGAAGAGCAAGCCCCCGCCCGGCGACCCGCGTAAAGATTCTTGTCTTTCAGAGATTTTGGGCCAAACCGGAGAGCGCCGCAGCGCGTCTTAACTCTTGCTGCGAGGCCGGTCACGGGAAGAAAGGGAAATCGGGCAAGTCCTTGAGAAAGCTCCCGAAAATGGAGCAGAGAGGGGTGCTGCGGCATCTAATTGATTTAGGCGGGTTCGAGTTTTGCGCAGCGGAAGCGAATCAGGTTCTACCCAGACTGCCCGATGGGCAGGGATGTCGCTTGTCTGCTATAATCTATAAGTTTGTGCCTCCGGGCACAATCCCGCATTGCCACGTCCCACCATCTGGAAGAAGAGGAAAAGGCGCCCTCACAGGCGTTTTGAGGAAAATTCGTCTTGGCCCTTGACGACAAGTACGACGATATTAAGAAGCTGATCGATACAGGCAAAGAAAAGGGATACCTGACCTACGATCAGGTCAACGACCTGATCCCGCACGATGTGCACAGCCCCGAAGACCTGGACGATCTGCTGACGACTATCGGCACGCAAGGTATCGATGTGCTCGAAGGCCCGAAAATGCCTTCTTCCGCACTCGATAAAAAATTCGAAGAAGCTGAAGAAGGCGCCGAGGACGTCGAACTCGACTTAAGCCCCGGCGCACTGGAAAAAACCAACGACCCCGTCCGCATGTACCTCCGCGAGATGGGGACTGTGCCCTTGCTTACGCGCGAAGGCGAAGTTGAAATTGCGAAGCGGATTGAGCGCGGGCAGCTGCGCGTGCTTAAGGCGCTTTCGCGCTCGCCGATCGTGATTCACGAACTCCTCGCCATGGGCGACGACCTGAAGAAGGGCGTCCGCTCCATCAAGGAAGTGGTCACGTTCGACGAAGAAGAAATCACCGACGACATCCTGCAAAACCGGCTGAAGGAATTCACGGGCAAGATCGATGAGCTTGCCAAACATTACAAGAAAGCCGGGCAGCTGCAAGAAAAGTTCGCGGCGGTTTCGCAGAAGAAGCGTCCCAAGGACCATCGCAAATACCGGATGGCTCTGGGGCGGGGCATCGTTCGCGTATCGCTCGCGGTGCGCAAGCTCGGCTTCACCAACAACGAGCGCAAGCGGCTGATCGAGCGGGTCAACAAGACCGTCGACGGCATGCGATCGCTCGACCGCCAGGCCCAGAACCTGGAACGGAAAGCCGACGCGACGCGCAGCGAGGATCAGAAAAAAGAATACCGCCGGCAGGCTCGCTCCATCCGCGCCGAGATGGAGAAACTCGAGCAAGAAGCGGGCGTGTTGTTCCTGGAACTCAAGCGCACCCAGCGCGAGATCATCCAGGGCGACATGGACGCTGAGCACGCCAAGCGCGAGCTCATCGAAGCCAACCTCCGACTGGTAGTCTCGATCGCCAAGAAGTACACGAATCGCGGACTGCAGTTCCTCGACCTGATTCAGGAAGGCAACATCGGCCTGATGAAAGCCGTGGACAAGTTCGAGTACCGCCGTGGCTACAAGTTCTCGACCTACGCCACGTGGTGGATTCGCCAGGCGATCACCCGTGCCATCGCTGACCAGGCGCGCACGATTCGTATCCCGGTGCACATGATCGAAACGATCAACAAGCTGATCCGCACCTCGCGGCAGTTGGTGCAGGAACTGGGACGCGAACCGACGTCGGAAGAAATCGCCAAGCGGATGGATATCCCGGTCGCCAAGGTCCGCAAGGTCCTGAAGATCGCGCAGGAACCGATCTCCCTCGAAACGCCGATCGGCGAAGAGGAAGATTCGCACCTGGGCGACTTCATCGAGGACCGCGGCGTGGTCTCGCCGGCCGAAGCCGTGATCAACGTCAACTTGAAAGACCAGACTTCGCAGGTGCTGCGCACGCTGACACCGCGCGAAGAGAAGGTGATCAAGATGCGCTTTGGTCTCGAGGACGGCAGCGAGCACACGCTCGAAGAAGTCGGCCAGTCGTTCGCAGTTACCCGCGAACGCATCCGGCAGATCGAGGCGAAGGCGTTGCGGAAGTTAAGGCATCCGTCGCGGTCACGGAAGCTGCGGGCGTTTATGGATGGAGTCAGGGACTAGCTGTCAGCTATCAGCTTTGAGCTGTCAGTACAGCAAAGGCCCCGCTCGGGAGAGCGGGGCTTTTTGTTTGGAGATTCTTGAGGGCTCGGCAGCATCTTGCGCACTGGGCCACCCGGCTTGGGAAGTTGCAATCGAGTCGGGGTTGAACTAGAATTTCGCCACTTTCAGGCCACTCGTTAGCGGGGAGCGAAAGACCTTCCGCAAGGCCGCTCGTTCCAAATCTTCCACCATGCAACTTCGTCGTGTTGCGGTTGCGGTCCGACGGAGGACGACCAAAGACTACAACCGACTGGGATCGAGTCTCGGGCCGCGCCATCTCTCGGGCCGGGAGCCGTCGTGCGCTGGAGTGCGCCAAGGGACACGATTCACGATCCGAACTCCATTGACGTTCTTTGTGAAGGCACAACGTAGAGAGGAGACGATGTATGGATCGCATGTTAGTAGTGATTTTCCCCAATGAGAGCAAAGCCTATGAAGGGAAACGAGCCCTTCAACAACTGGACAATGAAGGCAGCATTGCTGTCTACGGGTATGCGGTGCTGACGAAAAACGCAGACGGAAGTGCCAGTTTAAAGCAAGGGGATGACGTTGGTCCGATCGGCAGTCTGGTGGGCACTTCCCTAGGAAGTCTCATTGGGGTGTTGGGAGGGCCGGTGGGTGTGGTTGCGGGTGCCGCCGCGGGAATGGCTGTCGGCAGCAGCCTCGATCTGAACAACATTCGTGTCGGCTCTGATTTCATTGACGACGTCCAAAAGTCTCTGGTGCCATCCCGTTCTGCACTGATTGCTGAAGTGGACGAGGAATGGACTACGCCGGTGGATACGGGCATGGCAGCCATCGGCGGAAATGTTTTTCGTCGCGCTCTTTCGGAAGTGAGAGAGAAGGTGGACGATGAGGACATCGCCGCCATGAAAGCCGATGTCGCCCAGCTGAAAGCCGAGCATGCGAAAGCACAGGCAGACCGGAAGGCGAAACTGCAAGACAAGATTAACGATCTCGAATCCAGGATCCAGGCGAAGGCAGAACTGGCGAAAGCCAGGGTCGAGGCGTTGCAACGCAAGGCGCAGGCCAAGGTTCGGGCCGTTAAGGCAAGGGCCGAAGGGGTAAGGGCCAAGGCGTCCTAGATCGAGCCAACGCAGATCTTTAAGGAGTGTGAAGTAAGGGAGGTCAGACGACCTCCCTTTTTCGATAGCCACTAGCACCGCTGGTTAGCCGCTGGAACGGGCTCTGACACAACAGGAAGCGAACGTTTCATCAAGGAGACTCACGATGCCGGATCTACGATTTTCGACACTGAGATTCTGGATTGTGCCGTTGCTGGCGATGGTCGCCACGATGAGCGCTGCTCAGGCGCCCACTCCTGAGCCGGTCACCGACCAGGAAACCGAACTGGGGCAGGAAGTCTACAAGCAGCTGCGAGAGAAGGGAGAGATCGTTGAGTCCTCTCCCTTGTACGACAGCCTGAAACCGGTTGCGGAAGCGATCGCCCGCGTGGCCCAGCCGCGCTACCCCCATCCTTTCAAGTTTTTTCTGGTACACGAAACGCAGCCCAATGCATTCGCAACCCCCGGAGGCAACGTCTACGTGGTCGATTCTCTTCTGTATTTTGTGAAGAACACCGAGCAATTGGCCGGAACGCTGTGCCACGAAGTGTCACATACGATCCATCGTGACGGCATCGCTCTCATGGAGAAAGAGCAGAAGATTGAGAGGCGCGAAGTGGCGGCTGCGATTCTGCTGGGACCGACACGAGCTCACATTATCGCGATTGCCCTGATCGGCAAGCTGCACTCGCTGGGCTATTCGCGTGAAGCCGAATCGAACGCGGATGTGACCGGGTCCGACATTTGTGCGCAGGCCGGTTACAACCCGTGGGGATTGACGTGGTTGTTTCAGGATTTCCAGAATGCAGAGCCCGGGCAGGTCCCGCAGCTTTTGTCAGACCATCCCGGCAATGGCGTACGGATACAAACACTGGAAAAGCACTTTCGCAATAGCCCGGCGACGTTTTCGAAATTCAATCGTGATCCAAAGTCTGCCACGCCCTTCAGCGTACCGAAGAATGCACCTGAGGTTTTCTTGCGCGCGGACATGAAGGGGGGAAACTAACGCGGGTAGATTCTGGTTCTCGAGAGCATGGCAGCGTCTTGACCCCACTCAATCGCAACGTGCGCGATTGAATGGGGCACCCTCGATTTGAGTGGGCAACCCGCCCTGTGAGGAGAGCAAGGGCCCCGCTCGGGAGAGTGGCCCTTCTCGTTTGGAGATTCTTTTGGAACTCGGCAGCATCTTGACCCCACTCAATCGCACAGAACGCGATTGAATGGGGCACCCTCGAGTTTTACGGGAGGCCCGCCCGGGGAAGACGACAGTAAGTCTAG
>Ga0207665_10000426_pt1 | contig 29048 bp, 28 predicted proteins | sample LARL112metaG_FD_184351 | JGI IMG/M metagenome (GOLD analysis project Ga0207665, IMG submission 184351) | Corn, switchgrass and miscanthus rhizosphere microbial communities from Kellogg Biological Station, Michigan, USA - LAR L11-2 metaG... | ecosystem: Host-associated > Plants > Roots >... | reverse complement strand
ATGTTCCCCCATAAAGGTCCGTCGAGCTCACAACGTTGTCGTCGGCACGCGCCAGATTCTGGATGGCAAATGCCGATGCGGCCTGGCCTGACGCAAGAGCCAACGCGGCAACGCCGCCTTCGAGAGCCGCCATCCTCTTTTCCAGCACGTCGTTGGTGGGATTCATGATGCGCGAATAGATGTTGCCGAGCTCCTTCAGGGCAAAAAGATTCGCCGCGTGTTCGGTATCCCGGAATTGATACGACGTGGTCTGATAGATCGGCACGGCGACAGCGCCAGTCGCAGGATCAGCCCGCCAACCGGCGTGGAGGAGCATCGTTTCAGCGTGGTGCGATTGTGTGGACATCGTCGGTTTCCCAAATTGCGGCGTTAAGGAGTTGCTCTCATATACGGACGGCTATAGTGGCTGCACGGCGGCCAGTCCTTGAGTAACTCTTGATTTTCCCTTGAGGAGTTCTCGATTTTGCGGGCCCGGCAGCCAATATCGGGACCGGACGCCGCCAAATCCGCATTTTTGTGATCGCGAACACAGTCGTTGGTGGACTCACCCACTAGCGTGAGAATCGAACATTTGAATGCGTACGGAGACCAACATGTTTGTGCTTGAAATAGTGACCCTGAACCTGGTGGCGATCTTGTTCACCGCGACACAGTTCGGTTGGCTGCTCGAGACCGCCAGAGTCGAGGTGCGGAAAATCTAACGCGTGACGGAGACGAGTCGTGGGCGTGTTACTCATACGATGCCCCAAGACTAATCGCGATTTTTCCACCGGTATTCATGTCGATGCTGACACATTGGCGCGGGTGCCGCAGGAATTCACCCATACCCATTGTCCGTACTGCAAAACACAGCATTTCTGGCTGCCGCGTGAAGCAAAGTTGGTCGAGGCCTTTCCGCAAGAGGAATGAACTGAAGACCCGTGGCCTCAAGGCTCACACTTCGTTCACCGACCACCCAGCCACTCAGCATCAACTTGTTTTGTGAAATTCGTAACAACTGTGATTTAGTTCACAGACCAGAGTGGAATTTTCGGACAAGGATATAGTTCGTGGAATGCCGAACATTCCCCAACCCGGGTGTCCCCTTGTTTCGGCAAACCCGTAGGGACCGCTGGAACTTGGCAACAGCGGTCCCTTCACTTATGGAGGCAACACCGTGTGTGGTCGCCATGTCTTGATTGCGATCACGTGGCGAGGACACCGCGCAAACATGTTGCTCACCGACGTGAAGGCATACGGCCTTGCATCGGCGAGCGGTGGCCGCGATCGCTACTGGTGTCTGATCGTCGGCCGTTAAAATCTCGCTCGCGAAGACGTGATCTTAATGCTGCGTTTATGGGTGGCGCTTTGCTTTCTCAGAAATCGTCAAAACCTTGTCTGCTGCAGTGCGTCGAACGTGCTGTTGGCAGTGGTTTCGAGTCGATCCAACACATTTCAGGCGTAAAATTGTTTACTGCGCGCGCGATCATGTGTCGCAAAAGCTTAGCGCTCCGGCCACCACAGTTTCATTAAACCGTCTCGCCGTTGCCACGATGCGTCGCTACTCAGCGCCTCGGACAGGGAAGAAAAAGGAAGCCGTGACATGCACCTTCATCAGTACAGGGCGAGAATCTCCCGCGCCTTTACAGCTCCCACGCGCTGTCCTCACTGCGGTGACCTGATGGTCGCTCCGGTCTCATCCGAATTCGTCGAGGGCGGTGAAATCCGCCACCACTGGGAATGCGATTCCTGCGGCGAACTCTCCAGCACGTCGATTACCGGGGCCTTCCACTAGGGCAGTACTTCTGCGCATCCGGAATAGGCGGTAGAGTGCGGTGTTGGCACGCATGAGTGCACACCAGCACTCCACGGAGGACTCCCATGAAAGATACGATTCTGCGGTCCGTCCTGGCCGCCCTCGCCTGCACCGCTGCCCTTGCGATCGCCGGTCCGTCTATGGCCGCGAACGTCAATCTCAAGGCCGATTTGAAGGCTTCGAGCGAGGTCCCGCCGACTGACAGCAAGGGGTCCGGGTCAGTGACCGCGACCTTTGATACTGCCAGCAAGAAATTGTCCTGGAAGGGCAGCGTGTCCGGCCTTAGTGGCCCGGCGACGGCCGCGCATTTCCATTCCGGTGAACCCGGGAAAAACGGCGGCGTCGCGGTGCCAATTGCCGGCGCCGACAAGGGCGCATTCGAGGGTTCGGCGACCCTCACCGATGCCCAGGCGGACGAGCTGCTGGCGGGCAAGTGGTATGTCAACGTCCACACCGCGGCCAACAAAGGTGGCGAAGTCCGTGGTCAGGTGACCAAATAGTCACTGACCAAATCCTGCAGCCAATCGAAAATCCGCCGGCATTACCGGCGGATTTTTCCATGCGGAAACGCACTTTGCGTCCGGCCATTCAGGTTTTATGGTCCTGACCAGTCGTTCCAAGTGAAGTGAGGTTATACCCATGGCTCGTACGAATGGCGGCTCCGCCCCATTTCTTATTTCTGGCGGAGGCATCGGCGGGCTCATTACAGCCTACGCACTTGCCCATCGTGGGTTTCCGGTCAGGGTCTTCGAACAAGCTCCGGAATTCCGCGAGGTCGGCGCTGGCATCCAGCTTGGACCCAATATTTTTCGCGTTCTGGAGAAAGTCGGACTGAAGGATGCCATCCTGGCCGATGCTCATCGCCCCCCCGCCCAGGAAATGCGCGACGCGCTGACCGGCAAGTTGATTACCAATGTCCCCCTCGGCGAAGCGTTCATGAAAAAGTTCGGGCAGCCCTATGGCGTGACCCATCGCGCCGATATTCACGCCACGTTCCTCAAGGCGTGTCAGGGCAGCAATCTGATCACGCTCGAAACAAGTCGCCGCGTGGACGCATTCAAGGATCATGGCGATCACGTCTCGGTCACGCTCAACAACGGCGAAACAGTCGAAGGCCGCGCCCTGATCGGCTGCGACGGAATGTGGTCCAAAATCCGCGACAGCATCGTCGGCGATGGCAAACCCCGCGTATCGGGTCACATCGCCTACCGGGGCGTTCTCAAACGCGAGGATGTTCCCAAGGATCTCTGGCGCCCGGACGTCGTGCTCTGGGCCGGCCCGCGCACCCATTTCGTTCATTACCCGTTGCGTCGCGGCGAACTGTACAATCTCGTCGCCGTCTTCCACTCAGATCACTACGAGGAAGGTTGGAATGCGGAAGGCAGCAAGGATGTCATGTGGCAGCACTTCAAGATGCAGGTGCCGCAGGTCCTGCGCATGCTCGAGCGTATCGAGACCTGGCGCATGTGGGTCCTGTGCGATCGTGAACCGGTGAAAAACTGGACATCCGGTCGCATTACGCTCCTCGGCGATGCAGCGCATCCGATGCTGCAATATCTCGCACAAGGAGCCTGCATGGCGACCGAAGACGCGATTGTCCTCGCAGACAAGGTGGCCGCTTCTCCTGACGATCCGGGAAAAGCGTTTCAGGCCTATCAGCAGGAACGCTATCTCCGCACCGGCCGCACGCAAATCATGGCTCGCGTCTACGGCGAATTCTATCACGCGCGCGGAGTTGCGGCAGAGTTGCGTGAGCTAGCGCTTTCTCCGCGCACAGCGGAGGACACTTACGACAGCATCGCCTGGCTCTACGGCGGCCCCTGAGCAAACTCGGTCAGCGTGCTGAATTGCGAAACCTGAGATTGCGCCGGGATAATTGGCTGACGGACGTACAGCCCATCAGCCTCATGTCACGCTCGAGCTCAAACCGCATCAGCTCCAAAGCACGCTCCACGCCAGCTTCACCGGCCGCCGCAAGCGCAAAGAGATAATAGCGCCCGGCTCCCACCGCCTTTGCGCCGAGCGACAGGGCCTTGAGCACGTGCGATCCGCGGTGGACACCGCCATCGACCAGCACGTCGATTTTGTCGCCGACGGCATCGACGATTTCCGCGAGCTGGTCGAAGCCGCTCCGCGACCCGTCGAGCTGGCGGCCACCGTGGTTGGAGACCACGATGCCTGCACAGCCGATATCGACCGCTTTTTTTGCGTCATCGACGCTCATAATACCTTTGAGGCAGAACTTGCCGTTCCACTGCTTGACCATTTCAGCCACGTCCGCCCAAGTCATCGAAGGATCGAGCATGTTGGTGAAGTAGCCCCCGATGGATGTTGTCCCGCCACCCATGTCGACATGCTCGTCCAGCTGCGGCAGCCGAAACCTCTCGTGCGTGAAATAATTCAGCGCCCACCTTGGCTTGATGGCGAACTGCAGCATGCCCGCGAGGGTCAACCGGAACGGAATAGAAAACCCTGTCCGCAGGTCGCGCTCTCGATTGCCTCCGGTGATTGAATCGACCGTCAGCATCATGATCTTGACGCCCGCCGTCTTTGCGCGGTCCATCATGGCCTTGTTCAGGCCGCGATCCTTGTGAAAGTAAAACTGATAGACCTGCGGAAAAGAAAAGTTCGACGCAATCTCTTCCAGGCTCACTGTGCCCAGCGAGGAGACACCAAACATCGTGCCGAATTTGTTGACGGCACGCGCGACCGCGCGTTCACCGTCATGGTGGAACAGGCGCTGCAAGGCCGTCGGCGAACAATAGAAGGGCATCGCCAATTTCTGTCCCATCACCGTCACCGACAGATCGACCTGCGCCACCCCAGTCAGGACGCTCGGGACCAGATCGCAATCTTCGAAGGCTTGCGTATTGCGCCGGTAGGTCGTTTCGTCGTCGGCAGCACCATCGATGTAGTTGAAGATCGGCCCGGGCAGCCGGCGCCGCGCCAGTTCCCTGAAGTCGTGGAAGTTGCAACATTGCGAAAGCCGCATGCTGCCCCCTGTCACGCCGCCCGCGCCCGCGGATGTGCTGCCGGCTGATCGAGGTTCGCGTTCCAGGCGTCGTAACCGTAAAGCCAGCTCGTATCGCCGTCGCCTTCTCGCATCCAGGTATTGGCGCTGGAAATCGCCTGAACCACTGACGTGCGCGGCTTGCGGTGGGCTTCGTATCGTCTGAAGGCCCCCTCAATATCATCGCCCTTCACCGCGTCGAGGCATCGCGCGAGGACGGCCGCATCTTCGATCGAGGTCGCGGCACCCTGCGCCATGTAGGGCGTCATCGGATGCGCCGCATCACCGAGGAGCGCGACCCGGCCATCGCTCCAGCGGCGCAGGGGCTCGCGCTCGAGGATCGCCCATTTGTGGCAATCCGGGCATGCGTGCAGGACGTTGCGAACATCCTGATGAAAATCGTCATACGCGCCGCGCAATTCTCTCACGTCACCCTTGGCCGACCATGACTCGCGGGTGAGCCATTCAGCCGGTTCCGGCACACTGGTGACGAAGTAGACCTCGCTCTTCGCTTTGGTCGTGTAATAGATGACGATGTGACGATCCGTGCCCCACCATTTCGTGCGCGAGGGACCGATGTCGAAGCCACCCATCAAGCTCGACGGAAACACAGCACGGTAAGCGATCCGACCTTTATGGATCGGTGCGTCCGGTCCGACCACGATATCGCGGACGACCGAATGCACACCATCCGCGCCAACCACCGCATCCGCCGTCGCACGCGTGCCGTCCTCGAAATGCAGGGTGACCTGCCCGCTCGCCTGATCCAGGCCAGTCAGCTTCTTTCCCAGATGCACGATGTCCTGCGGAACCGCTGACGCGAGTGCGTCGTGCAGGTCTGCGCGATGCATGCAGAGATAAGGCGCATTGTAGAGGCTTTCGGGCATCGGCAATTCGCGGGTCATTTCCCCACTGTAACCGTCGCGATTGAGGTGTGAGTATGGAGCAAAAGACGTTTTGCGAAGGCGCTCCTCAATCCCGATGCCGCGCAGCACCTTCATGGAATTCGGCATCATCTGGATGCCGGCGCCGATGCGGGCAAAACGCGCCGCCTGCTCGTAAACTTGAACGTCGATTCCCACCCGCCGCAACGTCGCCGCCACGGCCAGACCGCCCATGCCGGCGCCCACGACGGCGACTGAAATTTTCTTGTTGCTCATCTTCATTCCTGACTTAGCGGATGTTGGCGTTCCGCGATTGCGCCCCGCAGCACCGCATAAAGTACGGCGGCATTGAGGGCATGCCAAAGGAAATGTGTACCGATTGGCCAGCGCGCGCAAACGTCGAGGTCGATGATACGGAATATCAGCGAAACGATGAAAAGGCCCGCTGCGATGAGCATGGCCCGCCCTGCCTCATGTCCGCGCAAAACAAACCCGAATCCAATCAGCGCGGCAAGCGCGGGAAGATACCCTGACGAGCCATTGAGAACCTCGCGCGGCACGTAAGACGCAAGGGCGAGCGACAGCGCAATGAAGCCGGCCAGGGATAGCAGCGCAATCGGCCAGGACAACTGCAGGAACCGGCGCAACGCCAACAGAAAATACCCGTAGATGAAAACGCCGATCGGTGTGACGTCGAGCAACATCGCGCCCCGCGTCGCCAGCGTATGGAATGCGAATGATCCGAGGCCTACAACGGCCACGACCACAATCAGCGCCAGGATAACCGGGTCGTTCTTCCCCACGCGCCGCCACAGATCGAAAGCGGCATACGCCGCGATCAGAAAGGCAATATTGCTCAGCGCATTCAGCGGCTCAGCCCAGAACGCGGGCGTCACCCGTTCGCAATAAAGATCAATTGGCGTTGACCACATTCGTGCAACGGGCCCGGATTGCGAATCCGGGCCCGCCTTCAACGGTACCTTGTCAGGCTATTTTCGCGGGATGCCGGCCTTATCGACAACCTCGTTCCATTTCTTGATATCCGCGGTCAAGCGCGCCAATGCCTCTTCCGGCGTGCTCGCCTTTGCAATAACCCCAACCTTTCCGAGGGCCTCCTGCACGTCCGACATGGCGAGGACCTCGCGCATGGCCTTGTTCATCGTGTCGATGACCTCTTTCGGCGTGTCTTTCGGAACTCCGACGCCGTTCCAGGAGATCACCTCATAACCTTTCACACCTGCCTGATCGGCGGTCGGCACGCCGGGAAGAAGCGGCGAAGGTTGCGGGCTCGAACTCGCCAGAATGCGCAGCTTCTTGTCCGCAACCTGTCCGGCTACAGCCGGCGGAAAATCGATCATGAGCTGGACGTCATTGCGCAGCAGCGCCACCACGATATCTGGCGAATTCTTGTAGGGGACGATCTGGATGTTGAGACCGGCAAGCGATTTGAAAAGTTCGGCACCGAGGTTCTGCGTGCTGCCGACTGCGATCGTACCGATATTCATTTTTCCGGGGTTGTCTTTCGCTGCCTTGATGAAATCGGCAAGCGTCTTGTACTCCGACTGGTCATTGACGACGAATACAAGATCGAACGTGCCTGCCATCGAAACCATCGCGAAGTCCTTCACCGGATCGAAGGGCAGGCTTTGGAACGTCGCGACGCTGATGGCGGCGCCGTTGGTGACCCAGGCCATCGTGTAGCCGTCAGCTGGCGCCGTGATCACGGCGCGCGCTGCCGCGATGCCACCTGGTCCAGGCATGTTCTCCACCACGACGCGCTGATTGAGTTTCTGGCTCAGCTTGTCGGCCAAGATCCGCGCCGTGACATCGGCTACGCCCCCGGCGCCAAAAGGCAGCACGAACTTGATCGGCTTTTCCGGCCAGGCTGCCTGTGCTTGCGGGGCCAGCGCGACGATCATCGCTACAAGCCCCAGCCACGCGGTCCGGCGCGCGATCATTTCAACAAGCCCCTTCGGCATTGTTCGTTTCCTCCACCTTGGTCGTTTTGTTGTTGTTCAGCCAAAACCATAAAGCCGTGCCGGATTGTCCACCAGCAATCGCTTCTGCACCAGCGTTTCAGGTGCAAATTTCGGGACCAGATCAACCAGATCGGCCTCGTCCGCTTCGTGCGTCGCATTGGGATGCGGGAAATCAGTGCCCCATAGCACGCGGTTCGGCGACGCTTCGACCAGTGCTTGTGCAATGGGCACTGCCGCCGTGTAAGGCGGCATCGAAATGCGCTCGGACCCGCAGACTTTGATCCAGCAATTTTCGAGGCGCGAAAGCTCAATCAAGGCGCGCAACGGAGGCTGATCGACACCCGCCGCAGACGGTACCCGGCCCATGTGATCGACGACGAAAGGCAGCGGGAGTTTGCGCATCATTTCGGACAGCGGAATGATGTCGGGCGCATCAATGTGCAAAACCACATGCCAGCCACGGCCCTTGATACGGTCGATCACACGATTGAAGACCGCCATGTCCGGCGCGCCGCCTAGATGTTTGACGAAATTGAAACGCACTCCGCGCACACCGCCGCGATCGAGCGCATCTAAATCCTTGTCGGTGAAGCCATCGTCGACGATCGCAACGCCACGGTAGCGCCGCGGGTCGGAGGCAATGCAATCGAGCATCGCGGCGTTGTCGGTGCCATGGCAACTTGCCTGCACAATCACCGCGCGATCAATTCCGAGATGCGCGTGCAATGCCGCCAGTATCTCCTTTGGGGCATCGGCCGGCGTGTAGCGCCGGTTCAGCGCATATGGAAACTTGGCTGCCGGGCCGAACACGTGGCAATGCGCATCACAACTGCCTGCCGGCAGTCTGAAGTTGGGCTTGCGACGGTGAGAAAGAAACTCAGGTTTGATATTCATGGCGTGGCTTTAGCGAAGCAGCACGCTTCCGTCAAAGCGCTGGGAGATCACCCAACTCCCATCCTTCCATGATGTACTCGCGGAAGGCGTCAAATCGTCGAGCGACGATCGCCGTGCGCATACCTGTCATTAGTGTCTGGTAGTAGGCGAGATTGATGGTGGAAAGAAGCACGGCGCCAAGTATCTCGTTGGCCTTGGTCAAATGATGCAGATAGGCCCGCGAGTATGTCCGCGCCACCGGATGAGGACTCTCGGCGTCAAGTGGACGCGGGTCGTTGGCGTGACGCGCATTCCCGAGATTGATCGCGCCATGACGGGTAAAGGCCATGCCGTGACGGCCGTTGCGCGTCGGCAAAACACAGTCGAACATATCAATGCCGCGTGCCACGGCCTCAAGGAGATCGTGCGGCGTCCCGACACCCATAAGATATCGCGGCCGATCTGCAGGAAGCATCGGCGTCGTTTCCGCAACGATGCGCAACATGACCTCTTGCGGCTCTCCCACGGCAAGGCCGCCGATGGCGTAGCCTTGGAAATCCATATCGGTCAGCGCGCGGGCACTGTTGGCACGCAATGTCGGGTCATCGCCGCCCTGGACAATGCCGAACAATGCGTGCCCTTCGCGTGCCATACTTTCGAAGGCGCGCTTGCTGCGCTCGGCCCACCGCAATGACAACTGCATCGCCCGGTCGATTTCCTGCCGAGACGCCGGCAGCCGAAGGCATTCATCGAGCTGCATCGCGATGTCTGCGCCAAGCAGAATCTGGATATCGATCGCGCGTTCGGGCGTGAGCTCGATCATGGCCCCGTCAAGATGAGAGCGAAACGTCACGGCGCGCTCATCGACCTTGCGGAGTTCTGAGAGCGACATGACCTGGAAGCCGCCGGAGTCGGTGAGGATTGGCAGAGGCCAGTTCATGAATTTATGCAGGCCGCCAAGCGCGGCGATGCGTTCGGCACCGGGCCGCAACATCAGGTGATAAGTATTGCCGAGCACGATCTCGGCACCTGTATCACGCACATCACCCGGCGACAGACCCTTCACCGTGCCTTGCGTGCCGACCGGCATGAAAGCCGGCGTCTGTACCCTGCCATGTGGCGTAACGAACTCGCCACGGCGGGCCGCGCCGTCGGTCGAAATCAAGTTGAAGGAAAAGGGTCCGGGCATGACGGCTCACGGCTGAGGATACAATAGACACGCGTCGCCGTAGGAATAGAAGCGATAGCCCGACTGGATCGCGTGCGCGTAGGCCCGCTTCATGGTGTCGAGCCCGCTGAAGGCTGAAACCAGCATGAACAGGGTCGAGCGCGGCAAATGGAAATTGGTCAACATCAGGTCGATCGCGCGGAATTCGTATCCCGGTGTAATGAAGATCGATGTCTCCCCCGAGAAGGCTCCGAGGCGACCGTCCATGCCGACGGCGCTTTCGAGCAGACGCAGAGCTGTCGAACCGACCGCAACGATCCGGCCGCCCCTCGCCCGCACAGCATTGAGCGCGGACGCAGTCTCAGCCGACACGGTGCCAAATTCGGCGTGCATCCTGTGGCCCGAAGTATCATCCGCCTTAACTGGCAGGAACGTGCCGGCACCAACATGCAACGTAACCATCTGCAGCCCAATGCGGCGGTCCCCTAGCCGCCGTACAAGATCCTCCGTGAAATGCAGGCCGGCCGTCGGCGCAGCCACGGAGCCTTCCTCATGCGCAAAAAGGGTCTGGTAGTCAGTCCGATCCCTCTCGTCTGGCTCCCGCCGCGAGGCGATATAGGGTGGTAACGGCATATCACCGCGTTCGGCGATCGCCTGGTCCAAAACCGGGCCGTGAAAGGCGAATGAAAGCGTTATCTCCCCTCCTTCATCCTTTTCCGAAACGTGAGCGTCGAGCTGGCCCAGGAAACAGACTTTTCCTTCTGTGCCAAACCGCAGGACGTCGCCCACGGCGAGCTTCTTGGCCGGCTTGACGAAAGCCCGCCATCGCGAACCGTCCAGGCGCTTGTGTAATGTTGCCTCGATCGCCGGCTCGCTATCGCCCCGCCCGATGCGGCGGCCGGACAGACGCGCCGCAATGACGCGGCTGTCATTGACGACGAGGCAATCCCCAGCTCGCAACAGATCGGGCAAATCCGCAATCGTGCGGTCCTGCAGCACCTGGCCGCCGCCTGGCTGGACGACCAGGAGCCGTGCTGTTTCGCGCGGCGTCGCAGGCCGAAGCGCAATACGATCCGGTGGCAACTCAAAATCAAAGAGGTCGGTCTTCATGACGTCCTGCGTCATGCCCGGCCTTGGGCCCGGCATGCAAGTGCTGCGTGCCTTGCCAGTGTCAAAAATGGCGATGGCCGGGACAAGCCCGGCCAACGCACCAGTCTATCGCTTCGTCCAGCGAAGCTCAGGCACCCATCGTCGCCTTTACAATCTTGTCCGGATCGCTGACCGGTTCGCCGCGCTTGATCTTGTCGACGTTGTCCATGCCTTCGATCACCTTGCCCCAAACAGTGTATTGCTTGTCGAGAAAGCGCGCGTCGTCGAAGCAAATGAAAAACTGGCTGTCACCGGAATCCGGATTGGAGGCTCGCGCCATTGAAACGGTCCCGCGCACGTGCGGCTCGGCATTGAATTCCGCTTTGAGCTTCTTGCCCGATCCACCGGTGCCCGTTCCGTGCGGACAGCCGGTCTGCGCCATGAAACCGTCGATCACGCGGTGAAACACGATGCCGTCGTAGAACCCATCTTTCACCAGTTCCTTGATGCGGGCGACGTGTCCGGGTGCAAGGTCGGGCCGCATTTCGATCACGACTTTCCCCTTTGTCGTTTCCAGCGTCAGCGTATCTTCAGGCTTGGCCATCACAATTCCTCTCTCACAACTGACAATAAAGACCGTTCAGGCGCCTTAGCGCTCGATCGTTGCTTTCTTAATATAGTCCATGCGCGGATATTCCTTGGCGAGATACGCATTGCCCTCGCTCTGAAGTCGGCTCTGATCCGGACCGCGGCCGCGTGGCGCGCCCTCGCCATACTCTGCGTTGAGCGCGTCCACCACATTCATCCCCGACACAACCCTGCCGAACGGCGCGAAACCCGACTGGTCGAGCCGTGAATTATCGGCAAAGTTGATGAAGACTTGGCTCGTGCGCGTGTTGGGACCCGCCATTGCGAAGGTAATCATGCCGCGCGTATTGCTTTGCGTTACGGGATCATCGGGAATCTGCGCCGTGCGCCAGTTCGCCATGATCGCCGGATCGCCACTGATGCCGAACTGCACCATGAACCCGGAGATCACGCGAAAGAAGCGGACGTTGTCATAAAAGCCGTTTTTCACCAGATTGTAGAAGCGATCGGCACCCTTCGGTGCCCAGGCCCGCGTGACTTCAACAACGAAGGGGCCTTTGGTGGTGTCGAAGCGCACTTTAAATGTTGCTGGCGCTTGCTCACGCAGCGCAGCGGGATTGGAGAGCGGCGATTGCGCAACCACCGGTGTTGCGAACAAAGCGAAGGCGACAGCGAGCGCAGAAAAACATCTGTTGGTCATTAATTTCCCCATTAAAAGAACGACACGTCAGCGCGCGAATTTCTTCTTCAGACGCGCAGCGACGGGGCCCGGCACGAAGGCGGAAACGTCTCCACCCATACCGGCGATTTGCCGGACCAATGTGGCGGTGATCGGGCGCACGATCGGCGAAGCGGGCAGGAAGATGGTCTGTACGTCGGGCGCCATCGTTCCGTTCATGCCCGCCATCTGCATTTCATAGTCGAGATCGGTACCGTCGCGCAGGCCGCGGATCAGCATGGTCGCGCCCGCTTTGCGCGCGGTCTGAACCACCAGATCCGAGAAGGTGATGCACGATAGTTCGCACTTGGCTTCGCGCGCCAGCGGCCCACAGGTTTCCTGCAGCATCGCCAGCCGCTCCTCAGCGGAAAACAAGGGCGCCTTGCCGGGATGAACCCCAACGGCGATGACCAGCCGGTCGGCAAGTCGCACGGCCTGACGCACAACGTCGAGATGACCGTTGGTGACCGGGTCGAAAGACCCTGCATAGAGGGCGGTTCTCGGCATAAACGGGGGTCTAACCCGCCCCCGGATGCCCCGCAAGGCCACGACCTTCGCGCCTTGAACCTTTTCCCCGGTCGCGGCGATCAATGCGCTAGGCTTGCTTGGATTGCCTTCCGAGGGGAAATTGCGCCGGGTCGTCCTCGCCGTATCGACACTGCTGATCTGGGCGCCGTGCGTTCTCGCGCAGGACTACCCGAACAGGCCGATCCGTATCATCGTGCCAACACCCGCAGGTGGCCCGGTCGATGTCATGGCCCGGGTCCTGGCCAATGCGCTACCCGCGGTCCTTGGTCAGACCGTGTTCATCGAAAACAAGCCCGGCGCAGGCAATACCATAGGATCCCGCCAGGCGGCCGCCGCCGATCCCGACGGCTACACGCTCATGGTTTCGGCGGCGAGCGGTCTCATCATGAGCCCTATGATCATCAGGAACGCAGGCTATGACGCTTCGAGCTTCGCACCAGTCGCTCTGATCGCCGAAACACCGCAGGTATTGGTGATCAACCCTCAACTTCCGTTCAACTCGGTCGCCGATGTCGTCACCTATGCCCGGGCCAATCCGGGAAAACTCAACTATTCGACTGGCGGCATCGGCACATTGCCGCACCTCAATGCCGAGCTGTTCAATTCGATGAGCGGCACGAATATTCTGCACGTCCCCTATAAAGGCGGTGGCCCTTCGCTCACCGCCGTCGTGGCTGGTGACGTCCAGATGACCTTCGATACCGTGAGCACATCGCTGCAGTTGATCCAGGACGGCAAATTACGCGCACTCGCCATTGTTGGGCACAAACGTGCACCACAATTGCCTGATGTTCCGGCCATGCCCGAAATCGGATTCCCCGCGGTGACCAGCGGCGCGTGGACGGCTTTGGTTGCTCCGCACGACACACCGCCCGCGGTCATCGCCAAACTCAATGCCGCGACCAACGCAGCGCTCAGCCGCGAACCAATGAGAACGGCCCTGGCAAAGCTTGGCGCCGAGCCGCGGGGCGGCAGCCCGCACGACCTTTCCGATCACATCGAGCGCGAGATCGCCAAATGGAAACCGATCGTAAGCACGTTGAATCTGAGGGCGGATTGAACGTGGCTAGACGCGCGGCAATGGCGAGCACGCTTTCTCTGTCGACCTTGTTGGGAATTCTGCTTTCCGCCTGCGTCGCCTTCGCACAAATTGCACCCAACGCGTCGGAGCTCTCTGCGTATGGCGGTTTGCATGCCGCCGCCGCTAAGGGTGATGCGACCGAAATTGAGCGGCTGGTAAAGGCCGGGTCACCAATCGACGCGCGCGACAGCCGCGCGCGGACCCCGTTGCATGTTGCTGTTTACATGCGCAAGCCTGAGGCCGCGCGCACTCTGCTGCGACTCGGTGCCGATCCGAATGCTTTCGAATCCCAACAATACGATATCGTCACGATCGCTGCGGTCGCTAACGATGTGCCTATGCTCAAGCTCGCGCTCGAAGGCGGATGCAAAGCCACGAACGTAACCAGCCCCTATCAGGGGACCGCGCTGATCGCCGCGGCCCATCTCGGTCACGATGAGGTCGTGCGCACGCTCATTGCCGCCAAGGCTCCGCTTGATCATGTCAACAATCTTGGGTGGACCGCGCTAATCGAATCGATTGTGCTCGGAGACGGTGGCAAGCGTCACACCGCCACGCTCAAAGCGCTCGTCGACGCGGGTGCCAACGTCAACCTTGCCGATCCTTCCGGTGAAACGCCGCTCGCGCTTGCCAAGAAACGCGGCTTCAGCGAAATGGCGAAGATTCTTCAAGGCGCCGGCGCGCGCTGATGTCAGCGCTATCAGCTGTCACAGGCATGTCTTGAATCTAACTTTCAATAGGCTTTCACCCGAGCGCTTACAACATAGAAGAATCTTATGAGGTCTCGCATTTGCAAGCCTCCAACCTTCCGCTCTGCATCAAATGCAACAAACCGATGCTGCTTCTTTGCGAGGAACCACAATATTCAGGCTACGCCCGACGAATGTTCGAGTGCCAATTGTGTGACGGCACGATGACGGAATGGTCCGGGGTTCCGGAAGCGGATTGTTGCGCCAGCGAACCCTGAATTTTTTCTGATCGATCAGAACGTGCGAGTCTGATCGCACTAATGCCTCCAGAAACGGAGCGTCTTCGCGCGCTGGACACAACTCTCGTCTTAATAATGTGACGGTCATTTGATCATCCACAATTTTAAATTCGAGCACCGTCTTTAGGTGGTGGTACAAAAGTGCTGTAGTCATATTTGCCCTGCGCCTTCATATTACTGTCACACCCGCCAATCGACCCATTAGTGGGGATCGCAAATGTGGTTTCCAACCCAGGACGAAGCAGTGGAGCTTTACGCGCGTTTCTTGGCAGCGCGCCACGGTAGCGCAGCTGAGCGGCACGCCCGCAGAACCGCCGAGAGACTTCAAGCAGAAGGCGATCACGCGGGTCATGCCATCTGGAGTCGCGTGGCAGATGTCGTCGAACAGTCCAAGGCGAAGGAACCACGCCGGGCTCTGGCCTGAGCCGCGACGGTTCGGCTAGGCTTCACCATTGATTCTACGGAAGAAATCGCTATGCGGCGGTATCCCAAAGGGACGGCGAACCACGCACCAGCATGCGGCGTCCATTGGCGGTTAACTCCAGACACTCACCGTCCACAATCATGCCATCACGAATCAATTGGCGTACAACCGCGTGGTTGGTCGATCCGCCAGATACGTGAATATCCCTAAGAACGATCAGTTCATGCTGGGGTAGTTCCTCAACGGTTTCCATATCCGCGCCGCCATACTTTGCCGAACGTGCCTGCCAGTAAAGTATTCATGTTACGGTCGCACGACATGAACTGGAAAGTTATGTGCCCCCTTCGCCGACTGTCGGCTAGTTATGGAAATTGATGTCGGTACGGCTACCGCACCGATTGCACTCAAAAGTGCGTGTCTCGTTCTTCAATTCCGGCTCCAGTGATCTGCGCACCAAATATGCCGAACCACGACAGCGCGGGCACGTGATTTTGGTGATGTGGCTTTGTCGAATGTAGGTTTTCGGGGCGTCCTCATGAAGCATGGAGATATTCTCATGTCACAGGGATGAGGAACGGCGGTCCCCAGACCCGTCGACATTTGCAAGGTTGCGCGTCGGATGATTGAGCTATCGTGGACTGATGAACGCGCTGCCGATAGCTGAAAAAAATGTTTTCCAAGACATTATTAAATTCTCGACCGCGCTTTTTGCTGGCCGTGTGTCTTCATAACCACTTCGTGGCAGCGCTGAATCGAGCGCACTCGCTTACCTGCCGTTTCAGTGCTCAGGGCCGCAGAGACTGAGCTCGCGCTCTGCACAAAAGACATTGCTGTAAAGATTGGCAATCCACTGCCGTCCGCTCGACGTAACATTGAGATAGCGAATTGCGCTCTGGATGTGGGGCGATATGCTCCCCCAATAGAACTTAGGATAGAGATCGGTCAGGTCCGCGGGCGACGTATAACCGAGCTGCTTGTTCATTCCGACTTCTTCAAACTCGCAAAAAAGAGCATTGGCTTTACGTAGATAATGCGGGTCGCCCAGTTGGCCGATCAAATCGGCCGCGCGAACGAGCTCGCCTTCCTCGCTGTCGAGATTCCCTGCGCCGGGAGGCGATGGAAAGCGCGTAAATTCGATGGCATTTGCAATTCGATTGGCGTCGAGGGTTTTAAGCGAACCGAAGCGATGCATCACGAAGAGTTTTGAGCGATCGACGTGATAGGGCAACAGTGCAGCGTCAGATGAGCCCCGCGGTAGCTTGGCCTTGGTGCCGTCCGCATCAATAACATACCCATCTTCGTCGTCGCCTTTGAGGATGCCGCGAACGTAGCCAATGTCGTGAAACAGACAGGCAATGATGACGTGCGCGTAATCGCCGATATTCGTTTCGGTCAAGAGCCGTCGCCCCCTCAGAATATCGTAGGCGACGAGAGTAACCAGCAACGTATGCTCGACATTGTGATAGAGCGCGTCGCTGTTGCCGATGCAATCGATGGCAAGCCTGGCAGCCGACTGAACCCGTTCTATCGCAGCCGGATCCGTCGAACCGAACCGACGGGACAGGTGATTGGCAAGGTGAGACCCCAAGGCCTCGGCCGCAAGTTCGGGAATGGTAATCATGGCTTCCCCCGTGGCCCTGACATTGAACGTCGCACCTAGTTTTGCTCTTTTTCCCCCCAACGTCGACTGCGTTTTGCCCCCGGGAAACAGGCATTTTTGGCCTGGTTATAGCGATCCCAGAACCCGGCGCACGCCGAGAAGTGACACAAAGGTGTCACGCGTTCGAAATGTCTTCACTGCGACAATCGAGATCGTCGGAATCGTTGGTTTAAGGGCGGTTTGGATGCCAGAGGTCGTTGTGACCGCGGCCTTCTGGCGCGGGCGCGCAGAGGAATGGCGCGCCGTCGCGAACGAAACCACCGATCCGGAAGAAAAACGATTGTTGCTTGAGTTAGTCGCAGACCACGAAAGGCTCGCCGAACGGGCCGCGAAGCGCGAGCAAAGTCAAAGCTAATACGCGCTCATTTGGAAAAAAGGCGCTTGTGTTGACCGTTACAGCGCCGCACGTACGACTCTGTTTGATTGGCGTCACCAACTCGGGAGAGCTGCCACGACCAACACTTGGAAGTTCTTCGTTTTCGGCACAGCTGCGATCGCCCATCCTGGCGGCGGCAATCTTGAAGTGAAGTCGCACGGACGTGACAGCGTCATCACTAAAGTCAGTTACACGCAGCCAGCATCTTTTGTGACACCCGCGTTGTACGAGTCTCACTCCGCGATCAGTACATACGGGGTTGATTCTCGGCGCACGAGCGATTGGTGAAATAAACACACCAGTTGCCAGAACAGTGGCCAGCCGCCGTGGCTTGACTCACGGCGGCCGCAATCATTCTGCGCAAATAAAAAACAGTGCGCCGGTGGAGGGGAACCACCGGCGCACTCCGAACAGAAACGCAAAGGGACTTATGTTAACGCGCACAAAGTAGCTGCTCCCCGCGGGATAGGTATTATACCAAGGTCACCTATCCCCATTCCAAAGGTATCGGGGACTTTGATGCTTCAGTTCTTCTGCACGCCTGGTCGCGAGACGTTTGCGGTGAACACGTAGCCGTCACCATGCACTGACTTCAGCAATTTCGGCTTTTTCGGATCGGCTTCGAGCTTTTTGCGCAGACGGGAAATCTGCGCATCAATAGTCCGCTCGTAAGCGTGCCACCCTGCCCCGTGAGTCACATCCATCAACTGCTGACGGCTGAGAACCCGTCCAGCATTTTTCAGGAAGGCTGCCAAGAGCTTGAATTCGCCGCCAGTGAGCGGCACTTCAGATCCATCCGGCGCGATCAGCTGGCGACGTTCGAGGATGACTTTCCATCCCTCAAACGACAACATTTCATAAGCCTGCTCGCAACCGGCATTCTCGCGTTTCGCCGGCTGGAAAGAACGCAGCGCTTTCCTGGCGCGTGCCAGAACTTCGCGTAGATGAAACGGCTTGCACACATAGTCGTCGGCTCCAAGCTCGAGTCCGACAACTCTGTCGACAGGATTTTTTCTTCCACTGATGACTATGATTCGGCTTCGCCCGCGCGCATGCAGTTCGCGCAACAGATCGAGTCCGTCTTCGACGCCGAGATTGAGATCAAGCAGGATCAGATCGTAAGTGTCCTGCTCCAACCGCGACATCATGCCGGATCCGGAGCTCGCTACTGCGGTCCGGAATCCGTTGTTGGAAAGATACCGCGACAGCATTCTGCAAATTGCGTCCTCATCGTCGACGATAAGAACGTGCGGCAAGTTCGAGTTTTGCGTGGATGACGCAACGCTTACCATACTGTTTGCCCTTACCCGGTACAAAACTTGGCACAGAAAGATAACACACCGGCAACAAGTTTACGAAAATGGTCCTAACGCAGGCGCCCAATTAGCCGCGCAAAAGTGGAACTTTGGTATTTAAATACGGGAAACAGCCGGCGGTATTCAACTACTGATGCGTTTTTCCGATACCGCCAACCATCAGATTCCTTCGATACCACCGCGCTTTTTAAGCATAGTCTGAAGTTATTTTTTCTTTACGCAGGAAGCGTGATTTTTCGTGCGCGGATGTGACTAGCATCACAGACTGCGGGTATTGGTCGCAATACGTTTACAAACACGGACTAGGTGTGCGGTCTGATATAAAGGGTTGCAATCCAGTCTCTCTATGCTGCCGAACGGATAGTTATTTCCGGCGAGGACGACATGCTTAAGAGGACGGACAACTCAGATACCACAACTTCGGAAACGAAGTTACGGAAGAAATCGCCGGATGATTTGCTGCAAAGATCGAAGAAGCTGCGCACAGGTGAACTAGAGAAATCGCTTTTGAACTCGCCTCCTTTCCCCGAGCGCCCAAACGAACTGGACGCCGGGCGTCTCCAGCATCAGAAAATGGAAGTTGTCGGGCAACTTACCTCCGGCATTGTGCATGATTTCAAAAATTTGCTGACGATCATCAGCGGAAATCTGGAAATGCTGGCGCACGATCGCGCGAAGACCCGTTCTCCGCATGACCAGCGGACTCTTGTCGCAGAAGCAGTCCGTGTGACGGATCTGATGGCCGAACTTGCCGGCAACTTGTTGGCGTTCGCACGTCAGGAGAAAATTGATGGCGCGCTCACTGACATTGGCGAACTCGCCAATACCACCGGCCGCCTTCTGACACGCATCCTTGGAAACGGTATCTGCCTGCAAATAAAGGCTGAACCGGGCCTCCTCGCTCATATCAACGCCGCGCAATTCCAGACCGCTCTCATTAATCTCGCGCTCAATGCGCGCGACGCGATGCCTGAAGGTGGTTGTGTCGCAGTGCACGTCGCAGACGCTCTCGTTGACGCAGAACAGGCGCACGAGATGCGAGTGAAGCCCGGACGCTACGTCACGGTTTCCGTCAGCGATAGCGGTCGCGGCATGGCGTGCGAATCTCTTGGTCGAGCGTTCGAGCTGTTCTACACGACCAAGCCGGCCGGGACCGGGTTGGGTCTGCTCGCCGTCCAGGAGTTTGCTGCGAATGTTGGTGGAATTGCCCGCATTCAGAGCAAGCTTGGGCAAGGCACGTGTGCCGAATTGTGGATCCCGCTTGATGAAAGCGCGGCCGCAGTAAAAAGCAAAACCTCTCCGTCGCTCGCGCCCTAGCGCTCCGTGTCTCCCTCGGACGGGGCACAGCTCGATTTCATAATGTGAAGATGTATCTAAGGGGGAATTGGTTACCGCCAATTCCGGGTACGCCGACTTCTTTGACCGGCGGCGCCTTGAAGCCCCGCCGGTCACAATTTGTCAAATCTTGTCACTGGCGGACGTGAACTTCCGCAACATTGGACGCCTAGCGTCGAGGGTCCGGTGGTCTCACTGGCGTGCCAAGTTTGCACGCTTGCGCTGCCTGCCGGAAGTGAAGTCAACCCATGTGGAGCAAGCCGCAAAAACCATCGGTCTATTCGCTGACGTAGAAGATTGGCGAGTGTTCGATGAATTGCGGTGCGTCATCCACGAATAGGAGAGCATCATGTCTGAACACAAGCCGCCAAAAGAACCCCCGAAGGACGATCATCACAACGACGACGATCTCCTGAAGCAGCTTCAGGCGCAGGCGCAGGCACAGGGCGAATTGCAGGCCCAGTTGCAAGGCCAAGGCCAAGGCCAGGGCCAGGGCCAATCTCAGAGCCAGGAGTCTTCGAACTGCAACCTGAACGGCAACGTCAACTGCGACAGCAATTCGAATGACAATTCGAACTGCAACTACAACGCAAACGTCAACTACAGCTCTACGTCAGTTTGCGTGGACGTGAAGGTCTCCGATCAGATCTGCGAATCGCCGCAGCAGGCCGCTATCGATATGAGCTGCCTGAAGATCGACATGCCGTGCAACGACGGCATCGTCAATTTGATGCCGGAGAACATCTACCAGACCATCAATGGTACTGGTGATGGCGCCAACAACGTGACGTTCAACCTCGACCAAGTGAACAACATGGTCAGCAATGGCTACGTGTCCGGCGTCAGCAATGGCGACTGCGCGGAAGTCAGCTGCCTGAGCGGCGGCAACACGGTTGGCATCGGCAACTCCTCATATTTCGGCGGCGACTGGGATGGAAAAGTCGGGAGTGCCAACGGTGACGGCGCAGCTTTCACCCAGTCACTCGACCACGCCGGTTCGGTTGACGCGATCAGCCAGAGCATCGTGCTCGGCTCCAACGTCCAGCTGAACAACCTGACCTTCACCGGTCATGACAGCGTTGTTGCCGACCACGGCAGCTCCGCGCATCACGATAGCTAAGTTTTTGCCTTGAGACCCCGCGCGGGAAACCGCGCGGGCCCGAAACCGAAGTCAACCAATGTGGAGTCCAACCGCGAAAGCAACGGTTCACTTGCCGACGTAGAAGATCAGCGGGTGCCGAAACAATTGCGGTGTGTTCTCCTCGAACATGAGAAACACCATGCCACAACAACCTCCTAAACCTCCGGAACACGAGGACCAGGATAAGAGTAACCTCCTGAAGCAGCTTGAAGCGCAGGCTCAGGCGCAAGGCGAACTGCAGGCTCAGGCACAAGGCCAGGGTCAGGGCGAGGGTCAGAGCCAATGCCAGACCCAGAGCTCGGACAACTGCAACGTCAACGGCAACCTGAATTGCGATACCAATGCTAATGACAATGCCAACTGCAACGTCAACGCAAACTACAACACGTCCTCCACGACCGTCTGCGTGGATGTAAAGGTCAGTGATCAGGTTTGTGAGTCGCCACAACAGGCGGCCATCGACATGAGCCACCTCGACATTTGCGCGCCGGGCAACCAGGGCATCATCAACCTGATGCCCGAGAACATTTACCAGACCATCAATGGTACTGGTGATGGTGCGAACAACGTGGTGTTCAACCTCGACCAGGTGAACAACCTCGTCAGCAACGGCCAGGTGTCCTGCGTCAGCAATGGTCTGGGTGCCACCGTTGATAATCTGAGCGGCGGCAACACGGTCGGTATCGGCAATCACAACGGCGATTGGGACGGAAGCGTCGGCAGCCACAATGGCGATGGCGCATCGTTCACCCAGTCACTCGATCACGCCGGTGCGGTTGACGCGATCAGCCAGAGCATCGTGCTTGGTGCGAACGTCCAGCTGAACAACCTGACCTTCACCGGTCATGACAGCGTTGTTGCCGACCACGGCAGCACTGCACATCATGACGGGTCTTCAGGCTAATTTGACGACGTTACAGACCCGCGCGGGAAACCGTGCGGGTCTGCTCTGAAAGACCACGAGTTTGAAATTGCGCGGTTGATAAGCCTTCCCTCGATCAACCGCGCTTTTTGTCCAGTTGGGGGTGCCTATGGTTCCGAGCGGCGTTGCCGAAGTCGTTGAGCTACTCTGGCACTTCACCGGTCATCTCCGGCTTGATCCCGATGGCGTCGCAAGAATTTCACCCGACTATTACGGAGCCTATGCCCGGGGTCAGCAGGACGAACCCACACCCGACACAACGGTAACTCCTTTCAAACCGACCCCGAACGACCTCGACACTGACGCGTCGCAACAACCAACCCTGGTCGGTCCGGACGAGTACAAGTGGGTCATCCACGTAGCGCAACGCGCGCATGATGCGCTCCCGAATGCGCACGAGCTGAAACCGACGCATTTGCCCTTCAAGCCGACAATTCTTCCACCGGCGGGCGACGGTGATGGTGGCGGTGGCGGCGGGAGCAGCTTCGGAGAGGTTCAGCCGTTCATCAATCAGGAGATCGTGGATCTCCGCCAGTTCAACGTCATGGAGAACAACGACAACGCGAGCATCGGTCCGACCGCGTTGCCGCTGCAGCCGTTCGACAGCGCGCCTGTGCTCATGACGATGGAAATCGACGCGCAAAAGGCCGTACCGCTTGATTTGCTGCCGGATGAAGGCAACTCAATGTCGGTGCTCGAGTTCGTCAACGCTCGTGATGCAAACCCGACAGACACTCAGGCCGAAGAAACGCCATACATCGTCAGCGACGGCAAGTACGTGAACAACGTACTGCAGGACCCGACAACCGATGTTCACCAGTTGGCCAACGACAAGATCACCGCCGCAGGGGACGCGCTCAATACCGGAATGATCCAGGCTATTCCTGCAGGTGACTACTCGGACACGGCGATCCAGAACCTATCCCTCGGAGGCAACGTCGCCGTCAACGACGCCACCATCATCAGTGACTCCGGACTTTCCGGCTCAATGCTCATTCTCGGCAACAGCTACCAGACCGAAGCGATATTCCAGACGAACGTGCTTTCCCAGAGCGATCATTTCCAGGTTTCAAGCGGCGACGCCGGGATCAACTACGTCCCGAATATCGTGCAGAACATTGCAGATATTTCCACGACAGGTTCCATCACCGGACCGTGGACTGCCGCCGGTCCACTGAACTGGCAAGTACAGGTGCTTGACGGCTCGCTTTACGACGTCAAGGCCATGTCGCAGACGAACTACATCAGCGACAACGACATCGTTTCTCAAACCCAGTCGATGGGTTACAGCCTGATCCTTGCCGGTTCAAACGAGCAGGTAAACTCAGTCGATTTCCAAAGCCCGACAGGCCAATGGGATCTGATCGTGATTGAGGGCAGCTATCACCGCCTCGACATGATCAACCAGACCAACGTGGTTCTTGATATGAACCATGCGTCGCAGGATTGGGCGGGTTCGGGCGACGGCTCCGGCAGCCAAAGCATCACCGCGGGCAACAACACGATCCTCAACGATGCGAGCATCATCTATTTCGGCGCGACGGGCAGCCAAGGCGTAACCAGTGAGATGGCCGAACTGGCCAGTGTCCTGGCCAACAATGACGCGCCTGATCCGTCGTTGATTTCAAAAGCCTTCCCGGAACTGATGGGCACCGTTCACGTTCTTTACGTCACCGGCGATTATTACGACGTCAACTACCTCGCGCAGACGAATGTCATCTCAAATGCTGACGTCGCCGCACAGTTGCTCACTAGCACTGGAACCGGTCAGCAGTCGCTGACCACCGGGGCCAACACGTCGATTAACGCCGCGACAATCGTCGATGCCGGCAGTGTCACAACCCCATACGTGCAAGGAACAGCCTACAGCGACACCATCTTGATCCAGACCAACATCATTGCGACCGATTCGAAAGTTGTGACGAACGACCCGTCGAAACTCGCACCTGAAGTTGTCGCTTTCACCGGCACGGACGCCACCGACCACTCTTCGGATGCGCCGCAGGTCTACGCTCCTCCTCCCCAGGACGTCACGCACAACAGCAGTGATGTCCTGTCGGGCACGCTCCATTGAGAGGTTCGGTGGATCCCCTTTCACAAACCGAAGCAGCGTCTTCCCTGACTGACGGCCAGGAAGCAGCTGGCTCTGCTAATTCCGCCAACGGCCACGCGAACGGTGCAAATGGCGCGAACGGGGCCAATGGCGCGAATGGGACCAACGGGTCTAACGGCTCGGCCAACGGCAAGGCAAATGGCGCGAACGGCGCAAACGGCAGCCCCCCCAATGGTCACGGATCATCGTCGGTCATTCAACAGCGCGTAGACAGCGACTTCCGCAACGTCCTTGGAAAGGGTCTCTCTGTTTGCCGGCGCAACATCCTGACCGCAGGCATTTTCTCGTTCTTCGTCAACGTCCTTCTTCTCGCGATGCCGATCTACCTGTTCCAGCTGTCGGATCGCGTCTACACAAGTCGCAGCACTGACACGCTGATCATGCTCTCGCTGGTCGTCGGCGGCGCGATCGTCGCGCACGTGTTCCTCGACATGATCCGGCGTTTCATTTTGATGCGCGTTGCCGTCGAGACGGAAGCGAAACTGGGTGCCCCGGTTCTCAGCGCGGCCGCCAAGGCGTCGCAGAACGGCTCAAACCGTGAATTTCAGCTGCTGGGTGATCTTCAGCATCTGCGGCACTTCATCACCGGACCTGTCATCTTGCTGATGATGGACGTGCCTGTTGCCCCGGTTTATCTCGCGGCGACATTCCTTATCCATCCGGACCTCGGCTGGATCGTCGGGGGCACTGGCCTAATTTTGTTCATCATCGCAGTCGCCAACCAAAAGCTTACTGCGGTGCCATACACGCAGGCAAACACGTTTGCGATGCGCGCCAATCTCGCTGCCGATGCGATGGCACGCAATTCGCAAGTCATCAACGCCATGGGTATGATTCCCGAGGGCGTGCAGATCTGGGGCCGCGAAACGGCTTCGTCTCTCAAAGCCCATCTCGCCGCGCAGGATCGCAACATCTACATGACGGGCCTGTCGAAGCTCGTCCGTCTCTTTACGCAAGTTGCAATCCTCGGCTGGGGCGCGCGCCTCGCGCTGAGTGATCAAATCACCGGCGGCATGGTCATCGCCGCCTCGATCATCGGCAGCCGCGCCCTGTCGCCGATCGAAGGCACGATCGAAGGTTGGCGCAGCTTCATACAGGCCCGGGCCGCCTACGCCAGGATCAAGACACTGCTAGAAAATTCGCCATTGAACTGGGAAAGGCTGCGGCTCCCAAGGCCACAGGGTCGCGTCACGGTCGAGCGCATTCTGTATGTGCCGCCACCGACAAAGAAAGTGATCCTCAACGGCATTTCCTTCGAGCTCGAGCCTGGGGAATCGCTGGCGATCGTCGGCGCGTCCGGATCGGGAAAATCCACGCTTGCGCGCATGCTCGTCGGATCGATCATCCCAACGGCCGGCAATGTGCGCCTCGACCGCATGGACCTGCGCAACTGGGACCCACGTCAATTCGGCCAGAGCGTCGGCTATTTGCCGCAAGACGTGCAACTGTTCCCTGCATCGATCAAGGCGAACATTGCCCGCATGCGGGAAGACGTTACCGACGACATGATTTTCGATGCGGCCGAGCTCGCCGACGTGCACGAGATGATCTCGCATTTTGCGCATGGCTACGAGACACAAGTGCTGATCGACGGCAGTCCACTGTCGGGCGGCCAGAAACAGAGGATTGGGCTCGCGCGCGCATTTTTCGGCGATCCCCGCCTCGTGGTGCTTGACGAGCCAAATTCCAACCTCGACGCGCCGGGCGAGCTCGCGCTCGCCAACGCGCTCAGTCGTGCGAAGAGGCGAAATATCACTGTAATCGCGATCACCCAGCGTCCGGCATTGCTGCAGAGTGCGGACAAAATCATGGTCATCAAGGAAGGCACCGCTCAGGCGATCGGCAAGCGCGATGACATCATTCCACTGCTGGCTGCTAATGGCGCCGCGAAAGGCGCGCCAGCGGCGCCCGGTTCAGGGACGTTCCAATGAGATTTCTTCCCGTCAAAGCGACACCCGCGGCAGTACCGGCGAGCGTGACACCGCGAGCCTGGCATGAGGACATCCCCCACAAGACGACCATTCATAAGATTGGCGGCTATTTTACCGTAGCGCTCACAGTGCTGGGATTTGGGCTTTGGGCAAATACGGCGCTGATTTCGGGAGCGATTGTCGCGACGGGTCTCTTTGTAACCACGGGCCAGAACAAAACAGTCCAGCATCTCGAAGGCGGCGTGATCAAGGATATTCTCGTTCGCGAAGGCGACATCGTCGAACCCGGGCAGATCCTCGTCCGGCTCGACGATACGACACCGCGCGCGGAGCTGCGCCGGCTGGCGCTTCGCAACGCTCTCAACACGGCCAAAGTGGCGCGCTACACGGCAGAGATTCAGGGCGACGCCGAGATCGACGTCCCTACCGACATTGTACCGAAATCCGCCGGCATCGACATCCGAGACCTCGACGAGATCATCGACACGCAGAAGCTCGCCTTCGAGGCACGCCGGAAAAACGTTCAGACGCAGATTGCAGCATTGAACGATTCCATCACCGCCTTGCAGAAGCGGGTGGACGCAGGAGGCCTGCAGGAGGTTTCCACGCAGCAGCAAGTCGATCTGATCCGTGAAGAATATGCGAGCAAGAGCACGCTTCTTCCCGGGGGGCTGATCAAAAAATCCGAGCTGCTTGCATTGCAGCGAACCGAAGCCAGTCTGATGGGAGAGATGGGCCGGCTGGGAGGCGACATCGGCGACGCAAAGGCGCGGATCGCTCGGACAAAAGAGGAAATTGCTGGTGTGCGCGCCACGGCCATCAAAGATGCGGTCGAGCAACTGCACCAGGTCGCTGCCGATCTTGTCGACGTGCGCGAACGCATGCACGCAGCCGAAGGCGTTCTCGGACGGATTGAAATCAAGGCTCCTGTGCGTGGAGCGGTCGTCAAACTCCGTTACCACACGGCCGGCGGCGTCATCGAGCCGGGCAAGCCGGTCATGGAAATTGTGCCCCTCAGGGATGATCTCGTTGTCGAAGCCCGCGTGCGGTCACGCGACATCGATCACGTCGAGATCGGCCAGCGAGCCGAAATCCGTCTGACCGCGCTCGACCAGCGCACCACGCCGATGGCACACGGTCACGTTATCTATGTGTCGGCGGACGCTGTTCAGGACGATGCCAAGCCGGGTCAGTCGCCGGACTCCTACATTACGCGGGTGCGCATCGATCAGATCGGCGCGAACCCGGAAACTAATTTCAAGCCCAAACCGGGAATGCCGGCGGAAGTCTATATTCAGACAGGCGCGCGGACGTTTTTCCAGTATCTGATGAAGCCGGTCACCGACAGCATGAACCGCGCATTCCGCGAGCACTAGATCCGCATCATTTCATGCGCGTTCAGATAATCGGTCACGTACGTATCGAAATGCCTCGCCCAAATCGCGGCTCTCGCCTGCTGTTCGGGATCCTCTGGCCGACCCGGATATAAGTCCGCGCCGGCTTCCGATTGCAGCGCCTGGAAGAAGGCCAGCGCATTGCGGCACCCCAACTCGAAGCGCTCGTCATGCGCGGCGCTCAGTGAGCAGATTTCTTCACCGATGAGTTCTCTGTTCAGCCCTGTTATTGCTGCCCAGGATTTGCTCTGCACATCGGCCAAATCGTCATTGCCCAGTGACCGCGTATGCCAGGACGCTGTAAGCGTGATCAGCATGCCGAGAAAGCCGACGAAGTAAGGCTCAAACCACAGCGAATCCGGAATCTCGCGCGCGGCACGGCTTCGCTCGACGAAGGGCAGGATGGTTGCGACTGCCGATCGACGCGCCTGCCGTGACTTCAGGACTCTGAACATGGCCATATCCTAGCAGGAACTGCCCTGCTCGCATTCGATCCCCGCTCCCGCTATGATCGTTGTTCCGAAGCGGGAAAGTCCATGTCGTCTCTGCCTCCAAAGCCGGATTTTGCGGCAATCGAGGCCGCCGCCCCCAAGGGTGGCGGGCGGCGCATGGTAACTTTGACCCTGATCGGGAACCTCGTCCACTGCTGGTCGAACAACGAAAGCCTGTTCATCTACATATTGATGCTTCTGATGGAGACCGACGAGGCCACGGCGGCGATCGTGTTTGCCACCCTCAATACAACGCGTGCGCGTATCGACCTGATCGAGCGTCTTGCCAAGATCAAGGTGGGCGACAAGCAGATGGAAAAGAAGCTCGACGACATCGTCGAGCGATTCAACGACAGCACGCGCATGCGTAACGAATTCAACCACTGCATGTATGTGCTCGACGAGCGGGGCGAGATCACCCACACAAACCATATGCGGGTGCAGGAGGTGAAGGGCCGCCTTCAGCTCGGCATCGTGCGTCCCATGGATGATGCCCGGATCCGTGAACTGCAGAACGCGATCCGCAACATGACCCAGTTGAACAGGGATATCTGGGATTTCATGGGCGTGCTGCAGAAATACCTCGCCGGCCGCCCGCGTTCCCCACGCGCGGCCGTTCCGGTGCCGAAGTCCTGATGCATCCCTAGTTCGAGCGGCGCGCGAGCGACAGCCACACGCCACCGCCGATCAAAACGGCGCCCGATAGCCTGCCGAGCCATCGTGCAGGTGCCTGCTTGAGAAACAGGGCACGGCCGGCGCCTGCGGCGATGGCCCAGCCTGCGTCGGTGACGGTCGCCATCGCGACTGAAACAGCGCACATCACCGCCAACTGGTGGCCGGCGGGCAACTGCGGATCGACGAATTGCGGCAGGAAAGCCGTAAAGAACGCGATGGTCTTTGGATTGGTCATCGCCACCAGGAAGCCTCGAGAAACGTAGACGCGATGACGAGGCGGCGCGACCTCCCCCTGTTCGCCGGCATGCCGCCATGCCTGGATACCGAGCCAGACCAGATAGGCCGCACCCGTCCAACGAAGGATTTCAAAAACTTCCGCCGAAGTTCGCAGAATCCAGTTCAGGCCGAATGCAATGCAGGTAATCAGCACCGCATTGCCGAGCGTGGAGCCCAGTACCGTCATCAAGGCGGCGCGGATGCCGCGTGTGGCCCCGGTCGTGATGACGAGCGTGACGATTGGGCCCGGGACAATGACGAGAATGAACGTGATGAGCAGGAACGCAGAGAAG
>Ga0207665_10000424_pt1 | contig 29115 bp, 28 predicted proteins | sample LARL112metaG_FD_184351 | JGI IMG/M metagenome (GOLD analysis project Ga0207665, IMG submission 184351) | Corn, switchgrass and miscanthus rhizosphere microbial communities from Kellogg Biological Station, Michigan, USA - LAR L11-2 metaG... | ecosystem: Host-associated > Plants > Roots >... | reverse complement strand
CGGGGCGGAGGTGTGGGTGCGTAGTCCGGCTAGCTCGTGCCAGCTCTGGCCGCCGTCGGTGCTGCGGAACAGGGCCGCGTCCTCCACCCCCGCGTAGACCGTGTCCGGGTCGCTCGGCGAGGGCTCCAGATGCCAGACCCGCGCGAACTCCCACGGATGGGGCGTGCCGTCGTACCACTTATGGGTGCCGGTGGCGCCGTCGTACGTGAACTTGTTTCCCACCGTCTCCCACGTCCGGCCGCCGTCGCTCGAGCGCTGGATCACCTGACCGAACCAGCCGCTCGATTGCGAGGCATACAGCCGGTTCGGGTCCGCCGGGGAGCCCTTGAGGTGATAGATCTCCCAGCCCCCGAAATGCGGCCCCTGGACGTCCCACCGGGACCGCTTGGCGTCGGAGGTCAAGACGAACGCGCCCTTGCGCGTGCCCACCAGTACCCGTACGCTGCTCATTCGTCGCTCCTTTGCCGGGCCCGCCTACGGTACGCGTGGCCCCTCGGCGCGGATCCGTTTCTACTATATGGTCGTACGGGGCGGCTGGCCATCGACAGGCCGGCCGGAGAATCAACCGGGCGGTCCGTGTCGATCCCGGGACCCCCCGGACGACTACCCCCGAACCCAAACCAAACTATGAAGGAGATGGACCGTGACCTATGCCCTCTGGATCACTCAGACGCTGCTGGGACTTCTGTTCCTGTTCTCCGGCGCCATGAAGTTTGTCATGTCGGTCGCCGAGATGACAAAAGCCATGCCCTGGATGCCGGGATGGTTCCTGCACTTCATCGGGGTGATGGAGATCCTCGGGGGGCTCGGCCTGATCCTGCCCAGCGTCCTGCGCATCCGCCCCGGGCTGACTCCGCTCGCCGCGGCGTGCCTCGTGATCATCATGATCGGGGCGACCGTGATCACGCTCGGCACGATGGGGATCGGCAACGCGATGCTCCCGCTGATCGTCGGGATCCTCTGCGTGTTCGTCGGCTACGGTCGCTGGCGACTGGCCCCGCTCTCGCCCCGCCGCTGACGACGGGACTCGCACGCTGTCGATCGGGAGCGGGCGAGGGCGACTAGTGGGCGGGAGGACACGATGACATCGAGGAGCGGAGGATTCTCCAAGGCGCGGCTCGGGCGCATGCGCGACGTGATGGCCGGCCACGTGGAGCGCGGCGCGATGCCCGGGCTGGTCACGCTGGTGAGCCGGCGGGACGAGGTGCACGTCGAGGCGCTCGGCCGCATGGCCGCCGACGGTGGTCGACCGATGGAGCGCGACACGATCTTTCGCATCGCCTCCATGTCCAAGCCGGTCGCGGCCGCCGCGGCCATGATCCTGGTGGAAGAGTGCCGGCTGCGGCTCGACGAGCCGGTGGATCGGCTGCTGCCCGAGCTGGCCGGCCGCCGCGTGCTGCGCCGGCTCGAGGGGCCGGTCGACGACACGGTGCCCGCGAGCCGGTCGATCACCCTGCGCGATCTGCTGACCTTCCGCCTGGGCTTCGGCATCATCATGGCGCCGCCCGACACGTACCCGATTCAGAAGGCGATGCGCGAGAAGGGAGTGCGGATGGGGCCGCCCCGGCCGCAGACGGAGCCCGCGTCCGACGCGTGGATTCGCCGCCTCGGCACGCTGCCGCTCATGCATCAGCCGGGCGAGCGGTGGATGTACGACACCGGCTCCGACGTGCTGGGGGTGCTGATCGCGCGCGCGGCCGGACAGCCGTTCGAGGCGTTCCTGCGCGAGCGCCTCTTCGAGCCGCTCGGGATGAAGGACACCGGCTTCAGCGTGTCCGCGGGCAAGATCGGGCGCCTCGCGACCAGCTACTGGAGCGGCCCGGAGAGCGGGGCGATGGAGGTCTACGACCCGGCCGAAGGCGGGGAGTGGAGCCGCCCGCCCGCGTTTCCCTCCGCCGCCGGCGGGCTGGTGTCGACCGTCGACGACTACTGGGCCTTCGGCCGGATGCTGCTGAACCGTGGCCGCCACGGTGCGGAGCGCATCCTGTCGCGCCCGTCGGTCGAGGCGATGATCACCGATCAGCTGACGCCCGAGCAGAAGGCGCTCTCCGGCTTCGTGCCCGGCTTCTGGGACAGCCGCGGGTGGGGCTTCGGGCTGTCGGTGATCACCCGGCGCGACGGCGTGGCCGCGGTGCCCGGCCGATTCGGGTGGGACGGAGGTCTCGGCACCTCGTGGTCGTCGGATCCGACGGAAGAGCTGGTCGGCATCCTGATGACCCAGCGCATGTGGACCTCCCCGCAGGGCCCGGACGTCTATCACGACTTCTGGACACAGGCCTACCAGGCCATCGACGACTGAGATCGAGCCACCAAGGAGATATTCCAATGCGATTCATGATGCTGGTGAAGGCGAGCCGGGAGTCGGAGGCGGGCGTGATGCCCAGCGGTGGGCTCGTCGCCGCGATGGGGGAGTTCAACGAGACGATGGCGAAGGCGGGGGTGCTGCTGGCCGGCGAGGGCCTCCACCCGAGCTCGAAGGGCGCGCGCGTCACGTACACCGGCCGCAAGCGCCTCGTGACCGACGGGCCCTTCGCGGAGACGAAGGAGCTGCTGGCCGGCTTCTGGATGATCCAGGTGGCGTCGCGGGCGGAGGCGCTCGAGTGGGCCTCGCGCGTTCCCTTCACCGACGGCGAGGTCGTCGAGGTACGCCAGGTCTTCGAGACCTCCGACTTCCCCGCGGACGTCCTGCCGCCCGAGGCCGCCGCGCGTGAGGAGGCGCTTCGCGCAGAGCTCCAGAAGAAAGCGAAGCGGTAGCCCCCGTCAGCGGCGCCGGTCAGCTATGGAGGTGGAAGGGGACGTCGACCACCACGACCCCGCGGCGGAACAAGAGGGCGCCCTTCACCAGGAGCGCGGTCTGGTTGTGCAGCAGGTGCTGCCACCACTGCCGGGGCACGAACTCCGGGATGACGATGGTCACCACCGAGTTCGTGTCGCGCTCCCGGATCCGACCGATGTAGTCGAGGAGCGGGCGGAGCATCGAGCGGTACGGTGAGGCGAGCACCACCAGCGGCACCCCGCAGCCGCCCTTCGACCAGCGCTCCTCGAGGCGGGCGGTCACGCTCGGGTCGAGCTCCACGTAGACCGCCTTCGGGCTCGGGGAGAGCGACTGGGCGTAGCGCAGGGCCTTGACCACTCCCATGTGGAGATCGCCCACCAGGACCAGCACCGTGTTGTTCACCGGCGGCTCCTCGACGAGATGCACGAGGGAGAGCTCGTGGGCCACCGTGTCGTAGTGCCGGTGGATCGCGCGGAACCCCAGGACCAGCAGGGGGATCAGGAGGACGACGATCCACGCCCCGTGAGTGAACTTGGTCACCGCGATGACCACCGTCACCGCGCCGGTCACGAGCGCGCCGACCCCGTTCACCCCCAGGCGCCACCGCCAGCCCGCGCCGCCGTCGGTGAGCCAGTGGCGCACCATGCCAGCTTGCGAGAGCGTGAACGAGATGAAGACCCCGACCGCGTAGAGCGGGATCAGGGCGTGGGTGTCGCCGCCGAAGACGACGATGAGCGCGGCGGCCAGCCCGGCCAGGATCAGGATGCCGTTGGAGAAGACCAGCCGGTCGCCCAGGGTCCGGAACTGCCGGGGCGCGTAGCGATCGCGGGCGAGCAGCGAGTTCAGGCGCGGGAAGTCGGCGAAGGACGTGTTGGCGGCCAGCACCAGGATGAGGGTGGTCGAGCCCTGGATCAGGAAGTAGAAGAACCCGTCGCCGAAGAGCCGCCGGGCCACCTGGGAGACGACGGTCTCGTCGGCGAGCGGCGTGATCCCGAGCGCGGACGCCAGCACCGAGACCCCGATGAAGAGCGTGCCCAGGACCGCGGCCATCCAGCCCATGGTGATGGCCGCGTTGCGGGCCTCGGGGTGCTTGAAGGCGGGGACGCCGTTCGAGATCGCCTCCACGCCGGTGAGCGCGGTGCAGCCGGACGCGAAGGCGCGCAGCACCAGGAACCAGGTCAGGGTCTGGGTGGCCGCGACCGTCTCGGAGGCCGCGGCCGCCGCGGGCAGGGTGCCGGTGAGCCACCGGAAGAGGCCGGTGCCCACCAGCGCGCTGAAGGTGACGATGAACAGATAGGTCGGAACCGCGAAGACGCGCCCGGACTCTCGAACCCCGCGCAGGTTGGCGTAGGCGATGGCCGCGGTGAACACGACGCCCAGCAGCACGCGGTGGGTGAGGAGCCATGGCACCGCGGAGGTGAGCGCGGCCACTCCCGCCGCCACCGACACCGACACGGTCAGCACGTAGTCGATGAGCAGCGCGCCGGCGGCCACGAGGCCGGCGGTCGGTCCGAGGTTGGCGCGGGCCACGATGTAGGAGCCGCCGCCGCTCGGGTAGGCGTGGATCGTCTGCTGGTACGACACGCTCACCACCACCAGGAGCCCCGCGATCGCGAGCGCGATCGGCACCGTGAGGTGGGCCGCCGCGGTGCCGGCGAGGACCAGGATCAGGAGGATCTCCTCCGTCGCGTACGCGACCGACGACATCGCGTCGGAGGAGAAGACCGCGAGGGCCACGGTCTTCGACAGCCGCTCGTGCCGCGCCTGGGCGAGAGGCATGGGGGCGCCCACGATCAGGCGCTTCAGAATGCTCATTTCCATGCTTGCCTAAGGCTCCTCCCATCGCGCATTCTACGCAACGTGCTGGCGAAAGGAGCCCACGAATGATCGTCCGCCGCCTCGGCCCGACGCTCGCGTTGCTCGCCGTGCTCTCCGCCGTCGCGCCGTCGACTCCCGCCGCGGCCCAGTCGGACCCCTCGCGGACGCGGCTGGCCGCCCCGGTCAAGGTGAAGCAGGGGATGGCGAACGTGCCCGCCCTGTCGCCGCTCTGGCTCCTGCCCGAGGAGGCGGCGAAGTACAACATCCAGGTCGAGCAGGTCATCTTCCAGCGCTTCGCGGACGAGCGCACCGCGCTGGCCTCGGGCGATCTCGACATCGCCGCGTTCGGTCCCCAGGACATCATCCTGGGCTTGGGCCAGGGCGCGAAGTCGATGATCGGAGTGGCCGGCGTCGGCTCCGGCAACGACTGCCTCCTGGTCCGCAAGGGCGAGGACGTCAAGGACTGGGCCGGGATCGCCCCGAAGCGGATCGGGATCGGGGCCGGCTCCATCTCGTGGCTCAAGTTCGCGGCCGCGGTGCAGGAGAACGGCCTCGACTACGGCAAGCTCCGCATCGTGAACATCATGGGAGGTGGCGGCAACTACCTGAAGTCGCTGCAGGGCAAGGAGATCGACCTGGCGGTGGTCTGGCATCCGTTCTGCGCCCAGGGCATCACGGAGGGCTGGGCCCAGTACCCGACCATCACCCACAACGCCACGAAGACGGTGGGCGGGCTCATCGCGGTCCTGGCGCTCAACCGCGGCTTCATGGACAAGCAGCGCGAGGCTGCGCAGCGGCTGGTCTCCGCCTACGTGGACGTGGTGAAGATCGCCCAGGCTGACCCGCAGCGCTTCGCCAAGATCTACGCCGAGAAGGCCGGGCTGCCGGAGGCGGTCACCGCGGAGGCGATCCGCTACACCCGCTTCGACGTGGCGCTCCCGCTTGAATCGATCAAGGGCATCGCGAAGTTCCTCTTCGACAACGGGGTCATCGCCCGCGACGTCTCGGGCGAGGTGGCGCAGTACCACACCTACGAGTTTCTCGCGCGCGCCACCGGGCGCAGCGCGGCCGACCTCGGGCAGAACAAGTAGCGGGGCGCGGTCGGGCGTGGGCGGCCGGCGCGTCCCCCTCTTCCTGATCCTGCCGGCCCTGCTCCTCGGGGTCTGGTACCTCGCGGTCGAGCAGCGCTGGGTCGCCGAGGGGATCATCCCCGCGCCCGCGCAGGTGCTCGAGTCGTGGCGCCGGTGGATCTTCGGCGGGCCGACCCGGTCGCTCTCGCCCTACTCGGGCACCTGGGTGGCCAACGTGCTGTACTCGGGTCGCCGGGTCCTGGAAGGGTTCCTGCTCGCCGCGGTGGTGGCCATCCCCCTCGGGATCTTCGTGGGCTGGAACCGGCTGGTGGCCCGGGTGGTGGATCCCTCGATCCAGCTCTTCCGGCCGATCCCCATCACCGCGTGGCTGCCGTTCGCCATCGCGGTCTTCGGCATCTACGACGCGAGCGCGCTGTTTCTGATCGGCCTCGGCGCCTTCTACCCCATCGCGGTCAACACCTCCCACGGGGTCCGCGACACGAACCTCCTGCTCCTGCGGGCCGCGCGCATGCTGGGGGCGGGGGAACGGACCGTCCTCCTGAAGGTCGTGCTGCCGTCGGCCCTGCCGTCCATCTTCACCGGGCTGCGGCTCGGCATCGGGGTGGCGTGGACCGCGGTCATCGTGGCGGAGATGATCGCGGTCAAGTCCGGACTCGGCTACGTGCTCTGGGACGCCTACTACGTCGGCCGGATGGACATCTGCGTGGCCACCATGTTCTCGGTGGGCCTCCTGGGCTTCGTCTCCGATCAGATCATCCTGCGCGCCTCCCAGGTGGTGCTGCGCTGGCGGACGCTCGAGCGGCATGCCTGAGCCGGTGGTCGACCTGCGGGGCGTTTTCAAGGAATTCAGCGGGCGGGTTGGCCGGCTCGTCGCGCTCGAGGGCATCGACCTCGCCATCGCGCCCCAGGAGTTCACCGCCGTCCTCGGGCCGTCGGGCTGCGGCAAGTCCACGCTGTTGAACATGGTCGCGGGCTTCGACACGCCCACCCGCGGCCAGGTGCTCTTTCGCGGCGGGCCGGTGAGCCATCCCGATCCCCGCCGCGGGGTGGTGTTCCAGGAGGCGGCGCTCTTCCCCTGGTACACCGTGCTCGACAACATCACCTTCGGCCCCAAGACCGGCGGGGTGGCCGCCGCCGACTACGGCCCGCGGGTCGACGTCCTGCTCGAGCAGGTGGGCCTGCGCGGGTTCGAGCGCCACTATCCGGCCGAGCTGTCCGGCGGCATGAAGCAGCGCGTCGGGATCGCGCGCGTGCTGGTGATGGAGCCCGAGGTCCTCCTGATGGACGAGCCGTTCGGGAGCCTCGATGCCCAGACCCGCTCGGTCATGCAGGAGCTGCTGCTCTCGGTGTGGGAGCGGCGCCAGCAGGCGGTCCTGTTCATCACCCACGACGTGGAGGAGGCGCTCCTCCTCGCCGACACCGTCTGCGTCATGACCGCGCGGCCTGGGCGCATCAAGACGCGGCTCCAGGTGGACCTGCCGCGCCCCCGGACCCTCGAGGCCACAACCTCGCTGCGTTTCAACGAGCTCAAGCGCGAGGTGCTCGGCCTGATCCGCGAGGAGAGTCGCCGCGCGGCGAGCGAGCCCGCGCGGTAGCGCGCGCCATCCACCGAGAAAGGAGCGATCCGCCATGGCCCTTCGACACGTCGTCTCGACCCTCACCCTGGAGCAGGCCACCACCATCGCCACCCGCGCCATCGCGGCCGGCCGCCGCGAGAAGATGCTCCCGCTCGCCGTCGTCGTCGTGGACGCAGGAGGGCAAATCGTCACGCTCCAGCGGGACGACGGCTGCGGCACCCTCCGGGTGCGGATCGCCCAGGGCAAGGCCCGCGGGGCGCTCGGGATGGGCATCCCGTCACGCACGATCCGGGACCGTCTGCAGAATCGTCCCGCGTTCCAGAGCGCGGTGGCCACCGCCTCGCAGGGGCAGTTCATCCCGGTGCCGGGCGGCGTCCTCATCCTGGACCGCGACGGCCGGGCCATCGGGGCGGTCGGCATCAGCGGCGACACGTCCGACCGCGACGAGTACTGCGCCATCGAGGGCGTGAAGGCGGCCGGTCTCGGGTGCGATCCGCCGGAGCCCGCCCCGGAGTGGCGGGAGTCCGGGCTCTAGCGCAAATAATCGGCTCCGAAAAATTCGACGCCCCTTAAGGTAGGGGGAATGGAGCGTCCACTCAGGGTTGGTTTCATCGGATGTGGCGAGGTCGGGGCCGAGAAGCATCTGCCCGCCGTGCGCGAAGTGCGGGAGCTCGAGGTCGTGGCGGTGGCCGACGTCGATCCCGAGCGGCTCCGGTCGGTCGAGGCGCGGTACGGGATCTCGCGCCTCCACGGAGGAGCCGCCTCACTTCTCGCCGACCGCGAGATCGACGTCGTCGCGGTGTGCCTGCCGCCCCGGCTGCAGGTCGCGGCGGCGCTCGCCGCGCTCGAGGCGGACAAGCACGTGTGGATCGAGGCGCCGGTCGGCCTTTCCCTCCCCGACTGTGACCGGCTGATCGCGAAGGCCCGCGCCTCCGGGCGGCAGGTGACCGTCGGCTTCCACATGCGCTGGCACCGTCTCGTCCGCCAGGCCAAGGAGATCGTCGACCGCGGGGATCTGGGACCGATCCAGACCATCCGCGCGACCTGGAACAGCCCCCGCGCCGACGACACGCTGCCGGAGTGGCGGCGCCATCGTGCGCTCGGCGGCGGGGCCCTCGTCGAGGTCGCGAGCGACCACTTCGACCTGTGGCGCCACCTGCTCGGGGCCGAGATCGCGGAGCTCTTCGCGACAACCGTCGACGGCCGGTGGGAGGACGAGGCCGCGGTCGTCTCCGGGCACATGAGCAACGGCGTGCTGGTGTCGGCGGTGTTCTCCGAGCGCGCGAACCACGACCTCGAGTTCGAGATCTGCGGCAAGGCGGGTCGGCTGCGGGTGTCTCTGATCCGCTTCGAGGGCCTCGAGTACTATCCGACCGAGATGATGCCGAGCAGCGTGCCGGCCCGGCTCGCACGCATGGGCCACTTCTTGAAGGAGCTGCCCCGCGCCCTGCCGCGCATGCACCGGGCCGGGGACTATCGGGTCTCGTATAGCGATCAGTGGCGGCAGTTCGCGCAGAGCGTCCGGACGGGAACGCCCATGGAGGCCACGCTCCATGACGGCCGGCAGGCCCTGGTCGCGGTGCTGGCGGCCGCCCGGTCCGCCGAGGTGAGGCGGCCGGTCGCGATGCGGGAGGCGCCGTCCGGCATGACGCTGCCGGCCGGAAAGGGCCCGGCCCAGGCCGCGAGCTGAGCCGGTCGCCGCGCGGCGGATCGGCCCTCAGCGGGTCCGGTCACGCCCCCGCGCTGCGATTCGCTCGACGATGTCGTGGGCGGAGCGCACCGCGCCCTCCTGCCAGCTGTTCATGTAGCTCATGTGCTCTCCCGCGAAGTGCACCGCGCCGTGGCCATTCAGCAGAGCGGGATAGGCGGCGCGCCAGGCCGCATTTCCCCAGTCCACCCAGCCGCCGCCCGTGAACGGGATCTTCGACCAGGCGATGGACACGCCCCTGTCCACCAGGCCCGCGTAGCCCGGGTGCAGCCGCTCGCCGTCGGCGATGGCGGCCGCGAGTCGCTTAGCTGGGCTCATTGCCGCGAACCGCCGGCCGATCGACGTCGTCCAGATGTAGGCGCCGAGAAGGATCCCCTTGTCACCGTTGAGCCCGGCCGAGGGATACCAGATCTGGGTGATGTCGCGGCTGGTCCAGCTGATGCCTCCGTAGATCTGGTGATCGGTCTCCCACCAGCGTCGATTCGCCTGGAACGCCACCTTGACCGCCGGGATGTAGGCGAGGGCGCCGGCCTCGATGGCCCGCTTCACGGGGCCGGGGAAGTCGGACTCGATGTCTTTGAGCACCGGCAGGGGAATGGTGCAGACGACGAAGTCCGCGTCGAGGACGTGGCCCGAGCCCAGTTTCCGGTCCCGCCACGACACCTGGGCGCGCTCGCCGATGCGACGGATGCCGACCACTTCCGCCTGGTACCGGATCGTCGCGCCCAGGGCTCGCGCGAAGGCGCGGGCGATCGCGTCCATGCCGCCGACCGGCTGCAGCATGGTGCCCGCCTGATCCCACGTTTCCGCCGAGGCCATCGCGGCTGGCCACGAGGCGGCCCGGGCGATCTCCGCGAGCGGGAGCGCCGGGTAACGGCGTCCAGGCTGCGCCGGAGTCGGTCCAGGAGGCTCCGCGTAGCCGGCCCGGACGGAGCCGGTGTAGCGCAGGTCGTCGCCGAGGGCTCCGAAGCTCTGCAGCAGGGCCCGGAGGTCGCGATCGGGCCCGGACTGCCGCGCCCCCGGCGCGAGTCCACCGGCCGCTAGCGCCGCGACTCCGCCCCGCGTGTCCGCGAGGACCCGGCGCGCGACCTGGGGCTCTCCGCCGAACGCGACGTCGTCGTGGAGCAGGGCCGCGCGATTGTCGTTCACGAGCACTTCGAGCGGCACGCGGAGCTCGCGGCAGTAGGAGAGCATGGCCTGATGGTGCTGCGAGATGCGCGCCGGGCCCGCGTTCAGGTAGAGATCGGGTTGGCGATCCCACGTCACCCGCTGGCTCGAATCCGTCTCCGCGATCGTGTCCCCCGAGCGGATCGTCCAGATGCGGCCTCCCGGCCGGTCACGCGCCTCGAGGACGGTGCAGTCGTAGCCGGCTCTCTGGAGCTCGTAGGCGGCCGACATCCCGGCGATGCCGGCTCCGAGCACCGCGATCCGGATGCCTCGGCCGGAATCCTTCGGCACGCGGGCCAGCCCCCGGTAGGGGGCCGGGGGCGCGACGATCCCCATCGCGCCCAGGGTGCTGTAGAGGGCGGCCGCGCCCCCATTCCGGCCGACCAGGTTGAAGAACCGTCGGCGATCGATTCCCGACATGCGTGAGTGCCCTCCGCCGATATTGTCTCGCAGTCCCCGGCGATCCCGGGCGTGCCATAATGCCGCCGCCGAGGACCGACGCCCCGTGACCGCGCCCGCGCCCCGCCCGGATACCACCCGCCTCCAGCGCCTGGTGCACTCCTACCGCGACTCGGCCGCTCTCATGGCCGCGGTGGAGCTCGGCCTCTTCACCCGGGTCGCGGAAGGTGCCGACACCGAGGCCGCGGTCGCGCGGGCGCTCGACCTCACCCCCACCAACGCGGAGCGCCTGGTCACCGCGTGCGTGGCGCTCGGCCTGCTGGAGCGCGCGGGCGAGCGGGTGCGCAACGCGCCCGACGCGGCCCGCTTCCTCGTCGAGGGCGAGCCGACCTACGCGGGGCGATGGATGCTCTTCAGCCAGCCGGACTGGAGCGAGTGGGGCCGGCTCGCCGGGCACCTCCGGCGTCGCGACTCGGTCGTGCTCGGCAAGTACGCGCAGGGCTTCACGGTGGAGCGCGCGCGCACCTACCACGAGGCGACCTACTCGATCGGCATGGGCGCGGCGCGCCGCTTCGCCCGCCAGGTCGACCTCGCGGGACGGCGGCAGATCCTCGACCTGGGCGGCGGCTCCGGCTGCTACTGCATCGTGGCCGCGCAGCAGCACCCGGCGCTGCGGGCCATCGTCTTCGACCTGCCGCCGGTGGTGGAGGTGACGCGCGAGTTCATCGCCTCCCACGGGCTCTCCGATCGGGTCACCGCGCAGGCCGGCGACTTCACGCGGGATCCGCTGCCCGCCGGCTCCGACGTGGTCATCATGGCGAGCAACTTGCCCCAGTACAGCCGCGAGATCATCCAGACGGTGATCGCGCGCGCCCTCGCCGCGCTCGTTCCCGGCGGCGAGATGCACCTGATCGGCGAGATGCTCGACGACGAGCGGAGCGGCCCGCGCGATCCCGCGCTCTGGGGCCTGGCCGAGGCCCTCTGGGGCAGCACCGGCATCGCGCACTCGATCGCGGAGTGCCGGACCTACTTCGAGCGCGCGGGCGCGCGCGACGTGAGCGTCCACGAGTTCGTCCCCGGCGTGCTGACGCGGGTGACCGGCCGCCGGCCGGGCTAGAGTGGTCGAGCGAGCGCGAGAGGAGCGAGCGCGGTGGTGTACGACGTGATCGTGATCGGGGTGGGCGGCATGGGCAGCGCGACCCTCTTCCACCTGGCCCGGCGCGGGAAGAAGGTGCTGGGGATCGAGCAGTTCGACGTGCCCCACCAGCTCGGCTCCTCACACGGCGTCAACCGCATCATCCGCCTCGCCTACGCGGAGCACCCGAGTTACGTGCCGCTCCTGCGGCGCGCCTACGAGCTCTGGCGGGAGCTGGAGCACGACAGCGGCGAGCGGCTGCTGGTGATCACCGGGGGCGTCGACGCGGGGCCGGAGGGCGGCGCGCTGATCGCGGGCTCGCTGCGCTCCTGCCACGAGCACGGCATCCCGCACGAGCCGCTGAGCGCGGCGGCTCTGAGCCGGCGGTTCCCCGGCTACCGCCTGGGGCGGGGCATGGTCGCGGTGTACCAGGCCGACGCGGGCTTCGTGATGGCGGAGCGCAGCGTGGTCGCCCACGCGAGCGGCGCGCTCGCCCGCGGCGCGGAGATCCACGGGCGCGAGCGCGTGCTCGACTGGACGGTGGGGCGCGGAAGGGTCCGGGTGCGCACCGACCGCGGGCGCTACGAGGCGGAGCGGCTCGTCCTCACCGCGGGCGCGTGGAGCGGCAAACTGACGCGCGCGCTGGCCCCGGTGGCCCGGCCCGAGCGGCAGGTCATGCTGTGGACCCAGCCGCGCCGGCCGGAGCGCTTCCGGGTCGGCGCCTTCCCGGTGTTCAACATGGAGGCGCCCGAGGGCCGCTTCTACGGCTTCCCCATCCACGGCATCCCCGGCTTCAAGATCGGCAAGTACCACCACCGCGAGCAGGCGGTCGATCCGGACACGATCGACCGCGACTGCGACGCCCGCGACGAGGCGGTGGTGCGCGAGGGGATCCGGCGCTACTTCCCGGACGCGGACGGCCCCACGCTGTCGATGGCGACGTGCATGTTCACCAACACCCCGGACGAGCACTTCATCCTGGATCTGCATCCGGACTCGCGGCAGGTCTCGATCGCGGCCGGCTTCTCCGGCCACGGCTTCAAGTTCTGCAGCGTGGTCGGCGAGATCATGGCCGACCTCGCGACCGAGGGCGGGACGCGCTTCGACGTGGAGCTGTTCCGCTTGGCCCGCCCGGCGCTTCGGCCGCCCGCGGCCCGCCCGCGCTAGCCCTCGACCGCGCCCGAGATCTCCAGGCGGCGCGCGCGCGGCCGGAGCGCGGTCTGCCCCGGTCCGATCGCCAGCACCATCAGCGCGGCGACGAGGCAGACGAAGCCGGCGCCGGTGAAGGCCACCTGGTACGAGCCGAGCCACGTGCGCAGGACGCCGGCGCCGAACGCGGCGGTGGCCGCGCCCATCTGGTGCGCGACCGCGATCCACCCGTACATGATGCCGACCCGGTGCTTGCCGAAGAGCGTCTCGGTCAGGCGGACCGTCGGCGGCACGGTGGCGACCCAATCGAGCCCGTAGAACACCGCGAAGAGCGTCAGGCCGAAGTACTCCGAGCCGTAGGCGTAGGGCAGCAGCATGAGCGAGAGCCCGCGGAGGCCGTAGTAGCCGAAGAGCAGGCGCCGGTTGTCCCAGCGATCCGAGAGCCAGCCCGAGACGGTGGTCCCGATCAGGTCGAACACCCCCATCGCGGCGAGCAGGCCGGCCGCGGTCACCGCGGGGATGCCGTGGTCCATCGAGGCCGGGATCAGGTGGGTGCCGATGAGCCCGTTGGTACTGAGCCCGCAGATGAAGAAGCTGCCCACCAGGAGCCAGAAGTCCCGCGAGCGCGAGCCCTCGACGAGGGCGGCCAGCGCGCCGGCGGGGCTCGGCGAGCGCGCGGGACCCGCCGCCCCGGTCACGTCGCCGAAGGCGCGCAGCCCCAGGTCGCGCGGCTCGTCGCGCAGGAGCAGGAGCACGATCGGCAGCAGGAGCAGCGCGACCCCGGTCACCACGAGGGCGGCGGCACGCCAGCCCACGTGCTGCACCACCGCGGCGAGGAGCGGCAGGAACAGCAGCTGGCCGGTCGCGGTGCTCGCGGTGAGGACGCCGATGACGAGGCCCCTGCGCGCCACGAACCAGCGGTTCGCGATGGTGGCGGCCAGCACCATCGCCATCGCGCCGGTGCCGACGCCGACCACCACGCCCCACAGGAGGACGAGCTGCCAGGGGGACCGCATCACGGTGGTCAGCGCCACCCCGACGGTGACCGCGCAGAGGGACAGGACGGTCACCCGGCGTACCCCGAAGCGCTCCATGAGCGACGCCGCGAAGGGTCCGCACAGGCCGTAGAGCAGGAGGTTCACCGAGACCGCGAACGAGATGGTGGCCCGGCTCCAGCCGAAGGTCTGCTCGAGCGGGACGATGAGCACGCCGGGGGTGGCCCGGATCGCCGCCGCGACGAGGAGGATCAGGAAGGTCACGCCCGCGACGATCCAGGCGTAGTGCACCCGGCCGCCGGCCAGCCGCTCCGCGGTGGTCATGGAAGTAAAGGGTAATACATGTATATGCATTCTGCCAGCGGAGGCGGATCTCTCGGGCGCGCGGCGTCGTCGCGGTGGCGCCGTGGCATAATCGCGTCGCCATGAAGCCCGCTCCCTTCCGCTACGCTCGCCCCGCCACCGCCGCGGAGGCGGTGACCCTGCTCGCGTCGGCGCGGGGAGATGCGAAGCTCCTCGCGGGCGGCCAGAGCCTGATGCCGCTCCTGAACATGCGCCTGGTGCGACCGACCGTCCTGGTGGACCTGAACGGCGCGCGCGAGCTCGAGCGGATCGACGCCGCCCCGGACGGCGGGCTCGTGCTCGGCGCGCTGGTCCGTCATGCCGACCTCGCGGCCGCGCCGATCGTGCGCGCGCGGGCCCCGCTGCTGGCCGCGGCGGCGCGCCACGTGGGGCACACCGCGATCCGCAACCGCGGCACGCTCGGCGGCAGCCTCGCCCACGCGGATCCGGCCGCGGAGCTACCCGCCGCGCTCCTGGCCCTCGACGCCACCCTCGGCCTGCTGGGCCCGCGCGGCATGCGCCGCGTCGGCGCCGACGAGTTCTTCCGCGGGCTCCTCGCCACCGCGCTCGCGGAGGACGAGCTGCTCGCCGAGATCACCGTCCCGGTGGCCCCGGCGGGCTGGGGCTTCGCGGAGATCGCGCGCCGGCCCGGCGATTTCGCGCTGGCCGGCGTCGCCGCCTCGCTCGACGGACGGGGGCACGCGCGAGTGGTCGGGTTCGGGGTGGCGGATCGGCCGGTGCGCCTGCGCGCGGCCGAGGCGGCGGTGGCCGCCGCGCCGCGGGATGCGGGGACGCCGGCCCGCGCGGGCGCAGCCGCCGCGGCGGACTGCGATCCGGCCACCGACGTGCACGCCTCGGCGGAGTACCGCCGGCACCTCGCTACCGTGCTCGCCGAGGACGCGGTGGGCCAGGCGCTCGCGCGCCTCGCCCCGTGACGTCCGGAGCCACCGCTCCCACGCCGGCCGAGCGCCTGCGCGTCCGCTTCACCGTCAACGACCGGCCGGTGGAGCACGAGATCGAGGCGCGCCGCTCGCTCGCCGACTTCCTCCGCGACGACCTCGCGCTCACCGGTACCCACGTGGGCTGCGAGCACGGCGTCTGCGGCGCCTGCACCGTGCTGGTCGACGGACGCAGCGCGCGCAGCTGCCTGCTCCTGGCCGTGCAGCTCGACGGGGCGCGCGTCACCACCATCGAGGGCCTCACCCCCGCGGCCGGCTTGAGCCCGCTCCAGGAGGCGTTCAGGACCTGCCACGCCATGCAGTGCGGCTTCTGCACGCCCGGCATGATCGTGGCGAGCACCGAGCTGCTCGCCACGACGCCCGCGCCGGACGAGGCCGCCATCCGCGATGCGCTCGCGGGCAACCTCTGCATGTGCACCGGCTACGTCAACATCGTGCGCGCGGTCGCCCAGGCGGCGGCCCGGCGCGCAGACGCGCCCGTCCGGCCGTGAGCGAGGGCGGCGCGGGCTGGGTCGGCGCGCCGCTGCCTCTCAAGGAGGACGCGCGCCTGGTCGCGGGACGCGGCCGCTTCCTCGACGACCTCGGCCGCGCGCACCTGCTCCACGCGGCCATGCTGCGGAGCCCGCACGCCCACGCCCGGATCGTGCGCGTGAACGCGAGCGCGGCTGCGGCGATGCCCGGGGTGCTGGCCGTCCTCACCGGCGCGGAGGCGGCGGCCCGGTCGGGCCCGATCCGCCCGCTGATCCCGACCACCGCGTCGGTGCCCGACCACTGCCTCGCGGCGGACCGCGTGCGTTATGTGGGCGAGCCGGTGGCCGCGGTGGCGGCGACGGACCGCGCCACCGCGGAGGACGCGCTCGAGCGCATCCGGGTCGAGTACGAGCCACTGCCCGCGGTGGTCGACCCGGAGGCGGCGATGCGCGCGGACGCGCCGCTGCTCTATCCCGCCCTCGGCACCAACGTGGTGTGGCACGACGCGCTCACCTACGGCGACGTGGACGGCGCGCTGGCCCGCGCCGACGGGGTGCTGCGCGAGCGCTTCGCCATCCAGCGCTACGCCTCGACTCCGCTCGAGACCTTCGGGGCCATCGCGGAGTACGACGCGGGCACCGACGCCTACGAGTTCTGGACCAACGACCAGCGCCCGGGGCTCACGATCTCGATCCTGGCCGCCTCGCTCGGCGTCCCCCAGTCGCGCGTGCGCCTGCACTGCCCCGACATCGGCGGGGCCTTCGGCAACAAGCGCCGGCCCGCCTACCTGCTGATCTGCGCGCTCCTGTCCCGCGCGGCGGGGCGGCCGGTGAAGTGGGTCGAGGACCGCATCGAGAACCTCACCGCCCTGATGCACGCCTGCAACGGGGTCATGGAGGTGGAGCTCGCATACCGGGCCGACGGCACCCTGCTCGCGCTCTCGGTGCGGGACGTCGCGGACGAGGGCAAGAACCTGCTCACCCCGACGCAGCACAACCTGATCAAGCTCGGCAACATCGCCAACGGCTACCGCATCCCGGCGGTGCGCTACGAGGCGTGGTCGGTGCTCACCAACAAGTGCCCGAGCGGGGCCAACCGCGGCATCGGCAAGCCGTTCATGTGTTTCGCGATCGAGCGGGCGATGACGCTCCTGGCCCGGCGCCTCGGCGTCGACCCCGCCGAGCTGCGGCTGCGCAACTACGTGACCGCGGACCAGATGCCGTACACCACGCCCCCGGGGGCGGAGTACGACAGCGGCGACTACCCGGCCACGCTGCGGAAGGCGCTCGAGCGGTTCGACTACGCGGGCTGGCGGGCCGAGCAGGCGCGGGCGCGCGCGGCCGGGCGGCTGCTCGGTATCGGCATCGCCACGTCGGTGGAGCCGGCGGGGACCAACCTCGCCTCCTACGAGCTGGTGACCGGCCGGCGCGCCGCCTCGGGCTCGGCGGAGGCGGCGATGGTGCGGGTGGAGCCCGACGGGCAGGTACGGGTGAGCCTGGGCGACCCATCGAGCGGCCAGGGCTACGAAACGGTGGTGGCCCAGATCGTGGCCGACGAGCTCGGGGTGACGCCGACCGAGGTCACCGTCGCGCGCGGCTTCGACTCGTCGACCACCCCGTGGCTCTACCTCTCCGGCAACTACTCGAACAAGTTCTCGGTCACCGACGTGGGCGCGGTGGTGGGCGCGGCCGCGCGGGTGCGGGCCAAGCTCCTGCGCATCGCGGCGCACCGCCTCGAGATCGACGTGGCCGACCTCGAGCTGCGCGACGGCGCCGCGGTGGTGCGCGGCGCGCCCGATCGCCGGCTCGCGCTCGCGGAGCTGGCCCGCACCGCCTACGCGGACGTGCTGGGCCTGCCGCCCGGCGAGGATCCGGGCCTCGAGGTCCACCACATCCACCAGAACCCGCTGGCCCGGCCGGTCGACGCGGATCGGCGGGTGCGCTCGCAGCTCGTCTTCGCCAACGCGGCGCACTGCTGCCTCGTCGAGATCGATCCGCGCACCGGCCAGATCGCGCTCCGCAAGTACGTGGTGGTCCACGACTGCGGCCGGGAGCTGAACCCGCTGATCGTCGAGGGCATGGTGCACGGCTCGACCGTGCACGGCATCGGCGCGGCCCTGCTCGAGGAGTTCCGCTACGACGAGGCCGGCCAGCTCCTCACGTCGACGTTCATGGACTACCTCAAGCCCACCGCGGCGGACGTGCCCACCATCGAGGTCGACCGGCTCGAGCATCCGTCCCCGGTCACCCCGCTCGGAGCCAAGGGAGTCGGGGAGGGAGGCTCGATCCCGGGGCCCGCCGCGGTAGCGAACGCGGTGGAGGACGCGCTCGCCCACCTGGGCGTCGTGGTGCGCTCGCTGCCGATCACCCCGGAGCAGGTGTGGCGGTGGCTGCGCGCGGGCTCAGGGTGACGGTGGCCTCCATCGTCGCGCCCGGCTCGAGGACCCGCCGGCCGGTGTCGGCGCGCCCCGCCTCGGCCAGGTTGAACGCGTCGGTGACGTGGCTGACCGGCTCCACGCAGAAGAACGGGAGCGCGGGCGGGGTGAAGACCACGAGGTAGTCGAGCGGCGGCCCCGCGGTCATCAGGAGGCTCGCGCCGCGCTCGGGCCATTCGATGAGGGCGCGGCGGCTCCAGCCCACGAAGCAGTTGTCGAGGGTGGCGCCGTCCACCGTGACGCCGCGCGACGGATCGCCGCCGGCCGGCGGCGGGGCGAGCGCGGTCGGCATCGTTTCCGCGTCGGTGAGCCAGACCGCGCCCACGTCCGCGGCGATCGCCGCCCGCGGGGTGCGCGGGAAGTAGGGATGCCAGCCGAGCCCGGCCGGCATCGGCGCGTCGGTCTCGCTGGTGAGGGTGATCGTGACCGTGAGGCTCGTGGGCCCGAGCGTGAAGCGCTGGGTGGCGCGATAGGCCCACGGCCAGTCGTCGGCCGCGTGCCGATACTCGAGCCGGGCCTCGGTCGGCCCGGCCTCGATCACTTGCCACCGCGCCTGCCAGCCGTGGCCGTGGATGGCGTGACGCTCGGGCGGCCGGTTGAGCGGCAGGGTGACGGTGCGCCCGCGGAACGCGAACCGGCCCTCGCGGATGCGGTTGGAGTAGGGCACGAGCGGGTACGCGGCCATCACCGGCGCGGGGCGCAGCCACTCCCAGGTGGCGCCGTCGCGCTCGAGCCAGTAGCGCGTGACCGCGCCCCCGATCGACGGCGCAAGGGTGAGGCCGGCGCCGTCCGCCCGTAGGGTGATCGGCTCCATCGCTCGCCCGCGAGCCTAGCATGGCCGGGAGCTGTGCTAGCGTGGGCGCGGGAGGGCGCCCATGGGCCGCTATGCCTCGTATCCCAGCCTCGAGGATCGCGTCGTGTTCGTCACCGGCGGCGGCAGCGGCATCGGCGCGTCGATCGTCGAGCACCTGTGCGCGCAGCGCGCGCGCGTGACCTTCGTGGACATCCAGCGCGAGGTCTCCGAGGCGCTGGTGAGCCGCGTCGCAGCGCGCGGGCTCCCGGCTCCCTCCTTCATCGCGTGCGATCTGCGCGACATCGCGGTGCTGCGCGCGGCGGTGGCCGCGGCCGAGGCGCGGCTCGGTCCGATCCGGGTCCTGGTGAACAACGCGGCCCACGACGAGCGCCACGCGATCGAGGCGGTGACGCCCGAGTACTGGGACGACCGCTTCGCGGTGAACCTGCGCCACCAGTTCTTCGCCGCCCAGGCGGTGGTGCCGGGCATGGCGGCGGCGGGGGGCGGCTCCATCATCAACTTCGGCTCCACGTCGTGGCTGGTCGGGCAGGGCGGCATGCCCGCCTACCTGAGCGCGAAGGCGGCGGTGGCCGGGCTCACGCGGGCGCTCGCCCGCGACCTCGGGCCGCGCAACATCCGGGTGAACGCGGTGGTACCGGGCTGGATCATGACCGAGCGGCAGATCACCCTCTGGCTCACCCCGGAGGGCGAGCAGGAGCTGATGCGGCGGCAGTGCCTCAAGCGCAAGCTGGTGCCGGAGGACATCGCCCGCGTGGTCTGCTTCCTGGCCGCCGACGACAGCGACGCGTGCACCAACCAGAGCTACGTGGTCGACGGCGGCTGGGTGTAGCCGCGGGCGCCGACTACTCGGGCGGGCGCGCGGCCCGGTCCGGGGTCAGGCTCGCGGTGGTGCGCATCACCCGCTCGTAATAGTCGAGATGGCGCAGGCCGGCGGCGGCGTCCCGGTCGAGCAGGACGGTCACGTGCGGGTGGAGCTGGAGCGCGGAGGCGGTGACCGACGCGGTCACCGGGCCCTCGACCGCCCGCGCCACCGCCTCGCGCTTCGCGGCGCCCGCGCCGAGCAGGAGGATCTCGCGCGCCTCCAGGATCGTGCCGATGCCCATGGTGATGGCGCACTCGGGGACCCGCTCGCCCGCGCCGAAGAGACGCCGATTGTCCTCCATGGTCGCCTGGGTGAGGGTCTTCACCCGCGTGCGCGAGGCGAGGCTCGAGGTCGGCTCGTTGAAGCCGATGTGGCCGTCGCGCCCGATGCCCAGCACCTGGAGGTCGATGCCCCCCGCGGCCTCGATCTGCCGCTCATAGTCCGCGCAGTAGGCCTCGAAGTCCGCCGCCACCGTCCCGTCGGGGACGTGGACGTGCGCGGGCGGCACGTTCACGTGATCGAAGAAGGCCTCCCGCATGAAGCGGTGGAAGCTGCGGGGATGCGACGGGGCGAGGCCCAGGTACTCGTCGAGATTGAAGGTGGTCACCCGCGAGAGGTCGAGCGCGTCCTCGCGGTGCAGGCGGATCAGCTCGCGGTACATCCCGAGCGGCGTGCTGCCCGACGCGAGGCCCAGCGTGATGGCCGGCTTCTCGCGGATGCGGTGGGCCACCATGCGCGCCGCCTCGCGGTCGAGCGCGGCCGGGTCCGGGAGCAGGACTACGAGCATCGCAACCCGAGCGCGGGTCGGGACATGCGGGCTATTCTAGCAAGCGGGTAGAAAGGAGGAATCATGTTCGGCTCCACTACCGTCGACATCGCCATCGGCCTCGTCTTCGTGTACCTGGTCCTGAGCCTGGTCGTCACCGCCGCGCAGGAAGTCCTCGAGACGATCATCAAGCTCCGCGGGGCGCATCTCGCGAAGGGGATCGCGAAGCTGCTCGGCGCGGCGCGGGCCCGCGAGTTCTTCGCGTCCGCTCCCGTCGCCGCGCTCTCCCCCGATCGCTGGTTCGGCGCGGGCACCCGGAAGCCCTCGTACATTCCCGCCCGGACCTTCGCGGCCGTCGTGCTCGACATGATCGTGCCCGCGACCGCGGCCGGCCCCCGCACCCTCGCCGCGGTGCAGCGGGCGGTCGAGGCTACCGCGGAGCCCGAGCTCAAGCGGTCGCTCACCACGCTGCTCGACGGCGCCCAGACCCTCGACGAGGTGCAGGCGCGCCTTCAGCGGTGGTTCGACGATCAGATGGATCGGGTGAGCGGGTGGTACCGGCGCAAGGCCCAGATGATCACCCTCGCCCTGGGGCTGCTCGTCGCGGTCGGCATGAACGCGGACACCCTCGCCATCGTCCGCTCGCTGTCGAACGACTCGACGGTGCGCGCCTCGCTGGTGGCGCAGGCTCAGGAGGCCGCGAAACAGCCGCTGCGGTCGGCGACCGCGGACGACATGAAGCGGGAGGCCGACGCCCGCGCCGCCGACACGAAGGCGAAGATCGAGACGGCGCAGGGCCTCGGCCTGCCGGTCGGATTCGGCTGGTGGAACGACGTCCCGCGAACCGTCTCCCCGCGCGCGGCGGCGCCGGGGTGGCTGCTCACCGCGCTCGCGATCTCGCTCGGGGCGCCCTTCTGGTTCGACATGCTGGGCAAGGTGGTCTCGATCCGAGCGGCCAACAAGCCCGACGAGAAGCGCAGCTAGCTAGACCGGCCGGTCGCCCTTCACGGTCACCCGGTGGCCGTGGCGCCGCTGGGGGAAGTAGTCCCACATCGCGTGGTGCTGGGCGCAGCGGTTGTCCCAGAACGCCACCGAATTGACCCGCCAGCGGAAGCGGCACTGGAACTCCGGCGTCTCGATGTGCTGGTAGAGGAAGCCGAGCACCGCCGCGCTCTCGCCGCGGGCGAGCTGCACGATCCGGGTGGTGAAGGTGCGGTTGACGAAGAGCGCCTTGCGCCCCGAGACCGGGTGGGTGCGGATCACCGGATGCTCCGCCTCCGGGAAGGTCTTGCCCTCGTCCTTCACCCCGTAGCGCCCGCGGTAGACGTGCTCGCCCCGGTGGATCGCGGTCATGCCGTCGAGTAGCCGCTTCATGGCCGGAGAGAGCGCCTCGTAGGCCGCGTACATGCTCGCGAACAGGGTGTCGCCGCCCACCGGGGGCAGCTCGTGCATGTAGAGGATGCTGCCCATCGGCGGCTCGGGATCGCAGGAGACGTCGGAGTGCCAGGCCTCGCCCGCCACGTGCTTGGAGTTCTCGTCGGCGTGCACGACCAGGATCTCGGGATGCCCCTCCACCAGGCCGGGCGCGGCGGGATGCACCGCGAGCTCGCCGAAGCGGCGGCCGAACGCCTTCTGCTGCTCCGGGGTGAGGTGCTGGTCCCGGAAGAAGATCACCTGGTTGTCGATGAGCGCGTCGTGCACCTGCTTGAAGGTGGGCTCGTCGAGCGGGCCGGACAGGTCGACGCCGTGTACCTCCGCGCCGATGTGGGGCGTGAGCTTCTCGATGTGCATGGGCGCCTCCCGTGGGCCCGATCCTGCGCCGCGCCGGCCGCGTCGTCAAGCGGCCGGAAGGCATCGACAACCCGGCGCGATCGTAGTAGAGAGGGGACCACATGGCGGGCACGAAGGACCGGGAGCTCGAGGCCGGCGTCCGCGTCGGCGGGGAGGCCTAGCGCGATGGCGACCTACGTGCTGGTGCACGGCGCCTACCAGGGCGGCTGGATCTGGAAGCCGGTGGTGGAGCGGCTCCGCGCCGCCGGGCACGCGGCGTACGCGCCCACGCTCGACGGCTGCGCCGAGCGGCAGGACCAGGTCCGCCCCGGCATCACGGTGGACACCCACGCCCGCGAGGTGGCGCGGCTGCTCTTCTACGAGGACCTGCGGGACGTGGTGCTGGTGGGCACCAGCTCGGGCGGCATGGTCATCTGCCGGGTCGCGGAGCTGGCCGGGGAGCGCCTCGCGCGGCTCGTCTTCGTGGACGCGCTGGCCCTGATGCCGAGCGAGCGCGTCGCCGACATCGTGAGCCGCCCGGCCGGCGACGTCACCGCGGTGACCATCTCGCCCACGCGGGCGGACGCCGAGGGGCGCATGTTCGCCGACCTCGCGCCCGCCACCCGGGCCTGGGCGCTCGCGCGCTACACGCCGCACCCCATCGCCGCGCTCGAGGCGCCGATGGAGCTGACCACGTTCTGGGACCGGACGTGGACCGCCTCGGTGGTCCGCTGCCGGCGGGCCCGCAACCCTCCCGAGGCCCACCAGCGTCGAACCGCGGAGCGGCTCAAGGCCTCCTATACCGAGCTCGACACCGGGCACTACCCGATGCTGAGCGAGCCCGACGCGCTGGTGCGCCTGCTGGGCTGAGACCCCCTCGGCGGGTCTCCCCGGTCCCCCGCCGGGGCGGGGCCGACCGGCCCCCCCGGCCTCCCGGCCGCCACGGGCGCACCCCGTCCCCCCGCCACCGGCCGAACGATGGCGCCCGGCCCCGCTCGCGGTAGACTGTTCGCCATGTTGCTGGACCCGGTGCTGTGGCTCTTCGTCCTCTCGGTCGGCCTGCTGGTGGTCGGCGTGCTGGGCGTCGTGGTCGCCACCCGCCGGGCCCGCCGGGGCGAGCGGCTCGGCCTGCCCGGCATCGCGCCCGACCTGGGCTCGGACTTCGCGCGGATCCACGAGCTCAACACCGAGGTCAAGCGACTGGGCGACGAGTGCGATCGGCTGCTCGCCGAGCGCGCCGAGCTCGAGGCGGTGCTCAATCGCCTCGCGGTCCTGCTGGAGCGGGCGGACCGCGCCGCCGCCGGTATTCCCACCTCCCACGGTCGCTGACCCGCCGTTTCACAACGCGGCCCGGCCGGGGTCTCAGCGTACGAAGCACGAGACCACCAATCCGGGAGGGCCCGCATGAGCGACACCACGAGCGAGAAGGCCACGCTGTTGCGCGACGCCGACCAGGCATTCGCCGAGCTGCGCGAATCGATCCAGGGGCTGAGCGACGAGGAGATGCGTCGCGTCTGGCTCGGGACCTGGGGCGTGCGCGAGATCCTCATCCACGTCTCGGGCTGGCACGACGAGATGATCTCCGCCCTCGGTCGGGTGGGGCAGGGACAGACCGGTTATCCGGCCGGCACCTATGACGACTTCGACGCGTGGAACGCACGGTTCGTCGACCGCAAGGCGGGCGTGAAGCCGGCCGACGCGGTCGCGGAGCTCGACGTCTCCCACCGCGCCTTCGTCGCGGCGGCGGCGCAGGTACCGGACGCGCTCTTCGCTCCGGGCGGCCCCGCCCGCGATCCCTTCGAGGGCGCCGGGGCCGGGCACTACCGCGAGCACGCCGCGCAGATCCGACAGTGGCGAGGCCGGTGACCGGCTTCGCCCTCTTCGAGACCGCGATCGGCTGGTGCGGGATCGCGTGGGCCCCGCGCGGGATCGTCGGCGTGCAGCTCCCGGAAGGGAGCGCGCCGGCGACCCGGGGGCGGCTGCTCCGCCGCTTCCCGGGCGCGCGGGAGGCGCCGCCGCCCGCCGACGTGCAGCGCGCGATCGACGACGTCACCGCGCTGCTGCACGGCGAGCCCCGCGCGCTCGACCGCGTGGCCCTCGACATGGAGGACGTGCCCGAGTTCAACCGGCGCGTCTACGAGGTGGCCCGCACGATCCCGTGGGGCGCCACGCTCTCCTACGGCGAGATCGCCCGGCGGCTCGGCGATCCGGCCGCCGCGCGCGACGTGGGACAGGCGCTCGGGCAGAACCCGTTCCCGATCGTGGTCCCGTGCCACCGCGTCCTCGCGGCGGGCGGCAAGTGGGGCGGCTTCTCGGCGCGGGGCGGGGTGGCGACCAAGCGCCGCCTCCTGTCGATCGAGGCGGCGCAGCGGCCCCTGCTCGACGACTAGCGCGGGCCCCTCACGGCTCGCGCAGCAGGCGGCCGAAGCCCGGCACCGCGTCGGGCACGCCCGCGAGGCGCAGCGCCCGCCAGAGGCAGGCCTGGTTGCTGCTGATCACCGGCTTGCCCAGCAGGCGCTCGAGGGTCTCGAGCACCGCCACCGTGGGCAGGCCGGTCCCGCTGAGCAGCACCGCCTGCGCCTCCGGCACGTCGGCCCGGCGCGCCAGCTCCTGCGCGCGCTCCTCGCTCTCCGCGTAGATGTCGACCACGTCGGCCAGCCGATGGTAGCCGACGATCTGGAAGCCGGACGCCTCCCAGTAGGCGCGCCCCTGCCGGCTGATCGACTCCGGATAGGGCGTGCCGAGCGCGAGCCGGCTCACGCCCAGGTGGCGGAGCGCGTCGCGCACCGCGTGGGCGGCCAGGAGCGCGGGCGCGCCGCCGAGCCGCGTCACGCGATCGACTAGCGGCTGCTCCCCGCCCACGCCGACCGCGTAGCTCGACGCGGTGTGGGCGAGCACGATCACCGCCGGGCGCACCTGGCCGAGCGCAGCGGTGGGCCCGTCGAGCCCGTCGCGATAGGCGCGGGTGCGCTCCTCCATGCCGGCCGCGCCGCCCGCGGGGCCGTCCGGCGGCGGCGACTGCAGCCGCGCGAAGTGCAGGCTGACGCCGTCCGGCACCATGCGATAGAGCTCGGGCTCCACGGTGGGATTGCCCGGGGGCACCAGGATCCCGATGCGGGCCCGCCGGCCGAACATCAGGCCGAGCCCTCCGGGGCGGCCGGCGCGGTGCCGGAGAGGCCCACCATGCGGACGAAGTTCGCCACCAGGGCCGGGCTGTGGAAGGTGCCCACCCGCTCGGTGAGGACCTTCACCGCGAACTCGCGCGAGCGCGCCTTGGCGTAGGGGCGCGTCGTGCAGATCGCGTCGTAGACGTCGGAGATGGCGGTCATCTGGCTCGCGAGGGTGGGCCGCCGTCCCACGCGCGGCACCGGGTAGTTGGCCTGCCCGTCGTAGCGCATGTGGTGCTCGTAGGCCACCAGGATCGCGAGCGGGTGCGCGCCCTCCACCCCGCAGAGGTGGGTCGCGCCCTCCTGGGCGTGGCTCATCATGATGCGCCACTCGTCGCCCTCGAGCTTGCCTGGCTTGTTCAGCACGTCGAGCGGGATCTTGAGCTTGCCGATGTCGTGCAGGAACGCGGCGAGGCCGATGGCGTGCAGGCGCGCGCCCTCGATGCCGAAGGAGCGCGCCTGGGCCAGGGTCAGGAGCGACACGTTCACCGAGTGCACGAAGGTGTAGTCGTCGTGGGTCTTGAGCGGGGCCAGCGGCAGGATCTCCCGGGTCGCGCGCTGGAGCGCCTCCATGAGGCTCCACACCACCTGCTCGAGGCGCACCAGGCCGCCACGCCGGTCGGTGCGGAACTCGATGAAGGCGTCGCGCGCGCCGTCCACGCTCTGCGAGGTCAGCGCCTCGATCACCGAGTCGTCGGCGGGGCCCCCGCCGCCGGGCCCGCCCGGTCCCGCCCCCCCGCCGGTTCCGGGGCCCTCGATCGGCGAGGTCTGCAGCTCGACGCGGCCGACCACCAGATGGCGCGTCGAGACCGGCGTGCCGCCCCGGGCCATCGGGGTGAGGAAGCGCACGCACTCCTCCGCGTCGAGGCCGCGGCCGAGGGTGAGGCGCTCCACGCTGCGCCGGGTGAGGGCCCGGATGAACTGCTGGTGGTAGAGGCTGCCGGTCCGCAGCGGCTGGTTCTCCACCACCAGGTCCTGGCCCACCACCAGGAAGGTGATCGCCTCCTTCTGGTACTCCTCGCACGCGGTGCCGACCGCCTCCAGGATGCGGTCGACGTGGCTCGCGAGGGCAGGATGCTCCGAGCCGTAGAGCGCGCGCATGTTGATCCCGGCGACCAGGCTCACCACGAGCCGGTCGGTGGCGGACAGCGCGCCGGGGAGCATCGGCTCGCTCACGCGGAGGCTCCCGCCCGGACCAACCCCCGGCAGATGTCGCGGATGAGGCTGTCGCGCGACCGCTCGCCCCGGGCCACGTAGCGGGCGCGCGCGCCCGGGTCGTAGGAGCCGAGCAGGCGATAAGCGGCGCGCCGCTCCTCGAGGGCCACGAGGGGGAACGGCCGCTCGCGGAAGAAGCGGTCGATGCGCGGCAGCACCGCGGGGTCGGCCAGGTCGGCCAGCGCGCGCAGGGCCTTGAGGCGCAGCGACCGGCGGCGGCCGAGGACGTCCCAGCGGAGGAGGATCTCGACGAGCAGGTCGGTGGCCTGGGTGATCCCGTGCTGGCCGGAGAGCAGCACCGCCGCCTCGGCCAGCCGCGGATCGGGGTGGTTGATCGTTCGCGCGAGCAGGTCCCGCGGCACCTTGGTGTCGAAGGCGAAGAGCGCGCGGATGGCCTCGAGGCGCACGCGCAGGTCCGGGTGGTCGGCGCAGCGCAGGATCTCGCTCATCGCCGACTTGTCGTGCACGCGCCGGAGCAGGAGCACCATGTTCCGCACCACGTACCAGCGCGGATCGGCGAGGAGGCGCCGGGTCTCGGGCACGATCGCGGGGCCGAGCGAGGCGGCCAGCTCGATGAGGCGGAGCCGGCGCGCCCGGTCCGGCTCGGCGGCCAGCGCCTCGAGCAGCCCGTGGGTCGCCGAGGCGCCGAGGGCCAGCACCAGGCTCTGCACCTGGACGAAGGGCGGTCCGCCCGGCTGCCGGCTCGCGGCCACCAGCGCGGCCAGCGTGTTGGCGTCGGCCAGGTGCTCCACGAACTCCTCGAGAGCGCCCCGCCGCTCCGCCTGGCCGGGGTCGGCGGCCAGCTCGCGGATGGCGCGGATCATCGCGATCGCCTGGGCGAGGCGGCGCACCTGGAGCGCGCGCCCGAACATGTCGCGCAGGCGGCCGAGCACGAGCGGCTGCACCACGTCGGGCGACGACGCGGTCATGTCGAGCAGGGTCGTGACCACGCGGCGCTCGATCGCGTCGTCGCTCTCGGTGTCCGGGCCGAAGGCGTCCGGGTCCGCGGCCACGTCGACCGCGATGGCGTCCAGATCCACCGTGGGCTTCTGCGCGAGCAGGGCCCGGTGGTCCTCCGGGTTGTAGCGGTCGACGTCCTCCTCCCGGAAGAGCGCGGCCATCGCCGCGAAGTCGGCCGGCGGCTCCGGCAGGCCCTGGCTCTCCGGCAGGCCCTCGTGGGCCTCGGCCAGTGCCTGCGCCATCCGCAGCGCGTGGCCCGAGAGCTGGCCCTGCTCCTGCGCCAGGCGGCGGAGGCCGCGGAGCACGTCGGCGGGCGGCAGCGCGGCGGCGAGGCTCGCCAGGTGCGCGCTCGATCCCTCCTCGGTGGCGAGGACCCGGAGCGCGGCGGCGAGCACCGGCTCGCGCACCTCGGCGGGCAGCGCGCGCAGCAGCTGGATCACCTGGGGCGCTAGGGTCTCCCGCTCTGCGCTGTCGGCGCTCACGAGCTTGGCCGCCACCGCGGCGGCCAGCGTGTGGGCGGCCGCGATGCCGAGACGCGCCCCCTGGCCGCCGACCTCGCCGGTGGCTGGCGCGGTGCTGCCGCCTCGGCCGGCTCCACCGATGCCCGGCCATCCGCCCCCCCTCGATCCCATCCCGCCGAGCCCACTCCCGCCGGGTCCGCCCGTGCCCGGCCCGCCTCCGATCGTCCCGGCCCCCGCCGGGCCGCCGCCCGCTGCGCCTTCGCTCCCGGGTCCGCCCGCTCCCGGGCCGCCGCGGAAGAGCGAGGCGATGGTCTCCGCCGAGTAGCGCTCGCGCGGCATCGACATGCCGCCCTGAAACAGGGGCTGGCCGCCTAGCAGGGTCTGGATGAGCCCGTCCCAGAGCGACCCGTCGTCGGGGCTGATCTCGCTCACGTCGGTGGTGGTGACGATCGCGCTGTAGTCGATGGCGGAGACGTGGATGTTGGTGATCCCGGCGTGGTGCAGCTCCTCGACGGTGAGCGGCCGGTCCCGCGCGGGCCCGGTCTCGCCCAGCAGGGCGAGGAAGGCCTCCAGCTCGCGCGGCTCGACGTCCTCCTCGAAGCGCAGCAGGCCGCCGTTGCGCCGGTAGAGCGCCCGGGCGAAGGCCCGTACGTGGGCCGCGTCGACCTTCTTGCCGCCGCTCGTGAGCGAGTCGCGGGCGATGGCGAAGACGAGCGGGTTCGTCGCCGCCAGGCTGGCCCGGAGCCGGCCGTGGGCGGTGGCCAGGGCGGAGGCGCGAGCGGGGTGTCCGGGCGGGTAGGAGGCCAGGTTCCTCCAGGCCGTCACCAGGGACGACATGAGCTCGAGCAGTGTGGGCGGAGAGCCGGGTGTCTCCACGAGTCTCGCTGGTACCGGGGATCGAGTGCTCCGTCAGCAGTCTAGCCGACGCGGCCCGCTTTTCCCGCAACTTGAGCGGCCGGGCCGGCTCGCTTATGCTCGCACCATCCGATCGGGAAGGGAGAGCCTCGGGCATGAAGATCAGCGCGTTCCACCTGATGCCGCATCGCGAGCTGCCCCCGGATTTCGAGCGCCGATATCCG
>Ga0207665_10000422_pt1 | contig 29175 bp, 28 predicted proteins | sample LARL112metaG_FD_184351 | JGI IMG/M metagenome (GOLD analysis project Ga0207665, IMG submission 184351) | Corn, switchgrass and miscanthus rhizosphere microbial communities from Kellogg Biological Station, Michigan, USA - LAR L11-2 metaG... | ecosystem: Host-associated > Plants > Roots >... | reverse complement strand
AGGCCGGTTCCGTTCAGCCCCAGCTTGGCGGCGACCCGGTGCGGGCGCTTCATCCACTGATCAGCTCGCTTTACACCCAGTTCTCCGCGCTCGCGCTAGAGCTGGACGAACAGCTGGAGGTGCTCGAGCAGCGGGTGGTGCTCAAGGCCGACGACTCGGAGCTAGCGCTGATCACCGGGATACGGCGTCGCGCCGGACTGATCCGGAGGATCGTCACACCCGGCCGGGATCTCGCCGCTCGCGCGCCGCTGCTCCAGTCCCTGCCCGGCGCGACCAGCGAAACCCAGATGTACGCCGAAGACATCACTGACCAGCTGCAGCAAGTCGTGGCCGACTTCACCGCGATCGAGGAGCGATGCGTCGTCCTGCTGGGGATGCACGCTGCGCTCGTCAACAAGCACGTAGCTGTCGTAAGCCGACGGCTCGCAACGGTGGCCACCATTTTCCTGCCAATCTCGTTCCTGGCCGGTTTCTGGGGACAGAACTTCGACGTACTCACCGGCACCATCGAGCAAGGCTGGCCGGCGTTCCTGCTGCTCAGCGTGGGACTCAGCGCGGCTTGTGTGGTGGTGACCGTCATCCTGCTCAAGCGTCGCAACTGGAACTAGCCGCCTTTGCGGCGAGTTGTCGTCGTGCCAAGCCGTTACACGGCGTCGGCGAACGGCTCCAGCGCCTCCGTTGCGGTGTCACCGGGCTCCGTGGCGGCGGTGCCGGTTCCCCGGCGAAGAAGCGCGGCGCCCAGCCCGGCCGCAACAGCTGCGAAGACGGCCCCACTGAGGAACGCGGCGTGATATCCGCCGGCCAGTGCCGCGAGATGACTGTGTCCTGACGCCAGCAATGTCTCGCTCCGCGCGGCCGCGAGGCTCGCGAGGATAGCCAGCCCGAGGGCGCCGCCCATCATGAACGACGTGTTGACGAGACCCGAAGCGAGACCCGCGTCATTCGGCTCCACGTCGCTCATCGCCGCGAGCAGCAGCGGGTTGAAAGCCATTCCGGCGCCGAGGCCAAGCAGGATCATGCTCGGTAGCACGTCTGTCCCGAACGCGCCGTCGACCGGTGCCCGCGCGAAGAGCGCGAGCCCGGCCGCCGCGAGCAGCAGCCCGATCGCCAGTGGCGCCCTGATGCCGAACCGCAGTACCAGTTTCGCGGACAGGCCGAGCGAGAGCACGGCCATGATCACGTTGGCGGGCAGGAACGCGAGGCCGACCTGCAGCGGGCTGTAGCCGAGAACGAGCTGGAGGTAGAGAGCCGAGAGGAAGAACCAGGCGAACATCGCAGCCGCCCACAGGATGCCGACTACGTTGGCCGTCGAGGTGTTTCTCCGCCGCAAAAGGCCGAGCGGTACGAGCGGCGTCGGCGTTCTTGCTTCGTGCACGACAAACGAAGCGAAGAGCAGGCCGGCGACGGTCAGCAGGCCGAGCGTCCGGGCAGTCGTCCAGCCGACCTGATTGCCGTTCACGATCGCGTAGACCGCGAGCAGCAGTGATGCCGTGACGGCGATCGCCCCGGCGCCGTCCAAGCGTCGGGAGGCGGGCGCGATGTCGGCTTTGGGCAGCACGAGCCTCGCGAGCGCCAGCACCGTGATGCCGATCGGGACGTTGACGAGGAAGATCCAGTGCCAGCTGAGCGTGTCCGTCAGGATCCCGCCCAGCAGGACGCCAATCGTTCCGCCGCCGGCGGCGACGAATCCGAAGACCCCCATCGCTTTCGCCCGCTCCATCGGCTCGGTGAAGAGGGTGACGATGAGCGAGAGCGCTACAGCGGAGACGATGGCCGCGCCAAAGCCCTGCAACGCCCGGAAGCCGATCAGCATGACCTGGGACCTCGCGAGTCCACAACCGAGAGAGGCGAGAGTGAAGATCACGATGCCGATCAGGAACAGGCGTCGGTGGCCGAAGAGATCCCCCAGCCGCCCGGCCAGGAGCAGGAACCCGCCGAACGTCAATAGATAGGCGTTCGCCACCCAGGCCAGCGAGCTCTCGGAGAACCCGAGATCCGCCCGGATCGAGGGCAGTGCGACCCCAACGATCGTCACGTCCAGGACGATCATCAGGTCGCCCAGGCAGACGATGACCAGTGCGAGCCATCGGTGTCTGTCGGTTGCCGGTCCGGTCATCGGGGGTGCCTCCTCTGTGGTCGTCACCCAGAAGTCGGAGCGGACTTCCGCGTTTCGACATGTCGAGAGCGCCGGCTGCCGCGATGACGCACGAAATTGGCCGCAAAATCAGCTTGCGGGATGGTGATGTCGAGAAGAGGCTCGTCGCTTCGACCTACGTAGTGACCGACCATCCCGCGACAGAGAGGACAAAGTCATGAAGTACGTCGCGCTCGTCTACACCAATCCCGGCGCGTTCGAAGCGCTGTCGCAAGCAGAACGCGACGCGATGATGAGCGAGGCCGACGTCTACCTCAAGGAGTTCACCGAGTCCGGGGAGCTCCTCGGCGAAGGGTTCGCGCTCGCCGATCCCTCGACCGGCCGCACCGTACGGGTGCGAAACGGCCTTCCGGCGGTAACGGACGGCCCATTCGCGGAGGCGAAGGAGCAGCTCGCCGGTCTCTACGTGCTCGACGCGGAGAGCATCGAGCGGGCGACCGAGATCGTGACCCGTGACCCGGCCGCCCGCTTCTGGGCGGTGGAGGTGCGGCCGATCATGGACACCGGCGGTGCAGAGATGTGAGGACGAAGGACGGAGTCGTGGTCGAGGACTTGCTGCGCCAGTTCGCGCCGCAGGTTCTCGGCTCACTCGTTCGCCGCTACGGCCACTTCGACCTGGCTGAGGACGCCGTCCAAGAGGCCCTGCTCGCGGCGGCGCTCCAGTGGCCAGGGCAGGGAATCCCCGACAACCCGCGCGGCTGGTTGATCACGGTCGCCGTACGCCGGTTGACCGACGAGCTGCGCAGCGACGAGGCTCGACGGCGCCGCGAGGAGCGGGCGGCGGCAGAGCTGCCCCGCGAACACGTCGAGACGCCTCCCGACCCGGAGCAGGTCCCCGCCGGGGAGGACGACACGCTGACGCTTTTCTTCCTCTGCGCTCATCCGGCCCTTTCCCCGGCGTCTCAGCTCGCGCTGACCCTGCGCGCGGTCGGCGGACTTGCGACCGCGGAGATCGCCCGCGCCTTCCTCGTCCCGGACGCGACTATCGCCCAGCGGATCAGCCGCGCCAAGCAGCAGATCAAGGCGAGCCATATCCCCTTCACGCTCCCCGCGGAGTCCGAGCGGGCCGAGCGGCTGACGGTCGTGCTGCACGTGCTGTACCTGATCTTCAACGAGGGCTATACGGCGTCGTCCGGGCCCGACCTGCAGCGCGGCGAACTGACCTCGGAAGCGATCCGCCTCGCCCGCGAGGTGCGTCGACTCCTTCCGGATGACGGCGAGGTGGCCGGGCTGCTCGCTCTCATGCTGCTGACCGACGCCCGGCGCGCGGCGCGCACGCGCGCGGACGGAAGCCTCGTACCACTGGCGGAACAGGATCGGGAGCGGTGGAACGGGAGCTACATCGAGGAAGGCGTCGCCCTGGTCACGGACGCATTGGCGCGATCGCCACTCGGCCCGTACCAGCTCCAGGCGGCCATCGCAGCGGTTCATGACGAAGCGGCGCAGGCCGCGGACACCGACTGGCCCCAGATCCTCGTCCTCTACGAGTTACTTGAGCGCATCTCGCCCAATCCGATGGTCACGCTCAATCACGCCGTCGCGGTCGCGATGGTGAAGGGACCACAGGCCGGCCTGGAGCTTCTCGGCCCGCTGGACGACGATCGCCGCCTCGCCGAGCACCATCGCTTGGATGCGGTGCGCGCTCATCTGCTGGAAATGGCCGGTGATCGAGCGGCTGCTCGCTCGAGCTACCGGAGAGCGGCCCGCCGGACGACGAGCCTCGCCGAGCGGCGCTACCTTGAGGCTCGAGCCAACCGGCTCACGAGTGACGCGCGCTGACATCGGATAGGCGGGTCGGCCGGCGCGCAGAAGCTCCGATAATAGTGTGAACGGTCGTGATCGGAGACTTGCTGGCCCCGGGCAGCGACAAGTCCAAGATCATCAGCAAGGTCGGGTCGGGAGGTGACGTGCCGGAATCCACGGCCCAATCACCGTCGACCGACTCCTACGACCGGCTGTTCACCGTCCCGAACCTGCTGAGCGTCCTGCGGTTGCTCGGGGTTCCGCTGTTCCTGTGGCTGTTGCTCGGTCCCCATGCCGACGTCGCGGCGCTCGCCGTGCTGGCACTGTCCGGCATCAGCGATTGGGCCGATGGCGTCCTGGCCCGACGGCTGAACCAGGCCAGTCGACTGGGTGAGCTGCTGGACCCGCTGGCCGATCGGCTCTACATCCTCGCCACACTGATCGGCTTGACATTGCGGGACATCATTCCGTGGTGGCTCGCCGCGCTGATCGTGCTGCGGGACGTAGTTTTGCTCGCGACCGTCCCGGCCTTGCGCCGACGGGGATATTGGTCGTTGCCGGTGCACTATCTCGGCAAGGCCGGCACATTCGCTTTGCTGTATGCGTTTCCACTCCTGTTACTGGCCTCGCATGAGGGGACCGCCGCAGACATCGCCCGGCCGATCGCTTGGGCATTCACCATCTGGGGCGTTGCCTTGTACTGGTGGGCCGGTGTGCTGTACCTGATGCAATTCAACCGACTGCGGCGGCGGCGACCGGAATGACAAGCGCACCTTCGCAGTCATCCCGCGAGCTGACCACGGCGTACCTCACGGATCTGGTGACCAACACGCTGGACCCGGGTTATGCGGCCGCCGCCGCCCGCCGGCGCGCTGATCCCCGACCGACGTGGTGGGACCGCTGGAACCGTCCGGCCATCGCGATCGGCTGCCTGCTCATCGGGTTCACCGTTGCCGTCGCCTGGGTACACACCAACCGGGGGGCTCCAGCCGCAGCCCGCGTCCACGCCGACCTCGTCACCCGCGTGCGGGCGGCCCAGAAAGCGGACAGCAGTCTCGCCGCAACCGCGGGCGCCCTCGCCGGCGAGGCCAATCGGTTGCGGGACGCGGCCTTGCCGTCCGACGGTGCCGTACGTTCGCAGCTCGATCGGGACGAGTTGCTTGCGGGCGTCACTGCGGTCACCGGGCCGGGCATGGTTGTCCGGCTGGCCGATCCGCCGCGGACTACTCCCGCTGCCGTAGGCGGCCGCCCGGGAACGACCCCTCTGGCGGATACCGCTGTGCTGACCGACCGGGACGTCCGCGCCGTGGTCAACGAGCTCTGGCACGACGGTGCCGAGGCAATCTCGGTCAACGACGTAAGGCTGACCCCCACGACTGCGATCCGGTTCGCCGGACAAACGGTGCTCGTCGACTTCCGCCCCGTCACCTCGCCGTACACGATCCGCGCCATAGGCGATCGGAACGCTCTGGAAACCGCGTTCGTCGATAGTGCCATCTCCAGCCGCTATCAGACCCTGGCCGGAGCCCGCGGGGTGGCATTCTCGTTCAGCCAGGCGGACCATCTCACCCTGCCCACGAGCGCGGCGGTCGCGCCTCGCTACGCACAACCCACGACCTCGCCGTCCGCCACTCCGGGACCTAGCCGGTGATCGCTGCAATCGCCCTGGTCGTGGGCATCGTCCTCGGCCTGGTCCTGCGACCAACTGTGCCGAGCTGGCTGGAGCCCTACCTACCAATCGCTGTCGTGGCCGCGCTCGACGCCGTTTTCGGCGGTATCCGAGCGAGGTTGGACGGCCTGTTCGATGCCAAGGTTTTTGTTATCTCGTTCGTGTCTAATGTTCTGGTGGCGGCGCTCATCGTGTTCCTGGGCGACAAGCTCGGAGTCGGTGCAGCCCTCTCCACGGCCGTTGTCGTCGTGCTCGGTATCCGCATCTTCGGCAATGCCGCAGCGATCCGACGGCACATCTTCCGGGCATGACGGCCGAGCACGACGCGGAAACCCGCGTTGACGAGCAAACCGACGACCTCGGGGAGATCGCTGCCGGATCCGAGGCTGCCGACCGCGTCGACACGTCTGTCGACTCCGACGAGACCCAGCCGAACACGGAGGGGCCAGTCGAGGAGGTCATCGAGGGCGATCCCGATGCCGAGGACCACGCCGAAACCGCGTCGGACGATCACGCCGGCGGCACGGCAGACCGCGCTCGGAGCAGGTCATTCCAAGTACGGGCCGGCGTCCTGATCGGCGTACTGGTCGCATTGCTCGGTTTCGCGATTGCCGTCCAGGTGCGGTCCAACTCGTCGTCGGACAGCCTGTCCGGCGCGCGGGAGGAGGATCTCATCCGGATCCTCGACGATCAGAACTTGCAGGCGGCTCGGCTGCGCCAGCAGATCGCCGATCTGCAGTTGACGGTTAGTCAGCTGCAGGCCGGCGGTGACCGAAACTCGGTCGCTTTGCAGCAGGCCGAGCAACAGCTCGCGGCACTGGGCGTGCTGCTGGGCACATTGCCGGCTACCGGGCCCGGAGTGGTGGTCACGGTTACCGATCCGGCGCGCAAGCTGCAGCCGGAGGACTTGCTCGACATCGTGCAAGAGCTGCGGGGAGCCGGTGCTGAGGCGATCCAGTTCGGCGGCGTTCGAGTCGGCGTGTCGACCAGCTTCACCGCGGCGCCCAGTGGCGTCCAGGTCGACGACGCAGTTGAGCAGCCGCCGTATGTGGTTCGCGCGATCGGCGACCCGAAGACGTTAGACACGGCGCTGAACATTCCGGGTGGCGTCGCCGCGACTGCCCGCGCGGCCGGCGGTGACGCCGCCGTAGCCGAAATGCAACGCGTTACGATCACAGCTCTGCGTCAGTTGCCGAACCCCAAGTACGCCTCGCCGAGCGGCAGGTAGGGTGCCCTCGAACCACACAACCCGAGTGGAAGGCCGGATCGGCAGCGATGGCGGAAGTACCCGATGACTTGAAATACACCGCAGAGCACGAATGGGCGCGGATCTCCGGCTCAACGGTGCGAATCGGAATCACGGACTTCGCCCAGGAGTCACTGGGCGATGTCGTCTACGTGTCGCTGCCCGACGTGGGCACGATCATCACCAAGGGGGAGCCATTTGGCGAGGTCGAATCGACCAAGAGCGTGTCGGAGCTATTCGGTCCGGTTGACGGCACGGTTACTGCGCGCAACGACACGCTGGACGGCCAGCCAGAGGTGATCAACTCTGACCCCTACGGGGCCGGCTGGATCATCGAGGTCGAGGTGGCTGACACCGCCCAGTTCGACGCTCTGCTGGACGCTGGGACGTACGGCACGCTGAGCGGTTGACTCTCATTTTGCTGCGATTGACCCTTGGGATCAGGCGGAACTAGGCTCGCCGCAGCTACCGGCACACCAGTTAACGACGGCGGGGCGGCGCACCGGCGGCATCGCGACTGCGCAGTCGAACCCCCACGTGGCGGGGTGGTCAGAGACCGCACCGGCCAGCACAGAAGGGCTTACCGCGAGTGTTCTGTACTGCTTGTGGCACGGAGAATCCGGCGGGTAGCCGCTACTGTGCGAATTGCGGCGCCGTGCTAGCGGAAAGTCTGCCGGACACGACCAGTGTTATCGGATCCCACGTCCCGGTGCCGGAATCCGACGGGGAATTCTCCACCGAAGCACATCAGGGTGCGATCGACGCGCTCGCTCCTGGCTCGGCCCTGCTGGTGGTGAAGCGAGGACCTAACGCCGGCAGCCGATTCCTGCTCGACCAAGACGCGATCACGGCCGGGCGGCACCCGGACAGTGACATCTTTCTGGACGACGTTACTGTGTCGCGTCGGCATGCCGAGTTTCGCCGCGAAGGCAGCGGCTATACGGTGCATGACGTCGGTTCGCTCAACGGCACATACGTCAATCGCGAACGCATCGATGCGGTTCCGCTGGCGGGAGGGGACGAAGTGCAGATCGGCAAGTTCCGCCTGGTATATCTCACCGCCGCCGTGCGCAGCGGTATTGGGGCCGGCCAGGAATGATGACCTCGTGAGCCCGTCCGGTGCCGCTGCTTCGGCGGCCGGACCTAGGCCAACGCTGTCGATCGGTGAGGTGCTAAGCCAGCTCCGCGGAGACTTTCCGGATATCACGATCAGCAAGATCAGGTTCTTGGAGACCGAAGGGCTGATCCGTCCGGAGCGCACCCCGTCCGGCTATCGCAAGTTCTCGGCGAACGACGTCGCTCGGCTGCGCTATGTCCTCGGCCAGCAACGCGACCATTACCTGCCGCTGCGGGTGATCAAGGATCAACTGGACGCGATGGACCGCGGGCTCGTGTCCGCCCAGGGTGGCGTACCGCGCGTGCCGCACCTCGCCATTGCTGACAATGCGCCGAGCGCTGATCACTTCGTTCCGGCGGCAGCGACCTTGCGCATGTCCCGCGACGAGCTGCTCAACGCGACTGGTCTGACCCCTGATCAATTGCGGGAGCTCGAGCAGTTCGGGATGATCACACCACGGTCCGGTGGCCGTTATGACGACGACGCTCTCGCGATCGGCCAGGTCGTGGTCGAGATGGCCCGGTACGGGCTCGAGGGGCGTCATCTGCGGGCTTTTCGCAGCGCGGCCGAACGGGAGGTCGGCCTGTTCTCGCAGGTCGTGGGACCGATGGCCCGGCAACGCGGATCGGAGGCGCGCGCCCGGGCCGAGGAGACGGTTCGAGAACTCGCGGCGCTGTCAGTGCGGCTGCATGCCGCGCTCGTCCAGATCGGGTTGCGCGATGTCATGGCTGGAAGTAGCTAGAGCGCCGCGAACCTGGAACGAGCGTGTAGCGTCGTGACCGTGCATCCGTTGCGTGTCGTCGGAGTGCGGGTGGAGTTGCCGGCCAATCAACCGGTCGTTCTGCTGCGGGAGGAAGACGGGGTCCGTTACCTGCCGATCTGGATTGGCGCCGTCGAGGCCTCGGCCATTGCGTTTCACCAGCAGGGTGTACAGACTCCGCGGCCACTGACGCACGATCTCGTTCGGGACATGATCAGGGCGTTGGGGGTACGGCTCGAGGCCGTGCATATCACGGAGCTTCGAGACGACGTGTTCTACGCCGAACTTCGATTCGCCGGCGGAATCACGGTGAGCGCTCGGCCGTCGGACGCCATCGCTGTGGCGCTGCGTTGTGACGTCGCCATTCTGGGTAGCGACGGTGTCCTGGATGCCGCCGGGATCGAGATCCCGGACGAGCAGGAGGACGAGGTAGAGAAGTTCCGGGAGTTCCTCGACAACGTTTCGCCCGAGGACTTCGCCTCGGGAAGTTGACCGCCTGCGTCGTACGCAGCCCAACCTTCGATCTCAAGCTGAGAGTTACGGATTGGTCTCTGTGCCCGCGCGTCGCGTTGACCGCCACGCCGTCCCGGACATACCGTCGTCGGACGGTACCCGGCCGCTGGTGTAAGCATGCTGCAGCGGCGGAGGCCGCAAGGCAGATCTGGAGGTGCGGCATGGGCGAGGTAGCCGAACCCGGGCAGCACCCGGAACAGGGCACACTGTTCGCGGACCCGGCGCTAGGGGCAGCCCCTGGCGACGATGTGGGTTACCGGGGCCCCACCGCCTGCGCGGCCGCGGGTATCACCTACCGGCAGCTGGACTACTGGGCGCGCACGGAACTCGTTGTGCCGTCGGTCCGCTCGGCGACGGGGTCCGGCAGTCAGCGGCTGTATTCGTTCAAAGACATCCTGGTCCTGAAGGTCGTCAAACGGCTGCTGGATACCGGGGTCTCATTGCAGAACATCCGCAGCGCGGTCGAGCACCTGCGGGCGCGCGGTGTCGATGACCTGGCCCGCATCACCTTGCTTTCCGACGGCACGACGGTCTACGAGTGCACCTCGTCGGAAGAAGTCGTCGATCTGTTGCGCGGCGGGCAGGGGGTCTTCGGGATCGCGGTCAGCGGCGCGCTCCGTGAACTCATCGGGTCTCTCGCCCAGCTGCCGAGCGAGCGGGCGGACAGTGCTGACGCGACGCCGGCTGGACCGGCCTCGAGCGGCCAGGATGAGCTGGCGCGGCGACGGCAGCAGCGCATCGCTGCGAGCTGACCAGCTACTGCTGCGACCACTACCCGGATCGCCTGGGCGCACGGCCGGCTGGTATCTTCGGATGTGACCTTCCCCGCGCGGGAGAGTCCGCCCGGCTATCGCGGGGCGGCGCCGAAGGGGCAACTTCCCCGGAACCTCTCAGGCACCAGGACTGTGCGGACGGCACGTCGCCGAGGTCGCTCTGGAGGGCTCACCAACAGAGGGGGACGCTGCGCCGGTCGGCGCGGCTGTTCCGTCTCTGTTCAGGAGTGAGCCGCCTCATGAGCCTATTCGATCTTGAGCACGACGAAGCCTTCGCGACCCGGCACATCGGCGTGGTCGATCCCGCCGACACCCAGCGGATGCTCGACGCGATCGGCTTCGGCTCGCTCGAGGAGTTGCTCGACGCAGCGGTGCCGGAGAGCATCCGCGACCGGCGGCCGCTCGCTCTGCCGCCGGCCACCTCCGAGGCCGAGGTCGCCGGAGAGCTGCGGGAGCTCGCGGGCCGCAACCGGGTGCTTTCGTCGATGATCGGGCTCGGCTATTACGGCACCATCACCCCGGCCGTCATCCGGCGGAATGTGCTGGAGAACCCGGCGTGGTACACCGCGTACACGCCCTACCAGCCCGAGATCAGCCAGGGGCGGCTGGAGGCGCTGCTGAACTTCCAGACGGTGATCGAGGACCTCACGGCGTTGCCCGTGGCGAACGCTTCACTACTGGATGAGTCCACCGCGGCCGCCGAGGCCATGGCCCTCATGCATCGCGCGGCACCGACGGGCGACACGCTCGTCGTCGACGCCGACGTGCTGCCGCAGACGCTCGATGTCGTGCAAACCCGGGCCCGACCCCTGGGACTGCAGGTCGTTACCCACGATCTCGACGACCCGTTGCCCGACGGCGACATCTTCGGCGTGCTCGTCCAGTACCCGGGCGCGTCCGGTCGGGTCCGGAACCTGGCGTCCGTCGTCACCGCGGCCCACGACCGCGGTGCCCTGGTCACGGTCGCCGCCGATCTACTGGGCCTGGCCTTGCTGGTGCCACCCGGTGAGGTCGGTGCCGACATCGCCGTAGGCAGCTCGCAGCGATTCGGGGTGCCACTGGGCTTCGGCGGCCCGCACGCCGGCTACCTGGCGATCCGCAGCGGGCTCGAGCGCCAGCTGCCCGGCCGGTTGGTCGGTGTCTCGATCGACGCGGACGGCCAGCCGGCCTACCGGCTCGCTTTGCAAACACGCGAGCAGCACATCCGGCGCGAACGCGCTACAAGCAACATCTGCACCGCGCAGGTGCTACTTGCGGTGATCGCGGGCATGTACGCCGTCTACCACGGCGCTGATGGCATCCAGCGCATCGCACAACGCACGCACCGCATGGCGGCGATCCTGGCGGCCGGTCTGCGGGAGAAGGGCATCGAGGTTTCCAGCGCGCCATTCTTCGACACCTTGACGGCCCGCGTGCCGGGCGCTGCGGCGGATGTAGTGGCGGCCGCCCTCGTCGAAGGCATCAACCTGCGACTTGTCGACGCCGACAGCGTGGGCATCGCGTGCGACGAGACGACCCACCGCAACACCCTCGTCGCGGTCTGGCGTGCGTTCCGCCTCACCATCGGCTACCCCGACATCGACCGTCTGGACGAGACCACGCCCGACGCGTTGCCGGCGGTCCGGCGCACCAGCCCGTATCTGACGCACCCGGTGTTCTCCGCCCACCGCTCGGAAACCGAAATGCTGCGCTACCTGCGGCGGCTCGCCGACAAGGATTACGCGCTGGATCGCGGCATGATCCCGCTCGGGTCGTGCACGATGAAGCTCAACGCCACGACCGAGCTCGAGCCGATCACCCTGCCTGGCTTCGCCGACGTGCACCCGTTCGCGCCGGAAGGCCAGTACGACGGGTACCGCCACATCATCAACGATCTGGAGCACTGGCTCGCCGAGATCACCGGGTACGACGCTGTGTCACTGCAGCCGAATGCCGGATCCCAGGGCGAGTTCGCCGGTCTGCTCGCGATCCGTGGCTACCACCGTGCACGGGGCGACGAGCACCGGGACGTATGCCTGATTCCGGCCAGCGCACACGGCACAAACGCGGCCAGCGCGGTCATGGCCGGCATGCGCGTCGTCGTCGTCAAGACGGCTGGTGAGGCCGGGGAGATCGATTTCGACGACCTGCGCGCCAAGATCGCCAAGCACGCCGACGCCTTGGCTGCGGTGATGGTGACCTACCCGTCGACCCACGGCGTGTTCGAGGAGCACATCGCCGAGGTGTGCGCGCTCGTCCACGAGGCCGGTGGACAGGTCTACGTCGACGGAGCGAACCTCAACGCGATGGTTGGTCTGGCTCGCCCGGGTCAGTTCGGCGCCGATGTATCGCACCTGAACCTGCACAAGACGTTCTGCATCCCGCATGGCGGTGGCGGCCCGGGGGTCGGCCCGATCGGAGTGCGCGCCCACCTGGCGCCGTACCTCCCGAATCACCCGCTGCGTGCTGACGCGGGTCCCGCCTCCGGAGCCGGGGCCATCGCAGAAGCGCCGTGGGGCTCGGCATCAATCCTGCCGATCACCTGGGCCTATCTGCGACTCATGGGTCCGGTCGGCCTGACCCGCGCGACCGGGGTCGCCATCCTGTCGGCCAATTACCTGGCGAAACGGTTGGGCGCCCACTACCCGGTGCTTTACACCGGAGCGCATGGCCTGGTGGCGCACGAGTGCATCCTCGACCTGAGGCAAATCACGCGGGAGACGGGTATCACGGTCGAGGACGTGGCCAAGCGCCTCATCGACTACGGATTCCACGCGCCGACCATGTCCTTCCCGGTCGCCGGCACGTTGATGGTCGAGCCGACCGAGTCGGAGAGCCTCGCGGAGCTGGACCGATTCGTCGCCGCGATGATCGCCATCAAGGCTGAGATCGCGAAGGTCGCGTCCGGAGATTGGCCTCGGGAGGACAACCCGCTGGTCAACGCTCCCCACACGGCGTTGTGCCTGACCGAGAAGTGGGCCTACCCGTACACATTGGCCGAGGCGGCCTACCCCGATGGGGTCGATCCAGCGGCCAAATACTGGTCACCCGTCCGTCGCATCGACGGAGCGTACGGTGACCGCAACCTGGTGTGTGCCTGCCCGCCGGTGGCCGACTACGCCTGACCGGCCGATGGCATACCATCGCCCGCCCAGCCACGTCGCAGGGCGGGCGAGCCGGTAGGGATCAGGACTTGCGGTGCGCGGCCGCGGCCAGCAACTCCTGACGACGTGCCGCGATGCTACGACCGTCGGGCAGCAGCTCTCCGGTGTCCTCGAACAGCACGACCCCATTGCAAAGGAGGCTCCACCCTTGCTCGGGGTGCGCGACGATGACGTGTGCGGCGTCGCGGTCGAGCTGCGCGGCAGAGGGGCACGGCGGAGTGTGCGTGCACACGTGCGGCGCTGGGGCGGGTGGTGCAGTGATCATCTTTTTGTAGTTCCCCGTAATCGCTTGCAGGTTGTTCTTGCAACGTCAAGTGTGCTCCGTGTTTCCCAGATGTCCAGCATCTCAAACATATGAATTTAGGTGTGTAATACGCAAATCGCTCGGCACCGTCATCAAATTGTTGTCGACCACCACATACCCTGGGCGGGAAGTGAGCGGCGGCCCGCTGTTTGGCATGCATTTTCCATTACGCGCGTCCCAGCCAGTCTTGCGCCTCGCGCAGGCTCGGCGCGCGGGGCACCCAGTCGGCCAGGGTAGCGGGGTAGCCGGCCGCGATCGCGGCCTGCACAACCTCGGTGTCATCGTCGACGAACGCCGCGATCGAGCGAGCGCTGAGCCTGCGCAAGACACCGAGCTTGAACAGCCGCGCCGGCCGACGGTCGCTGTTGCCGCGCAGATGAATCTCGGCGTGCGGCAGATCGTGTTTCGCGAGCCAGTCGCGAGTCACCGCCCGCAGCCACTCCGGGCGGCCGGATAGCCAAGCAACATCGTGTTGGCCGCCCAGGTCGTTGACCAGGGTGATGCCCTCGACGAGAGCCGGATCGTAGACCGCCGACTCGTGAAATCGCACCCAATCCCTGCGCCGGCCCTCGATGAGGTGCAGCCGGTGCCGAACGTCGGCGACGACGCCGTCGATGTCGAAGACGGCCACCGTCACGGTCATGAGCCTACGTGCCGGCCGGTGGGATGATGGGGCCGTGCGTTTCCTCGGGCCCCCGCCGCCGTACGACCTGACCTACGACGACGTGTTCATGGTGCCGGCGCGCTCGGATTTGAGCTCCCGCTTCGACGTGGACCTGTCGACGGTCGACGGCAGTGGCACGACGATCCCGATCGTCGTCGCCAACATGACGGCGGTGGCCGGGCGCCGGATGGCCGAGACGGTCGCGCGCCGGGGCGGCCTTGCCGTACTGCCCCAGGACATCCCGGTCGATGTCGTGCGTGATGTCGTGGCGTGGGTGAAGTCCCGGCACCTCGTCTTCGACACGGCCTTGACGCTGACGCCGACCAGCCCGGTCGGAGACGCACTCGCATTACTGCCCAAGCGGGCGCACGGCGCCATCATCGTGATCGACGACGGACGGCCGGTCGGCGTGGTGACAGAAGCGGATTGCCTCGGTGCCGACCGATTCACTCAGCTGCACCGGGTCATGTCGACGCCCGTCGTGACGGTGCCCGACTCGGTGGATCCGCGCAAGGCCTTCGAAATGCTCGACGCCGAGCACCGCCGGCTGGCGGCGGTCGTCGACGCGACGGGCCGCCTGGTGGGCATCCTGACCCGCACGGCGGCCCTGCGGGCGACCCTTTATCAACCAGCGATCGACGGGTCCGGCCGGTTGCGGGTTGCGGCGGCGATCGGTGTCAACGGTGATGTCGCCGGTAAGGCCGGCCAGCTCCTCGACGCCGGCATCGATCTGCTGGTCGTTGATACCGCACACGGCCACCAGCAGCGCATGATCGACGCGCTCAGCGCCGTGCGCGGACTCACACCGACCCTCCCGATCGTTGCCGGCAACGTCGTGTCGGCCGAGGGAGTGCGCGATCTCATCGCGGCCGGGGCCGACATCGTGAAGGTCGGCGTAGGCCCGGGTGCGATGTGTACCACCCGCATGATGACCGGCGTCGGCCGTCCGCAGTTTTCCGCGGTCCTGGAGTGTGCCGCGGCAGCGGGCGATCTCGACCGGCACGTGTGGGCGGACGGAGGGGTGCGCCATCCTCGCGACGTCGCACTGGCCTTGGCCGCCGGCGCCTCCGCGGTCATGATCGGATCATGGTTCGCCGGGACCTTCGAATCGCCCGGTGACCTGCACACCGCTCCCGACGGCCGCTTATACAAGGAGAGCTTCGGCATGGCGTCCGCCCGTGCGGTGGCCAACCGGACGTCAGGTGAGGACGCGTTCGAGCGAGCCCGCAAGGCATTGTTCGAAGAGGGGATCTCCACCGGCCGGATGTTCCTCGATCCGCTCCGTCCCGGGGTCGAGGACCTGATCGACGAGATCGTGGCCGGCGTGCGGTCCGCCTGTACATACGTGGGGGCGGCAGACCTCGGCGAGCTCGCTCGCCGCGCCGTCGTCGGAGTGCAGAGCGCTGCCGGATTCGCGGAAGGCCGCCCGCTGGACGTCAGCTGGTAGTTCGCCGGCCATGACAAAAGTCGTGGTCGGGCATCGTCGCGCTCGGTTAGCGTCAAGATGAGATGTTGATTCGCCTGCTTCGAGAGTATCTGCAGCCTTATCGTCACGCGTTGCTGGCCGTCGTGGTGCTGCAGTTTTTCAGCACGCTGGCCTCGCTGTACCTGCCGACGTTGAACGCGGACATCATCGACCGCGGCGTGGCGCTGGGGGACACCGGATACATCATTTCCACGGGCGGCATCATGTTGGCCGTCACGGTGGTTCAGATCGTCTGTTCGATCGCCGCGGTCTACTTCGCCGCCCGAACCGCCATGGGCTTCGGACGCGATGTGCGCGCCGGCCTCTTCGCCCGCGTCGGCACGTTTTCCGCACGAGAGATGGCGACCTTCGGAGCGCCGTCGCTCATCACCCGGACCACCAACGACGTACAACAGGTGCAGCTGGTCGTCCTGACGGCGTGCACACTCTTGGTGGTCGCGCCGATCATGTGTGTTGGCGGCATCATTCTGGCCCTCCGGCAGGACCTGGGCCTGGCGTGGCTCCTGGTCGTGAGCATCCCCGTCCTGCTGATAGCGGTGGGACTCATCATCCGCAAGATGGTGCCGCTGTTCCGGATCATGCAGGTCAAGGTTGACGGGCTGAACCGGATTCTGCGCGAGCAGATCGCCGGCATCCGCGTCGTTCGGGCCTTCGTCCGGGAGCCGTTCGAGACGGAGCGCTTCGCGGGCGGGAACGCGGAGCTGACCGACTCGGCGGTGCGGGCCGGCCGGTTGATGGCGCTGATGTTCCCGACCGTGATGCTCGTGTTCAACACGTCGAGCGTGGCGGTCCTGTGGTTCGGCGCACACCGCGTTGAGGCCGGCCAGATCCAGATCGGCTCGCTGATCGCGTTCCTCAGCTATCTCGTGCAGATCCTGCTGTCGGTGATGCTGGCGACGTTCATGGCAGTGATGCTGCCGAGGGCAACGGTGTCCGCCGAGCGCATCGTCGAGGTGCTCGACACCGAGACATCCGTGCGCGCCCCAAGAGCTCCAGTATCGGCGCGTCGCCCCGAAGCAGGGGTCACGCTGACCGGCGTCGAATACCGCTATCCCGGTGCCGAGGCAGCAGTGCTGCAAGACATCAGCTTCCAGGCGCGGCCGGGGGAGACCACAGCCGTCGTCGGCAGCACCGGTTCAGGCAAGACCACGCTGATCTCGCTCATCCCACGCCTGTTCGACGTCACCGGCGGGGCGGTTCGGGTGGGCGGCATCGACGTCCGGGACCAAGATCCCGAAGCGTTGTGGCGGCAGATCGGCTACGTGCCACAGCGGCCGTACTTGTTCACCGGAACGGTCGCGTCCAATTTGCGCTATGGGGATCCGGACGCGACCGACGAGCAACTGTGGCGCGCGCTCACGATCGCTCAGGCCAGCGACTTCGTTGCGGACATGCCCGGTGCGCTGGAGGCACCCATCGCGCAGGGCGGTACCAACGTCTCAGGCGGTCAACGCCAGCGGCTCGCCATCGCCCGCGCCATCGTCCGCCGACCCGACATCTATCTGTTCGACGACGCATTCTCAGCGCTTGACCTGTCGACCGACGCTCGATTGCGCGCCGCGCTCGCGCCGCACATCCGCGCCGCCAGTGTGATCATCGTCGCCCAACGGGTGTCGACGATCATGCACGCGGACCAGATCGTCGTGCTCGACGGCGGGGCCATCATCGGACTGGGTACTCACGGCGAGCTGCTGGAGAACTGCCCGACCTACGCGGAGATCGTCGCGTCGCAGATGGCCGCCGAGGTGCCGGCGTGACCAGACTGTCGACCGCTGCGCCACCCCGGCCGCCCATCGGTCGCGGGCCCGGATCGGGGCGGGGGCCGTTCGGGCAACCGCTCGGCCAGCCCGGGGAGAAGTCGCTCAACTTCGGCGCCTCGTCCCGCCGGCTGCTCAAGCGGTTGGCACCCGAGCGGCGCATGGTCGTGCTGCTTGTTGCCTTGGGGGTGATCAGTGTCGCGCTCAGCGTCATCGGCCCGAAGCTCCTCGGGCATGCCACTGACCTGATCTTCGCCGGTGTCGTCGGCAAACAGTTGCCGGCCGGCATCTCCAAGGATCAGGCAATTGCCGAGGCCCGGGCGCGAGGCAACGGTAGGTTTGCCGACCTGCTGAGCGGCACTGATGCCGTGCCGGGGTCCGGCATCGACTTCGCTGCCCTCGGACGGGTTCTTCTCCTCGTGTTGTTGCTGTACGTGACGGCGTCGATCTTCATGTGGGCGCAGGGGTACCTCGTCGCCGGTGTCGTCCAGCGCACCGTGTACCGACTGCGGGCCGACGTGGAAGCCAAGCTCAATCGGTTGCCTCTGTCATATTTCGACAAGCAGCCCCGCGGCGAGATCTTAAGCCGCGTGACCAACGACATCGACAATCTGGGCCAGAGCCTCCAACAAACGATGAGCCAGCTGCTCACGTCCTTGCTCACCGTGATCGGCGTCCTGACGGTGATGGTCGTCATCTCGCCGCTGCTCGCTCTCGTGGCTCTCGTGGCGGTTCCCTTCTCGCTGCTCGTCACGCGGATGATCGGCAAGCGGTCCCAGCCGAAGTTCCTCGCCCAGTGGCGAAACACGGGTCAGCTCAACGCCCAGATCGAAGAGGCGTACACCGGCCACTCGATTGTCAAGGTGTTCGGTCGCCAGCGTGACGTCGAACGCACCTTTGGCGAGAAGAACGAGGAGCTGTACGGAGCCTCGTTCGGCGCCCAGTTCGTGTCCGGCATCATCATGCCGGCGATGATGTTCATCGGGAACCTCAGCTACGTGTTGATCGCCGTTATCGGAGGTCTGCGGGTCGCGTCAGGCACGATCAGCCTCGGAGACGTACAGGCGTTCATCCAGTATTCGCGCCAGTTCACCCAGCCATTGACCCAGGTGGCGTCCATGGCCAACCTCCTGCAGTCCGGCGTGGCCTCCGCGGAACGGGTGTTCGAACTGCTCGATGAACCGGAGCAGTCGCCTGACCCTGAGCCACTCTCTCGACCGCCGGTGGCCAAGGGACGGGTGGAGTTCGAGCATGTGTCGTTCAGCTACGACCCGGAGGTACCACTCATCCAGGACCTGTCACTCGTCGCCGCACCGGGCCACACGGTGGCCATCGTGGGGCCGACCGGTGCTGGCAAGACGACACTGGTCAACCTGATCATGCGGTTCTACGAGCTGTCCGGCGGCCGAATCACGCTCGACGGCACGGATATCGCCCAGCTTCCGCGGGCCGCACTGCGGTCGAAGATCGGCATGGTGTTACAAGACACCTGGCTGTTCCATGGTTCGATCCGTGACAACATCGCCTACGGCCGGCCCGATGCGACTGACGAGCAGATTCGCCGCGCCGCTGAGGCTACGTACGTCGACCGCTTCGTGCGCAGCCTTCCCGACGGTTACGACACCATGATCGACGAGGAGGCCAGTAACGTCAGCGCCGGTGAAAAGCAGCTGCTCACGATCGCTCGGGCGTTCGTCGCTGAGCCATCTTTGCTGATTCTCGATGAGGCGACCTCTTCGGTAGACACGCGCACCGAGTTGCTCGTACAACACGCTATGGCGGCCCTCCGGTCCGATCGAACCAGCTTCGTCATCGCCCATCGCCTGTCCACGATCCGAGACGCCGACCTGATCCTCGTCATGGAGCACGGCGAGATCGTCGAGCAGGGCAAACACGAGCAGCTGCTCGCCGCTGAGGGCGCCTACTTCCGGCTTTACAACGCTCAATTCGCCGCGTCCGCCGTGGATCTGGATTCGGACCAGGGCGCCGGGCGCGATGCGGGCCTGGTACCCGCGCGGACTCGCCGGACCTGACTAGGGCGTGTCGCCGGGCCGTCACCAGTCTGCGACGCTACAAGCATGCAGAAGTACGTGATCATGGGTGTGCAAGGCAGCGGTAAGGGAACGCAGGGCGCGATGCTGGCCCGGGACTTCGACCTGACGCAGATCGCGGTCGGCGACATTTTCCGCTGGCATGTCCAGAACCACACCAAGCTCGGCGCGCAGGTACGCCGGACCATGGCCGAGGGCCGGCTGGTCGATGACGACATGGTCGAGGCGGTGGTGCGGCAACGGCTAGTCGATCATGACTGGAACTACGGCTTCGTCGTCGACGGGTTTCCGCGGAACGCTCGCCAGGCCGAGTTCTTCCTGGAGAGCTACGACATCGACGGCGTCATCTATCTCGACTTGCCCGACGAGGAGGTGCGCCGACGGGTTCTGGCCCGGCGGCTGTGTTCGAACTGCGGGATGGACTACAACCTCATCGCGCTCACCCCGAAGGTCCGGAACCGCTGCGACGTGTGCGGTGGTCATCTTGTCCGCCGGGAGGACGACACCGAAGCGGCGCTGGCGAACCGGCTGCGCGACTATCACTCGAAGACGAACCCAGTGCTCGAGCTGTTCCGGCGCAAGGAATTCGTCGTAACGGTCGACGCGCGGCCGGACAAGGCGACCGTGCAGAAGGACATCCGTGTCCAGCTGAGGCTCGTCGACTAGGCGGCCCGGCAACCGTCTTCGATCGCACCCCTGTCCGAATGGTCGCCATCGACGTGGCACCCGACCTTCCACTTCGAGCTTCCGATCACCTGGTACCTCTCCGAGGCCGCCTTGGCCGGCGAGGAGCCTATGATCCGCATCGTGGAATAGAGGAGAACCGAGATGCCGACACCCAGTCCGGGCAACTCGATCACGGTGCGCGTGGTGAGTCCCTCCGGAGCACAAGCCACGGGACAGCTCACTGCCGCCATCGCGGCGGCTGGAGGGGCCCTGACTGCCCTCGATGTGGTCGAGTCGCACCACGATCAGCTAGTAATCGACGTCACCTGCAACACTACTGACGACGAGCACGCGAAGGCGATCACCGCCGTGCTGGCCCGGTTGCCGGGATTCGAGGTACGCAAGGTCAGTGACCGCACGTTCCTGATGCACCTTGGCGGCAAGATCCGCGTCGAACCGAAGGTGTCCCTGCGTACTCGGGACGATCTGTCCCGCGCCTACACGCCCGGTGTCGCGCGGGTCTGCCTAGCGATCGCCGAGAATCCCGAAGACGCCCGCCGGCTGACGATCAAACGCAACACGGTCGCGGTCGTGAGCGATGGTTCGGCCGTGCTCGGCCTCGGCAACATCGGGCCGGCAGCCGCCATGCCCGTCATGGAGGGCAAAGCCGCGTTGTTCAAACGATTCGCCGACGTCGATGCCTGGCCGGTCTGCCTCGACACCCAGGACACCCAGGCAATCATCGACACGGTCCGCTATCTCGCCCCTGCCTACGGCGGCATCAATCTCGAGGACATCGCTGCGCCTCGCTGCTTCGAGATCGAGTCGCGGCTGCGCGAGATCCTCGACATTCCGGTTTTCCATGACGATCAACACGGCACCGCTGTCGTGGTGCTCGCCGCCCTGCGTAACGCGCTGCGGGTCGTCGGAAAGTCGTTGCCCGACGTCCGCATCGTCGTTTCTGGCGTCGGTGCAGCCGGCTCGGCGATCATCCGGTTGCTGCTCACCCAAGGGGCCAAGCGGATTGTCGCCAGCGACCGCCAAGGTGTGCTGAATCGTGCCGACCCATTGGTCGAGCCGATGTGGGCCTGGGTCGCTGAGCGCACGAACTCCGAGGGACTATCCGGGTCGCTAAAGGACGTGATCGCGGAGGCTGATGTGTTCATCGGCGTGTCAGCCCCGAACCTGCTCGACGGCGAGGACATCGCGCGGATGGCGCCGGATGCGATCGTTTTCGCCCTGGCCAATCCGGTGCCCGAAGTCGACCCGGTGGCCGCCCGCGAGCACGCGGCAATCGTGGCCACCGGCCGAAGCGATTTCCCGAACCAGATCAATAACGTGCTGGCGTTCCCTGGCGTGTTCCGCGGGCTTCTCGACGTCGGCGCGCGCGAAGTCACGGACGCCATGCTCATCGCCGCCGCCGAAGCCATCGCCGACGTCGTGGCGGGGGACCAGCTCAATCCCAGCTACATCGTGCCCAGCGTCTTCGACAACTCCGTTGCTCCAGCGGTCGCTGCGGCCATTCGGGAAGTCGCGAGTCACCCCACCGCGCCGAGCCCGTTGGTGATCTCCTAATACAGCACATGCCCGTACCCCGCTGGAAGGGACTGACCCGCATGTCGGATGCCCCGCTTGCCTCCGAGGATTCGGTCGACATCGTCGGGCCGCCGGTTCCGAGATCCGAGGAGATCCTGACGGCCGATGCGCTGGATTTCGTGGCCGATATGCATCGACAGTTTCAGGCCCGGCGGGCTGAGCTCCTGCGCCGGCGGAAGGCGCGCCGAGAGGAGATCGCACGAACCGGCACGCTCGACTTTCTCTCTGACACGGCAGAGATCCGGGCGGCTGCGTGGACCGTGGCGCCGGCTCCGGCTGACCTCCGAGACCGCCGCGTCGAGATCACCGGACCGACCGAGCCGAAGATGGCGATCAACGCGTTGAACTCGGGGGCTCGGGTTTGGCTGGCCGATTTGGAGGATGCGAATACGCCCCATTGGTCGAACGTCATCACCGGTCAGCTCGTCCTGCGTGACGCGGCCCGCCGGAAGCTGCGCTACGTGTCGCCCGACGGCCGGAACTACGAATTGCGACCTGACCGCGACCTTGCGGTCGTGGTGGTGCGCCCGCGCGGCTGGCACTTCGACGAGCAGCATGTGATGGTCGACGGCGTTCCGGCCGTAGCCGCGTTCGTCGATTTCGGCCTGCACTTCTTCCACAACGCCGCGGAATTACTGCAACGCGGCTCCGGTCCCTATTACTACCTGCCGAAGACGGAGAGCCACCTTGAGATTCGGCTCTGGAACGACGTGTTCACCTGGGCGCAGGAGCGGCTTGGCATCCCGTACGGCACCATCCGGGCGACGGTCCTTATCGAGACGATCACGGCCGCCTTCGAGATGAACGAAATCCTGTACGAGCTGCGTGATCATGCCAGCGGCCTCAACGCGGGGCGATGGGACTACTTGTTCAGCCTGATCAAGAATTTCCGGGATGCCGGCCCGACATTTGTGCTTCCTGATCGGGGATCCGTCACGATGACGGCGCCACCGATGCGCGCCTACACGGAGCTGCTCGTGTCGACGTGTCATCGGCGTGGCGCCTTCGCGATGGGCGGCATGGCCGCCTTCATTCCCAGCCGACGGGATCCGGAGATCAACGAACGCGCTCTGGCAAAGGTTCGGGAGGACAAGGAGCGCGAGGCGGCCGATGGCTTCGACGGGTCCTGGGTGGCTCATCCCGACCTCGTGCCGGTGTGCCGCGAGGTGTTCGACCGGGTGCTGGGCGACCGTCCGAACCAGCTTGATCGGCACCGCGATGACGTCGAGGTGACTGCGGCAGCCCTCCTCGATATCTCGGCGGTGCCGGGCCAAGCGACAGAGGCCGGCCTGCGCAACAACATCGACGTCGGTTTGCGCTACCTGGAGGCGTGGCTGGGCGGCAACGGAGCGGCGGCAATCCACAATCTCATGGAGGACGCGGCCACGGCCGAGATCTCGCGATCGCAGATCTGGCAATGGGTACACAACGACGTCCGGCTCGACACCGGCGTCACCGTCACGGCCGATCTCGTGCGGCGCATAGCCGATGAGGAGCTGGCGGACATCCGGAACGAGCTTGGCGAGGAGGCCTACGCGGACAGCAATTTCGAGCAGGCGCGCGAGCTATTCGAACGCGTCGCGCTCGCCGACGACTTCACCGATTTCCTGACGCTGCCGGCGTACGAAGCGATCGCAGCCCGCGACTGAGGCCGGTTGCGGCCGCCGCACCAGCCCCCCGGGTCAGGTCCGGATCTTGCCCTCGACCGAGCTGGTACAGGACAGTGATGGCGTCGCCAGCTTGCGTTCGAGGAGGCTCCATGACCGTTCAGCCGTCGCCCAACGTCTATCCGGCGCCCGACCGCGACCTGGCCATGGAGCTGGTTCGGGTCACCGAAGCCGCGGCCATCGCAGCGGGTTTCTGGGTCGGCCGCGGCGACAAGAATGGCGCCGACGGGGCCGCCGTCGATGCGATGCGTCAGGTCATTTCCACGGTATCGATGGCCGGCGTCGTCGTGATCGGCGAGGGGGAGAAGGACGAAGCGCCGATGCTTTACAACGGCGAGGAGATCGGCTCCGGTTTCGGCCCATCAGTCGACGTCGCAGTCGATCCCGTCGACGGAACGACCCTCACCGCCAAAGGCATGAGCAACGCGATATCGGTTCTCGCGGTCGCGGAACGGGGCACCATGTACGACCCGTCGGCTGTGTTCTACATGGACAAGGTCGTGACCGGCCCCCTCGCGGCCGATGTCGTCGATATCACCGCGCCGCCAGCCGAAAACGTGCGACGAGTAGCCAAGGCCAAGGGCGAGCGCCCAGAGAGCGTCACTGTCGTCATCCTGGACCGACCCCGCCATGAGGAGCTGGTCGAAGCAGTGCGTGAGACCGGAGCCCGCATCCGGTTCCTTTCAGACGGCGACGTGGCTGGCGCGATCATGACGGCCCGAGAGGGCACCGGCGTCGATCTACTGCTCGGCGTCGGCGGCACACCGGAAGGCATCATCACTGCCTGCGCGATGAAGTGCCTCGGAGGAACGATCCAGGCCCAGTTGTGGCCACGGGACGAGGCTGAGCGGCGTCGGGCGATCAACGCGGGACATGATCTCGATGCCGTGCTGGGCATCGATGATCTGGTCCGGAGCAACAACGTTTTCTTTGTGGCGACCGGCATTACCGACGGTGAGCTGCTCCGCGGCGTGCGCTACCGGACGACCGGTGCGCGAACGCACTCGATCGTGATGCGTTCGCTAAGTGGCACGGTGCGCACGATCGAGGGCGAGCACCGGTCGGACAAGGTCCGTCATCTCACCGGCGTTGACCTGATTACGCCGCCGTAGTCGGTGCGGACGGCCGTCGTCCGACGACCACCGTCGCGTTCCACTCGGCCGAGCCGACCACCCGGGGGAGTAGGCCATTGCTCGCGAATATCTCCTGAGTCTCCGCCCCCTGACGTTCGCTCGTCTCAACGAGCAGATGACCGCTCTCCGCGAGCCAAGGCCTGGCGCCTGCCGCGACCAAGCGCACAATGTCGAGGCCGTCCGCGCCTCCGTCGAGCGCGACCCGGGGCTCGTGCACGCGCGCTTCGACGGGTAGCAGCCCGACGGCCGAAGACGGAACGTAGGGGACGTTAGCCACCAGAATATCGACGCGACCCTGCAGCGCCGCGGGCAGCGCTTCATAGAGATTGCCTTCGTATACCTGACCGCCGTATCGGCTGAGATTTCGCCGAGCACACCGAACCGCGACCGGATCGATATCGACCGCATGCACATCGACAGGAGGCAGCGCCACGGATAGAGCCGCGGCGATTGCGCCCGAGCCGCAGCAGAGGTCGACGATGATGGTTCGCACTGACGTGATCGGGTTGCCGGAGGCGGCGGTACGTCGAACCGTGTCGGCCGCCTGCCGGACGAGAAACTCAGTTCGACGTCGAGGTACGAATACCCCCTCGTCGAGGCTAATTCGCAGGCCGCAGAATTCGGCCCATCCGACGACGTATTCGAGCGGTAGACCTCCTGCCCGGCGATCCACCATGGCATCGAGTTCGTCTGCCGTTCGCGCCTCTGCGATAAGCAAGCGCGCTTCTTCCTCGGCGAAAACGCAGCCGGCCGCTCGAAGCTTCGCAACGATGTCCGAGGGCGAAACTAACGATGACACGGCACGCGCCCTTCTTGATGCCGACGGGCGCGCTCTCGTCGAATCAGTCGTGCAGGTCGACTGCGGAGCCACCAGGGGAGAACGCCCGCCCTGAACTCGCGGAAATGCGTCTCACCTCCTCCGTCTCGTCGCTGGAGGAAACGCTAACACTCATCACAGGCGACCGGCCGTGCGATAGGCGAGGCGGATAAACCGATCGAATCCCCGATCCGTCAGCACCCGGTGGGCAAACAGGAATGTGCGCGCCCCGCCGCCAACGGGATAGCGCGTTCGCGGCTTCGTTCGTTGGACCGCTTTGCCGATCGCCTCCGCGACGACCTCGGGTTCCGACGCCAGAAACGAGGTGTCGGACTTGCGGAGGCCCCGGGCGATCAGTTTCGCCTGACCGCGGTAGGGAGTGTCGGCCGAGATTGCCTCCAAGTTGTCGGCGGATATTGTCGCCCATTCACTGGTAATGCTGCCGGGTTCGACTACGACGACCTTGATCCCGAATTCGGCGACTTCGGCGCGCAGGCAGTCGCTCAATCCTTCGACAGCGAACTTGGCGGCGTGGTACCACCCACCGAGCGGCTCCCAGATCTTGCCGCCCATGGAAGAGATATTCACGATGTAGCCATCACGCTGGGCGCGCATATGCGGCAGCACAAGTTGGGTCAGCCGGGCCAGCCCGAAGACATTGACGTCGAATTGCCGGCGAGCTTCGGCGATCGGCACATCCTCGACTGCCCCATAGGAGCCGTAGCCGGCGTTGTTCACCAGGATGTCAATGCGACCGTGCTCCGACACGATCTTGTCGACGACCGTGACCATCGATCCGTCATCTGTGACGTCGAGCGACTCGACGTGGATGCCGTGGTTTGCCAAGTCGGACATCCGCTCGACGCGACGGGCGGCCGCATGGACCGTAAAGCCAAGAGCGGCAAGTCGCAGTGCAGTGGCCCTTCCTATTCCGGACGAGGCCCCGGTAACGAGCGCGACGGACTTCGACACGACGGTCTCCTTAGCTTGGCTCCGCCCGGACCGTGCGCTCGCTCGGGCTCGGCGGTACCTCCTTGGGCACAGTCAACGCCACCGGCCGGCCGTTACCGCTGACTTCTGGCTTCTTCGACAGTCAGCTCGGCGGCGGGATCGGCTTCAAGGCGCTCGTCCGGAATGGGCAGTCCACTGCGAATCGATTGGCCGAATGTCCCATCCTTGAGCCGTTGTTCGGCCCGAGTGATCGCCGCGAGCCGATCGCGCAAGGACTCCGCCACGGCGTTGTTGACACCCTCGTCGGTGAGCGGTTGCGCGGGATCGGCCGAGTCTCCCGTTTCCCGCTCGGCGACCCAGTCCTGCCGACCGGCAGCCGTCGCCTCGGCGAGCAGCCGTTGCACCTCGGCTCGCTCGTCTTGCAGCAGACGTCGTGCCCGTTCCGGGTCCATGGCATCCTCCTCGATGTCATCTCCAGGCCTGGTCCCCCCGCGCCGTCGAGCAACAGCCGGCGGATCAATCGTCGCTACGACCGTAGTCCTGACAGCGGGGCCCGCACCTCGCTGCCCCTTAGCCGTGCAGAGCGTCGAGTATCTTGCTCAGGCGTCGGTTGCGAGTCTCAGCGCGCTTGGCGCCGGTCAGCCACTCGGCATATTCGCGGCGATGAGAAAAGGACAGCCGGTCGAACGCGGTCTGTGCCGCCGGATCGTCGGCGAGTGCTCGCGCGAGGTCGGGCGGAATGGCAAGCGTGCGGGGCCGATTGTCTCGCTCGACCTCCACAATCACGTCGTCACCAATGTCGATGGCCGCCGCTTGACGGGTGGCTTTGTGCACGCCGAGGCAAACCTGCCCCGAGCCTGCGGGCATCGTCGAGCTCTCGAACTCGACGCCGCTGATCGCGCCGAGCACCCGGAACCGACTGCCGCCGCCCAGTGCAGTCAGCACAGCGTCGGGAAGCAAGACGAAGGCGCCACCGCCGTGGGCTGCCTCGAGCACCCCCACAAAGCGTTGCCGCGTCACGAACAAGATCGTAACGTCGCCCTCCGTTGTCGTAGGGTGTTGCGAAGCTGAACGCATGGAACAACGAATCAGTCTGGTCACTCTGGGCGTGACCGATCTGCCGCGAGCTCGGTCGTTTTACGAGGCGATGGGCTGGAGCAACGCCCAACAGCCGGACGACGAGGTGTGCTTCTTCCAGGCGGGCGGCATGGTCTTCGGGCTGTGGACCGCGCTCGGCGGTCATGGCGCACCTGGCATCGAGCTAGCGCACAACGTCCGTACGCCCGAGGACGTGGCCGCGGTGCTCACCGACGCCGAGAAAGCCGGTGGCACGATCGTCCGTCCCGCTGCGCCCGCGGATTGGGGCGGCACGACGGGGGCGTTCGCTGACCCCGACGGTTATGTCTGGGAGGTCGCCCACAACCCCGGCTGGACCATCGCCGACGACGGGTCGATCCGCATCTGACGCTGCGGCGTGGCCGTGGTCGAACCGGCACTATTCGAACCGCAGGCGTCCCGCCGACGTATTCAGTATGTGGTGGAGGATCATCCACGATCTGTGACCTCTGATCCCGGGGAAGCGCGAGGCCGCGGGTCATCGCCGTATGCAGAGTCTGGCTCTGCGGTGGATCGGTCAGCCGCGACGAGCGGATCCAGCCGCGCCGCGGGCCTGGACGGGATTCGTGGCCTGGCGGCGCTGTATGTGGTGGTGCATCACTGCTGGCTGGTGACGTTTCACGGATACCCGGCCAACACCGGTCCGGCCTGGCTCGGCTGGCTGGTGTACGGGCATCTCGCGGTGGTCGTCTTCATCGTGCTGTCCGGATTCTCGTTGGCCATCGCTCCGGCTCGCCGCGGGTGGCAGCTCGGCGGGACGCTCCGGTTCGCCCAGCGCCGCGCCTGGAGGATCTTGCCGCCGTACTGGGCGGCCTTGATCTTCAGTCTGATCATTGCCTGGACGGTGACCCCCCAATTGCACTCCGGTCCGCCGACGGGAAGATCGGTCCTCGTCTATGGCCTGCTCTTGCAGGACGTGACCACCGCGCCGATACCCAACGGCGCGTTTTGGTCCATCGCGGTCGAGGCCGAACTCTATTTGATCTTCCCGCTGCTGGTGCTGATGCGCCGACGATTGAGCACTGCCACCGTGCTGGCCGCGGTCACCGTGCCGGTCGTTGCGATGGGACTGCTCAGCCCGGGTATGGCCACGGCGGACAAACTGACCGGCGTTACGCCGCAGTTCGCGCCGTTGTTCGCGGTCGGCGTGCTCGCCGCCGGCATCGTCGCCGCGCGTGATCGCATCCGGCGCATGCCATGGCCGTGGCTGGCCGCACTGGCCGCGGCCCCGGTGCTCGTACTGATCATTCTGAACGGCTCGGTCTGGACGGTACGTCACTACTTCTGGATCGACCTGGCGGTCAGCCCAGGGATCGCCCTGCTCCTGGCCGGAGTAGCCACGAACCAACCTGGTGCATTGGTCCGTCTGCTCACCACCCGGCCGGTGCGCCGCCTCGGCAGCTACTCCTACAGCCTCTACCTGCTCCACGTGCCCATCGTGCTGGGCATCAGCCGCACCATCGCCGCCCACTACGCTGCGCCCGGATTGCCGGCGTTCTGGGTCACCCTGGGACTGGGGGTGCCGATCTCCCTGCTGACTGCGCGGTGGTTCGCGGCGATCTTCGAGATTCCCTTCCAGCGGTACCGCAGTTGGGCCGCCCTGCGCGGCGCGGCCCAGGCCCGACGCGGGGTAGGGCAGCGCCCGACTGCCGGCCCGGCTGCCTCCCAACGACGGCCGGTCGAGGTCACGCCCGGCTAGGGAGTGCCGTGGCTGTGATCGCGATCAGGATGAGTTCGACTTGACATAACGCATTGCGTATTTGGTGCAGCTGACTGGAATCGGTCAACGGTCAACCCGTGGCCGGTACGAGCGCGCGTCGAGCCCGCTCATGCGCCTACTGCGGAGTG
>Ga0207665_10000421_pt1 | contig 29232 bp, 29 predicted proteins | sample LARL112metaG_FD_184351 | JGI IMG/M metagenome (GOLD analysis project Ga0207665, IMG submission 184351) | Corn, switchgrass and miscanthus rhizosphere microbial communities from Kellogg Biological Station, Michigan, USA - LAR L11-2 metaG... | ecosystem: Host-associated > Plants > Roots >... | reverse complement strand
TGGGGCCAGCCCGGCGAGGAGCATGCCGGCTCGAGGCCCGAAGTGTTGGTCGATGTAGCCAAGCAACGGGCCGCCGATTGCACCGGATCCAATGAACACGAGCAGATAAACGCCCATCACCCGGCCGCGGATCGCGTCAGCGGCCGCGAGTTGCACGGTGGAGTTGGCCGCGGTCAGGAACATCAGCGTCGCGGCACCCACGGGCACGAGTGCGGCGGTATACATCAGCTCGTCCGGAGCGGCAGCCGCGATCATCTCGGTGATCGCGAGCACGCCGGCAGTGGCGGCGAGTCCCCGGAGCCGCGTGCTAGTGCGACGCGCTGAGACGATCGCTCCGGTGAGGGAACCGGCAGCGACCACGGAGCTGAGCAAACCGTAGCCGCTCGGTCCGGAGTGGAAGACCGAGTTGGCAAAGGCGGCCAACGTGACGGGCAGGTTCATCGTGAACAAGCCGAAGCATCCGACGAGAACGATCGGCCACCGCATCGCCGGTCGACTCGCGACGTAGCGGACTCCGTCCCGGAGCTGGCGGCCGACGGCATCCTTGGCCGGCGCGTGAATGAGTTCGCTGTCCCGCATTCGGCCGAGCATGATCAGCGGCGCAGCGTAGGAAATCGCGTTCAGGGCGAAGGAATATCCGGGTCCGACGGCGTTGATCAACACACCGCTGACCGCCGGTCCGACCAGGGCACCAAGCTGGAAGACCGACGCGTTCAGGCTGATCGCATTGCGGAGGTGATCGGGTCCGACCATCTCGTTCACGAACGACTGACGCGTCGGATTGTCCACCGCGGTGACCATCCCGAGTCCGAAGGCAATGACGAAAACGTGCCATACCTGCACGCGGCCGGTGAGCGTCAGAGCGGCCAAGGTGGCACCCATCGTCGCCATGCCAACCTGGGTGGCCAAGAGGATTCGGCGTTTGGGGTATCGGTCGGCGAGCAGGCCGCCGGTCAGACCGAACATCAACGTGGGCACGAATTGCAGGGCGGTCGTGATGCCGACGGCGGTTGCGCTCCCAGTGAGGCTCAGTACCAACCAGTCTTGCGCGATGCGTTGCATCCACGTCCCGGTGTTGGACACCACCTGACCGGATGCGAAGAGCCGGAAGTTGCGGGTGTGCAATGAGCTGAACGTGGACGGACGCCCACGGATCTCGTCAGGTAGTTGTGTTTCGAGTAGCAGTTGGTCGGTATCGGAATCGGGATCGGCGGTCGTGGCGGCGCGAGTCAACGGGCATCCCATGCTGGTTACGTGTCGGTCTCCGTATAACTCTCGTGCTTTGCGGGTTATTTCGAAAGAAAATCGATCCTATTACTGTTATTTTAGTTTGTGATGTGCGTGGTGGCGGGAAGGGAGCCGGGGATGTATGACCCAGAACAGTTGCGATCGTTCCTCGCCGTGGCCGAGTCGTTGAGCTTCACCCAGGCGGCGGCCCGTCTGGAGATCGGTCAGCCCACGGTCAGCCAACATGTCCGCAAGCTCGAATCGAGCGTGGGCCGCAGGTTATTCGTCCGCGATACCCACACCGTGCGGCTGACCGCGGACGGTGATGCATTGGCCGAGTTCGCGCGCACCATCTTGTCGGCCCACCAGCGGGCGGAGGCCTACTTCAGCGGATCGGGTCTATCGGGCCGACTGCGTTTCGGCGTCGCAGACGATCTGGCGTTGACCCCATTGCCTCGCATCCTGCGGGACTTTCGCCGCCTTTACCCACGCATCGACCTGGAGCTCACGGTGGCGCAAAGCACGGGCTTGGAACGTCGAGCCGAGTCAGGACACCTGGACGTCGCGTTCATCAAGCGCGAGACCGGAGTCACCCACGGACAGCTGGTCCGTCGGGATCGGCTGGCCTGGGTTGCGGTGGAAGACGCTCACGTCGACCCGAGCCGGCCGATTCCACTCGTGGTCTATCAGGCGCCCAGCGTGACCCGCTCGCTAGGCATTCAGGCGCTGGACCGAGTTGGCCTAAGCCATCGGATCACCTGCACCATTCGAGGTGTCAACGGCCTGCTGGCCGCGACGCGCGCCGGACTAGGGGTGGCGATCTTCGCCCAATCGCTCACTCCAGACGACCTCGTCGAGCTGCCGGCCGAAGCCCAACTACCCGAGCTGGGGGAGTTGGACCTGGTCCTGCTCACCGGTCCGCGAGCCCCCACCGAAGCGGCAAACGCACTGATCACGGCGATCATGAGCCGGGCCTGGGTTCGCACTCGGACAGCGGCCTGACCATTCCGTCGAGTCAGGCGTCGTCGGCGACCCTCAGCGGGTGATGATGTCGGTGCTGTCGAGTGCGACGTCGGCCACGCGACGGTCCACGGCGTCGGAACTCGCATCGGCCGCCGGACGGACGAATTTGTAGCCGACGTTGCGTACGGTGCCGATGAGTGCTTCATGCTCAGGACCGAGCTTTGCCCGTAGCCGACGCACGTGGACGTCGACAGTTCGGGTGCCGCCGAAGTAGTCGTATCCCCACACCTCCTGGACGAGGTGCGAGCGGGAAAATACTCGGCCCGGATGCTGGGCCAGGAACTTCAGGAGCTCGAACTCCTTGTAGGTGAGGTCGAGCGGCCGACCTTCCAGGCGGGCGCTGTACGTCGACTCGTCGATCGACAGGGCTCCGACGTTGACGTGCTCCGGAGTCGCGTCCGTGCTCCGGGCTTTGCGGTCGACGGCTAGGCGCAGCCGGGCATCCAACTCGGCCGGCCCGGCCGTATCGAGCACGATGTCGTCCACTGCCCAGTCGGCCGACAGCGCAATGAGACCGCCTTCGGTCAGCACTGCGACGACCGGGACAGGCATCCCCACAGCGGCGAGGACACGAGTGAACGACCGGGCCCCGGCGAGGTCCCGGCGAGCGTCGACCACGAGGAGATCACCGGTGGAGTGATCGACCAGCGCGGCGGCGTCCAGCGGCAGCACGGTAACACTGTGCTGCAGCAGTCCGAGGGCGGGAAGGACCTCGGCAGTGGGCTGCATGGCGGCCGTCATCAGGATGAGATCCATATGCGTCTCCAGGGCGGTACGTGGATCTGCGGGGTCTCCGGGGAAGCTCTTGGTGAGGCCGCGATGCCTCGGCAACAGTAAGGTATGCAACGGCTCCCGCAGAACGTTGTCCAAGCGGAATCCACGGGAGTAGGCAGACCAAGGTGAACGATACCAACGTCGATCTTTCACACGTCGTCACGTTCACCACCGCGGACGGCGTCGCCCTGTCCGCGCGGTACTGGCCGCCGTCGAAGGAGACAGATCTCACACAGCCTGGGTACCTGGTCGGGCATGGCTTCACCGGCTCGGCCGACCGCGGCTCAGTCCGGCGCATTTGCCGTCGGCTCGCGCAACTGGGGCGCGTTGTCCTCGCTATCGACTTCCGCGGGCATGGCCGGTCACAGGGACGCTCCACACTCGGACATGCCGAGGTGCATGATCTGGCCGCCGGCGCGGCGTTCCTTCGCGATCACGGGGTTCGGACGCTGGCGGTGATTGGCTGGTCGATGGGCGGCTCGATCGCGCTTCGTTACGCGGGACTGGGCGGAGATGCGGACGCCATCGTGAGCATCAGCTCGCCCGGCTACTGGTTCGAGCGGGGAACCAGTCCAATGCGGCTCATCCACTGGGCGGCCGAAACTCGGATCGGGCACGTGGCGACCCGCATCGCGACGCATACTCGGCTGGGGGAGCTGTGGGATGAGGTCCCGGAGTCGCCGGTCGAGGTTGTCGGGCGTATCGCGCCAACGCCACTCCTGATCGTGCACGGGGAGCAGGACGCCTTCTTTCCGCGCCGCCACGCCGAGGTTCTCGCAGCGGCTGCTCCGCACGCCGACCTGTGGCTCGAGGCGGAGATGGGTCATGCCGAGACTTCGACCTCGGCGGCGTTGATCGACCGGATCGACGACTGGGTGCGATCAGCTGTCTGGCGAAGCGCACCCGGCTGACCCGGCGCGCCCGATTGCGAATGAGGTCCGGGCTGTCGAAGGACACGTCGTGCAGTCTCACGTCGTGTCGCCCGTGGCCACCCTTCGCGGAGAGTGCCATAGCGACCACATCAGGTAGCGCAACGAGGCCGGTACCCGGTCTGATCTGCCGTCATATCGTGACGTTCCAGTGCCATACGCATACTGGAGGTCTGGAACGATGGGCCGAGTGAGCGCCGAGCCGTTACCTGAGCAGCCCACGCAGGTGCTGCCTCCGCTCGCCGCTCAGGTGTCTAGGTTCGCGCCCGAGAACTTAGTTGCCGCGGCAGTCACCGTGGTTGTTGCCGGCGGCTTGGCCGTGCTGGCAAATGCCGGTCCGGGACAACTCGTCCTCGGAGTGGCGATCGTCCAGGGCATTGTGATCGTGGCGTGGGTGTTCGGCACAGACATGCCGGGCCGGATCGGGGCGCTGATCATCGCGACGCTAACCGCGGTCGCCTCGGATGCCGTGATGACAGCGTGGCCGCACAGCCAGCTCGGCCCGCTCATCGGAGTGCTTGGTCTCGCGCTGCCCGCGATGTTCATTCATCAGCTGACTCGCGGCGTCGCGCGCTCCCGCGTGGTCGAGTCGCTGTCCGCCGTCGCGGTCGTGGTCGTGGCGACCGTGGCGCTGTCGGCGCTGATTCAGCTCAGGCACGAAACGGACGCCCGCGTGACGAGCACCGCCATCGCCGCGGCGGGCGCCGCACTCGCGGCCGGCTTGGTCACCGACGCGGTGCTGCCAGCCCTGCGGTTCGAACCCGAGGTGCCGCGCGGCCTGGGTGGGGTCATCGTGAGTCTCGTGGTCGGCGGAATCGTGGGATTCGTCCGACTACACGGAACGGTCGAGTTCTCCACCGGGCGGGCGATCCTTCTTGGCGCCGCCCTGGGTGTGATCGTAGGGCTTCTCGGAGTCGGCTCCTCATACGTCACTCACACGCTGCGGACATCGTCCACTGGCGCCCGCGTGTTTCGTCCCGTGCTGGAAGCCGTGCTGCCGCTCGCCGTGGTCGCACCAATTGCCTACGTCCTCTGCCTGGCCATCCAGGCGTAGGGACAAGGGGCTTATTACGTGAGTCGTTGGGTCAAGGTCCTACTCGGCGTGCTGCTCACACTCGTCGTCCTGCTCGTCGTGGCGGACCGAGTTGGCCTGATCGTCGCGGAGCGGTCCGCCGAATCGAAGCTCGGCAGCTACGCGCAGTTCGTGGACAAACCCAACGTCGTTATCCACGGCATCCCATTTCTCACCCAGGCGATTCGCGGTGACTATGACGACATACAGATCACCAGCGGCGCCGTGCAGCTCGATCAGATGACCGGCACAAACCTCAACGTGCATCTACGCGGTGCGCATATCCCACTCGGCGACCTCCTCGGCGGATCCGTCAAGCAAATACCGGTCGACAAGGTCGACGGCACCGTCGTCGTGCCCTATGACGCGCTGATCGCCCGAAGCGGTGTCCCGGGACTGCACCTGGCCTCGGAAGGCTCCCAGGTCGTTGCCACCGGGCAGATCACACTCCCCGGCACATCGCTCAGCCTCAACATCACCGCGAAGGGCACCCTCGACGTCGCGGACGGCAAGGTCAGGTTGAACGTCTCCGACGTGACCGCGAACGGCGCGACGCTGCCGAGTGCGGTCACCGACCAGGTGGCGACGCTGGTCAGCAACGCCATCACCCTGCCTAAGCTGCCGTTTCAGCTCTCAACCGCTCGAGTAACCGCAGATCCGGCCGGCGCCCGAATCACTGCGACGGCGACCGGTGTGGTGCTCAAGTCGGGAAACTAGGTCCGCTGCTCACGTCCCGCGATTTCGCGCGGCAGGCGGATGACGGTTACCCTGCCCTCATGGGCATCGCGCTCTGCGCCGTGAGCACCGCGCTCACTTCTCGCCGCACGGTCGACCTGTGCCGTGTGGGCAGCTGCCTGTGTCATCTGTACTGATCGGGTGAGGTCGTCCGCGCCGACTTAGCCGGCGCCCGCGGCAGCCAACCCAATCCGCCGGCCGTGATCGAGTCGCGGCACCCCCATGCGTGTCCCATCTGGGCGCAATCACATCCATCCGTTCGAGGAGATCTGCATGAGCCGCGAGGACGTGCTCGTCTCGGCCGACTGGGCCGAACAAAACCTATCCACCCCCGGAGTGGTCTTCATCGAGGTCGACGAAGACACTTCGGCGTATGACGGTGGTCACATCGCCGGTGCCGTGAAGCTGGACTGGAAGTCCGACTTGCAGGACCAGGTCCGCCGGGACTTCATCAGTAAGGAACAGTTCGAGAAGCTGCTCGGCGAACGCGGCATCAGCAACGACGACACCGTGGTGCTCTATGGCGGTAACAACAACTGGTTCGCGGCGTACGCATATTGGTACTTCAAGCTGTACGGGCACCAGAACGTGAAGCTGCTCGACGGCGGTCGCAAGAAGTGGGAGCTCGACGGACGGGAGCTGTCAAAGGAGACAGTCGAGCGGACGCCGACCACGTACACCGCGGCCGATCAAGACACCTCCATCCGTGCATTCCGCGACGAGACGATCGACGCAATCGGCGTCAAGAATCTGGTCGATGTGCGGTCCCCGGACGAGTTCGCCGGCCGGCTCTTGGCTCCGGCTCATCTCCCGCAGGAGCAGGCCCAGCGGGCCGGGCACATCCCGACCGCGATCAACATCCCGTGGAGCAAGGCGGCCAACGAAGACGGCACGTTCAAGTCGGACGAGGAGCTGCGTGCGCTCTATGGCGCCGCCGGCCTCGATGACGGGAAGGACACGATCGCCTACTGCCGTATAGGCGAGCGGTCCAGCCACACCTGGTTCGCCTTGCACGAGCTGCTTGGCCACCAGAATGTCAAGAACTACGACGGATCCTGGACCGAATACGGTTCGCTCGTCGGAGTCCCGATCGAGAAGGACGTCTGACATGTGCGGAGCACCAGCCCAAAGCCCGGTCCTGCCGCCGAACGTCGACGTCACGAAGGAAACCGTCATCTACGGCGTCGTCAGCAAGAACGACGCCCCCGTGCCCGCCGCCTATGTGCGGCTCCTCGACAATACCGGTGAGTTCACCGCCGAGGTCGTGACCAGCGCGACCGGCGACTACCGGTTCTTTGCCGCTCCCGGGGCTTGGACGCTGTCCGTGCTGCATCGGGACGGCGCCGTGCGTCAGCCGATCACCGCGGACGGTCCGGGCCTGGTCGAGGTACCGCTTGCGCTGAGCTGAGCAAGATTCAGTAGACGAGTGCCTGCGCCCCATCGCGCAGGCACTCGGCGACAAACGTCGCCGCCCCGGCAATTCGCACGCCGGCGATGACATCAGGCTCAGTGATGTTTCTTCGGGCCGCACATTGGGTGCATAGCGTGAGCGTGCCGCCGGAGATGAGCGTGTCGCGCAGGTCGGCCAGCGGGGCGGAGTGCGGCAGCTCGAATCGCTCGGCTCGTCCTGGCAAGGCCAGCCAGGCGGACTCGCCGGTGAGCCAGAGCGATACCGAGACGCCGGACGCTACAGCGGTCGCCGCCACCGTGAACGCCTGCGCACACCGTTCCGGATCGTCGACGCCTGCCGTCGATTTCACGACCAATGATCGCGGGACTTGCTCGCTCATCTGACTATCCTGCACCTATGGAGCTGGCCTATCTCGTCGTGCTCGTGGCGGCGTTCGTGGCGATCGGCGTCATGTCCGGCTACATCCTCTACAAGTTGTTCGCTGGCCAGCGGTGACTATCCCCATTCCTGTCGACACTACGGATCTGCGCGCCGGCGCTCCGCTGAATGACCGGCTACTCGCTCTGCTGCCGCTCGTCGGGGAATGGATGGGTGAGGGCGTAGGGGTCGCCGCGTCCAGCGGCGATGAGTTCAGATTTGGTCAGCGGTTGAGTTTTGCCCATGATGGCAGGCCTTTTCTCGCCTACGAATCGCGTAGCTGGCTCCTCGACAGCGATGGCGCGGTGATCCGCCCGGCCATGCGCGAATCAGGGTTCTGGCGGCCCGGGCCTGGACAGGACGATCTAGAGGTGCAACTCGTCAACTCCGCGGGGCTGTCCGAGGTGTTCACCGGTGTGGCCGGTGACTTGCGGTGGGAGCTCTCCACCGATGTGGTCGTGCCGACACCAACCGCACGGCAGGTGGTCGGCGAGCGGCGCTTCTACGCCTTCCGGGGCGAATCGTTGGCCTACGTGACGGAGCTTGCCCTGCCTGGCACCGACCTCGCGCCACATCTCAACGCGACGTTGCACCGGGCCTGACCGTCGAGCGCACTCGCTCGGCCGGGTTCGCGCCGGTCGACCGTCACATTCCTCGTTCGAGATTGGTCATGGCAGTGGAGACCAATCCAGACGATGGACAGGAGCGCGAAAAAATGAAGATTGCAGTTGCCGGTGCAACGGGCCGGGTCGGCCACCATGTCTTTGACATCCTCAATGCCAGTGATCACGATGTCGTCCCGATTTCGCGTGCGTACGGTGTGGACGTCCTCAGCGGTCAGGGCCTCGCCGCAGCCCTGGCGGGCGTGGATGGCGTCATCGACGTGTCGACTGGCCCGTCGCCCGATCAGCAGGAGGCCACCGAGTTCTTCGCTACCGCGACGCGGAATTTGCTGAAGGAGGGCGAACAGGCCGGCGTGCGACGGATCGTGGTCGTGTCAATTATTGGGGTTGACAGGCTTACCGGCGGTTACAACGCGGCAAAGGTCGTCCATGAGCAGGCGATGCGGTCCGGTCCAATTCCGGTAAGCATCTTGCGCGCCTCGCAGTTCCACGAGTTCGTCGGGCAGTTGGTGGAGTGGGGTACTCAAGGCGACGTGAGCTACCTGCCTAACGCGCGCTTTCAGCCGGTCGCTGCTCGCACAGTCGCACAAGCGTTGGTCGACCGAGCGACGGATCCGGACTGGGTACCGGCGGCGGACAACGCGCCGGTAGCCGAGATTGCCGGCCCGCGAGAAGAGAGCTTCATCGACACTGCGAAGCTGTTGGTCGCGCGCCGCGCTCTACCACTGCGGATCGAGGCTCTGAGCAACCCGGCCTGGACCGACCAGGACACCAAACTCATGGAGGCGGGGGCGCTGCTGCCAAGTCCGCACGCCACCCTCGCGGGCCCAACGTTCCAGGACTGGCTCGACGCCACCTCCTGACCACTGCCTTGCGGTCGCGAAGACTACGTCGCACTACACCGTGAAGCGACGATAAGTCCGACATCATCACCGGACGGCCTCCGTGCGCGGACCGGCTACGAGGCGTCTGAGCCGGTGCCGTCTTCGTGACTGGTCTCGCGTCTGGCTCGCGCCCGCCGGCGACCTTCGTGCATCGCCCGGACGCGCGCGATGGGGATTTCCCGACCTTCCGCGACCAGGTCTGCGGGTAGCGGCTGGGGCTCTGGCATGAGTTCCTGCCAGGGATCGCGCCCCGCGATGATGCCGGGCACCGTGTGGATCGTGAACTCACCTGGGCTGATGCTGCTGAGATCGTCCCAGGCCAGCGGGTACGAGACCGGAGCCCCCTTGCGAATGCGCGGGCTGTAGGCAGCCACGACGGTTGCGCCGCCAGCACGCGTCGAGTCGATGAACACCTTTCCACTGCGTTCTTCGCGCACGAATGCCGTGGTGGCGACCGTTTGGTCGAGGCGCTCGGCTCGCGCCGCAAGTGCTCGGGTAGCGGCAGCAACCTCTTCAGTCGTCGCCGACCGGATGGGCACGAATACATGCAGGCCCTTGGCCCCGCTGGTTTTGACGGCGCCCTCCAGTCCGGCTTCCGCGAGCGCTTGACGAGCCAACTGGGTGGCCGCTACGGCGAGCGCGAACGCGTCGGCGTCTGGTGGATCTATGTCGAGTACCAGATGCGTCGGGCGGTCCCATTCGCCGATTTGGAACAGCGTCGGGTGATACTCCACGGCGCGTTGATTGGCGAACCAGAGCAAGGTCCTGCGGTCGTTGCAGAGCGCATAGGTGACCTCTCGCTTCGAGGACTCGGCCCACAACGGCGCTTTCGGTACCCACGGCGGGGTGTACTTGGGGAGGTTCTTCTGCATGAACGGCGCCTGACCGCGCAGCACCCGGATCACGGACAGCGGCCTGTTCGTCAATCCTGGGATAATTCGTGCACTGACGGCGTCGAGGTACTCGACAAGATCCCGCTTGGTCGCGTTGGCGCCCTCGAACAACGACTGATCGAGATTGGTCAACTCGACCCCGTCACGTACCTCGTCCTTGCTCATCGCCTCATCCTGCACCTGGCCGCGCCTTTCCCCGCGACATCGGGACCGGGCTGCCTTTGCGAGCCGCGCGCGTTCGGGGCCCGGGATGATGTCGAGACGGGTCGCCAGGATTATGTCCGTGCGGCCGCGGCAACTCGCAGCACCGCCGAGCGGGACCATCTCGCGAAGCAGGCCGCGCGACTCCGCACGATTCGCCCGCTGAAGCGGTCGTGGTCATCCCGGCGCGACGGGTAGGAGCGGGTGGTTGCTCGCACTGCGGTAAGAGCCCGATGAGAACCTCCACGCGGATGGGCACAACGGAAGCCGGCGCGGAGTTATAGCCCGTGAACCTGCGCCCGCACTGTATGGGGGACGACACCAATGACAGCAACGATTAGTCCGGCAACTCGGCGGGATACCTTGACGGCGCGCCTCACCGAACTGCGGGCCGAACGAGATCAGGCGCTAACCGAGACCATTCCTGTTGGCGACGGCGACATGGCCGATCGGGCCACGAACGTCAACGGCCATGTGCGCCTCGCCATGCTCGAAGAGCGCATCGCGATCGTTGAGCAGGAACTGGCCGCATTCCGCGAGACCAGCACCCGCTCGGCCGGGAATGGTGTCAGCGTCGGCGACATGCTGACGCTCGACTTGGGTGACGGACCCGAGACATTTCTGCTCGGCTCGGTCGACGAAGCAACCGACAGTTTTGATGTCATCACGCCTAACAGCCCACTCGGGAAGGCGTTGCTGGGAGCCCGCGTCGGCTCGTCGGTGTCTTACCGAACCCGGCCTGGCCGCAAGCTCAGCGCGCGGATCATCGCTGTCAGCTGAGGGTCGGTCGCACCCGCCGAACGAGTCACGGCCCGGTCTGGTGGGGAATTTCGCTATGGGCTGAAGGCAACCGGCCGGCTGTCATGTCCTGACAGCCCGGACATGAAACGACCCCCGAGTCTGTCCGCCGTAGCGGGTCGGCTGGACAAGGCCGACGGCTCGGGGGCCGGGTAGCTGTCGGGTATTGCCGCCGCCTTCCGGCGGACCGCACTACCGCATGTCCGTTGTCGTCGAGCGGCTAGCGGACAGCCACCTCACGAGTCCACAAAGTACACAACTGTCGGACCACCTCCTTCCTCGTGTACCGGTAACGGTACGGGCGCAGCCAATCCCGGGCAACGCTGAATCGCTGGGCGGCGGGGAGTCACCGCGCGGCCGGCGGGAAACCGGCCAATCGAGCGATCTCCGCGAGCACCGGGAGATCCCGGCTGCGACCCTTGCCGTCGAGTTCGACCACGTCGACCGGGCCGCGGACGCTGCTGATGAGCCAGACAGTGTCAGCAGCGTGCAGGTCGTCGACCCGAGCTGTGCCGGTCTCGGTGGTCCAGCCCGCTTCTGCGGCCCGGTCGAAGAGCAGTTGCTGAGTGGTGCCGGGCAGGATTCCGGTCGGGCCGACCGGCGTCGTACGCAGGGTTCGGTCAGTGGCCCACACCACAGACGCCGTCGGTGCCTCCAGAACGACGCCGTCCGTGCTGACGAAGATTACGTCGTCCGCGCCCCGGTGCTCCGCCTCGCGTATCGCGGCCATGTTCACCGCGTACGACAGCGTCTTCACGCCACCGAGCAACCAGGGCGCCTCCGCGAATGCGGCTCCGGTGAAGCCGCGGTCCAGCGTGATCACTCGCAACCCATCCCGGCGTTGTTGCCAGACCGACTCGGCCAGGGGGCGCACCGTAAGCAACCCGGTGGGTACGCCGTCGGCCGGGCCACGCGTCAGGACGAGTTTCAGTCCGTACTCACCCGGCGTTCGGCACGCGTCGAGTGCGGTATCGATGAGGGAGCGCCAGGCCGCCTCATCGAACTGGATGTCGAGCGTGGCCGCAGATCGCCGCATCCGGGCAAGATGGGCCGGCAGCTTGTCGACCGAACTGCGGCCAGCGGCGTCGGTCTGGATCCGGCAGCCCTCGAAGCACCCGTCGCCGCGGTCGACGCCGCTGTCGTCCGCCCGCACTACCGCACGATCCGGATCGACGAGTCCTTCTCCAAGAACGCCCAGGACGAGAACGGTCACCGGGCACAGGGTAGAGGAGAGCTAGTGTCCTGCGCGGACATCCGTCCGCGCCTACGATTGACGTGATGCCAATTGACCCCGACCTCGCCACCCGGTTACGGGCGCGCGGCCTCCGTATGACGTCTAAGCGGGATGAGGTGCTCCAAGCCGTGCGCCGGCTCGGGCATGCGACCCCAGAACAGATCAGTGTGGCCGTGCCCGACATCGACGTCACCACGGTCTACCGCACGCTTGAGCTACTCGAAGAGATCGGCCTCGTACGTCACACCCACCTGGGCCACGGCGCCCCGTCGTTCCGGCCGGCTGACGACGATCACATTCACGTGATCTGCCACGCCTGCGGACGTGTGGTCGACGCTCCGCAGAATTTGACCGACGAGCTTGCCGCCCGGTTGGCGCGCGAGCAGGGATTCGTGCTCGACCGCGCGCACTTCGCCGTGTTCGGCCGGTGCCGCGATTGCGTCGCGAGCCCGCCACCCGGGTCCGAGCAGTACCTAGTTCATGATCATGTCTCGGCCGGCTCCCAATGAGTCCGGGCGTGAGCTTGCCCGCAGCGGTAGCAGCCGTCGGCATCGATAGCGGAATTGCTTGGCACTACGGCGACCCGATGCGTGAGCAGCGGATTCTCGAGACAGCGGCGGGCGTGATCGACCGCAGTAACCGGCCGGTGCTCGCAATTTCCGGTCCGGATCGGCTTCCCTGGCTGCATTCCATCTGCTCGCAGCACGTCAGCAACTTGGCTGACGGTGAGTCAACCGAGGCGCTTGTGCTGTCGCCGCATGGACATGTCGAGCAGCACTGGCAGCTGACCGAGCGCGACGACACGGTTTGGCTGGACGTCGAGCCTGGCATGGCTGATGACGCCCTGGGCTACCTGCAGAAGATGCGCTTCCTCAAGCGGGTCGAGCCCAGCGATGTCTCCGACGAATGGGCTGTGATCGGGTTGGTTGGGCCGGCGGCTGATGTCGTCCTGGTTGCTGCCGGACATACCCCACCCACGACTCGCGCGATCGCCCTGCCAGCCGGCGGTTTCGCCCGCCGGACACCGTGGGGCGACGTGGACCTCGTGGTCCCGAGGGCACGACTCGCAGACGGAATCACCGGTCTGGTCGCCGCCGGTGCGGCGCCCGCCGGACTGTGGGCCTACGACGCCAAGCGGGTCGAGGCTCACCGGCCGCGGCTACGGTTCGAGACTGATCATCGGACGATCCCGCACGAGGTGGGCTGGATCGACACTGCGGTACATCTGGACAAGGGGTGCTATCGGGGCCAGGAGACGGTGGCGCGCGTGCAGAATCTGGGCCGGCCCCCACGTCGGCTCGTGCTCGTGCATCTGGCGGGCGAGTCCGATGTATTGCCGGACGTTGGTGCGTCGGTCGAGCTCGCCGGCCGGTCAGTTGGCTTTCTGGGCACGGCCGTGCAGCACCACGAGCTCGGGCCGGTGGCCTTGGCCGTGATCAAGCGGTCGATCCCCGACGACGCCGAACTGACCGTCGCCGGATCGTCAGCTGCCATCGCCTGACCGGGGCGTGCGGGCCCGCTCTACACCTTGGCCAGTCGCTGATCACGGTCACTCGGCTCCGGGACGACCGCGAGCTGGTCGTCCGGCGGCTCGACCGACACTCGCGGCGTTATCCGAGAAAGCCAGGCGGGGTAGTACCAGTTCCACCGGCCGAGCAAGTGCATGACCGACGGCACGAGCACCGTCCGCAGGATGAAGGCGTCGATGAAGATCGCGCTTGCGAGGCCGAGGCCGATGAGCTTGACGACGCGGTTGTCGCCGAGCACGAATCCGCCGAAGACCGCGATCATGATGATCGCCGCCGCCGTGATGATGCCGCCGGTTTCCCGCTGACCGACCGTAATCGCGCGGCGGTTGTCGTGGGTGTGTACCCACTCTTCGTGCATGCGGCTTACCAGGAATACCTGGTAGTCCATCGACAGGCCGAACAGAATCGCGAAGAACAGGACGGGAGCGAATGCCTCGATCGGGCCACCTTTGCCGATGCCCAACATCTCGGAGCCCCAGCCCCATTGGAAGATCGCCACAATAAAGCCGAATGACGCCGCGGCAGCGAATAGGTTCATCAGCGCGGCCGTGAGAGGTATCAGCAGGCTCCGGAAAGCGATCATGAGCAACAGGAACGAGAGCAGTACTACGGCACCAATGAACAAAGGCATCTTGCTCGAAAGCACGTGGGTGAAGTCGGTGTAGACCGCCGTCTGACCGTAGACATAGACGTGATCCGGGGTGCCTCGGTAGACGGATGGCAGCACGTTGCTACGCAAATTCTTGACCAGCTGGGTCGTCTTAGCGTCCTGAGGCGACGTGATCGACTTGATCGACACCACGGTGATCCGGTCGGTCAACGGTTTCGGCGGCACGAACACGCTGCTCGGATCCACATTGGGCACATTCTTGACCGCGGCAGCGACCTGTTCCGCGGTTTGTTGCACTTGCGGGCCGCTGACGACAAGGGTGAGTGTCGAGTTGTATCCGACGCCGAAGCCCTGCGCGATCAGGTCGTACCCCTTGCGGGTCGTGGTGCCGGCCGGGTCGTTGCCTTGATCCGCGTGGCCCATCCGCATCGAGAAGAATGGAATGGCAAGCGCGACGATGACTGCGGTCGCGAGGGCGCCGAGCAAGACCTTGCGCCGGGCCACGAGATCAGACCATCGGGTCCAGAATCCGATGCGCTGCGACCTCTGGTAGGTGCCGGCGCGAATTGCGCGCCGCTGCTTTCGGGGGAGTACGGACAGGCCGAGAAAGCTCAGCAGCGCCGGCAACAAGGTGAGTGACGCGATCATCGTCAAGCCGACCGCTACGGCAACTCCGACAGCCATCCCGTAGAAGAAGCTCACCCCGAGTGCGATGAGCCCGAGCATGGCTATGCATACCGTCGTACCGGCGAACAGCACGGCGCGCCCCGAGGTGTTAACGGCGAGCGTGATCGAGTCCGGGACGCTCATACCGTTGAGCAGGTTGCGGCGATGCCTGGTGACGATGAACAAGGCATAGTCGATACCCACGCCGATCACCATCAACTGCGCCAGTTCGGGTGTCACAGTGGACACGTTCATGGCGTGGCTCAGCAGGCCAATAACCCCCAGTCCGCTGACCAACGCCGCGACCGCGCTGGCAAGGGGCAAGGCAACCGCACCAACCGTCCGGAAGACGACAGCGAGAATGATGAACGCGGCAATGAAGCCGAGCATCTCCGGTGATACGCCGCCGCCCGAGGATCCCCGTTGCCCAGCGAACGCATCACCGGTGAACTCAACCTCGAGGGCGTTGGTCTTGAGCTGGTGCAGCGTGTCGTATACGCGATTGATGGCCTGCTGGTCGAACGACCCTCCGCCGGCGAAGGTGATATTGACAAGCGCGATCCTCGGATCGTTTGGAGCGATCAGCCGGTGATTGGCCGATGACGCTTGCAGCGTTCCAGCGCCGGCGCAGTTGATGCCGCCCCACGGCGTGGCTATCTCAAGGACCTTCGATCCGGGCTTGCACAAGCCTGCGAGGGCTGGCACGACGCCGGCCGGAGGCGTTGCCAGGTCGCCATTGTTGACGTGCAACACCATGTTGCCGTCGATGCCATTCTGGCTGTCCAGGCCACTGTCCCGGAGCAATGTCGAGACGGTCTGCGTTTCCGTGCCGGGTAGCTTGAACTCGTCCTTGTAGTTCGCGCCGCCGAGCGATCCGGCGATAGCTTGGGTGCCTACGATGAACACCAACCAGCCGGCGATGACCCACCAGCGATGTCGGATAGCGAATTGAGCGAGGTTGCGCACTGACATTCTCCCGACGTCGCAACGGATCCGATGTGTGAGCTTGCCTTGGCGGTCGGGCCCGGCGCGCCCCATTCTCAGGGGCCTGACAGTCATACACAGCAAGTCCTCACTGGGGGCTGCTCAAATCGTTGAACCGTTGACTACGTGTCTGCGTATCTAGCGAGGGCGACGCCCTAACACGCCACGTCGGCCGTAACGGACGACTTTCGAGTAGGAGTGCCATGCCCGCCGGTCATTACCTCACGCGCCGGACCGTGCTCTGCGCGGGCGGCGCGGGAGCAGCCGGCCTGTGCGCGTTCGTGCTGACCGGGTGCAGCTCGGGCTCGACGTCATCGGCGACAACGTCCGTCCTACCGTCGACCGCCGGCACTTCGGCGGACAACTCGACGAGTTCGGGCGGCGCGACATCGGCTTCCCCGGGCGGCGGTGGCAAGCAGGTAGCCAAGCTCAGCGATATTCCGGTGGGCGGTTCGATCTCGGCGACGCTCGACGGCAGGCCGATCATCTTGGCGCAACCGAGTACCGGCAAGGTCGTCGCGTTCACTGCGATTTGCACGCACCAGGGCTGCACGGTCAATCCCGACGGCGCGGTCCTGAGGTGCCCGTGTCATGCATCGACGTACGACGCGTTCACCGGCGAGAACACCGGTGGACCGGCTCGGTCCCCGTTGGCCGCGATCCCGGTGACTGTGTCTGGCGGCGCAGTACTCGCGAGCGCATAAGCCGACGCCGTCGATCGGGCCAACCGAGAGGTCGCGCCGGCGGTCCGGGGTCGTCGTCCCGAATCGCGCCGGCGGTTCGGGGTCGATAGATCAACGGCCTCGAATCCTGCACTGGGCGGTCCCTGCTTCCGCGGTGACCCCGCTAGCATCTTGCTTGCATTTGCTAGCGACCGCGCCGCACACTGGTTAGGTGAATGTCGACGGCTCGCGCGAGCAGAGCCGACGGGGAACCGGCATCGGTGCCTTCATCCGCGAACAACGAGAAATCGCGCAGGTCTCGCTGCGCCAGCTGGCCAAGGTCGCCGGCGTGTCCAATCCTTATCTGTCGCAGATCGAGCGCGGGTTGCGCAAGCCCAGTGCCGACATCCTGCAGCAGATCGCTCGGGGTCTGCAGATATCGGCAGAGCAGCTCTACATTCATGCCGGAATCCTCGAGACGAGACACGGGGATCCTGAGTTGGTGGCGGCCATCCTCGCTGACACCGGCCTGGCCGAACGACAGAAGCAGGTCCTTATCGACATTTACGAGGCATTTCGCCGCGAAAATACACAGGTCGCCAGCGAGCGCGCCGAAATGAGCACCCCAGCCGAGCCGGCGAGGACCGACAACCAGCCTGGCTAATGCCGCGGCCGGACAGCTGCCTGTGGTTAACGACCGGTGCGGCACAGATACGGTCGCTAGGCTTTTGGCATGCAGGTGCTGTACGAGACGCAGCTGTGGGTGGATCGGGTCTTGTTTTGGGGGCTCGTGGCGCTCCGCGCCTGGGCGGTTGCGGACTGTGCGGTGCGCAAGGCTGCAGCGTTTCCCGCGGCAAACAAACTCACCAAGCCGGCTTGGCTGGCGATCCTGATCGTCGGCGGCGTGCTCGGTTCGTTGTTCTCCTATCCGCTGAATCTGCTATCCCTCGCGTCGGTGGTCGCGGCCGTCGTGTATCTCGCCGATGTGCGACCAGCCGTTCGCGAGGTTTCCGGCGGCAGCCGTTGGTAGCGTGCACCGGTTACCCGCAGCGCCTCAGTCCTGGCCTTGCGGCGGCCGGGTCTTTGTCCGATGGTTCGTGGGCCTTGGGTGGCGGCTGTGCGGCGCCGACGTATCACCTGACGGCGGACCGCTCGATGACGGACTCGGTGCCGGCGGAGTCAGCGTCGCGCCGTTCCACGCTGGTCGCGTGGGACTCGCCGGCCCGGTCGGCGAACTCGTGAGTGCGGCCGGCGAATTCGTGATCCGCTTCGGGTTCGGGTAGTAGGCGACGTTGGATCCCTGAGTTGGCGCCGGGGTAGGGGAATCCTCCGATTGGTCGGTCCCATCGGCCGCCTGACCCGACGGGGGTGGGGGCGCCTGCGGCGCGGGATGCTTGGCGCTATCCAGGCCTGCTAGGACGACTGTGACTAGGCCGGCGACGAGGATGCACGCGATGATCGCCGTAGCGACGACGGTCGCCGTTTGTCTGACCACTCCTCGCAGCTGTACGTGATCGGCAACAGCACCCAGTCTGCGATGTTTAGCCACGCCGTTCCCATCAGGCAGCCCCCGTATTAGCCGCTGGGCAGCATAGCGAGGGGTCTCTCGTCAGCCGGCGACCACCCCTCGCTGATTTCGTCGCCTTCCAGAGGCGGGATTGCTCGGAGCGCGCTGCGCCTGCTGTTGTTCGGCCGGAGCGGATCAGGGTTGGTCTCCCGCTGGCCCACTGGGTGGCACGTCTGGTGGGCCACTCAGGCGATGGCCGGGCAAGAGGATAGGCGGGCCGATCGAGTAGCTCCTCGCCGGACGGGTCGGATGGGGATCAGCCCGAAGCAACGTCAGACAGTACGTGGTGATCTTGTCCTTACCGCCTGCAGCGGTCACCAGGGCGCCAAAGGCGGGGTTGTCCAGCCGCTTTCCGCCGGTGATCTCGTTGGCAAGATATTCGATGCACAGGCCACGCAGCGACGGCGAAGGAGACGCCGAGGGGTGCGAACGGGCGCCGCCGGGCGCGGTGGGCGCAGCTGAGGCGGCCGCGGCGTGACTTGGCGGCGGCGGTGGTGGTACGGCCGCCCTGGTCGCCCTGGGCGTGGGAGTGCCGTCGTGACTCGGCGCGGCGACCGACGTACTTGCGGGCAGCGCGTGGTGCGCCGGCTCAGTCTGGGTGTGAGCAGCGGCGGCGAGAGCCACCCCACCGGTGGCGGCGGCAGCGAGTGCCGCGGCAATCCCCACCTTCGCAGCGAGCAACTTGTCGGACATCCGCTTGCGCACGGTCACGCCGTGCGCGGCCGCAGGTTCCAGGCGGGCCGCCTGAAACCGGATCATCGCGGCTGCTTCGCCGGCCAGTTCATCGGAGGTCGCTGGGCCTCGCGCCGCCGCGATGATCTGGGTGAGCTCGGACGGCTCAGTCGCGGTCCCGGCGAGGATCGCTTCGGCGTTCGCGCGGTGGAGCGGCGGTGGTTGGCGTGTAGTCATCTCACCGTCTCAGCGTCGAATGGGCGCGATGTGTCACTCGTCCGATCGACGAGGTTGCCGGCGCCCTGTTCGGCCAGCCGGCGCAGTCCGCGGTACGCGGCCGTGCGCACCGCCCCGGCCCGCTTACCCAATACCCGTCCGGCGGCGTTGGCGTCGAGTCCGACCACGGCCCGCAGCATTACCGCTTCGGCCTGGTCTCGCGGTAGCTCGGCTATGAGTCGTAGGGCGGCCGCCGTGGACAACGACTCGAGGGCGAGCCCGGCCGTGTCGTCCCGCGCTGGCAACGCCATGAGTTCATCGAGCGTGGTGACGGCAACCGGTCGCCGGGCCCGAGCGCGCAGATGATCCATCGCCCGGTGCCGCCCGATCGTCGCGGTCCAGGCCCGAAACCCGTCTCCGTCACCCTGAAATCCGCTGAAGTCGCGGCACACCTGAGCCCAGGTTTCGGACGCGACGTCTTCGCCATCCGGCCCGACGAGCACCGTGAGGTAGCGGAGCAGGCCGGGTTGCACCGCCCGATATACCTGCGTGAACGCCGCATCGTCGCCTCGTTGCGCTGCCGCAACGGCGCGAGTCAACGGTGTGTCGGGGTCGCCGCCGGCAGCGTGGCGTGCGGGGCTCACCCGAAGTGCGCCGTCCGTCGAGCAAAGATTCGCCCGACTGAACGTCTACCCACCCGAGGGATTTGCGGAGTCCACGAGATCGCCCGCCAACCACCCCACCGCTGCACAATCCCTCCGGCTGGTGTCTCTCGGCTATCCCTCGCTCCGGCAATGGCGACGTTCGCTCGCAACACCGCACTATGTCGGTCTTTGTCGTTCTGCCGGACGCTTTGCCACGCCTACGTCGTGACCCTACGGGCTGCCGTATCGGGCGCGGTGACCGGTCTCATTGCCCGGCATCGGCGTGTCGAGGGGGACCCAACAAGGGATTGGATCGCACGACCTCTAGTGGTCCTCGGGCCTCGAACGGTTTACCTGGCGTCCATCACCTGCCATCCTCGACGGACTTGCGTCCGTAAAGGTCTGGCTGGGCTGGAGCACCCATTGGGGCATGTCACGTTCGTTCACGGGATTGGCAACAAGCCCGAGCCGAGCGTGCTGCTCGAGCATTGGCGGGCAGCGCTGCTCGACGACGACGGGATAGACCTCGCATCCCTCGGTGTGTCGTCGTCGCTGGTCTACTGGGCGGACGTTCTCTACCCGCAGCCCTTGGTCGAAACATCGGGCGACGAGTCCGCTCCGCTGGAACTGGCTCCCATGGTCGACGCGGCCCCGAGTGACCTGAGCTGGCTCGCGTCGTTGCCGCCGCAGGAGCGCGGCTTCGTCGAGCGCCTCGGAATCGAAGTCGGCCTGGCGACCGTAGCGCCCACCCCTGGCGATGATCTCGAGGCAATCGTCGCTGACTCCCCCCTCGAGGCAGTGCCGCTTCCGGCGTGGCTGAAGCGGCGACTGATGCGGGCATTCCTACGTGACGTACACCACTATCTGTATGACGTCGAGTTCAGTCCGCGAGCTGGTGAGTCATTTCAGGTCCGCCGAGACGTGCGCGCTCGCACCGTGGCCGCTTTGACCAACGACGGTCCTATGCCTAGACCGCATGTCGTCATCGGGCACAGCCTCGGGAGCGTGGTGGCGTACGACGTGCTGGTCAACTGCCCTGGTACCCCGCCGGTCGACGGGATAATCACAGTGGGGAGCCCGCTGGGGCTCAGTGAGGTTCAGGGCGCACTCACTCCGCCGTACACCCGCAACGACGGATGGCCCGAGCGGTGCCTCGCGGACGGACGATGGGTCAATGTGTCGGACGGAATGGATCCGGTCTGCGGCGCCGACCCACGCCTTGCCGGCGACTTTCGTCGGCACGGTGTAGTTCGCGTCGACGACGTTGCGGTCAAGAACCGTGGAAGCTGGCGCCATAGCATCGGCAAGTATTTGGGCCAGCCTCAGCTGCGGAACGCATTGCGCGACATGCTGCAATAGCGAGGCAGTCGTAGAGGAGGCGTGGTGGGCTGGAGAAAGAAGATCCAGCAAGCGGCTCGACAATTTGACTGGCAGCAACTCGCCGACGTTGTGGAAGGATACGTCGGGCATCTTCGCAGTGCGCCAGAAATTGAGGATTCCCAGCAAATAAGGGCGATTCTGTCTCTGCTTCGCGAGTACCGCCGTTATGAAGAGCTGTTGCGCGTCGCCGATGCTGCCCTCGGGCACGGCTTGACTGACGCGGCTATCAAGCGTCAGCTCGCCCAAGCGCTCGTTGATCGGGATCGCCCAGCGGCCGCGCTACTCATTTTTCGGTCCTTGATTGATGACCCGCAAGTCACGCCGATGGAGCGGATCGAAGCGTGGGGCGGGATCGGCCGCTGCCACAAGCAACTCTATGTGCAGGGCGGCTCTCCGAGCCGCCGCGAGGCGAACCTGCGGCGAGCGGTCGATGCCTACCGGCAAGCCTTTGACTCGGATCATCGACTGATCTGGCACGGCATCAACGTCGTGGCGTTGCTCCGGCGGGCCAGCCGGGACAGGATCGTGCTCTCGGACATGAACGATCGGGCCGATCAGGCCACTCAGCTGGCGGCAGAAATTCTCGAGCGCATTAACGACATTCCTGAGCCCAATGCGTGGGAAAAAGCCACTCGCAGCGAGGCATATCTCGCCCTGGGTGAATACGCGCGCTCAACTGAATGGGCCGCGCAATTCACCGAGGACGCAGGCGCGGACTCCTTCAAACTGGCCTCGTATCTCCGACAGCTACTTGAGGTGTGGCAGTTGCGCACCGATTCGGCGCCGGGTGACAGCCTCTTACCGATACTCCGGTCTGCCCTCCTTGGCCGCGAGGGCGGCGCGGTCGTCGTAGTGCCGACCGACGTCCAGGCCACAAGGGTCAGCGACGCCTTGGCGCCCGGCCTGGAACGAGTACTGGGCTCGAGTCGATTTCAGTCACTGAACTGGTATCGGACCGGACTTGAACGTTGCCGCGCCGTTGCTCAGATTGAAAACCAAGCTGAGGATGGCATTGGCACCGGTTTCCTGGTAGACGGCCGGCGCCTCCATGCAAGCCTTCCGGCGACAGTGCTCATGACCAACGGACACGTCATTCCCGAGGCCGTCGCCGCGAGCGATGCGGTAGTCGCCTTTCGCGGACTGGACGAGGACGCTACCCGGCAGCGATTCCGCGTCGTACGGACGTGGTGGTACCAACAATCCGAACGCCCCGGAATTGACACCGTATTGCTCGAACTGGATGACTATCCACGAAACGTGTCGCCGGCGCCGCTGGCCAATCGGCTCCCCGTCCTCGACGGCAGCGGAGCCCAGCGCGCCTACCTGATCGGCCATCCGAACCAATTAGAGAACCCGCAATTCAGCCTGCAAGATAACGTAATTCTCGATTACGACGAGACGTACGTGCACTATCGTGCCCCATCAGACCGTGGCAGCTCAGGAAGCCCGGTGTTTGACAGCAGCTGGTCACTCATCGCGTTACACCACGCGGGAGGATTCGATACTCCGCGGCTGCACAACAAGGGCGGCACCTATGCCGCCAACGAAGGCATTGCCCTCGGGGCGATCGTCGGCCGACTTCGTGACCGCCCACCTGCTCCCGAGAGCGTCGTCAGATGACCGGTCCGCCCGGCCCAGTCGTCATACGCCTCGAGCATGGCCCAGAGAGCGTAGACCGGGTTGGGCCAGTACTGACACAGGCGGGAATTCGGCTGGGCCAGCCAGTCGTGGTCCTCGTCGGCGGGGCGAGTGGCATGTCGACCGCGGATGCAGCAACAGCCTCGGCGCTTTTCGACGCGGCGTTGGTGCCCGCGCTGAGAACGACTGGAGCCGCCCTCGTCGACGGTGGCACCAACGCCGGCGTGATGGCCTTGGCCGGATCGGCGCGATCCCGGGCGAGCCTCGGGGGCATTCATATCGGTGTCATTGCTGCCGGCACGCTCGCTCAGGTTGGCGGCAATGATCCTTCGTCGGATCCGGTGGAGATGGAGCCGCACCATAGCCATGTCCTGGTTGTTCCCGGTGCGGACTGGGGGGATGAGTCGCCGTGGTTGAGCCGGGTCGCCACCGTCCTGTCCGACGGTCAGCCATCGGTCACCTTGCTCGTCAACGGTGGCGAGATCGCTTACCAGGACATAGAACTGTCCCTCGAGGCCGGGCGACCGGCGATCGTGATCTCCGGTACCGGGCGGACGGCGGACGACATCGCGGGCACGCCACCGGCAACGCCCAGGGCGCGAGCGCTTGCCCGTTCACCATTGGTTCACGTCATCCCTGGCACTGCCTCGGCTGTTTTGGCCGCGCTGCGCCGATCGCTGAAAGGAGGCTGACGACTACTGGCAGTCGATGGCCGTTTCCCGGCGGCAACCCTCGGGTGGCTCAGGCTCCGACCTCCGAGCGCATTGCGAGGTTCGGCAGGTGATCGACGTGGTAGCCGGTCTGGCCAGTCGCCGGTGAGAACGATCGGCCCGGCCGCGGTTGTTTCGTGACAAAGGCGCGCCGCGCGGCGGCGAAATCATTTCGACCGTGGTAAACGTCCTGAATCATCTCGCATAGCTCGGCAGCGCGGTAGGAATCAAGCGGTCGACGCCGCTCGTCGTGCTCCCGCCGAAGCTGCTTCGCGGTGAGCAATCGGTCGTAGTCCTGCCTCGTTCCGAGCGCCGTCGCGTACGCCAGCGCGGCCTCGCCGAAATTGGCAGCGGACGCCGGAAGAATCTCGTCGGCCAAACCGAGCCGGGCCGCCTCGTGCGCGCCGATGGGAAGACACTGCTCAGTCAGCTGCCGGGCCATGGCGCTGCCGACACGCCTCGGCAACACGTACGTCCAGTATTCCGAACCAAAAAGTCCCATCGTTCGGTAGTGCGGATTGAGCACGACCCCGTCACGAAGTAGCACGCGGTCCGCGCCGAGCGCGAGCATGACTCCTCCTGCCCCGGCATTTCCGCCGACGGCAGCGACAACGAGTTGATCGGCACATGTGATGATCTCGCGGCAGACATCGTCGATCGCGTTGATGTTGTGCCACGTCTCGCGGCGAGAATCTTCGGCCGCTTCGATCACACCGAGATGAATGCCGTTGGAAAAAGTGTCGCCTCCGCGAATGACGAGTACGCGGGTGGGCTGCGCCGCCGCCCGCCGAATCGTGCTGGCCAGGCGGCGGCAGTCACCTGACGACATTGCCCCGTTGTAGAAGTCGAAGGACACCACTCCCACGCAGCCGAATCGTTCGTAGGAGATCTCTCGGAACCCGGCTTCACGGTTGTGGCCGCCGATCAACTCGGGTACGCCGTCGAGATACTCGGACAATCCAATCGATGCCGGGAGCTTGATCGACCGATCGCGCGGAGCGCCGGCCGGCCGCACTTGGCCAATCCAAATCGTGCCGTCGCCGGTTCGTACCAGCACCGCACCGTGTTGGCGGGCGGTGACCGTGCCGGGCTCGCCAGCCGGTCCATTCGGCCCCGGCAGCGCGTCATAAACGAAAACGTCCTGGCCACACAAAGTCGTGCGCACGCCGGGCGAACCGTCTGCGGCACGTATCCGCCGGACGATATCCGCCGTCGGATCCGACCAGGCGAACGCTCGGTCAACCTGTCGCATGCTGGCTCGAGCGCGACCGCGCACAGCGCTCGACCATTCATCGGCCGGCGCTGGAACGAAGTCGGGATCGGCCGCTTTGGCGACGACGTCTCGCACCAGAGCGACGGCCGCGTCGGCGACCGGACCGTTGTACAGGCCGCTCTTCCGAGATGCGGCCGGAACCGGAAACGTGCGGGTGGCCCATACCGGGCCGTCATCGAGTTCGCGAACTGCCTGCAGGGCCGTGACGCCCCACGTTGTGACGTCATCGGTGATCGCCCAGTCCAGGGAAGAGGCCCCCCGATCGCCGATCGGGCCGGGATGAATGATGATCGTCCGATAGCGCATCCAAAGATCGTCCGGAACGCGCTCGCGAAGGAACGGACAAACGATAAGGGCCGGATCGAATATGAGCGCCGCCGCCCGGACCGAGTCCATGTCGGAGCTCAGCTCCACTCGCACGTCGTGACCGGCTGCGCGCAGGTCAAGCCATACTCGCTGGGTCAACCCGTTGAAGGACGAGCAGAGCAGCATCACCCGCATGGCGCTTCCCGTGCTGTGGTTCATAGTTCCCATGTGCAGTGGAGTCGCGGCGATGGCGTCAAATACATCTCGCCGCGAGCTCGTTGGCCGGAGTGGGATGCCGAAACCTCGCTGACTTGACGTTTGCGATCTGGCATACCCTCAGGCCGTGAGCGATGCCGTATTGCCTGACCCGGAGTCAGCATTCGGTCGGCGCGTCGCCGACCGGCTCGAAACAGAGCAAGTCGTCTGGATCATTACCGTCGCGGCTGACGGCACTCCGCAACCCAATCCGGTCTGGTTCGTCTGGCAGCCGCCTGCAACGGTGTTGATCTATAGCCAGGCGAATGCCTATCGCCTCGAGCACATCGATCGCCGGCCTCGGGTGGCATTGCACTTCGATGGAAACGCCGGCGGCGGGAACGTCGTGGTGCTTACCGGCGACGCGTCTATCGCGCTGGAGGCACCTCCTCCGCACGAGCATCCGGTCTACCTCGCGAATTATCGCGAGTCGATGATCCGGGTGGGCGGTAGTCCGCAGGGCTTTAGCGACGCGTATCCAATCCTGGTACGGATCGTGATCGACCGAATACGTGGATTCTGACTGGCTCCGGCCGACTCGTTCTGCCGATTACCGCTCAATTTCGACGAGCAGAACCCACGCGTTCACCGAACCGCCGGCGAAACCCGCCAGAACCCCACCAAGCACCCAGAACAACCCGCCGCCCGCCTCGATCGCGAACGAGATACCGCCGATCATCAAGGCCAAGGCTGGCAACAACAACAGGAGCATCGCCCAGAGCACCCAGCTGAGCCGATCACGCATGTGCTCGTACGCGTGTCGCGCGATCAGGATCGCCTGGAAGGCAAGGATCGCGCTAATGGCTGCGATTTCGATACCGGTTGCCTGCCGGGGCTGTCCCGGTGCGAGCAAGACCACGGCGACGAGCAGCACGGTGAGCAGCATGCCCAGGGTGCCGGCCGCTCGCCCTGGTAGCCACGGAAACTCGAGAATCCGTTTGAGGTTGATCGAGACGGCCACGAACAGGAGGCCGGTCAGCGCCGCGGCCGCGCCGGCCGAAGCGACGGCGAAGTCCGCCCAGTCATCCAGCTGATATGCGCTCACAGCGGGATTGTCCCGAATCGGCGCCCGTGAGGGCGATGCGGCCTCCTGTCCGGAACATGCTAAGTCTGATGAACCGGTCGAGTGTCACCGTTCCGACTTGGCCGATTTGGCCTTCGGTTTGGCCTGCTTGGCCGTCTTCGGCGGTAGGGCGGCGACCTGGCTCATTGCCGTGCTCACCCAGTTGGCGGCGAGCTTCGGTTGCGTCGACCAGCTCGGCGGCAAGGCGAGGTAACCGCCCATAGGACGCTCGGCCGGCCCGAACGGTCCAGTGCCTTGAATCGCGGCCAGCTCTTCTCGGCTGGCGTCATCGATGAGTCGGACACCTACGGTCGAGCCGAACAGGCCCGCGAACATGTTGCCATTAACGAACGCCCCGAGATTGCCGAACATCGGCTTCAGTTCGACGCGCGGATCGTCCGGGACGATCGAGCGAAGGAAGTCCTTGTCTTGCTCAGTTGGTTTCGGGATTTGCATACCACGCCCCCAAACGAGCACCGCCCGGACGGCTGCGCAGTGCCAGGCCGCACACCCGGATCCAATCATGTTTCGCGAGGTCTTACCCGCTGGGCGTAGCCGTAGGGTTGATCTCATGAGCAAACCGGTCATCGTCGAGCGCCGTCGTGTGGCGACGTTGTGACAGGCGTCGATGAGCTTCGATCGCTGAGCCTGTTCGCGGGCCTCGATGACGATCAGCTTGCCGAACTGATCGAAGGCGGCGAAGTGGTTCGGATCGAACCCACGGTCGAATTGTTCAGAGAAGGCGAGCCGGCGGACTTCTGGTGGGTACTTCTGGACGGGGCTATCGACCTGCTGCGGCATATCGATCGGGAAGACACCGTCGTCGCGCGGATGGATGCGCCCGGACGCTGGGCCGGCGGATTTCGGGCCTGGGATCAGCAGGGCGTGTACCTCGCGACCGGACGTGGAGTCATCGCGGGCCGGGTACTCCGGGTACCGGCGGACGTACTTCGGGACCGGTCCAACGCCTGGTTCCCGTTTGCCGCACATCTCGTCGAGGGGCTCTACCACACCGCGCGCTTGATCGAGTCAACGGCACGGCAGCGCGAATCTCTCGTCACACTTGGCACGCTTGCGGCCGGTCTCGCACACGAGCTCAACAATCCCGCCTCAGCGGCGACCCGGGCCGTCGACGAACTCGAAGCCGCATCTCAGACGATGCTCGCCTCCGCCGGGCGGCTGATCCGTGGCGGCATCTCCGCCGAGCGGTTCGCGGCCCTCGACGCGCTGCGCCGTGAGGTCGAGCAGGGGACGGCGCCGCAGGATCCGATCAAGGTCGCGGATCGGGAAGAGGTGCTGTCGTCATGGCTCGTCGAGCACGACGTAGCCAGGGAGTGGGTCATCGCTCCCGTGCTGGCTGCTGCCGGTGTCGATGTGGCCTGGTGCGAGCGAGCAGCGACCGTATTGACGGAGTCCGCGCTGGAGCCTGGTCTGGAATGGGTGTCCAGTGCGCTGTCCGTTGCCTCGCTGCTGTCCGAGGTCAAGGGGTCGACCCGGCGCATTTCCGAGCTCGTGGGCGCTCTCCGGTCTTACTCGCAGATGGACCGTGCGGCGATTCAGCTGGTCGATGTAACGGATGGCATCGAGAGCACATTGGCGGTGCTCGGCCAGCGCCTCACGGACAACATCTCGGTCGTGCGGGACTATGGCACCGAGGTCCCTCGGATCGAGGCCTACGCGGGCGAGCTCAACCAGGTGTGGACAAAGGTCATCGAGAACGCGCTGGATGCGCTGGACGATGCCGAGGCTGGAACGCTTCGCATCCGGACGCGAGCGGACGGCGCGTACATCGTCGTCGAGATCGGCGACACGGGAATCGGGATGTCGCCTGCAGTAGCGGCTCGCGCGTTCGACGCGTTTTACACGACGAAGCCGATCGGTAAGGGCGCGGGGCTCGGCCTCGACATCGCCCGGCGGATTGTCAATAGACGGCACGGCGGCACGATCTCCATAGCTTCTCGGCCCGGCGAAACTGTGCTGCGGATCCGGATTCCGGTTACGCAGGTCCCCCCCAGTAACGCTGGCTGACTGCCGCCCGCAGCCGAATCGGCTTGACCGGCCCACGTATGGTGCGGGCATGGCACAGATGAGCATGAATCGAGTCATTCATAGCGCCCTTCGGCGCGATCTCGGGCGATTTGACGTGGCGCTCGTGGCGTTTGTCGAGGGCGACTCACGGCGGGCCGAGCAGCTGTGGACCGCGTGGGAGAACTTCGACGAGCAGCTCACGACCCACCACCTCGGCGAGCACAACATCGTGTGGCCGACATTGCGACAGCTCGGCCTAAAGGAAGACCTGATCACGCAGTGGGATCACGAGCACGACGAGCTCGCGGAGGCCTTGCGCACCGCGGGTGATGCGATGCGGGAGTTGCGTCGCTCGCCCAGCGCGACCAATGCCAAGTCCGCGCGTGACGCGATGGCGAAACTCAGCGAAGTGGCAAGCAAGCACCTCGACCACGAAGAGGCCGACCTCGAGCCGTTCTACCTCGCCCGGAAGGACACTCCCGAGATCAAGGCCATGAATCGGAAGTTCCGGATGAAGCCACCGGCCGCGGGCACATTTTTCGCCTGGTTGCAGGATGGGGCGAGTGCCGAGGACGTGGCCGGTTTGAAGAAGAATGTCCCGCCCCCGGTTGTGGCGGCGCTGACCACCCTGTTCGGGCGGTCGTATCGTAGAACGATCGCGCCGGTGTGGGCGGTATATGCGTGAGAATCCACGAGCCGGTCGTTGATTCTGATCGGTCGTGAACTCTGATCGGTCGTGAGCTCGAACGGATTGCCCCGTGGCCACCCTAGGTCCAAGATCATCGGCGTAGGTTGACGGTGAACGGGG